>Ga0116223_10000524_pt1 | contig 46577 bp, 32 predicted proteins | sample Sb_taG_3_FD_90092 | JGI IMG/M metagenome (GOLD analysis project Ga0116223, IMG submission 90092) | Peat soil microbial communities from Weissenstadt, Germany - Sb_50d_a_PC metaG | ecosystem: Environmental > Terrestrial > Soil > Wetlands > Peat | place: Germany: Weissenstadt | collected 2010-09-21 | reverse complement strand
GTGGCACAGGGGCTGGTTCAAACGCGGGTCGCGCTCTGCCCGTGCCCGTGCCCGTGCCCGTGCCCGGTCTGGAATCGGGCACGGGCACGGGCACGGGCACGGGCACGGACCCGCGCCACCTGAAACGGCTCGTTTCTGAACCATGCCTGGCACAGAACTCGCCTCTGGGTGGCACACAACGGCCCCGCACCGACCCCGAAACCCTTACCGCCGACTCCCCGCCGTGTTACCCCAATACCCCCGGAATTGAACCAGCCCTGATTGCGGTCGCCAGGACTGTCGCGTCGGCATCGACGCAGAGGATCGTTTCGGTCAGGGCTCGCCTCACTCCCCGGCGCCTGGATCGAGCAGCCCCTGCCAGGCAGCCACCCGTTCCGTGACCCCCAACCGGCCGAGGTAGTCGTGGTCGAGGGGCCTGCCCTCCTTGTCGTCCGCCAGGGCGTCAGCCGCGTGGACGGCGCCCAGCGCGCCGAAGCCGCCCGCCGGGCAGTCCCCCGGCCGGTGGTGCCACGCCACCGCCTCGACGATCGGGTCGGGCAGCCCCCACAGGCCGAACAGGTAGGCGCCGACCTCGGCGTGGGTCGTCCCGAAGACCTCGCGCTCGGCGACCGATGCCGGCACGCCCCTTTCGTCCGCCAGGGTTAGCATCCGGCGATACTCCTCGGGCAGGTAGCCGGCCAGCACCACCTGGCCCGTGTCGTGCAGCAGCCCCGCCACGGCCGCATACTCGACCTCCCGCGGGGAACACCCCTCCGCCCGCGCCACCGCGCCGGCCAGTCGGCCGACCGCCTGGCTATGGGCCCACACGCCTTCGATCAAGAACGGCCTGAGCTGCTCGGGGTCGAAGAGCGAAAAGATGTTCGCGGCCAGCACCAGGAGCTTCGTCGTCTCCGCTCCGAGGTAGGTCGCCGCCTGCGCCGGGCTCCCCACGTGGAAGTGCATGCCCAAGAAAGCCGAGTGGACCATCTGCAAGATCCTGGCGCTTATGCCCACGTCCCGGGCGATGACCTCGCCGACCCGCTGCATGGACGGCTCCGCCGACTCCAGCTCCTTGACGACCTCGGCGTACATCGCGGGCATACTCGGGACCGACTCGAGCCGCGACAGCAGCGTCAGCAGTTGGCCACTCCCCAGCAGGTCGCGCAGGGCGCAGGAGCGGCGCACGACCTCCTTGAGCAGCTCCGGGTCGCACGGCTTGCTCAGCTGCCGGTGGGCCACGTTGCCGGCCCGCAGGACGGCCTCGCGGCTCGACTGCCCTGTCAGCACGATGCGGACCACGCGCGGGTGGCGGCCGCGCACCTGCGCCAGCAACTGCGCCCCGTCCATGCCCGGCATGCGCAGGTCGGTAACAACCACGTCGAACAGGGCGCGGTCGAGCAACTCCAGCGCCTGGGCGCCGCCCCCGGCGAAGGCCAGCTCCCACTCGCCGCGTAGCGGCCGCAGCATGCGGCGCAGCCCCTCCAGCACCTTCGGCTCGTCATCGACGAACAGCACCTTGCGAAGCATAGGCTCTCGCTCAGCTTGGTTGTGGGCCCGGGGCGTCCAGCACCTGGCGCACTTTCGCGAGCAGCTCGCCTCGGGCGAACGGCTTGCGCAATAACTCGTGGATCTCGGCGAACTCCGTGTCGGCGACGGCTCGGGGGTCCACGTAGCCCGACATGAGCAGCACTTTCCCGCCGGGCCGTTCCGCCCGATAGCGCTCCGCCAGCCGGGGCCCGCTCATCTGGGGCATCACGACGTCGGTGACCAGCAGGTCGATCCGTCCCGGGGAGCGCGCGATCATTTCCAGCGCCTCTCCCGGGTAACTCGCCTCGAGCACCTGATACCCCCCCGTCCTCAGGAAGGTGCAGGCCAGTCGGCGGACCGCCCCTTCGTCCTCGACGACCAGGACGGTCTCGCTCCCGGCGGGGGGGGCGTCTTCGGCGGACTGCGGCCCGGGCCGCTCCGGCTCGACACGAGGCAGCCGGACACGGAACGTCGTCCCCCGCCCCGGCGCGGTGTCCAGCTCCACGTGGCCCCCCCAGTCCGTGACGATGCCGTAGACGGTGGACAGGCCGAGTCCCGTCCCCTTGCCGATGTCCTTCGTGGTAAAAAACGGCTCGAAGACGCGCGCCCGGGTCGCCTCGTCCATACCGCAGCCGGTGTCGCGGACCGAGAGCACCACCCAGGTCGGGGCAGCCGAGGCCGCGGGGCTGGCCGCCGTCTCCACGGTCAACTGTCCGCCCCCCGGCATGGCGTCAGAGGCGTTGACGATCAGATTCATGACCACCTGCTCGAGCTGGCCGCGGTCGGCGCGGACGCACACCGGCTCGGAGGCCGTCAGCGTCACCAACTCGATGTGCTCGCCGACGAGCCGCCGCAGCATCCGGTCGAGGTCGAGAATCAGGCGGTTCAAGTCCACCGCCGCGGCGACGACCTCACGCTTGCGGCTGAACGCCAGCAGCTGGCGGGTAAGTCCGGCGGCGCGTTCGCTGGCCGCGCGGATCAGCTTGACCGCCTCGCGCGTGGTGACTTTGAGGCTCGGGTCCGCGAGCAGAAGCTCACTGTAGCCGCCGATGACCGTGAGCAAGTTGTTGAAGTCGTGGGCGACGCCGCCGGCAAGACGCCCCAGCGCTTCCAGCTTCTGGGCCTGGCGGAGTTCGGCCTCGGTCTTCTTCAGGGCCATCTCGGCGGCCCGAAGCTCCGAGACGTCGCGGACGAAGCTAGTGAAGATGGGTTGCCCGGCGTTGCGGGCGGTGATCGTGACCAATTCCACCGCGACCTCGGTCCCATCGGAACGGATCGCTGTTGTCTCCAGGCGGCGGCCGAGGAGTTCTCCCTCCCCCCCCGGCGGCGCGATCACCGTCAGGCCCCCGGTCAGCAGGTCCCGCAGCCCGCTGGGCCGGAAGACGTCCGCCACCAACTTCCCGAGGACCGCGGCGCGCGCGTAGCCGAAGGTGCGCTCCGCGGCAGGGTTGAACTCCAGCACCTTCCCTGCGTTGTCCGTGGTAATAATGCAGTCCAGCGCCCCGGCGACGACCGAGTCCTTGAACCCGGCGCTTTCGCGGAACACTTCATCGGCCCCTCGCCCCGTGTCGCACTCCGCGGGCGTCGCGGCCGGACCGCTGGCGCTCGCGCAGCGCTCCTCGCGCTGCCGGAGGGCGTCGCGAATGATGGCGGCCAGGGCATCGACGTCGTAGGGCTTGGTGAGGAAGCGGTACACCTCGCCGCTGTTGATCGCGGCCATCGCCACGGCCACGCTCGGCTCCCCGGTCAGCATGATGCGGATGCAGCACGGGTACAGCTCGGCCACCTTCGTCAGCAGTTCCGTCCCGTTCATCCCCGGCATGCGCCAGTCGGAGACGATGACCTCCGCCTCGCGGCGCGCGAGGACCGCGAGGGCCTCCTCGGCCGCGGCGGCCGTCAGGATCTCGTAAGGCTCCTTCCGCAGCCGCCGCACGAACGCTTGCAGGATACCCGGGTCGTCGTCAACAAACAGCACCGTGTGAGCCATCTCACGCCCCTCCTCGTTCGCGCAGCGCTTCGTCACGCAACTCCCCGCCGGCCCCCATCTTCCCCTTCGGCGCGGGCCCGGGGGGTGAGCGGCAAGCGGATGAGGAACGTGGTTCCTTCACCCAACTCGGTCTCGAAGGTCAGTTCCCCGCCGTGCTTCTTGACGATCACCGCGTGGGCGATCGCCAGCCCCTGGCCGGTGCCCTTGCCGACCGGCTTGGTGGTAAAGAACGGGTCGAACACCCGGGAGCGGATCTCCTCGGGGATCCCCGTGCCCGTGTCGCGGATGCGCACCTCGGCCCAGTCCCCCTGGCGCCGCGTCGAGACCGTGATCGTGCCCTTCCGCACCGCGGGGCCGTCGTTGACGCGGTCGCCGACGGCGTGGGCGGCGTTGACGAGCAGGTTCAGGACCACCTGATTGAACTCGCCGATGAGGCAGGGGACGGGCGACAAGGACGGGTCGAAATCGGTGACCACCTCGGCGACGTACTTCCACTCGTGCCGGGCGACCGTGATGGTGTTCTCGACGAGCCGGTTGAGGTCGGCGGCCGTCTTTTCTTCCCCACCGGGGTGGGAAAACTCCTTCATGGAGCGGACGATGCGCGCCACGCGGCGGATGCCGTCCAGCGTCTGTTCCAGGGCCTTGGGGACCTCGTCGGACAGGTAGTCGAGTTCGGCCCCGGCGAGGACGGCCTCGGCCTCGGCGACCTCGGGGGCGCCCAGGGGCCCGCCGTTAGCCCGCGCGAACAGCCCCCGGAGCGCGTCCAGGCTGCGGCGGTACTCGGCGAACGAATCGCGCAGGAAGACCGTGTTGTCGCCGACGTACTGGATGGGGGTATTGATCTCATGAGCGATGCCGGCGGCCAGCTGGCCGATCGACTCCAGCTTATGGGCCTGCGCTAACTGCGCCTCCAGGAGTCGTTGTTCCGTGCGGTCCTCGCCAAGGATCAGGGTCCCGGGCGGCGCGCCGGCGCCGCAGGGGACCGGGGTGACGCACAGGTCCAGGTAGCCGCGGCACCGCCCCGGGCGCGCGAATGCCACGTTCTTGAGCCGGATGGGCCGGTCCTCGCGGGCGCAGCTCAGCACCTGCTCGGTGATGCTCCTGTCCTCCCACGGGATGGGGACGCCGACAAATGGCTGGCCGAGGGCGTGGCTCGCGGGGAGGGAGAAGAGGTCCGTTGCCGCCTTGTTCCATTTCCGGACGCGACCGCCGTCGTCCAGGCCGATCAATACCGAAGAGATGGCGGCGAGCAAGCGCTCGTTGTCCGCGTGGGCCTCGGCTAACTCGGCGGTGCGCTCCTGGACCCGCCGTTCCAATTCGCGGGAAGTCGCCTCGAGGTTCTTCAGTTCCAACAGGCTCATGCCGACGTCGAGGCGGGCGCGCAGTTCGTCGGCGTCGAACGGCTTGGACAGGTAGTCGTTGGCACCGGCCCGAAGCCCGGCGGCGATGTTGTCCTTGCCCTCCTTGGCGGTCAGCAGGAGGAGGTACGGCGGCGGCGCGACCAGCAGAGCGCGAACCTTGCGGCACACCTCCGGACCGACCATCCCCGGCATCTCCCAATCGAGGACGGCCAGCGGCGGCGGCTCGGGGCCTTTGAGGACCTGCCACGCGGCCAACCCGTCGCCGACCGCGACCACTTCATGTCCCCACTCGGTCAGCACCGACTCCAGGAGGCAGCGCGAGACCTTTTCGTCTTCGGCGACCAGGATCTTCATGCGTATTCCTTCTCCCCCCAGGACGTCAGGGCTTCCCGGAAGCGGCCGATGTCTCCTTCCAGGGTCGTCAGGGCCGCCGCCGCCCCGTCCAGGCTCCCCCCGCGGCCGATGGCTTCCAGCTCCAGGGCCGACCGCGACGCGATGTCGGCCCCCAGGCTCCCCAGCGCCCCCTTCAGCGTGTGGGCCGCCCGGGCCAGGCCCACGGCATCAGCGCGCGCCAGCGCCTCGCGCAGCGCGGCCACCATCTTCGGACACTCCCCCTGGAACAGGCTGACGACGCGCCGCACCATCTGCTCGTTGTTCCCGACGCGCCCCAGCAACGCAGCCCGGTCCAGAATCGGGCCGGCCTCGACGGCGGCTCGGTCCTGGGTGGCGCCCGCCGGGCTGGCCGCCTGACCGTTCGCGCCCTCGGCCGGCGCGGCCAGGACAGCGGTGATCGCCCGCCGGAGTTCGGCGGGCTGGATGGGCTTGCTGACGTAGCCGTCCATGCCGGCCGCCAGGCAGCGCTCCCGGTCTCCCTTCATGGCGTGCGCCGTCAGCGCGATCACCGGCGTCCGCCGGCCGGCCGGCCCTTCCCGCGCCCGCAGCGCCGCCGTCGCCTCGAAGCCGTCCATCTCGGGCATCTGCACGTCCATCAGCACCAGGTCGAACTCCGCGCGCGCCAGGGCCGCCAGCGCTTCCCGGCCGTTGGCGGCCACCGTCACCGCGTGCCCTTGCCCCTTGAGCATCTCCGCGGCCACCCTCTGGTTGACGGCGTTGTCCTCCGCCAGCAGCACCCGCAGGCCGCCCGCCGGCGCGACCCGCTGCGGCAGGCCCCCGGCGGGCCCCTCGCGGGCCGGGGTGCCGGCCGGGGCCACGCCGTCCAGGGCCAGCAGGATGGCCTCGAACAGTTCGGATTCCTTAACGGGCTTGGTGAGGTAGCGCGTGACCCCCAGCTGCCGGCAGCGGGCCGCGTCCCCACGCCGGTCGGCCGACGACAGCATCAGGATGGTGGCCCCGGCCAGTTCGGGCCGGCGGCGGATCTGCTCGACGACGGCGAAGCCGTCCACGTCCGGCATCATCGCGTCCAGCAGCACCAGCCGGTAGGGAGCGGCCGCGGCGGCCGCGGCCGACAACTCCGCCAGGGCCACCGCGCCGCCGTCTATGCCTTTGGGGCACAGGCCCCAGTGGCGCAGCATCCCCTCCAGGACGCGGCGGTTGATGCCGTTGTCGTCGATGACCAGCACCGCCAGCCCGCGCAGGCTGCCCCGAGCGGCGGCGGGACAGGTCGCGGTCTCTGCCGCCCCCAGGCCGAAGGCGGCGGTGAAGTGGAAGGTGCTCCCCCTGCCGACCTCGCTCTCGACCCAGAGGCGGCCGCCCATCATCGCCACCAGGCGCGACGAGATGGTCAAACCGAGTCCGCTGCCGCCGAAGCGGCGCGTCGTCGAGCCGTCGGCTTGCTCGAACGGCACGAAGATGCGCTCCAGCTTGTCGGCCGGGATGCCGATGCCGGTGTCCCTCACGGAAAAATGCAGATTGCAGATTGCAGATTGCAGATTCAAATCTGCAATCTGCAATCTGCAATCTGCAATCTCAACAGAGATGACCACCTCGCCCTTGTCGGTGAACTTGACGGCGTTGCCGGCGAGGTTGAGCAGGACTTGGCGGAGGCGGCCGGGGTCGCCCACCAGCCGGTCGGGGACGTCGGCGGCGATGTCGCAGGCGACTTCGAGTCCCTTGTCGTGGGCGCGGAGGGCGACGGCCTTGAGGGCGTCGCCGGCGCAGTCGCGCAGGCCGAAGTCGATGGGGTCGAGGTCGAGCTTGCCGGCCTCGATCTTGGAGAAGTCGAGGACGTCGTTGAGGACGCTCAGCAGCGCCTCGGCGGAGGACTTGACCATGCCGAGGTAGTCGAGCTGCTCGGGGCTGAGATTGGTGTCCAGGGCGAGGTCGGTCATGCCGAGGATGCCGTTCATGGGCGTGCGGATCTCGTGGCTCATGTTCGCCAGGAACTCGCTCTTGGCCCGCGAGGCCGCCTCCGCCTGTTCCTTGGCTCGGCGCAACTGGTCCTGCACCCGGCGGGAGAATAACTCCTCGCGCCCCCGGACGAAGTAGGCGGCGACGGAGGCCACGAGGGCGCAATAGGCGATGGTGATCGTGTGCGACTCCCAGGGGGTCAGGCCGGGGAACAGGAGGGTCTTGATGGCCTCATAGACAGTCGTGCTGAGAACGGCGACCGCCCCCACGACGGCCGTCGGGATGAGCCGCCGGTAGCCAGAGCGCCACATCGACATGCCATCCCCCTCCCGCCGCACTGCCCGCGGGCCTCGTTCCACCTCTTGGTCCTGCGGTGCAGACACCTTCATCCTTGTCCGCGCACGGACCACGCTGTCCGCGGCCGGCCCGCCCCTTCTCCGGGATGACAACTCTGGGCCGACGCACTTGCGGGGATCCGGCGACCTGCGCCAGCCCCAAGTCTCGCTCACACCCGGGGAAAAGGCAAACAATGATGGTAGGAGTAGATAATTGCGACGCCAACGTACACGGTTTGCCGCGCGACATCTGGGAGGACCGGAACGCGGTGTCGGGGTGGGTGCCGTTCAACCCGCAGACGCAGCTCGCTTCACCTCGGTGGCGCGAGTGCTATGCCGCAAGCGGTGAAGCAGGGGGAAGTGCTTCACTCCCCGCCCAGGAGGTCGCGGAGGGTGGCCAGCGCCTCGCGCTCGATCTGGCAGACCCGCTGCCGCGTCAGTCCCAGGACGGCGCCGATTTCGGTCAGGGTTTTCGGCGGCGCACCGTCCAGGCCGAAGCGCAGGCGCAGCACGGTCCGGGCGCGCTCGTCCATCTGCTGCATCAGGGCGAAGACCTGGCGCAACTCGTCGGACCGCATCAGCCCTGCCTCGGGCGCCGGGGCGCTGCCGTCGGCGAGCAGGCCCACCGACGATGGACCGTCCTCCGAGGAGGAGGTCTGCGGCAGCGCGCTGTAGATCCCCAGTGCCTTCTTGACGATCTTGAACTTCCTCCGCGACAGGTTGAGGCGCTGGGCCACCTCTTCCTGCGTCGGGGCGCGGCCGAGTTCCTCCCGGAGTTGCACGGAGGCCCGGCGCCACTTGGTGAGCAGGTCGCTCGTGTAGGCGGGAAGGCGGATCGTCTGGCCGTTGTTGAGGAGGCCCCGCTTGATCGATTGCCGGATCCAGTAGCCGGCGTAGGTGCTGAAGCGCGTGTTCATCGACGGGTCAAACGTCTCGGTGGCCCGCAGCAGCCCCAGGTTCCCTTCGGCGATGAGGTCGGCGAGGTCCATCCCCTTGCCGACCAAGCTGCGGGCGATGCTCACTACCGGGCGAAGGTTGGCGCGCGCCAGGTGGTCGCGCGCTTCCAGGTCGCCCTCCTGGACCTGGTAAGCAAGTTCCTTTTCTTCCTCGGCGCTGAGCAGCGGCGTGAGGTTGATCTCGGTGTAGTACTGCTCGAGAGTTGTTCGCCCGTGGGTGTTCCGGGGTTCGCAGGGCGACGTCCTGGGGTGGGTGTCGGTAAGCATGGCGGTCTCCGCGCGTCCTGAGGGGTGGGGGATCTTGCTGGGCTTCCGGTCCGGGGTCGGGACGGAGGCCGTGGTCGGGCATCACCCGGCACCGGCCCCGCCCAACCACCGAGCGGCCCACTCCCCTGTTCCGCGGGGGGGTCTTCTCTGCTGTCTCGGCCCCCCCCAATTCTGGGACACGGCGGCGCCGGCGCCTGCTGGGGAATGCCTGAACTGGCCCTCAGGTCTTTCCCTGAGTAGCGGAAACGAACACGCTTCACTGAAGGGGAGGTGCTTCGGATAGGCGATCATGCCAAGAATGTGACGAGGCCCCGGATCAGGCGAACCACTTGGAGGCAAGCTGAGGCTACCGCGACATCGACCCGGAGAATTGCCGGCAAGAGTGGCAGGAGTTGAGGGTCAGGTGGGCGAAGGACGCGAACAAGCCCTGACACCGGAGTTCCCCCGGCGTTTATCCTTTTTCCGGCATCCGCAAGCCATAATCGAACTCCGCCCGATCGCACTGCTGCCCGTCCTCCCACAACTCCACGATGGCCCGATAGAGATACGGTTGCTCCGGCTCCCACAGGCTCGGCTCGGGAATGACGACGCGCCGGCTCAGCGGCGGCACTCCTTCCGGATGCCGGGGAAACGGGCGAAGCGGGTAGGCCACCTCGATGGTCGAGACGCCGGGGCAGTGCGGCCCCACCAGCCGGCCGCGCACCTCCGTCGCCGGCGTCACCCCTTCCACCTCGACCAGCAGCCAGACTTCCGCCTCGGCGGCGGAGAGCCGCCGCACCTGCGCGGTCACCTGACGCAGCCTGTTGCTCATGGCAGTCTCACACGATTAGCATCGCGTCCCCGTAGCTGTAGAAGCGATAGCCCTCCGCAATGGCTGTCCTATACGCCCGGCGAAGCAATTCAACGCCGGCGAACGCGCTGACCAGGCACAGCAGGCTCGTCCGCGGCAGGTGGAAGTTCGTCACCAGCGCATCGACCAGACGGAACTCGTGGGGAGGGCGGATGAACAGGTCCGTCTCCCCGGACCAGCTTCGCAAGGGCCCCGTCGCGGCCGCCGTCTCCAGCAGGCGGACACTGCTGGTGCCGACCGCGACGACTCGTCCGCCGCCCGCCCGGCATGCCCCGAGCCGCGTCGCGGTCTCCGTGGACAACTCGCCCCATTCGCGGTGCATCTGGTGCGCCGCGATGTCCTCGACCTTGATCGGCGCGAATGTCCCCTCGCCGACGTGCAAGGTCACGAAGGCCCGGTCGATGCCGCGCTCGTCGAGGCGCTCGAAGACGCGCGGCGTGAAGTGCAGCCCGGCCGTCGGCGCCGCCACCGCCCCCGGCTGACGGGCGTACACCGTCTGGTAGCGCTCGGCGTCGGCCTCGGCGGCGCGGCCCTTTCGGACGTAGGGCGGCAAGGGAACCCGGCCGTGGCGGCGCAGCAACTCGAACGCCGGGCCAGGCTCCCGGGGACGCGCCAACCAACGGCGCTCGGGCGTCTTGCGGACCAGGGTCAATTCCAGGCCGCCCGGCTCGACGACGACGGTTTCGCCCTCCGTGAGTCGGCCGCGCGTCTGGCACATCAACTCCCAGAGTTCGTCGGGCGCTTCGCGCAGGAACAACCCCTCCCACTTGCCGCCGGTGCGGCCGCGGTGCCCGACGAGTCGCGCCGGAATGACGCGGGTGTCATTGAGGACGAGAAGGTCGCCGGGCGCCAGCAAGTCGGGGAGATCGATGAAGACTCGGTGTTCGATGGTACACGCGGCGCGGCGCACCACCATCAAGCGGGAGCGGTCACGCTCCGGGCACGGCTCCTGCGCGATGAGGTGAGGTGGGAGTTCGTAGTCGAGAAGGTCGGCACGCATCGCGCGTCTCGTTTAGCCGCCGCCCTCGGGGCGGCGCGGATTCATCGTTTCGCGAATCGATAAATCGAGGGCGGCGGCTAAACGGGTTGGTGGATCACTTGAAGTTCTTGACCCACTCGTCGAAGCCCTTCTTGTAGTGCTCGACCGTGGCGGCGGGTCCGACGAGACGGATCTGGTACTTGGTCTTGCCGTCGTAGATCACGCCGATGAGGCGGTAATCCGGGCGCTCTTCCGGCTTCTCGTTGGGGTCGCGCGGCCGCTTCTTGAACAGGTAGGTGCCCTGCACATCGACGTAAGTGGCGTCCTTGTCGCCGAGCTTCACCTCGCTCACCTTGGAGATGTCCTCCGCCTTCTTCCCCTTGGGCGGCAAGAAGTCCTTCTGCCAGCGCTCGATGTTCCCCTTGACCGTATCGGGAATGCCCTTGAAGATCACCAGTTCGGCGTCCTGCTTGTCCTCCTTGACCTTGGGCAGGCTGAACTGGGCGTAGCGCAGGTTCGAGGAAGGCGTTTCCTCCTTCCAGTCGGCGGGGGTCTTGGAACTCAAGCCATCGATCTCGACGACGGTCCCCTTGCTGTCCTTCTTGTCCTCGGCACGGCCGGCCGCGGGCGCCCCCGCCAGCACGCCCAGGCCGAGCAGCAGCAGCCACCAGGCAGGTCTCATTGCCGTTCTCCTCCCCTTGTGGACAGTAACGGCCGGCCGGCACCAGGGCCGCGGCCGCCTCTGCCTGTCAGTTAACGCTCTCCCACGGCCGACGGCAAGGGGCGTGCCGGCAGCCGGCAGCGGACGAACGGCCCCCGGTCCCATATCATCAACCTTGACGTAAATCCCTGCAACGACGATCATCTGGGAAGGGTTGGCGCACCAGCGTTCCCCTAACTCCACCGCACCATTCGTCAACGGCCGGGGCTTCGCACGGCCCCGGTGAGAGAGAGGACCAGACATGAGCAGCGCCGTGGCGCGAGGGCCGGTTCGCACCCCGGATACCGTCCGGGAAGCCGCCGAGACCAAGTTCGAGTATCCGGGCCTGCCGACGACGTGCGACGGCGCCGAGGCGGTCGTCCACGTGGAGATCCACGTGGCTCAGGCCGCGGGGGCCTACCCCATCACCAGCTCCACGACGATGGGCGGCGGCTTCAACGCCGCCGTCATGAACGGCCAGACGAACCTGTGGGGCGACCCGCTGATGTTCTTCGAGCCGGAAAGCGAACACTCCGCCGCCACCGTCTGCGAGGGATTCGCGGTTGCCGGCGGCCGCGTCACCAACTTCACCTCCGGACAGGGCCTCGTCCTGATGAAGGAGGTGCTGTACACCATCTCCGGCAAGCGCCTGCCGGTGGTCATGAACATCGGCGCCCGCGCGTTGACCAGCCAGGGGCTGAACGTCCACGCCGGGCACGACGACATGATGAGCGTGGCCGACTGCGGCTGGGGCATGATCTTCGCCCGCAACGCCCAGGAGGCCGGCGACTTCTGCCTCATCGCCCGCCGGGCCGCCGAGGCCACCCAAACCCCCTTCTTCAGCGTCCAGGACGGCTTCCTGACCACGCACACCGTCGAAACGGTCCGGCTGGCCGAGCCGGCCTTCATGAAGGAGTACATCGGCGACCCCAAGGAGAAGCTGATTAACCTGATGGACCCGGCCAACCCGATGATGTCGGGCGTGGTCCAGAATCAGGACTCGTACATGAAGGGCAAGATCGCCCAGCGCTGGTACTACGACCGCATCGACCCGGCCCTCGAAGAGGCGTTCGACCTGTTCGCGCGCAAGACCGGCCGTAAGTACAGCTTCGTCGAGCCCTACCGCTGCGAGGACGCCGACTACATCATCGTCGGCATGGGCTGCTACATGGAGACGGCCAAGGCGACGGTCGATTACCTGCGCGAGAAAAAGGGTATCGCGGCCGGCTGCCTGACGGTGTTCGTCTTCCGGCCGTTCCCGGGCCGGCACATCGTCGAGGCGCTCAAGGACTGCAAGGCCTTCACCGTCTTCGAGCGCATGGACGACCCGCTCTCGACGACGGGCAACCACCTGACGCGCGAGATCAAGGCGGCCTTCTGCGACGCGGTCACCGGGCAGAACGGCCAGGAGAGGATCGGCCGGGTGCCGCGCGTCTACAGCGGCGCCGCCGGCCTCGGCAGCCGCGACGTGCGCGCCGGCGACGTCATCGCCGCCTTCCACAACATGATGAAGCCGAACGGACAGGACTTCTTCTGCGTCGGCATCAACCACGCGCTGGCCCTGCCGCGGCCCGAGGATCCCGACCTGCGGCCGAGCGGCGGCTTCTCGATGCGCGGCCACTCGGTCGGCGGCTTCGGCTCGGTGACGACGAACAAGGTCATCGCGACCATTGCCGGCAACGTCTTCGGCAAGGACGTGCAAGCCTACCCCAAGTACGGCTCCGAGAAGAAGGGCCTGCCGACGACGTACTACCTGACCATCGCCGACTCGCACATCATGACGCATAGCGAGTTGGAGCTGGTCGATCTGCTGTGCATCAACGATCCGACGGCGATCCTCAGCCCCGGCACGCTGGAGGGCCTGGTCCCCGGCGGGGCAATCTTCATGCAGTCGCCGCACAGCGACCCGATCGACGTGTGGAAGCACGTTCCCGAGGCGAACCGCAAGGCGCTTCGCGCGAAGAAGGCGCGCGTCTTCTTCTGCGACATGGTGAAGATCGCCCGCGAGATGGCGTCCGAGGCCGACCTGCAGATGCGCATGCAGGGCATCGTGCTGCTCGGGGCGTTCCTGCGCCTGACGCCCTACGCCAAGGAGAGCAGCATGTCCGACCAGGACGTGTACAAGGGCGTCGAGAAGGCGCTGCGCAAGTACTTCGGCAAGCGCGGCGACCGCGTCGTGCAGGACAACCTCAACTGCGTGAAGCGCGGCTACAGCGAGATGAAGGAGATCTCATCGACGGTGATCGGATCGTGACCCCATTTTGCCGCTTGCGGCTTCGCATCGACGTGCGAAGCCGCAAGCGGCTGCACTGAGAAGATTTCTCCGGAGTCTCTTGATAATGACGACCGCGACGACCAACGGCCACACCCAGCCGTCGATGAACGAGGCCAACCCGCGTGACCCGTTCAACAACAACAGTTACGGCACCCTCGTGGACCAGGGCTACAAGCTCGTCTCCCTGCCCGTGCTCGACGTACATGACTTCAACGAGCGCATTATCCGCGGCTACGAGGAGGGCTACGGCGAGAAGGATCTGCCGGCCGACCTGACGCTGGCCCGCTCGCTGATCCCCGCCGGCACCGCCACGCTGCGCGACTTCAGCAACATCGCCCCCGAGATCCCCGAATACATCCCGTCGAACTGCACCGGCTGCATGGACTGCGTCACCGAGTGCCCCGACACCGCCATCCTCGGCAAGGTCCTCTCCGAGGAGGAATGGGAGGCGAAGCTGCTGACCATCCCCGAGGCCGACCGCGCCATGTACCGGGCGCAGTGGTCCAAGACCAAGAAGTACTACGACGCCGGCAAGAAGAAGCTCGGCTCCGGCGGCATGTTCCAGATCATCATCGACCCCTCGAAGTGCAAGGGCTGCGCCGAGTGCGTGACCGTCTGCGACGACGACGCCCTGAAGATGATCGCGAAGACCGACGAGGTGATGACCAACGCCCGCAAGAGCCACCGCTACTTCAAGAACATCGGCCCCTCCAACGACAAGTACATCAGCGAGAGCCTGCTCATCGACATGATGCTCAAGGAGCAGACGCACATTTACGTCGGCGGCGCGGGCTCGTGTGCCGGCTGCGGCGAGGGGACGGCGCTGCGCATGATGTGCTCGGCCACGGGGCTGAAGTACGGCGACCAGTGGGGCCTGGTGGCCGCGACCGGCTGCAACACGGTCTACACCTCGACATATCCCTACAACCCCTACCTGGTGCCGTGGACCAACTCGCTGTTCGAGAACGCGCCGGCCGACGCCATCGGCGTGCGCATGCGCTGGAACCAGATGGGCTGGAAGGACAAGCCGATCTGGTGCATCGGCGGCGACGGGGCGATGTTCGACATCGGCTTCCAGGCGCTGTCGCGGCTGTTCGCCAGCGGCATGAACGTCAAGGTGTTCGTCCTGGACACGCAGGTGTATTCCAACACCGGCGGCCAGGCGTCCACGTCGAGCTTCACGGGGCAGAACACGAAGATGTCGGTCCACGGCAAGACGGTGGCCGGCAAGCAGGAGCGGCGTAAGGAGATCGCTCAGATCGCGATGATGCACCCGAACACCTATGTGGCCCAGACGACCTGCGCCCACATCAACCACTTCTACAAGGCGGTGCTGGGGGCGCTGGAGTACGACGGCCCGGCCATCGTGGTGTGCTACACGACCTGCCAACCGGAACACGGGGTGGCCGACAACATGGCCGGTGAGCAGGCGCGGCTGGCGGTCGATAGCCGGGCGTTCCCGATCCTGATCTACGACCCGCGCAAGGGGGGGAGGATCAAGGAGAGGCTGTCGCTGCAAGGCAACCCCGCCGTCAAGGAGGACTGGTTCAAGAACCCGAAGACGAACGAGGAAGTGACCTTCATCGACTTCGCGCGGAGCGAAGGCCGATTCGCCAAGCACTTCGACCAGGACGGCAACCCGTCGCCGACGCTGCTGTACGCGAAGCAGGACCGGCTGGAGAACTGGCACGTGCTGCAGGAACTCGCCGGGTTGCGATAACACGATTTGCCGCTTGCGGCTTCGCATGCCCTGCGAAGCCGCAAGCGGCCTGTCTGATCTCATCATGTCAGCTCCCCTCGCGATTCACGACTACACCCCTGGCAGCCTCGACGCTGCCGTCGCCTTCCTCAAGCGCACGCGCGCCGAATTGCGGACGCTGCGCAAGGTGCGCGTCTGGAAGGACAGGCTGCACGTCATCGACGTGAACAAGGACTACTTCGAGGTGCGCGGCCTCGGCTACGCGGATGCCGACGTCGTGCCGCTCTTGCGGATGATCAACACGGCGTACAACCCGGAGACGTTGCACGCGGCGACGGAGGCGGAGTACAAGGAGTTTGACACCGGCCGCCGCCACCCGTGGGCCGAGGACCGGGTGATGTGATTCGCGTTGAACAACTCTCCCTGGCGCGCCGGCGGGCTTGTTCGGACAGGCCCGCCGGCGCGCTCAGCGGCGGCCACCTCGTTCTCAGGCGCAGGGTCGCGGTAATTCCCACCGCCACGCCGCGCAGGCACCTTGCGAGGGTCTGCGTCGGGCGTTAGGATTGGGACGTCTTCGTCACTCCTTCCGAGACCGCGTCGCTGAGGACGACCATGTCTGCCGCATCCGTCGCCGACCTCGTGGAGTCACTGCGGAAGAGCCGCCTTCTCGACGCGGCGCGAATGGAAAAAATCACCAAGGCCCAGGACCGTTTCCCCGACGCCCTCAGCCTGGCCAAGGAACTCGTCCGCCGCGGCTGGCTGACGCGCGAGCAGGCTAAGGAATTGCTCCAGGGGCGGCCGGTCGCCTCGGACGCGATGGCCTCCCGCCCAGTCGCCGAGGCGACCGCGGCCACGAACGGAGCCGCCGAGGCCGCCGCACCGGTCCCGCCGGCCCCGGCCGTGGAAGAGCGCCGCCCCCGCCGCGCCTGGCTTCTGGCCCTGCTCGCGCTGCTGCTCCTCGGCGTGTTGGGCGGCCTGGCCGTCTGGAAGTTCTGGCCCGGCGGCGCCGACGGGCGGCCCGGCGCCGGGCACGGCTCCACCGAACCCTTCACCGCTTCGATCTCCGGCGGCTGCTCCGACACCACCGACCCCGCCGAGCTGAAACCCCTGGACGATCTCGAGTTCGGTAAGCCGGTGCGCGCGGAGTTCAGTCCGAAGTTCCTCGACGCCCTCAAGGACAAGGACGGGGCGATTCCCGAGCTGGAGCGGTATCCGTCGTGGCAGCCGCCCGAGCTGGTCGCGATCTTCGGCGAGCACCGCATGCGCAACACCCACATCGCGGCCCACCCGGACGGCACCCTGTTGGCCGTCGCCGGCGGACAGGACACGTTCATCCGCATCGGCCCCATCGACACCCTGCACGAGAAGGTGGTCCTGGCCGGGCACGGCGCCGGCATCCACGCCCTCGCCTGGTCGCCGAAGGGGGACGTGCTGGCCTCCGCCAGCGGAGACGGCACCGTACGCCTGTGGGACGTCAGCAACCTCGACAAGGTGCCGCCGCCGCTCCTCCTGGAGAGCGCGGCCGTCAGCAGCCTCGCTTTTTCCAACGACGGAAAATACCTGATCGGCGGCGGCGCCGCTGGCCCGGAGGACCCGGGCCGGGGCACTCTCTGGGCCTGGGACGTGAAGGAGCGCAAGCCGCTGTACAAGAAGAAGCAAGCCGCCCCGGTCCAGGGCGTCGCCTTCAGCCCGGCGCCCGGCGACTACCACGCCCTGTCCGGCGGCGGGCCGAAAGACCCGTATCTGCGCCTGTGGGACGGCGTGAAGGGCGAGCAGCTGATGGACATCGAGTTCCGGGCCGTCAAGGACAACGGCGAGATCGACAAGACCGACGGGCGCTCGCAGCTGGGCCAGGTCGCTTTCTCCCCGGACGGCAAGCAGGCCGTTTCGGCGCATTTCGACATGGACCTGAAGGCCGGCCAGGGGGAGTGGAAGCTGCGCGTGTGGGACCTGGCGCACTTCGAGAAGGACAAGGAGAAGCGCCTCCTCAAGGGGTTCACGGCCGCCCCGCTGGTCGCCTTCGGGCCGGACAACAAGACCGTCGCCATCGCCTCGCTGCCGACGGCCAACGGCCTCGCGCTGTGGGACGTGAGCGGCGACGACAAGCCGCGGCCGCTGGCCCAGGCTAACGGCATTTCTTCGCTGATCTTCCTGCCGCGCGGCGAGCAAAAGGAAGACCGGGTCGCCTTCGGGGGATTCCCCGGCCTCGAGGTCAACGTTCACGTCCACGAGGCGGCGACGGGCAAGGAACTGAAACCACCCGTCGCGCACCTCGGCCCCGTGCTGGCCGTCGCCGGGTCGCCGGACGGACGGCACGTCGCCTCGGGGGGTAACGAGGGGCACGCTCGGGTCTGGGAACTGGACACGGTCGCGCAGCGCCAGTTCGTCGCCAACGGGAACCAGGTCTGGAATGTCGGCTTCCACCCGGACGGCAAGAAGGCATTCTACTGCGGGGCCAGCACCGCCACCGTGCCCTTCCTCGACGTGGAGACGGGCAAGGCGTGGGGGCCGAGCCCCTACGACAAGGCGCACGCCGGGGGGATCACCAACGCCGTCGTGACCGAGGACGGACACTACGTCCTGAGCGGCGGCTACAACGACGGGAGCGTCTGCCTCTGGAGCCTGGAGGGGAACAAGCGGGGCAAGCGGGTCCGCCTGTTCCCGTCGGCGACCCCCGGCTCGGCGGCGGTCGCCCTGTCGCCGACCGGGCGGCGGGCGCTGCGGACGGCCGGCACGTCGCTGAAGTTGCTGCACTTGCGCTGCCAGGAGGTCCGGGACGAATGGACCGGCGGGACGTGGAACACCTTCCTGCCCGACCGGCGGGTGGCCATTTTGGGCGGCGCGACCGGGGTCGGAGTGCTGTGGGACGTCGGCGAGGACAAGCCGAAGGAAGCGGGATCGACCCGCATCCCCCTGGCCGGGGCCGGGCCCGGCGACGTCAGTCGCGACGGCCGGCGCCTGGCGGCGGTGGTCGGCGGCCGGGTCGCCGTGTGGGATTGGCAGTCGGAGAAGCAGGTGTGGGAATGGGTGCCGCCGGCCCACTTCGGCGGCGTCCGCGCCGTCGCCCTCTCGGTCGATGGACGCTACCTGTTCACCGCCAATGGGGACGGAACCGTGTATGTGATTCAGTTACCGTGAGGCGCACCAGCCGCTTGCGGCTTAGCGTTCGCCGCATCCCTGATGCGGCGAACGCTAAGCCGCAAGCGGCTGGACGCGCCCGAGGATCGGATCGTCATGAGCCAGACCTGTCGCGACTGTTCCCGCGTCAACCCGTCCGAGGCCGCCTACTGCTATTTCGACGGCGTCCAGCTCAACGGCCGCACCGACCTCCCCACGGACGGCAGTTCCATCAGCTTCAGCAACTGGGTCTTCCCCAATCCGTTCGTCTTCCCGTCGGGCGAGGTCTGCCGCAACTTCCCGCAGCTCGCCCGCGCCTGCCGCAAGAACCCGCAGGGGGCCAACGACCTGCTGTCGCAGGGGTTCCTCGAGTCGTTCCTCGGCTCGCTGGGCCGGGTGGACCTGGCCCTGGCGGCGCGCGAGGCGGGGCGCCACCCCGACCGCGAGCGCGGCCTGGACGATTTCCTCGCCAAGCTGCCCGGCACTGCGCTGGAGCCGGCCAAGCTGGAAGTCGAGCCGGGCGACATCGACCTGGGAGCGGTCGCGGTCGGCGAGGAGCGGCGCTTCGACCTGGTGCTGCGCAACGACGGCGACCGCCTCGTCTACGGCAAGGTTGCGGCCGACGACTGCCCCTGGCTGATCCTCGGCGACAGCGGGGCGGCGGAGAAGCTGTTTCAATTCGCCGACAAGACGGTCATCCCGGTTCGCGTCCGCGGCGACCGGCTGCGCGCCTACACCAAGCCGCAGAAGGGAGAAATCCTCGTCGAATCCAACGGCGGCAACCTGATCGTCACGGTCAACGTGATGGTGCCCATCAAGCCGTTCTCCGAGGGGGTGCTGGCGGGGGCGATGACGCCGCGGCAGTTCGCCGAGAAGGCCAAGGCCAACCAGGGCCCCGCCGCCGCACTTATCGAGAGTGGGGCGGTCGCCCGCTGGTACGAGGCCAACGGCTGGGCCTACCCAGTGCAGGGGCCGAGCGCCTCGGGGATTGCGGCGATCCAGCAACTCTTCGAGGCGCTGGGGCTGGTCAAGGCGCCGAAGGTGGAACTGGCGGAGCCGGCCATCGCCCTGGGCGGCCGGCCGGGCGAGCGCCGCGAGCACGTCCTGACCGTGACCACGGCGGAGAACCGGCCGGTGTTCGCCTACGCGACGAGCGATCAGCCGTGGCTGACGGTCGGCAAACCGGTCTACCGCGGCCGCAGCGCCGCCCTGCCGCTGGTGATCGAGGCGGTGCCGCACGAGCCGGGCCGGACGCTGCAAGCCCGGCTCAAGGTGACGGCCAACGGCAACACGCGCTTCGAGGTGCCGCTGGTCCTGGCCGTGGCCGACGCCCCGCCGGTCGGGCCGGCGCCGCGCAGCGGCATGCAGCCGACCGCCGCCGTCAGTGCCGCGACTGTGCCGACCGAGGTGACGGCGGCGCCCGCGACGCCGCCCGTCTCGCCTGCCGTTCGGGCGGTTCCGACTCCCGTCGTCGCCGCTGTTGCCGTGACCGCCGTTCCGGCCGCGCTCGCTTCCCCCGATGTGGAACTGGTTCCCGTGGCGGCACCGCGCCCGACTGCGCCGCCGACGCCCGTTCCTGTGCCCGTGACGCCGGCGGCGCCGGGCTCGGAGCGGCGCGAGCGCTTGCTGCGCCTGCTGCCGATCGCCATCGTCGTCGTCGGCCTCCTCATCGCCGTCGTGCGCGACATCGGCTGGCGGGAGCAGGAGGAGAAGGCCGAGGTGCCGCCGATCGACCCGAAGCCGCGCATCGAGCTGAAGTTCCACGCCGAGCCCCTGGCCAACGACTTCATCCAGCCGCCCTTCGGCGCGACCATGCGTTTCGGCGTGCTCATGCCCGACCCGGGCGACCCGAAAAAGTTTAAGAAGCTGACCTACGACGAGTTTGGCCGCACGTCCAACACCTGTGTCCGCGTGGGCACCTACGACTTCCTCCTTGGCGACGCGACGGGCGGGCACTGGGAGCTGCCGATCAAGCAACCGCTCGGCAAGGATCCCCTCGAAGGGAACCGCGAGCGCATCGGCTACCGGTCGAAGTGGATCTACACCAACCCCGCCATCACGATCGAGCAGCAGGCCGAGGTCATTCCAGGCGGCCTGTCGCCGGACGGCAAGGGCGGCGAGGTCCGTCTCCTCGACACCTGCCTGGTCAGCTACGTGATCAGCAACAACGACCGGCTCAACCAGAAGATCGGGCTGCGCTTCCTGCTGGACACCTACATCGGGGCCAATGACGGCGTCCCCTTCACGATCCCCGGCGAGAAGGACCTGTGCGACACGTTCAAGGACTTCGTCGGCACGGAGAACGTGCCGGACTTCATCTCGGCCCTGGAGCGGCAAGACGTGAAGGACCCGGGGACGGTGGCCCACGTCAGCTTGAAGGTCGGCGGCGGGCTGGAGCCGCCGACGCGAGTGACCCTCGGCTCCTGGCCCGACGGGGACCTTTTCCAGGTGGACCAGGCCAAGGGGGCGGGCGCGAAGGGAGAGCTTACCCTCTGGGAGGTGCCGGTGATGTCGATGCAGGCGGTCAAGCAGCTGAAGAAGCCCAACGGCGACTCGGCGGTGACGCTGTACTGGGGGGAGAAGGAACTGCCGCCGAGCGGGGTGCGCAAGCTGGGGTTCGCCTACGGCCTGGGCAGCGTGACCGGCGACGCCGGCAAGGGGACGCTCGGCCTGACCTCCGGCGGCGAGCTAGTCGCGGGAAAGGAATTCACCCTGACCGCCTACGTCAAGGACCCGGTACAGAACCAGACGGTCACGCTGGGGGTGCCGCCCAGCCTGACCTTCGTCGGCGGGGACAAGGACACTAAACCGGTGCCGGCGGCGAGTTCGGGGTCGGTCAGCACCGTGACCTGGCACGTCAAGGCGTCGAAGAGCGGCGTGTTCACCTTGAACCTGTCCTCGGGCGGCGTCTCGCTCAAGCACAAGATCATGGTCCGGCCGGAAGGGGAACTCTACAGGTGATGGGGCCGCGGGCGCGGCGGAGGAGTTGAGCGATGTCGTTTCGCCTGTTCATCTATTATTGTGCGGCCTGGGGTGCGTGCGCGGCCTTCGGCGGCTGGGTCCTGGGCCGGCTGCTGGCGGGCGAGCCGGGGCTAGGGTCGGCGAGCGTCAAGGGCCTGGTCCTGGGCGTGCTGGTGGCGCTGGGCCTGGGGTTGGTCGATGCCCTGGCCGCCGCCTCGCAGCGCGACGTCGCAGCCCTGGGCGTCCGCCTGACGGTGGCCGTGCTCATCGGCGCTGTCGGCGGGCTCGCCGGCGGCTTCATAGGCCAGCTCTTCTTCGGCCTCTCCGACGGCAAATGGCCGTCGCTGCTCGTCTTCGGCTGGACGCTGACCGGGGTGCTGATCGGCATGGCACCGTCGGCCTTCGACCTGCTCAGCGCCGTGCTCCGCAACGAGGAGCGGCACGGCGCCAAACACAAGTTGCGCAACGGACTGATCGGCGGCACCGTGGGCGGCCTGGTCGGCGGGCTGGTGCTCCTCTTCCTGCGCGGGGCGTGGGGGAGCGTCTTCCGCGGCTCCAGCGTGGACGAATTGTGGTCGCCGAGCTACACCGGCTTCGTGGCGCTGGGGGCGTGCATCGGCCTGTCGGTCGGCCTGGCACAGGTCATCCTCAAGGAGGCGTGGGTGCGCGTCGATGCGGGCTTCCGTCCGGGCCGCGAATTGATCCTGACCAAGCCGGAAATCACCCTGGGGCGGGCCGAGTCGTGCGACGTCGGGCTGTTCGGCGGCCAAGGCGTCGAGAAGGTCCACGCCCGCATCACGCGGCAGGGCCACTGCTACCTGCTGTCCGACGCCAACACCCCCGGCGGCACGCTCCTCAACGGCACGCGCATCGCCGAGCCGGCGCCGCTGCGCGACGGCGACCGCATCCAGATGGGCAACTCCGTCCTGACCTTCGGCGAGCGCCGCAAGGAGACGGCGCCGCCGGCGGGGCGCTTACCCTGACCGAATCGGGCGAGGCCGTCCTCGAAGCGACGAAGATCGATCCCGTCAAGAAGTGACGCGCCGCCGCCCCGAGAAGTTGACGATGGGCCAGGGGGCCGGCCACGACTACAGCATCGCCTGGCTGCACGACGCCGTTGGGGTTGAGAGATGCCTTGGTGGCTTCTTCTGGCGTTGATCTTCTTCGTCTGGTGCTTGTGGGCCGTTGCGGCAACAGCACAGGTAGCCGTCGAGAACGCGCGCCGACCCTTACCAGACGGTCAGCGAAGCGGCATGAGCCCGGCACCGGTCATCCCCATTTTTCCTTTAGTCCTGTGGGGCGTAGCGATACTGATCGATCTCGTCGTAGATCCTTGGGGTACAATTATCTTTGGATCGCTTCATGCCGTATTTGCGGCGATTCTTGTCGTTTCGATTGTGCGTGACTGGCGGCGTCTTCGACCGCCGGTCGCCGCCGACCCAGGCGCCGCACCTGACCGCGGCGGCAGCTAGCGTTTACGATCCCACGTCAACGCCGGCCGCCGGGGCAAGCGCGCCGGCTCGTTGCATTTACGAGGTGAGATATGGCGGAACATGGTGAATGGAACCGCAAGGGGGCAACCCTCAGCGACGTGACGGCTCAAAAGGAGTACGGAGTGAGCCGCGACTTCATCGTGGAAGGCATCCGAGCCGGCAAACTCGAATACCGAGAAGGATCGATATGGGGCAATCCATATCTTAGGATCCTGAGAAGTCAGCTCGAGCAGTACATCGCCGAACGACTTGGCTCGAAGCAGTTGGGGGGCAGAAAGGCTCGGGCGGAATTGCGCAAGGTCAACAAGCAGATTGCCGACCTCAAGAAAAAACTGACTGCGCTTCAGGTGCGAAAGGCTGAACTTGAGGCGGCCGTCGGGGAATAGCGGGCCGAACACCCTGTTCCGCTGAACAGACTCGCATCACCTTCTTTCGCCCAGATCGGTGGGGCGACAATGGATCCGTTCCTGGCAGCCCTACCCTCACTTGAGGGTACTACCCTTTGGCGAACAGCGACTTGACCGGTTGGCCCTTGCCGTCCTCGGTGGCGAAGAACGGCCGCTTCTCCACGTCGAAGGCGGTCCGCGGCGAGATGCCCATCGCCGTGAAGATCGTCGCGTGCAGGTCGCGGATCGTCACCGGGTCCTTCGTCGTCAGCAGCGGCCGCTCGGCCGCCGTCTCGCCGTAGAGGACGCCCTTCTTCATGCCGCCGCCGAACAACACCACCGATCCGGAGCCGGTAAAGTGCCGATGTAGGCCGTAGTGGATCAACTCCTTCATCACGTCGCTTTTGGCGCGTGACTGGTCGCGGGCGTTGCTGCCGGGCACGCCTTCGATCATCATGTCGCGGCTGAACTCGCTGGCGATGATGACCAGGGTGCGCTCCAGCAGGCCGCGTTTCTCCAGGTCGAGGACGAGCCGGGCGATGGGCTGGTCGATCTCGCCCTTCATCCGCTTGAGCGTGGTGTGGCCGTTCTCGTGCGTGTCGAAGTGCAGGAAGGGGACGTACTCGGTCGTCACCTCGATGAAGCGCGCCCCGGCCTCGGTCAGGCGGCGGGCCAGGAGGCAGCCGAGGCCGAAGCGGCCGGTGTTGTACTTCTGGAAGCTCTCCTTCGGCTCCTTCGTCAGGTCGAAGGCGTCGCGCTCCTTCGAGCTGAGCAGGCGGTGGGCGTTGTCGATGGCCCGCAGCATCGACTCCTCGTGGAAGTCGCTCGCCAGCTCGCCGGCCGGGCTGCGCTTGAGCAGCTCCTTGTACTTCTTCTGGCGGACCTCGAAGCGCTCCGGGGTCATGCCCTTCGGCGGGCGAACGGCGGCGACGGCGTCGGTCGGATAGGGCAGGTTGAACGGGCCGTGCTCGGTGCCGAAGAAGCCGCCGGTGGTGAACGCCTTCAACTCCTCCGACTCGCCGACGCCTTCGAGGCGCTGGCCGATGTTGATGAAGGCCGGGATGGCGGGGTTGTTCGGGCCGCGGACCCGGGCGACCCAGGAGCCGAGGTGCGGGCAGGCGACCGTCTGCGGCGGGACGTAGCCGGTGTGCCAGTGGTACTGATGGCGCGAGTGCAGGATGTGGCCCAGGTCGGCGACGACGTGCGAGCGGATCAAGGTCGCCCGGTCCATCACCCCGGCGACGTTTTCCAGCCCCTGCGAGATCTTGATGTTGTCCACGACCGTGTCGATGGCCGGGAAGGTGCAGAGGATTTTGTCGGCGGCGAGGCCCACCTCGAAGGGGAGGTAGCGCTTGGGGTCGAAGGTTTCGGGCGCCGCCATGCCGCCCGCCATCCAGAGGAGGATGCAGGTGTCGGCGGTGGGCCGGGGATGCTCGGCCTTCTCGGCGGCCTGGAGCGGGCGCGGCTCGCCGGCGGCGAGGGTCGCCAGGGCGGCGGTACTCATGCCGCGGAGGAAGTCGCGGCGATCAAGAAACGCGGTGCCAGTTGAAGAGGACATCAAGGAATCTCCAGGGCGGCTCGCAAGCAGTCGTTCAGTTGGACCGACAACACGTCGGACAGACGGCCGATCGTCCGCAGGATGTCAGTTTTCTCGATAGTGGCAAGGTTGTTGCAAGACACCAGAGACGGCACAGTCAGGCCCGAGGATGCCCCGTCCGGTTGAGCCGGATCGATGAGCAAGTGGCTCGGGTCACCCAGGCGACTTAAGTTGCCGGTGATCATGGCGACGACGGTTTTGCGCAGTCGCTGATTGTCCCGATCATTCAGGACCACCACGGCGGGCCGCACCTTGTTGCCCGGAACGTCGGTGAACGGGAAGTGCACCATGACGACGTCGCCGCGAGAGATCATTCCGATTCCCTGTTCTTCTGATAGCTCTCCAATGCCGGATCGCCCTCATCTTCTTCCCGCATCGTCTGAGCGATTAGATGGGCTACCTGGCGACTGTCCAGGCTGCCCTCATCCTCAGCGTACTGAATGCGCGAGAACAGGTCGGCCGGGACGAGCAGGTAAGCCCGGTTCGTCCGCGGATCGACCAGCTGGAGTGGCTGCCCGCGGCTTTCGTCCAGGGCTTTCAATAGCTGTTGAGGTAGCTCGGTCATGGTAACCCTCCTTGATTCCAGTTTACCGGATTAGTTGGAACTCCGGCAGCATCACCACCGCCCAGAGCAAGTCCGCCATCCCCTCCGCCGTCGTCGGCGACCCGAGAATCTTGCGCGCCACGGCCAGTTCCTCCGCGGTCGGCTTGCGGCACAGCGCCCGCCGGTAGACGTCCTCGATGCGCTCATCCGCCGTCGCCTTCGGCTTCTCCTTCAGCAGGTTCGCCGCCCCGCGCGCCAGCGTGTCGGCGAGGATCTGCCCGTTCGACAGGTCGAGCGCTTGCAGCGTCGAGAGGTGGTCGGGCCGCGTGGTGACGACCTGCTCGCGGTTGGGCCGGCCGAGCGAGCGCATCAGGGGATCGGCGTTGACCAGCGACGCCCGGATGAAGCGGCGCTCCGCCGGCACCGAGTCGGCGAACGGCGGCAGCGGCAGCGGCAGCGGAGCGACGGCCTTCGCCGGGGCGGTCCCCGTCAGCATCCACAGCGCATCCATGAATTGCTCGGCCGTCATCCGCCGCACCTCCGGTCCGCGGAAGACGTAGTCCTCGCCCGACGACTCGCCCTTGATCGGCACCGGCCGCGACTGGTAGGCGCGCGACGTGACGACGTGCTCGATCAGCTTCTTCAGGTCGTATTTTTGATCCGCGAGGTAGACGCCGAGGTAGTCGAGCAGGTCCTCGTTCCACGGGCGGTTGGCCATCACGTCCACGGGGTGGACGATGCCGCGGCCCATCAGGCGCTGCCAAATGCGGTTGGCCATCGTGCGTGTGAAGCGGCCGTTGTCCGGGTGTGTCACCAGGCGGGCGAGTTGCTCCAGTCGCTTCGCCTTCGGCTGGGACGCATCGATGGTCCCCAGGTCGGGGAAGACGAATGCGGGGCTGGCCTTGCGGCCGGTCGGCTTGTCGCAACGGGAGATTTCCAACGGCTGATCGGCAATGATCGCGGCCAGGCCATAGGCGTCGTTCAGCTTCCACTTGTCGATGAAGCTGTCGTGGCACGAGGCACACTTCATGTTGATGCCGAAGAACACCTGCGAGACACCCTGCGCGAACTGCAATTCCTGCACCTGGCTGGCGTTGACGTTGCCGCGCCACTTGATGCCCTTGGTGAACCCCTCCGACTCAGGCGTCGGGCTGATCAGCTCACGCACGAGTTGGTCGTAGGGCTTGTTCTCCAGCAGCGACGAGTAGAGCCAGCCGGTGATCTGCTTGCGGCCGCCGTCGGTGTAGCCGGTGCCGACGTAGTCGTTGCGCAGCATGTCGTTCCAGAACGTCAGCCAGTGCTCGGTGTAGGAGCGTTTGTCGTCCAGCAGCTTGCGGACGAGCCGCTGCCGCTTGTCGGCGGCGGCGTCCGCAAGAAAGGCATCGACCTCCTGGGGCGCCGGCAGCAGGCCGATCACGTCGAGGTAGACGCGGCGGACGAAGGCCACGTCGTCGAGGGGGGCCGGGGGCTCAATTGTTCGGCGGGCGAAGTCGGCGTCGAGGATGCGGTCGATGGGGTGGTCGCGGCCGTCGTGGGCGGGGGGCAGCGCCGGGCGGCGCGGCTTGAGCGGCGGGACGTAGTCGGCGACCTTGAACGAGAAGCCTTCCTGCCAGGCGAAGCCCTGGTCGATCCACGACCGCAGCAGTTCCACCTCCTTCGCGGAGAGCGGCTCTCCCTTGGGCGGCATGCGCACCTCCTTGTCGGCGCTGGTGACGCGCCGGATGATCTCGCTGTCGCCGCTCTTGCCGGGGACGACGGCCTTCTTCTTCAGGACGTCACCGCGCGTGTCGAGGGAGAAAGAGGACTTGTACTTGCCGTTGGTGTGGCACTCGGCGCAGCGCGCCTTGAGGAGCGGGACGACGTCGTGGGCGAAGTCCACCTTCTTCGCTGGCTCCGACCGGCCCGGCCCCGGCAGGGCGGCCAGCGCCAGCAGGCCGAACAACAACCGCTTCGAGGCGAAGGCACTCCCGAATCGCATGCGTCTCTCCCGTTTCTGAAGGCGGGACCTCACACCCCTCCAGGGTAACGGTTCGGGTGCGCCTGGCAATCCCCCGGCAGCGGGGTGTCACAGGCCGAAGCGCTTGCGCTTGCGGTAGAGGGTGCTCGGGTCGATGCCGAGCACCTTCGCCGCCTCGTCGAGGCTCGTGCTGCTGAGCAGGATGCGCCGCAGGTGCTCCGCTTCCAACTGCTCCAGGGTCACGCGCCCGCCGACCTCGACCGCGGCCCGGGGCGGCGACCCCAGCTGTGCCGGCAGGTCGGCGACATCGACCTGCGGGCCCGCGGCCAGGATCACGCCGCGCTCGACCGTGTTACGCAGCTCGCGGACGTTGCCCGGCCAGGGGTAACGGAGCAGCGCGGCCTCGGCTTCCCGGGTGAAGCCGTCGAGGGCCTTGCCGCTCTGGCGGGCGAAGAAGCGGAGCAGGTGCCCCGCCAGCGGAAGGAGGTCCGCCTGGCGCTCCCGCAACGGCGGCAGCACCACCTCGATGACCCGCAGGCGGTAGAGCAAGTCCTCGCGGAACCTCCCCGCCGCGATGGCCGACTCCAGGTTGCGGTTGGTGGCCGCCAGGACGCGCACGTCGGCGACCTGCGTCCGGGTTTCGCCGACGCGCTCGTAGCGCCTCTCCTGCAAGAGACGCAGCAACTTCGGCTGCAGCGCCAGGGGCATGTCGCCGATTTCATCGAGGAAGAGAGTCCCTCCCTCCGCAACGGTCACTTTGCCCACGGTGTCCAGCACCGCCCCCGTGAAGGCCCCGCGCACGTGGCCGAACAGTTCGCTCTCGAGCAGCTCCGCCGACAGGCTCGGGCAATGCACCGTCAGGAACGGCGCCGCGGCGCGCGGGCTGCGGGCGTGGACGGCCCGCGCCAGCACCCCCTTGCCGGTGCCGCTCTCGCCGCGGATCAGGAGGGTGGCGTCCGTGGGCGCCGCCTTGAAGGCCACGTCAATCGCCTGCCGCAGCGCCGGCGCCGCCGTCTGCAGGTCCGCCTCGGGGACGACCGAGCGGACCTGGTCCTCCAAGTCTTCGACGTGCGACTGCAGGCGGCGCACCCGGGCGATGCGCTCCAGGACCAGGCGAATCTGCTCCGGGGTGAACGGCTTGGGCAGGTAATCGAACGCCCCGAGCCGCATCGCTTCCACCGCCGTCTCGATCGTGGCGTAGGCTGTGATGACGATCACCGGCAGGCCCGGCGCCAGGCGGAGCAGCCCAGCCAGCAGGTCCAGGCCGTGCTCGCGCCCCAGGCGAATGTCGAGGAAGGCCGCGTCGAACAGGCGATGGCCAAGCGTGTCGCGGGCCTGCTCGCCGTCGCGGGCTTCCGTGACCTGGTGCCCCATCGCCTCCAGCGTCAGGCGCAGGGACGTCCGCAAAGGCGCGTCGTCGTCAACGAGGAGAAGTTTCATAGGCACCACGCAGGGGACGGCGTTGTCCCCGGCGCCGCAATTCGACGAGGCCGGGTCCGGGCCCTATTCGGGGGAAACCACGATGGGGGAGAGGTATTCGCACAGGGGAAGCATCTCGCGTGCCGGCAGGGCCCGGGCTCCCTGCGGTCTTTGGAACCAACGGGAGTCCCAGCACTTGCGGGTTTCCGATCACGACCGCGGCGCCGTAGCGAACTCGGGTGGTCGTGCAAGTTGCCCGAATCGCCGTGCAAATTGCAATTTGGCCGTCGGGAAGACGCGGCGCGCGTCCCGACGGACCTGCGCCCCCAGAATCCGCCCAGAATTGTCAGGCACGCTCATCGTGCAATTTGCCCGGCGTGTTATGCACAATGCAGGAATTGCCCAAAGTTTCAGCATGACGGGTGACGGCCGCCCCCCCAGAAACATTGGGAAACAGGCGGCTCGCCGACCGCGGACGATTCCGGCGCGCCGTTTGCCTACTTCAACTCCCCAGACCGCTCCGCGCTCTTGGGACGGTCGCAACTGAAGTCGCCCTGTTCCGCCCGGAGGACATTCGCATGACTCGGCTGACACTCGCGCTGGCCGCCTGGGTCAGTTTGATTTCCTTGGCCTCAGCTTCCCTGACGCCGCGCAAGGATCGCCCGGCCCTGGGCAACGACGCCCCGCAACTGCCGGTTGCCAAGCTGGCGGTGGAAACGCGCGATCAGGCCGCCGGACGGGGGAACCCCTCGGAATTCGTCCTGACGGAGCAGACGGAAATCCTGCTCAACGGCAAGCCCTGCCGCTACGAGGAGGTGCCGGAGGGGGCCATGATTCTACGGATGGAAGTGGCGCCGGATAGGAAGACGGCGCTGAAGATCCTCTTTCGCACCCGGAAGTGATGACCGGGGTTGCTCGATGGAAGCAAACGGGGAGCTTGTGCTCCCCGCCTAACGTTGTTGACGGCTACTTCGTCGTCGCCACCCGGAAGGTCACCGCCTCGCCGGGGCGAAGGACGACCACCCGCGACGAGACCGCATCGGGGCCGCCCTCCACGGCGAAACGCCGGAGTTGCCCGTCCGGGCCGCGGAGGGTGATGTAAGCCGAGTCGGTCGCGGCTTGGGTTGACGTCGTGGTCGTGACCGAAATGGTCATCGCCAGCGGCGCCGGACGAACGACCGGGGCAGACACTGGCTGGGCCTTGGCGGGTGGCGGGCTTCCAGCGTGAGCGCGATCACCGGCCAGCACCTGGGGGACCGCGAGCAAGTAGGCCGCGAAGAGCACGGCCGCCTGCGCGAAAAGAACACTTCGCCGTGACATGATCGATCCTCCCGGAGAGAGAAGGACAACCGCCGATGACAGCGGCTGGGGGGACAACGGAGCGGGGTCAGGAACGAACCTCACCCGCCAGCCTATCGCCCAAACAACCCAAATGCAAGGACTTGCGTCGGAAAAGTGGCGCGAGGATCGACGTGCGCACCAGCGCGGTCAAAACACCTTGCGGTCGGCCCACTCGCCGGACGACGTCCGGGCGAGGCGCCGCCATCCTCCCTTTCAGTTCCCCTGGTCGCGGTCTCCGCGGCTCCTCGCCAACCTGATCCCGATCTTCACGGCTGCCGCCAGAAGTACGGCGCCGTAGACCGCCGCCAATGTCCAGGCAACTGCAAACGGGGTGGGTTGAAGCACGGCTTTCCTCTTCCCAGCACATTCTGCCGGGGTGTGGGCGCAACGACTGGGGCGTCAAAGCCGGGTCCGGGCGCCAAGGTTTGGGGGCCCCTCGGGCGGGGCCCCCGACGCGCCCGCGCCCGGCAGCTCCGGCGGCAAAGGGAGAGGAAAGTGTCCCGTCCTCAGCATCGTCCGGCGATGCCCAACCGCCACACTCTGCCTCGGACGGGACATTCCCAGGCCCGCTATTTCGCAAGCAGTCCAGGATCCTCATCCTCTAGCAGATGCTGTGCCACTCGGATTTCGCTGCACGAGACCGCTGATCTCGACACGATTTACGGCGACAACCGCGCGCCCGGACCTGCCGCCGCCCCCAGGCGAGATCGTGCATTCTGCCGGATGCATCCTGCACATTGCATGAGACGGCGGGGCTTTGAGGACACCCGGGAATCTGCTGAGAATTGTGAAAGGGGGCAAGGGCCCTTGACGATAGAATAAGCACCCAACCGCCACTTCCAGCGCCCGAAGAACTTGAGGTCGATCGTGTTATATCGCGTGCATTGCGGCGCCGGCCCGGCGCTCGCAGGCTAGTCGCCGTCGGCCCGAGCCTGGTGTGCCGGGCGCCGACGGCCACACTTCGCCGCCCGGCTGATCCCGGTGGCCGTGTGACATTGACTCCTTGATGGACAGCGAGCGGCCGAGCAGACCTTCTCCGTCTCCTCAGGCATGACCTCCCGTCCGGTGTATACCCGTGCCTCCCTCGCCCGGTGAGGTGGCGCGGCGGAGTGTTTGACCCCCCAACGACGTTGCTTGCTCAACGGAGTGAGGTACCATGTTGCCCGCACTACTCTTGTGTGGCGTGCTCGCGGCGGGGCAGTCGGCCGAACCCGCGCCGAACCCCGCCGGACCGACACGCCCTGCCTCGCCCACCGACGTCTCCCCACAGCCGGTTCCCGGCCCGGCGCCGGCAGCGCCGGCCACGAACCCGCTCGATTCCCCAGCCGCGGCGCCCGCCCGCGTCACCGCGAGCGACATGCCGTCCCCGGCACAACCGCCTGTCGCTGGCCCGAACGGTCCGCCTGCCTTGCCGAAGGACCCTCTCAGCCTCGTGGCGGCGGAGGAAGTTCAGGCCCCGGCCCAGGAGGCCGCCATTTCGCTTCCCGCCAGCCTGTTCCCGTCACCCTCCGACCAGGCCAGCGCCCCGAAGGCCCCCGCGAAGGAGTACCGCCGGGCGATGCCGTCTCCCTGGAACTCGCCGCCGATCCCCGGCTCGGAGTACCAGGGGTATCCGATCATCGGCGTCCCCCCGGACTACTACATGTGGCCGGTGATGAAACTCCTCCAGGGCACCTACGTCGGCGATGCCCTCGCCTCCCAGAGGATCCGCTTCTACGGCTGGGTGACTGGGGAGGTGAACATGAGCAGCTCCCGGAACAGCAACACGCCCGAATCCTACTGGATCCGGCCCAACACGATCGACATGGACCAGGTGATCTTCCGCTTCGAGCGCACCGAGGACACGGTGCAGACCGACCACATCGACTGGGGGTTCCGCTCCACCCTGCTGTACGGCATCGACTACCGCTACACGACGGCCGGCGGCTGGTTCAGCGACCAGCTGCTCAAGCACAACTCACTCTACGGCTGGGACCCCACGGAACAGTACTTCGACCTCTACGTCCCCTGGGTCGCCCAGGGAATGGTCGTGCGCATTGGCCGCTGGATCGCCTGCCCCGATATCGAAACCCAGTTCGCCCCGGACAACTACATGGGCAGCCACTCGATCCTGTTCACGTTCGACACCTACACCCAGACGGGTGTGATGCTCACCTTCAAGCTGAGCGACCAGTGGACCTTCCAGGCCGCGGTCCACTCGGGGACCGACATGGCCCCCTGGTACAAGGGCTCCCTCTTCACGCCGGCCGCCGGCATCCGCTGGGTATCCAAGGACAACAATAATGCCTTCTACGGCTGGCTCAACGCCATCAACAGTGCCGAGTTCCGCCGCTTCGATCAGTACGGCCAGCCGATGGGCCACGACAACTTCAATTACATGGTGGGGACCTGGGAGCACCGGTTCAATCCGCTGTTGGTCACCAAGACCGAGGCGTACATGATGTGGCAGCGCAACGCGGTACTCGGCGGAACCCCGAGCGCTGGCCCGATCAAACAGTTCGGCGGCGGCGGCGGCATCGGGCCGGACATCACCGGCGTGACCGAGACCTTCGGCGTGCTGAACTACACCATCTGGCAGCTCGGCAAGAAGGACTTCCTCACGTTCCGCAACGAGTGGTGGCGGGACACCGACGGCGAGCGCTCGGGCTTCCCATCGACCTACACGAGCAACGCCATCGGCCTGACCCACAACTTCACCCCGAACTTCCAGGTCCGCCCCGAGATCGATTACTTCCGGTCCTGGAACACGCCGGCCTTCGACAACGGCCACCGCAAGAACGAGTTCATGCTCGCCACGGACTTTACCCTCCGCTTCTAACGGCGCCCCGGGCCGAGCGCGGCGGTTTGCAAAGTGTGATCTTTCGCCCGAAACGCAACGGTTTGATCTGACGACGTACGAAGTGATCCGAAACCCTAACTGAGTGCCCTGGCCGCCGATACCACAACCCAAAGGCGGCCAGCGGCAAGGAGGTCCGAGTTCCATGAAACGGAGTTTGACTTCGCGCCTGATCGGCTACCTGGCCCTGGGCCTGGTTTCCCTGGCGCCGCTGTCCCTCGTCGCGGCGGAAGAGAAAACGGTGAATGTGACCGTGACGGCCGGCGTCGCGGCGGCGCCGCCCGTGTCGATCACCCTGCACGAGCGGCACGGCCACGTGACGCCCTGCAAGGGGAAATGCACTCACACCGGCGGCGGACTGATCGACGTGGCGCAGCCCAGCCCCGACACCGTGCTTGTCACCATGAGCGGCGCGGTCATCGCCAACAGCGAGATGAAGTTCGACCTCGAGCAGTGCTTCGAGGTCACCTTCGACGACCCGAAACTGAAGCACGCCAAGCTGCTCATCGAAGGTCGGGTCATCGGCGTGCTCCGCGGCGGCCATAAGGGCTCTGCGGAGTATTCCGACGCCAGCGCCGGCGTCTCCTGCCCGCCGGCGGAGCTGGTCGGCGTTTCGGTGCCGACGCACAGTGTCTCCGGCTGCGAGAGCCTGTCGGTCAACGACCACGACGGCCCCAAGGCGGTGCCGATCGTGCCCGGCAAGTACACCTTGCACCAGTCGTTCTGCATCGCGGCCAACACCAGCAGTTTCCTCTGCAAGAGGCCGTCGGCCGAGTTCTCGCCCGAATCGCTGGACCCGCTGTGGATCTCCTACTATGACCCGTTCCACGGCGTCAAGAAGGACTCGTTCGGCTTCCAGGTGATCGTCAAGGTCGTGGCGGACAACGACGTGCCGCCCCCGCCGAAGGAGAAGGCGGCGGCCGAGGTGATCCCGGCCCGGGTCGAGCGGAAGGCGGTCGTCACCGCCAAGCCACTGCCGTAAGCGGTCGGCGGGTAAGAGTCTCCCCTCGCCCCTGTACTCAGGGGCGAGGGGAGCAGAATTGCTTCGGAAAGGCGCACTCCCCCCGGTTCGGCTTCACACCACGAAGTCGGACCGGGGGGAGTTCTGCGTTAGCGTGCCCCGAACTGGATGACCGCGGCACCCAACACGATCAAGACCAGCCCGCCCCAGGTCGAGAGGCGCACGTCTTCGCCGAACAGGAAGCGGCCCGCCAGGACGCTGATCACCGCGAACACGGCGACGTAGACGCCGAGGAGTTTCGAGAAGTCCCACTTCACGAGGTTGACGACGAGGCCGTAACCCCCCAGCATCAGGCAGCCCAGGACAACCCACGCCAGGCCGCCGCCGCGCAAGCCTTTGCGAACGACGGCGTCGCCTCCCACCTCGAGGACCGCGGCGGCGACGAAGACGACCCAGGCGACCAACGGCAGCGACAACTTGTCCATCGCGACTCCTTCTCCCCGATGCCTCGGAAAAACAGCACCCCCGCGTGCGTCGTCGAGCCGCACGCGGGGGTACTCAGGACTGTCCCCCGGCCGGGGAGGGTCACCGGAACCTTGGGGGCCATCGGAGAATAACTCCCGTTTAGCGGCGGGTCGCAGACCCGCGCGGGTCTGCGACCCGCCGCTAAACAGAGAACTTATTGATCGATGGCCTCTTCGGGGATGCGGTGCTCAGGGGGTCGGGGCGCCGGTCAGTGCGGCCTCGGGCTTGAGGCCGACCAGGGTCGTGCGGCCCTTCGATTTGCTGGACGAGTAGAAGTACCAGGCGCCGTAGATGCCCCAGACGACAGCAATGCCGAGGGCGAGGTAGGACTCCTTCCAGCTCATGCCGGTGACGACACCCGGGATGGGCCCGATCAGGTAGAAGAGCATGCACACGAGGTTGGCCAACAGGCCGAACACTGGGATCACCACGTGCTTGAAGGTGTTGAACGTGCGGTGCTCGACGAAGGCCACAATCGCGATGAGGTTGGTAAGCATGTACAGCAGGAAGGTGCCGAAATTACTGGCCAGGGCGACGACCAGCAGACTTTGCGGGATGTCCTTGGCGGTGGAATACTTGAAGACACCGAAGCTGTACCAGAAGCTCCCGGCCTGGGCGTCGCTGAGGGCGGTGTCGTTGGCCTCGGAGGCGGCCGGCCCACACAGGTAAAAGAGGACGGCGAAGATGCCAATCACCGCCGACACGGCGGCCAGCGTCCAGATGGCGCGGTGGGGGGTCAGGTTCTTGCCGTGCAACAGGCCGAAGTGGGAGGGCACCTCGTCGTCGCGACCCATCGCGTAGGTCACGCGGGCGCCGGTGTTGATCGAAGCCAAGGTCGTGCCGACCAGGGCCAGGAAGACGGTCACGGCCAGGACGATCATGAACCACCAGCCGGCCGTGACGTTGCCGTTGAAGAGGGCCGTGCCGGCGATGACGGCCATGTCGCCGACCGGCGCACTCGATCCCTTGGCCGTGGTCATCGGGTAGCCGGGGTTCAAGAAATAGCCGGCGGCGAAGTACTCGATCCCGTAACACACGACGCCCTGGATGAACAGTGACAGCAGCACCGCCCGCGGGACGTCGCGCCGGGCGTTCTTCGCCTCTTCACCCATCGCCGTGACCGACTCGAAGCCGACGAGGATCAGGATGGCGATGCCCGCCTGGATGAAGATGTACGAGAAGCCGTGCGGCTTCACCACGTCCGCCGCGTTCGCGAACAACTGGCGAGTGGGGAGCGTGGCGTCGGCGTTGTTGGGGTCCTTCTCATCGGTGATCGGCTTGTCGTAGCCTTCCAGGAGGAGCGGCTTGGGCTCACCCTTCTCGTCCTTCTCGACGACCCAGTTGCCCTCGGCGTCCTTGAACGGCTTGCCGTCCTTGTCCTGGGCCAGCACGACGTTGATCGGAGTGCTGTCCGGGTCGAGGGTCCAGCCGCGCGTTCCCTCACCGTGGCCGACGCGGTAGCCAATGGCGATGACGGAGAAGATGAGCAGGGCACTGATCTGGATGATGTTGACGGCGATGTTGACCGTGGTCGAGGTGGTGATCCCGCGGTAGGCGATGTAAGCCACGCCGAAGGCGAACAGCACGCAGAAGCCGATCATCAGCGGCGGGCTGCCGATCGCCGAACTGAAAGTAATTGGGAAGAACTGCCCGGCGAGGTAGCCGACGAGGATCGCCGTCACACCGACCATCACCCCAGGGTACACCCAGTAGTAGAGGTGACTCGACCAGCCGATGATGAATTTCGCCACGCGCGCGAACTTGAAGGCGTGCGTCTTGGCCAGGAACGCCTGCTCGGCGAAGAAGTACGACGACCCGGCTCCGGGGAAGAGCTTGGACAACTCGGCGTAGGAGATGGCGGTGGCGAAGCAAAGGGCCAGGGCGGCCAGGATGCCGAACCAGATGTCGGACCCCGCCATCGGGGCGCCGTACTGGCACTGCTGCGCGAAGGTCAGCCACAGGAAGGCGCCCGGCGCGATCAGCGCCATGGCGTTCATGGTCAGCCCGGTCAGGCCGAGCGTCCCCTTCATCTGCGGCGTTCCGTCGGGAGAGGAAGCCACCACTGCACCTCTTTCTACAAACAAGGTCCGGAGAGAAGACCTGCCACTGTCCGCTGCGCGCACGATGAACCCGGGCGTCGTCAAACCGAGTGGCAGGTACCAGACTGCCTTCACGCAATTGACATGCCGGCCTGCCGCGCGACGGGAAACGAAGCGCAACCCCTTGGGAAATTGAGAGTTAACAAATCGGGCCCGATCGGACATTTTGCCCGATGAGACGATGGGGCCCAGAAGCTGCCCAGACCTTGGGCAGGGCGTGCTGGAATTGGAGAATTCCAGGGGCGGCAAGGCGAAGCCGCAAGCGGCAGGCGCCTCCTTTTCTTTGGAGCGAGGGTATGTAGACTATTTCCGCGTGAGGAGGAGCCGCCGGGCCGGAAGGAAGAGATTGATGGAACTGACCTACGCACAGCTCTCGCTTCCCGGGCCGGTGCGCCCCAACAACGAGGACTACCTTACCGTCTGGCGCCCGGCCGACGCCGAGGACGAGCGGCAGCGCGGGTCGGTCGTCCTCCTCGCGGACGGCGTGGGCGGGCTGGGAAAGGGCGAGGTCGCCAGCAAGCTCGCCGTCGAGGCGGCCCTGCGAAAGTTCATGGAGGCCAAACCAGGCGTCGCGCCCAACCAGGTCCTCTGGCAAATGTTCGTGGCCGGCAACCTGGCCGTCTACGACGCCGGCATGGCCGACCGCGCGGAAGGGCGCATGGCCACCACGCTCATCGCGGCCGTCTTCCGCAACAACGAGGTGACCGTCGGTCACGTCGGCGACTGCCGGGCCTACCACATCCAACTCGGCCGCATCCGCCAGCTGACCAGCGACCACACCTACGTCGGCACCCAGCTCAAGCTTGGGCTCATCTCGCAGCAGGACGCGAGGACCAGCCAGTTCCGCAACCTGCTGACCCGCAGCGTCGGCAAGGATCCGACCATCCAGGTCGATTACTACTCGGTCGAGGTCCACCCGAGCGACCTGATGGTTGTGTGTTCTGACGGGCTTTACTGGCACGTCAGCGAACAGGAGATCTTCAACGCCGTCACCTGGCTGCCCCCCGCGGAGGCGTGCCGGAAGCTCGTGGAACTGGCCGAGCAGCACGGCACCGACGACAACCTGTCGGTCGTCGTCGTCCGCATCGACCGCGTGGAGCAACTCCTGTACTACCGCGGGCTGCCCATCTACCAGGAAACCCCCGAGCTGACCATGAGCAACGAGGTCCAGATCGGTCAGATCCTCGACGAACGCTTCCACATCACCGACGTCGTCAGCCGCAGCGGCATGGCGTCGATCTTCAAGGCCCGCGACCTGCAGACGAACAGGGCGGTGGCCGTGAAGGTGCCGTTCATGCAGTTCGAGAGCGACCCCGGCTTCTTCACCCGCTTCCAGCGCGAGGAGGAGATCGGTCGGGCGCTCGACCACCCGTACATCCTGCACGTCGTCCCGGTAGAGGAGAAGAGCCGGCCGTACCTGGTGATGGAGTACCTCGAGGGCCAAACGCTGCGGCAGCTGATGCAAAGTGTGCGGCCGCTGCCGGTCGCCGACGCCCTGCGCATCGCCAGCCGCCTATGCGAGGCGCTGACGTACATGCATCAGCATGAAGTGATTCATCGCGACCTGAAGCCGGAAAACATCATGCTGTGCAAGGACGGCGGCCTGCGCATCATGGACTTCGGCATCGCCAAGGCGGCGGGCCTGCGACGGCTGACGTTCACCGGGTTCACGGCCGCGATGGGGACGCCGGACTACATGGCCCCGGAGCAGGTCAAGGGGAAGCGGGGCGACGAGCGCACCGACATCTACAGCCTCGGGGCGATGTTGTACGAGATGGTGACGGGACAGGCGCCGTTCGAGGGCGCCACGCCGTACCTGATCATGAACGCGCGGCTGGTGGGCGACCCGGTGGCGCCGCGCAAGATCAACCCGGAGATTTCGCCTCAGGTGGAAGAAATCATCCTGCGGGCGATGGCAATGCAGCCGTACGACCGCTACCGCTCGGCCGCGGAACTGAAGGCCGACCTCGACGCGCCGGAGAAGGTGCAGGTGACCGGGCGGGACCAGCGCTTGCGGCCGCCGGCGGTGTGGCAGGCGCGCTGGCGCACGCTGCGCGTGGTCGTGCTGGCGCTGCTGGTGCCCGTCGTCATCTTCGGGGTGATTCTGCTGTTCCTGTACGCGCCGTGGAAGAGGTAGCCGCCGGCCGATTGATCGTTTCGCGCGCGGCATCCTCCGACATGTCTCGTGGGATGCCGCGCGCGAGAAACGATCAATCGGCCGGCGGCTAAACAGGGGAGGAAAAGAGGATGAACGGACAGGCAGTGATCCCCGCGACCGGCACCGCCGCGGCGCTCAACCTGGCCTGGGTGCTGCTCGCCGGCTTCCTCGTCTTCTTCATGCAGGCGGGGTTCGCGCTCGTGGAGACGGGCATGGTCCGGGCCAAGAACGCCGCCCACACCATGGCGATGAACGTCGTCATCTACGGCCTGGGCACGGCCGGCTTCTGGGCCGTGGGCTTCGCCCTCATGTACGGCGGACACGCCCTCCCCCTCTCGCTCGGCGGCGGGTCGGTCCCGGGGCGCGACGTCGGCGGGCTGTTCGGCACCGGCGGCTTTTTCCTGGCGGGAGCGCCTCACGACGCCGCCGGCCTGTTCGCCCTTTTCCTCTTCCAATTGATGTTCATGGACACGGCGGCGACCATCCCCACGGGGGCGCTGGCCGAGCGCTGGAAATTCTCCTCGTTCGTCCTTTACGGCCTGTTCATGAGCACGGTCCTGTACCCGGTCTACGGCCACTGGGTTTGGGGGGGCGGCTGGCTGTCCCGGCTGGGGGCCAACTTCGGCCTGGGGCACGGGCACGTCGATTTCGCCGGGTCGTCGGTGGTCCACATGGTCGGCGGCTTTACCGCCCTGGTCGGGGCGTGGAAGCTCGGGCCGCGCCTCGGCAAGTACCGGCCCGACGGCCGGCCCAACCCGCTGCCGGCGCACAATGTGCCGATGTACATGCTCGGCACGCTGGTCCTGGCGTTCGGTTGGTTCGGCTTCAACGCCGGCAGCACGCTGGCGGCGTCGGACGCCAACGTCGCCCGTGTGGCGGTCAACACCGTGCTGGCGTCGGCCGCCGGCGGGCTGGCGTCGCTCTTTGCCATGTGGAAGTGGTACGGCAAGCCCGACCCGAGCTTCCTGTGCAACGGCATCCTCGCCGGGCTGGTCGGCGTCACCGCGCCGTGCGCCTACGTCGCCCCGTGGGCGGCGTTCATCATCGGTGGGGCGGCGGGGCTGCTGGCCGTCTGGGGCGCCTTCTTCCTGGAGCGCCGGCTGGGCGTCGATGACCCGGTCGGCGCCATCAGCGTCCACGGCCTCGGCGGACTGTGGGGCGCGCTGGCGCTGGGGCTGTTTGCCGACGGGAGCTACGCGCCGGAGACACACTTTAACGGCGTCGCCGGACCCGTGGCCGGCCTGTTCTACGGCAGCGGCTCGCAACTGGCGGCGCAGGTCATCGGCGTCGTCGTGAACCTGCTGTGGGTATTGCCGGTCGCCTACGGCTTCTTCTGGCTGATCGGGCGTCTGGTTGGCAACCGCGTCAGCGCCCAGACCGAGTTCGTGGGCCTCGACGTGCCGGAGTTGGGCGCCCTGGGTTACGTCAACCAGGATCCGAAGGTGCCGGAGAGCCGGGTCGTCATGAGCCTGCCGGCCGAGCCGCGCCCGGCGGTCGCGCCGCCCAACGAGCAAAAGCGCTTCGCCATCCTCGTCGAGGGCGTGGACGTCGAGCGCCTGGCGGAGGTGTGGTCCGAGCTGTGCCAGGCGGGCGATGCGCCGCCGCCGCCGGAGTTTCGGGCCGTGTACCCGTACATGACGACCCTCCAGGGGGCGCGTTTCCGCTTCCGAGGCGGTGATCCGCTGGTCATCCGCGCCAACCTCGAACGGCTCTTGCAGGACCGCTGCAAGGGGCAACCGATCCGCATCCGACTGGAAGGCTAAGAAACCGTAACAAAAATGTCTTCGCCGCTTGCGGCTTCGCAATCTGTCCTGCGAAGCCGCAAGCGGCAAGAGGGTTGTTGAGACAGTTTCTAAGCCGCAGGCGTGATGAGGCGAAAAAAGCCTCGCTCGACCTCGCCCCCAGGTGTGTAGCCGAAGGGGGAAACGAGAAGCGAGCGAGGCGGGTTGCGAGTCATGCGACGCCGTCGCGTGCTGATTCACTGACTCGGTTTTTTGTCCTTTTCGTAGCGGCCGCGCAGCGCCACGTTGATTTCCAGGACGTTGACGAGTTTCACGCCGGCCAGGCCGCCGAAGGGCGCCTCGGCCTTCTTGTTCAGCATCTCCTCGATTTCAGAGCGGATCTGGGCCTTGGCACGACCGGTCAGCTCGGCCCACTTCCCGGCCACGTGGTCGAGTTGGTACACGGCCGCGTCGAGCGTGACGTCCGGGTCGAGGCCCGACCCAGACGTCATCACCATGTCCGCGGGAACTGGCTTCACCTTGGCCCGCAGTTCCGCCGAAGCCGCCTCCCACCACCCCTCGAAGCAGGCCGAGCGGATGTCATCCCCCGTGGTCACGGGGCTGATCACCTGACGAGTCTTCCCCTCGGGTGTCTTCTCGTCCTCGGTGCCGGGCCAGGTGGCGCGGTGGGCCGTCGCGTAGGGCTCGAAGAAGCGCTCCGCCGCCTTGTCCGGCTTGCCCTTGACGACGTCTGGCTCTTCCTTCAGCCACAGGGCGACGGCCTCGGCGTGGTCCTTCACCCATGCCGTGGCGAAGCCCGAGTGAGCCTTGGCCCACTCCACGAGGAGCGGTGACTCCCCGGCCTTCGCCCGTTGGCCGTCGGTAACGACGAACCATTGCTCCACGTCCGGGCCGATGGGGTCGCCGTTGCGATACTTGAGGATCGGTCCGAGCGCCGCCACCACGCGCTCGCGCAGGGCGGGGTTCGAGGCGCCGAAGTTGCTCGCCCCGGAGGCGGCCGCGTTCCACGACACCGCCGACGGCCGCGGCTGGAAGTACTCGTCGCCGGAGAACTTCTGGGCGATCAGGCGGGAGCCGACGGCCTTCGCCGGGTCGGTGGTCGGCTCACCCGCGGCGTCGATCAGGCTGCCCTCCGCCTTGTCGCGGAAGGCGGCCTGGCCGATGCCGAGCAGCACCAGCGGGTACAGCACCGAGCAGAGCACCACGGTGAAGAGCAGCAGCCACAGGTTCGCACGCAAATGCGCTATCATATGAAAATCACTCCGTTTATCCGCGCGACTCGATTCATCGTTTCGCGAAACGATGAATCGTGTGGTCAAAACAGGTGCAGCATATTCGCGATAAACAGGTCGATCAGCTTGATGCCGATGAACGGCACGATCACGCCGCCGAGGCCCCAAATCAGCAGGTTGCGCCGCAGCAGGGCGTCGGCCCCGACCGGCCTGTAGGTGACGCCCTTGAGGGCGATCGGGATCAAGAGGGGGATGATGAGGGCGTTGAAGATCACCGCCGACATGATCGCCGACGTCGCCGAGTGCAGGTTCATGATGTCGAACTTCTTCAGCCACGGCAACGTCGCCGCGAACAGCGCCGGCACGATGGCGAAGTACTTGGCCAGGTCGTTGGCGATGCTGAACGTCGTCAGGGCGCCGCGCGTCATCAGCAGCTGCTTGCCGATCTCCACGACCTCGATCAGCTTGGTGGGGTCGCTGTCGAGGTCCACCATGTTGCCGGCCTCCTTGGCCGCCTGGGTGCCGGAGTTCATGGCCACGCCGACGTCGGCCTGGGCCAGGGCCGGGGCGTCGTTGGTGCCGTCGCCCATCATGGCCACCAGCTTGCCCCCGGCCTGCTCCTTGCGGATGTAGGCCAGCTTGGCCTCGGGGGTGGCCTGGGCGATGTAGTCGTCCACGCCGGCCTGCCCGGCGATGGCCTTGGCGGTCAGCGGGTTGTCGCCCGTCACCATGACCGTCCGCAGGCCCATTTTGCGCAGGCGCTCGAAGCGGTCGCGCATCCCCGGCTTGAGGATGTCTTCCAGTACCACCAGGCCGGCGATGCGGTTGCCCTCGCAGACCAGGAGCGGCGTCGCCCCCTGCGAGGCCACCGCGTTCACCTGCTCCTGCACGCCCGCCGGCAGCGTCCCGCCCTCCGCCTGGGCGTAGCGCATGACCGAGTCCGGCGCCCCCTTACGGACGCGCCGGCCGTCGGGGAGGTCGATGCCGCTCATGCGCGTCTGCGCCGTGAACTCCACGAAGCGGGCCCCGGCCGGGACCTCCGCGTCCAGCAAGCTCACCGCGGCGTGCCCGGCGCCGCGGTACAACTCGACGATGCTCTTGCCTTCCGGGGTCAGGTCGGCCACCGAGGACAGGGCGGCGAGGCGGCCCAGGGCCTCGGCGGTATAGTCGCCAAAGGGGATGAAGCGCGTCGCCTTGCGGTTGCCGATGGTGATGGTGCCGGTCTTGTCCAGCAGTAGCGTGTCCACGTCGCCGGCCACCTCGACCGCCTTGCCGCTCTTGGAGATGATGTTGGCGCGCAACGCCCGGTCCATGCCGGCGATGCCGATGGCCGCCAGCAGAGCGCCGATGGTCGTCGGGATCAGGCACACCAGCAGGGCCACCAGGGTCGGCACGTCGGTCCCGAGGCTCGACACCTTCCCGCCGGTCGCCTTCAACGCGCGGTCCTGGAACTCGTCCAGCTCCCCCTTGTCGAGCACCTTGCCAAGTTCGCTCTCGAAGTCGGCCCGGGTCGCGGGCTCCCGCCCTTTCAGCGCGGTGAGCTTGGTCAGCACGGCGTCGGGCACTCCGTCGTCCCGCAGCGAGGCCAGTGACTGGTCCGTGACCTGGAAGCGTGCCGCATCGCTGCTTTGCAGACGATCGGTCATGTACAGTTCGGCGTGGCGCGACATCGGCCACAGCGCCGCCGTCACGATCAGGAAGATCAGGGTGAAGGCCGCCAGCACCAGCGACAGGGCGATCTCGTTGGGCGTGCGCTGGCGGATGGCCCCCTCGACCAGGGCGATCATGCGGTCCAGGAACGATTTGCCGGCGCTGGCCGTGATGCGCACCACGATGCGGTCGGACAGGACGCGCGTGCCGCCGGTGACGCCGGAGTGGTCGCCGCCTGCCTCGCGCACCACGGGGGCCGACTCGCCGGTGATGGCCGACTCGTCCACCGAGGCCACCCCCTCGACGATCTCGCCGTCCCCGGGGATGAACTGCCCCGCCTCGATGGCGACGAGGTCGCCGGCGAGCAGGGCGGTGGAGACGGTTTCCTCGATGCTGCCGTCCTCGAGGACCTTGTAGGCCGGCGTTTCGCGGCGCGTCTTGCGCAGGGTATCGGCCTGGGCCTTGCCGCGCGCCTCGGCCAGGGCCGTCGCGAAGTTGGCGAACAGCACCGTCAGGAAGAGCCAGACGTCCAGGGCGATCAGATACCAGGTCTTCTTGTCGAAGCCGACCCGCGCGATCAGGTCCACGGTGAACACGAAGGTCAGCACGGTGCCGACCTCGACGACGAACATCACGGGGTTCTTCCACTGGATGTCCGGCCGCAGCATGACGAAGGCCTGCTTCAGCGCCGCCTTGAGCAGGTCGGGGGCGAAAAGCCCCTGGCGCCGGCTGAGGCGCCGCGCCATCTTGAGGTCGTCCGTCGGCGGGGCGGTGGGTATCGTGCTTGTGCTCATGGGTCAATTCTCTGGGATCGCCGCTTGCGGCTTCGCAAGGCATGCGAAGCCGCAAGCGGCCGGGATGTCACCCGCCGAATGGGATCGGCCCGAGGTGCTCGGCCACCGGGCCGAGCACCGCCGACGGCAGGAACAGCAGCGCCCCCACCAGCAGGATCGTGCCGAGCAGGACGAAGGCGAAGGTGAGCGTATCGGTCCGCATGGTGCCGGCGGTGAACGGCGTCGGCTTCTTCGACGCGAGGCTCCCCGCCAGGGCCATCGGGGCGATGATCGGCATGAAGCGGCTCAGCAGCATCACTAGCCCCGTGGCGATGTCCCACTGCGGGCTGTACGGGGCGGCGTCCTTGTTGTCGTTGAAGCCCCAGGTGTCGCCCAGGCCCTCGAAGCCGGAGCCGTTGTTGGCCGACGCCGACGAGAACTCGTAGAGGATTTCCGAGAAGCCGTGGGCGCCGGGGTTGTTGGTCGCCTTGGTTCCCCAGTCGGCGGCGGCGAACAGGCCGGTCCCGCCGAGCACCAGGATCGGGTGGACGAGCAGGCCGAGCATGGCCAGTTTCATCTCGCGCGCTTCGACCTTCTTGCCCAGGTACTCCGGCGTGCGCCCGACCATCAGGCCGGCCAGGAACACACCCGTAATCAGGTAGAGCAGCAGGTTGACCATGCCGACCCCCTTGCCGCCGAAGACGCAGTTGAGCCACATGCCGGTGAAGGGCGTCAGGCCGGCCAGCGGGTTGAGGCTGTCGTGCATGCAGTTGACCGAGCCGCAAGTCACCGCCGTCGTCACCGCGGAGAAGGTCGCCCCCGCTGACGTGCCGAAGCGCAGTTCCTTGCCTTCCAGATTGCCCAGCGCCTCCTGATCGACCGGCAGGTCGCCGAGGGCCGCCGTCTCGAGCGTCCGCTCGACCGGCTTGCCGTCCGCGCCGACCGCCTCCAGCGTGTCCTTCCGTTCGTCATGCCGGGTCAGCGCCGGGTTGGGTTGCAGGGTATCCCAGTAGATCGCCCAGCCGATCATGACGAGGAAGAGCGTCATCATCACGCCGTAGATGACGGTCGCATGGCGCAGGTTGTTGAGCATGCGCCCGAACATCACCACCAGCGACAGTGGGAAGATGAGGATGTTCAGACACGTCAGGTAGTTGGTCCAGGCGCTGGGGTTCTCGTAGGGGTGGGCCGAGTTGGCGCCGAAGAAGCCGCCGCCGTTGGTGCCCAGGTGCTTGATCGGGATGACGGCCGCGACCGGGCCGCGGGCGATGGCCTGCGTCTGCGGCTCCGTGGCGTCGGCCGGTTGCTCCAGCGTCGCCACCGTGCCGGCCTTGTCCAGCGTCATCGGGACGCCCGCCGCCAGGAGCAGCACGCCCATGAGGAGGCTGGACGGGATGAAGACGTAGGCGACGGCACGCCACATGTCCACGTAGAAGTTGCCCATGTGCTTGTCGCTGCGCAGGCCGCGGACGATGGCCGACAGGGCGCAGAAGCCCACCGACGCCGACACGAACATGTTCCAGACGACGAAGAAAATCTGACTGGCGTACGAGAGATGTACTTCGCCGGCGTAATGCTGGAGGTTGGTGTTGGTCAGGAACGAGGTAACGGTATTGAAGATCGTCGTCGGCGCCAGCATTTCCTTCTTGTCGTCGGGGTTGGGCCACAGGTACGGCTGGAGCGACAGCACGACGAAGCCGAAGACGAACATGACGGTGTTGAACAGCATCAGGGCGATGGCGTACTGCTTCCAGTTCTGCGGCCCAGTGTTGAGCCGCTCCTCAAACCAGCGCAGCACGCGCGGGGCGCGGTAGCGGCCGTCCATGATCCAGGCCAGGTAGAGGCCGACCGGGATCGACAGGGCCACGCTCGTGAGGATGATGAGGGCCGGGAGAAACCACATAGGACGTCTCTTCCTTCTGTTTAGCGGCGGCTCGCCGAGCCGCGCGTTGTCCAGCGCGCGGCTCGGCGAGCCGCCGCTAAACGGGAGAACCTCAGAACCACTCGGGGCGCAGCAGCGCCGCGAGCAGGTAGACGAACAGCAACAGCAGCACGACGGCGGCAAGCCAGATCACGGCGTTTCCTCCTAAACCTTGTCGCAGCCGGCGACGAAGGCGAACAGCAGGGCCATCGTGACGAGGCCGAGCAGGAACAGGGCCGGTAACCAGAGGGCGAGGTTGAACGGTTCCATGGCAATGTTACTCAAGAGAGTATCGAGATTCCACGAGGTAGTCGCGTACCATCGTGCTCATCTGGCACGGGCGCTGCCGCGGCCGTGGGCAACCCAGCCGGAAAGCAGGAGGGCGGCGGTCGTCACGAGCCGGGCCGCGCGGCTCAGGCGGTGGACGTAGCCGCGGGCGCGGGGGGCGTGGCCGTTGGACGAGGGCCCGGCGGTCGGCCGTGGCCTCGGCTCCGCGGACGAATCCAGCCGGCAGGCGGCTCGGTCCAGGGCACTGCACGCGCCCATCAGGAAACCAGCGGTCGCGCCGGCCGCGGCGGCCGCGAGGGCCCAGGGGACGGCCAGTGCGACCATGCCGTTGAGCGCCCCGAAGACGCCGCCACAG
>Ga0116223_10000519_pt1 | contig 46876 bp, 41 predicted proteins | sample Sb_taG_3_FD_90092 | JGI IMG/M metagenome (GOLD analysis project Ga0116223, IMG submission 90092) | Peat soil microbial communities from Weissenstadt, Germany - Sb_50d_a_PC metaG | ecosystem: Environmental > Terrestrial > Soil > Wetlands > Peat | place: Germany: Weissenstadt | collected 2010-09-21 | reverse complement strand
GGCCCGTCGCCGACCTTCTCCCGGAGGAGCGCGAGGCGCTCGAAGAGTATGTGAAAGCCCTCGCCGAATCATGACCCCGCACCTGGCGCCGCTGGGTCGCAGGTGACACGAAACGGCGACCGTTTGTCGGAGAGGAACGCCTGCCCGATCGGTCGCTGACCGCGCTCCACCACGCGGAAGCTGGCGTCGAGTTCCGTGGGATCGACGTCGAGGCGGGCGGCCGCGGCCTGCCGCCTCGGCGGTCAGTACCGCAGATAACGCACGCCACGCCCTCGGCCTTGACTGAAAAGGTGCCCCGCAAGCCGCCAGATTCGCACGAGCTGCCTGGCCCGCACCAGGTCCGTCTCGCAGACCGTGGCCACCTCGGCCGCCGACACCGGCGGATTCACCGCCAGGTGATCGAGAAGCCGCTGGCGCCGGACGGCAGTGGCGATCAAGGGAGCCACGCGGTCCAGATGAACGAGCGAGAACTCCCCGGCCTGGTAGCGCCCGAGATAAAACTGGCGCTTCTGCATCACCCGGGGGCCGTATCTCAGGCCGAGCCGCTCGATGGTGTGCCGCGCCCGGGGGAGCATGCGTGCCGGAACGGCCGGAGTCAGCCGCAGGTGGAGCGAGGCGACATCGATCTCGAACCACTCCTCACGGACTTCAAAAGGGTCAAGAACTTCCTCATCGAGGGTCTGCTTACTGCTATTGAGCCAACCCGTCGCGTAGCGGTAGTTCGTCCACTCGTAGGCCCGGTCGCGGTGGAACTCGGTGCTCAGGAAGTGATCGACGGTGCCGTCCAGGTCCAGCATCGCCAGGTAGCCGCAGCGGTGGTGGAAGCCCTCACAGAGGTCCGGGAGGAATTCCCGCCAGTAGCTCGGCAGCCGCTCGTTCGGGGTCGGAGCGTGTTCGGCCAGCCAACGATTCCCCCGGGCGCGGCAGCGCTCCTGGAAGCGGGCCGGCTCCGGCGGCGGATCGACGGGCAGCATGGCCTTCACCCCTGGCGCGAGCCGGTTGTCAAGGGCCAGCGGGACCAGATGGGGTCGTCCCCGGGGAGGACCCGGCGCATCTCGCTTTCGATCGCTTGGCGGGTGTTGAGCCCGGGGGGAAGCTTCTCGGGTTCGGCCGCCATGTACGCCTCCGCCGCATCGATCGCGGTTTCCGCCTCGCGTGACCGTGCTTGTTTCAGACCGAAGAGGGGTGAGAGCAGCCAGCCGACGACGTCCCCTTGCTTGGCCCACGGGAACAGGCGGAAATGCACCTCCTTCTTCTCCAGGTCGAACCAGTACAGGCAGTCCGTCTCCTCATTGAAAAGCGGCTCCAGGGAGGCGAGGACCAGCGGGGAGTGCGTCGCGCACAACACCTGCACGCGGATCTCGGCGTGAAGCCCCGCCGCGACCTGCAGGAGCGCGGGGAGGATGACACGTTGCCATTTCGGATGCAGGTGCGCCTCGACCTCGTCCACCAGGAGCACCAACTGGTCCGTCGGCTCCTCGTTGCGCAAGGCCGCCGCCTGCTTATGCTCCTCCCAGGCCCAGACCAGGACGTAGGCCAGGTTGACGATCCGGCGGACCCCCGCCGAGAGGTGGGGGTAAGCGACCTCGCCGTAGGCCATCTCAATCGTCGGATAGTCCCGGGCGACGTCCACGTAGACCCGCCGCGGCTTCCCGGGCCGCATCGGCTCGTCGGGATGGGCCAGTTGGGCGATGACCTGCTTGAGCAGCTCGAAGGGTGAGTCGCCAGGCTCGCTCGCTTGCCGGTAGTACCAGTTGGTCCAGTCGATGACGATGCCGTTGCACACCGGACGGCCCTGTTCAGTCAACCCCTGGGCCACGTCATCCGGTGTGCGGAACTGGTAGGCGCGCGGCTGCTCGGCCGGCTCGACCTGCCCGGAGAGGGACTCGCGCCAGTAGTTCCGCGCCGGGTCCCAGACGACGAAGCCGCCGTCCACGGTGGCGTAGACCACGAGGCCGGGCATGACGGGGCGGCCCGGCGGGCGCAGCCACGATTGCGTGTGATAGTCGAAGGTGGCGGTCTTCTCGGCCCGGGTCGGCCCTTTCCTGCCGCTGACGTGGTAGGTGATGGCCGGCTTCTCTTTCTTGCCGTTCGGCTCGGGGAGGGCGACGCGCCCTGCGGGCCAGGAGCCCGTCAGCGACCAGAAGGCCACGTCGAGCAGGAACGATTTTCCCAGGCCGTTGTCGCCCGTCAAGATGTTCAAGCGCGGCCCGAATGATGCGGTCAAGCCTTTGACCGGGCCGACGCCTTGAAGCTTCACGGATTTCAACATCGAGCCAACCCCTGCGGTTTGCGTTACCTTGCGATGCTTGGCCACACCGGGAGAGAAGGTGTCACGCGGGGCAGCGGCGGCGGGGTGTCGCTGGACCCGGCCGGTAACGGAACCTCATGGCAAGGACACTTCCCCATCGGCTACAATCTTATCGAGATCAACCGGCTCAGGCCGAAGGAGGAACAGCCATGAATCTACTCAAGGGCACAGTCAAGAATGGTCAAGTCATCCTCGATGAGGCGGCCGACCTGCCCGAGGGAGCGCGGGTCGAAGTGGTGCCCCTTGAGGCAACCCGGCCGGCGCTGGGGATGCGGGAAGAGGACTGGCCGACGACGCCGGAGGGGATCGCCACCCTGCTGGCCCGGATGGATCAACTCGAACCGGGGTGGCTGTCCTCCGAAGACGAGACCGCGTGGAAGGCAACTCTCCAGGCCCAAAAGGATTTCGAGAAGGTCACCTTCAACGAGTGGTCGGAGAAGCTGCGGAGGACCTGGGAATGAGACGGTTCCTCCTCGACACGGGCATTGCCGGCGACTACGTCGCCCGTCGCCGGGGGGTATATGAGCGCGCCCGGGAGGCCGTTGCTCGCGGCGACCGGCTGGGCATCGGCGTGCCGGTCCTTGCCGAGTTATGGTACGGCGTGGAGAATAGCGCCACCCGAGACCGTAACGCCGAGCGACTCCGACGGGTACTACCCGACCTCGTCGTCTGGCCGTTCACCGAGCGGGCGGCCGAAGAGTTCGGCCGCCTCGCTGCCGAACTTCGGCGGGCGGGACGAATGATTGGTCGGACAGACATCATGATCGCCGCCATCGCCCTCAGCCTGGGCAACACGACCGTGGTCAGCGCCGACAGCGACCTGGCCGCCGTGCCGGGGCTGACGGTCGAGAACTGGGCATCGGCGTAAGAGGGAAGTCGCATGGGAGCACCGACCAACGGTGCGCAGCTGCACGGCTGGGAGATTGGCCCCGCCTTGGGGCCATCATCGTGGATGTCGAGGCCGAGCGCACCAGGGTGAGCACACAGAGGCAGCAGAAACCGGAAAGACATTCTGTCTTTCCGGTTCCTGCCACCTTTTCGCGCCTGATGCGAGAAAACGCCCGGCCCCCGCTCACATGAGCGGGCATTTGCCACAACCTTTTTTCTCCGTAACACTTGTGACCGCTCGATGCAGAACGCCAGGATTAAAAAGTGGGTCCCGTCGTATTCCCCGCCCGGGAATCCAGACCTCTTTTACATCAACAACATCCTGTCCGCTCTGTGGTGCGAGCCAGATGGGAGACTCCCGAGGCTCGGGAATCCCGAAGACCCCCTCGATGACCTGATTTACCTGATGCTCACCCGCCGCGGGCAGATCCGGCAGGCCCAGCGCCTGTTCGAGTCTCTACGGCTCCAGTTCACCGGCCAAGGGCAAGAGGCTCCCGACTGGGGGGCCTTCGTGGATCGGGGTGTCGCGGCGTTGGCTATCTGCTTTGCCCCCCTGGGCTTGGGGCAGACACGCGCGAAAGAGATCCACGCCACCCTGAACAAGATCCGCGACCGCTTCGGCCGAATCACCCTCGACCGGTTGCGGCACTGGAACAACGGCCGCTGTCTGGAGTTTCTCTCCTCTCTGCCGGGCGTCAGCCTCAAGACGGCCGCCTGCGTTATGCTCTATACGCTCGGCCGCCGCATCTTCCCCTCGGACGTGCATTGTAACCGCGTCCTCGCCCGGCTTGGCGTGCTACCTCCCGAATACGGGAAGCAGGAACAGCACAAGAACGCCCAGCGCCTCCTCATGGACGGTCGCATCCCGCAAGAGATGGCCTTCAGCCTCCATGTGACTCTCGTCCGCCACGGGCAAGAGATCTGCACGTCAGGCTCCCCCCAATGTCACCGCTGCCCCCTCCGGGGCTTCTGTGCGGATTACCGAAGACGGGCCACGAAGCAATGGGAAAACGACCGCGAGCGCCCGTCCTGCGTGGACCTCTTCTCCGGTGCTGGCGGCACGAGCATCGGCATCTCCCGGCCGATCGAATGGGGGCATGACCCCCGAGCCGAGACCACGCCGACGATGCGGATTGCCCTCGCTGCCGAACTGGACCCGTGGGCGCACAAGACATACTCCACGAACCACCCCGAGGTGCCCACAGACAGGATTCTCCAGGCAGACTTGACGGCGGATGGTGCGTGCGAACGTATCACGGCGGCCATCGCCTCCGAACCCAACCTCGTCCTCGTCTTCGGGGGGCCGCCTTGCCAGAACGTCTCGCTCATCGGGACCACCGGCAGAAAGGCGGCGACGGCACGGCGGAAGCGTTTCTCCCCGCCCACCTATGCGGCCTTCCGCGACATCGTTAAGGCCCTCCGCACCCGCTTCTTTGTGATGGAGAACGTCCCGGGTCTATTCGCGGCCGCCGACGGTCGGGCGCGGGAGGACATTCTGGAAGACTTCTCCGACCTGTACGCCGTCACGGACGTGCATGTCGAGGCCCACGACCATGGGGTCCCGCAGCGGCGGCACAGGATTCTGATCGTTGGTGTGCTCAAGGGAAAGGAACCGAAGGTTGCGGAGCAAGCCCTGGCCTTCTTGACCGGGCGCCTAGGCGTATCTCTGGATCGTGCCCCCTGGTCGGCGACGTTCGGCGACGCCGTGTCCGACCTGCCGGCCGTCGAGCCGTCAGGCGGGGAAGAGTTCGGCCGACACCGCATCGGCGGAGAGCCGGCAGGCTCCTCTGCGTACCAGCAGGTGCTCAGGAACGGGGCCGACCTGATCTTCAACCATGTGGCCCGGCCTAACAACGACCGGGACATCGAACTGTATAAAACCCTCCAGCCGGGGGAGATCGGGGCAGACGCGCATCGGAAGTACGACCGGCCGGACCTGATGATCTACCGGAATGACATCTTCCTCGACAAGTACCGCCGCCAGGTCTGGGACGCGCCGAGCACCACCGTCGTCGCGCACTTGGCGAAGGACGGGCACATGTTCATACATCCCAGGCAGGTCCGCTCGATCACGGTTCGCGAGGCGGCCCGCCTCCAGTCGTTCCCGGACGATTTCATCTTCACGGGGCCGAGGACCGAGCAGTTCCGCCAGGTCGGCAACGCCGTCCCGCCGCTCCTGGGGGCGAGGATTCGTGCGGCTGTTCTCGATACATTAGAACGGTTTTATCCCGATTGAATGGACGCGCCCATGAAGATCCGCCTCTTCCCGCAGCAGTTTCTCCAGCAGGACGCCTGCTTCCAGCTGTTCAGGCCCGGGACAGACGGCGCGCTCGAACTACCCGTCACGATCGAGGGGACGTCCGGGATACCGATCCACGCAGTTCATTCCGACCCGGACCACCTTGCCTGCCTGGCCGCCATGATCGTTCTTCAATCCTGGCTCTACGGGATCGACGAACTCGAACTTCCCCCGGTGCGACGCCGGCCGCTGCTGGTCGTCACCGACACCCCAGGTAGGTTCGCCGAAGCCTACCTGGCCCTGCATCTGCCGGCGAAAAGCATCCGGACTTGGTCCGCCCAGCGGCACGCGGCACTACACAAGAAGCGAAACGTTGTGATGAACCTGACGAGGGAACCGTGGGAGTACCTGTGGCTGAGCATGAAGCCCAACGAGAAACGCACTCGGCTCCACAATTACTTCCCGGCCCACTTCATCCTGCGCGAGGACGGTCCCACACACCAGATCGCCAGCCGCGAGCATGTCGGCCGCGGGGACAACTCAGGGCCGGCGCTGGTGATCGCCCGGGCTACGAGGAAAAACGTCTTGCCCGAACTCCAGGCCCGTTTCGACCCCTTCCTCGTCATCTTCGACGCCCACGGGCTTGCCATCCCGGACCCCAGGGCTGATATGCCGTCACTCGTCTATCATGATTCCATCTTCGCCCCCGAACTTGCCCAAGGTGGCGATGGCTTGGTCCTCTGCTGTCTGCCGGATGCCCGCTTTGAGCGATTCTGCACCGAAGCTAGCCTGCGGCTGGTCGAGCCGCAGGAACCGGAGGAAATGGCGACCGCGTGCTGCGAGGTTGACGGGGCGTTGCAGGCCCTAGTCCAAAGGCTGGACGAGCGCAAGGACCGCGTCCTGGCCGAGGTGAACCGCGCGGCATCCCGCCTGCGCAACGTCCTCCTCAGCCTCCCGGTTGGCATCGAAACCTACGAACAGGCGCTCGTCGCGTCCGGCCTCCCGGAGAGCCGCTGGTATCCCTGGTCGGTCACCGAACCCCTGAACGCCTTGGAGAGCCGCCTCCCCGAGGTCGGTGCGCTCGGCGAATGGGAGGAACTGATCGTCTCTGAACTCGTCGCGGGCTTCCGCAAGCTCGAAGAGCTTCTTCGGGTGTACTCCCCGAAGCGAGAGGCAGTGCTCGCCGCCATCGACGAGAGCCTTGCCCAGGGGCGCAAGGTCGGCCTCCCGGTGAAGGGACTGGCCCTCGCCGAGGGGCTGAAGTGGGCGGCACAGTTCCCGCTACCCTTCGGCCTGGGGCAGTCCGCCAACACGGTGACCGCGGTCACCCTGGAGGACCTCGGCCGGCTCGAGCATGACCGCGACTGCGTCGTCCACCACGCTTTCGACTCGCACGACGTGCTCTCGGCCCTCGCGCGCGTGGAACCCCGGCGGATCACGTTCGTGCTGTTGCATAACGAACTGAGGTTCATCGGGGAGCGATTCCTGCGGCTCCGCAGGCTCGTCCCCAACCACCCCGCGCACACCACCATTCTTTCACCCATCTACCAGCAGGTGGAGCGCGTAACCCCGACCCGGACGGTTACCCGTCAGACCCGCACCTCCACCCTGACGTCGGACCCGGATTTCCGGCTGCTCATGCGGATGTTCGAGGGAGAACTCCCCGCAGGCGATTACGGGATCGTCCTCACCGAGGGGGAGGAGTCGGACGGGGATCTGCGGACGGAGGTGCCTGCTTCGCTCGTCCGGCTGGAGGGTGACAGCGTCGTGCTTCTGGAGACGTCCGCCAGGGTGACCTACATCCGCTGTGACGACACCATCGTGTGTGGCCGTGCCGACGCGGTGGAGCCCGGGGACCGCCTGATCGTCATCAGCCCCGAGGCACGCGACTTCATCGCCTCGCGGGTTCTTTCGGCGAGGCGAGAGGAGGAGCGGGACAAGCCAGCCGACCGGATCATCCGACGATGGCAAGAGGAGTTGTCTCGCAGCATCGACAGGCTCGGCATCGGCCACGCCGAGGTGCTGCGACGGATTCGCGAGCGAGGCTCCCGCCGCACCACGTCGGGGGTCGTCCGCCAGTGGGCCGCAGGCGAGGTGCTGGGGCCGCTCGACCCGCAGGACATTCGGCGTATCGCGGAGGTCATTGACTCGGAATGGCTGCTGAAGAACTGGCAGGCCGTCGGCAGCGCCCTGTTCGCCGTCCGCAACGGCCACAGGGTACTCGGCCGCCGGACCACGCAAATCATCCAGAGGGCCGCGCTGGGAGAGCACGAGCTTTCCAGCAAGGATGAAACATTCCTTGGGCAGCTCGGCATCACGATGGGGCGGCTGCAAGACGCGGTCACACTTCTGACCGTGGAGCAGTTGACCCTCGACGTCGGGCTCGTCCCGATTGACCGCATCGGCCGGGTCGTCCCGGCCTGATCGAAACGAAAGGCTTCACCATGTCGGCCGACGACCAGATGCAGGTTCGCAAGTTACTCGTCGAGCGCCTGCGCCTCGACCTGCTCGGCCCCTCCAGCCCCGACGAGGTGCTCCGCCAGGACAAGGAGGCGAGAGAGGGTGACACCCCGCTGTCCCGCTACCTGGTGGGCATCCTCTACCCCGGCAACTCGGTCGTCTCCGCTGAGGAGGATGATTTCGCCAACGACGGGGGCGAGGGGGAAGAGGACGATATGCCCGAGACGACCATTCCGATCACGGGGATCCCCAAGCCCTCATCCATCGGTCTCAGCTTTGCCGTCACCGACGTCGCGAAATCCATCCTGCTGGAATTCCGTTACGGGCTCTACATCCCTTCGGAGCAATCCGCCGAGCCGAAGAAAGACGAGGGAGAGCCAAAGGAGGCGGTAAGGAAGCGGAAGCCGACCATCCTGTGGACGCGCAAACAGATTTCCAGTCCGGTCACGATTGACCTTTCGGAGCCGTCTACCACGCATGCGGAGCTGGAGGGAGGGGGGAGGGGCGAATGGCTCTGCCGCCTCGACGCAGGACTGCGGGTCGTCTCTGTGTTCCTCCGTAACACGAACCCGAGCGGCGAGGGGCCGGACCAGCCGGAACAGTGTCTGTACCAGCCGGAGATCATCGTCCGCGGCCAAGACAACAGCTCCCCCATCGTGAACCGCGCCCACCAAGCCCACAAAACCGCCTACGACCCGGACCTCGAATCCTATCGGCTCCTCTACCGGGACAAGCCGGAATTCGCCGTCGGCCACGGGTGTGCGACCGACTGGGATGACAGCGGTTGCCCCGCGAACCGGGCGAAGATGGTGCGGACCGAGCTGATCCCGGCCCATGTGGTTTCAACGACCGAGGCGCGTGGCGGGGTGGGCCTGCCGGGGCTCGTGATGGAGACCCTGGCGAACGCGGCGGGAGGCGCGGCGGTGGTGCAACTCGTCCAGCCCCTTCTCGATCAGTACCGCCAGTGGATCGCCGACCGCCGGGCGGACGTGCCCATACTCCTCACCGCCCTCCAGTCGAAGGCGTCGGAACATCTGGACGATTGCGACGAGGCCCTCGGTCGAATGCAGTATGGGCTCAACCTCATCGCCACGGCCCCGCTCGTCTTCGAGGCGTTCCGCTTCGCGAACCGGGCAATGCTCTTGCAGCGCGAGAAGTCGGTCGAGGCGCTGAATTACCAGCAGGGCAAGGGCCGCATCTTCGACGTCCCCCGCCCCGCCTGGCGGCCCTTCCAGCTCGCTTTCATCCTTCTCAACCTTCGGGGCATCGTCGAGCCGGATTCGGAGGAGCGGGAGACGGTGGACTTGTTGTGGTTCCCCACCGGCGGCGGAAAGACCGAGGCATACCTGGGACTTGCTGCGTTTACGATGGGCCTACGCCGCCTGCGTCATGCGACAGCGCCTCGGCCGGACGCCAGTGGCGACGGGGGCGTCACGGTGCTGATGCGGTACACCCTGCGATTGCTCACCATCCAGCAGTTTCAGCGGGCGGCGACACTGCTGTGCGCGTGCGAGGTCCTGCGCCGCGAGGACACGAAGCGTTTCGGGGGTCAACCCTTCAGCATCGGGCTCTGGGTCGGCGGGGGAGCGACACCCAACCACATCGACCAGAAGCCCGACCCCCAGCACGGCCGCGAGCCCGGGGCGCTCCAAGCGCTGGAGAACTTCGACCCCAAGAACGAGCCCGCAGAGGGCAACCCGGTGCAGCTGCGCTCCTGCCCCTGGTGCGGTGAGGCCCTGGCCCACACCAACTACCGCGCGAGCAAGGAACTCCTCCACCTCCAGATCCGCTGCTCGAACGAGAAGTGCGACTTCCACGGGTCGGCGACAGACCTGCTATCCGGCATTCCCGCATTCGTCGTGGACGAGGACATCTACTTCCGCTGCCCCACCATGCTCATCGGCACGGTGGACAAGATCGCCCGGCTGCCGTGGGACGAGCGGACGAAGTCGCTGTTCGGGCGGGTGGACCGCCGGTGCTGGCGGCACGACTTCCTCGCGGAGGGGGTCGATTATCGGGGTGAGTGCGGCGGCCGCCACAACGCCAAACCGGGCTTCCCGGCCACGGGCGTCCCGGACCGCGCGCCGCTCTTCCTCCCCCCGGACCTCATCATCCAGGACGAGCTGCACCTCATCACCGGCCCGCTGGGGTCGCTGATGGGCCTGTACGAGGGTGCGGTCGATTTCCTGTGCTCGCGGTCTGGCCGACGCCCGAAGGTCGTCGCCTCGACCGCCACCATCCGACGCTACCAGGATCAGATCCGAGGGCTCTTCGACCGCACGGCCCGCCAGTTCCCGCCCCCCGGACTTATCGCCGGCGATTCGTTCTTTGCCGCGGAGGACAAAGCCAAACCCGGCCGCCTCTACGTCGGCCTGTGCGCGCCCGGCAAAAGCATGAAGACCGCCGCCGTCCGCGCCCTTGCCTCGATGATGCACAACGCCGAGCGGGAGCGCCTCGCCCGGCCGCCGGAGATCGTGGACCCGTACTGGACCGTGGTCTACTACTTCAATAGCCTGCGGGAACTCGGCGGCGCCATCCGGCTCATCGACGACGACGTTCGCCAGCGCCTCGTCTACCTGGCCAAGGGGGACGGGATCTCCCCGCGCAAGCCCGAGGCCCGCGTCGAACTCACGAGCCGGATCCCTGCCCGGGAAATCTCCACCCGCCTGAAGCAAATGGAGCAGCCTCTGGCGAGCGGGAACGCCCTCGACGTGCTGCTCTCGACTAACATGATCTCCGTCGGCGTGGACATCCAGCGCTTCGGGTTGATGCTGGTTACGGGGCAACCGAAGACGAGCGCCGAGTACATCCAGGCGACCAGCCGCGTCGGCCGGCAGACTCCGGGACTGATCTTCACCCTCTACAACTGGTCCCGGCCTCGCGACCTGTCCCACTACGAGCGTTTCACCACCTACCACTCGATGATGTACCGCCACGTCGAGGCCAGCAGCGTCACCCCGTACTCCCCGCGGGCGCGCGATAAGGCCCTGCACGGGATCTTCATCTCGCTCCTGCGCCTGCTCGACCCTCGCCTTGCCGGGAACGAGGGCGCACAGAACTTCAACCCAAACGACCCGCTGGTCCGCGAGGTCTCCGACTACCTGCTTGCACGCATCCGGCGGAATGACGGGGACGAGTACGAGGACGCCCGCGTGCGGCTCCAGGCCCTCGTGGACGGCTGGGTCACGATGCAGGCCCGCCACGGGTCGGACCTCCGCTTCCGGGAGCCAGGTGGAGTGGGACTAAACACCCCCGTTACCTGGCTGATGCAGTTCGCGGAAAACGCCCAGGTGGGAGATTTCCCGATGGGGACGCTGAATTCCCTCCGAGACGTGGAGAAATCCTCCGGGCTCTACTTCAAGAACTTCCGCCGGCCCGGCGCCACGAGGACGAATCCATGAGCAAGCAACGACTGCGGCCGAGCCAGATCATCACGACGTTCGGGCCGGGGTCCGTCGTGGACCTTCCCGACGACTCCGTCATGATCGCCGGCATCGAACACTGGTTCGAGGGGCACAAGCCCCACACGAGGATCAGCGAGCCCCGGCTCCAGGCCTACCTCAAGATGAACGAGTTCCGCACACCCCCCGTGGGCTCGTACCACGGGAACGACGTGCCGTTCGTCCGCTTCCCTCGCTACCGTGTCTGCCCAAACTGTTCCCGCCTGTCCGATCAGTTCCGGGTGCCCAAGGCGGACACGAACCTGCCGCCGGTTCCGCGCTGTGAAACATGCAACCGCCCGACCTACCCCGCCCGCCTCATCGTCGCCTGTCCGGCTGGACACATCGATGACTTCCCGTGGTATCGCTGGGTCCATCGGGGGAACAACTGCGGCGGCGGGAACCTGTACCTGAAAGGAGAGGGCAAGTCTGCCGCCCTCGGCGACCTCCGCGTCGAATGCACCTGCGACCTCTCACGGCCGTTGTCCGGCGCGATGGACAAGAACGCGATGGGGGAATGCGGCGTCCGCTGCAAGCGCCGCCGACCGTGGCTGAACGACGACGAAGACCCCAACGACTGCAACGACGGGAAGACGCTCTTGTACGTCCTCCAGAGGGGCGCCTCGAACGTCTATTTCTCCGTCGTCCGCAGCGCCCTGTCGATACCCCCGTGGTCCGACCCGCTCCAGGCCGAGGTCGCGTCGTGGTGGGGGCAGTTCAAGACGCCGCTCCCCGTGGCGGCGTGGCCCGCCGTGATCTCCGCCCGCTTCCCCGGCGTGGAGCAGGCCCGCGTGCAGGAATGCATCGAGAGGCTCATGGGGCTGACCAGCGAACGTCCCTCAATCCGTCGCGAGGAATACCAGGTGTTCGAGGCCGACCAGGACCACAGCACGACGTACTTCGAGGCGCGAAGACAGGAAATGTCTTCGGTCACCAGTCGCTACCTCTCCCGCCTGGTCGCTATCCCGCGACTGCGCGAGGTGCGGGCACTCCTGGGGTTCACCCGCATCGAAGCACCGGAAGCCGACCCGACGATGGAGGTGTTCAACGAGGAGCAGGGCGTCGAGGTCACCACCGCACCCATCTCGGCGAAGCAATTGGACTGGCTGCCCGCCGTGGAAAACCTGGGCGAAGGGGTCTTCCTGCAACTGAACACCGAACGCTTGCGACAGTGGGAGCAACTCGAACCCGTCCGCCGACGTGCCGACATTCTCATCAGGGCCTACTCGGTGTGGAGGCAGAAACGGGGGCTGCCGGAGGTGAAGGACCAGCAGCCGAGGCTCATCCTGCTCCACACACTAGCCCACCTGCTGATCCGTCAAATGTCCCTCGACTCTGGCTACTCGTCCGCTTCCCTCCGCGAGCGCATTTACTCCGACGCCCAGATGGCCGGCCTGCTGATCTACACCTCGACCCCCGACAGCGACGGGAGCCTCGGCGGGCTGGTGCGACAGACCCGGCTCATCCGGGATGGCGGCACCGAGAGGGACTGTTTCGGCCGCTTGCTTGAGGACGTCCGGGAACTGGCGCAGACCTGCTCGGGGGATCCGCTCTGCCGGGAGCACGACCCCCGGAGGACCGAGCGGCTGAACGCGGCGGCCTGTCACGCCTGTGCGATGGTGTCGGAAACATCGTGCGAGTTCGGCAACCGTCTCCTCGACCGCGGCATGATCGCGAGCCTTCCGAACGCGGGCAAGACGGGGTATCTCGACTTCGATGAATGACGCAACCGGGCGACAACCTGAATGGATCGGGACTCTGGCCGGGGCGGTGGCTGGGCTCGGAGCCGACCAGTTGCTTTCCCTCGCCGATGTTCTCGATGAGGCAGCCCCTTCGTCGGGGCAGCTACAGCGCTGCCTGTCGCTCCAGACGCCAGAAGCCTCCCACCTTGCGCGTGTCCTGGATCGAATCCTCAGACTGTCGGGGGTGACTGCCCGGGACGTCCGGACCGCCCTTGCTACCATCGCCTGCATCAGGACAGGCACATCGCGGGGGGATTCCGTCGAGATCGCGTGTACGGCACCCACGCGGATGGGAGTCCCACTCCGGCTAAATTTCGCCGTCGCACTGGAGATGGTGCAGGGGGCACGGCAGGAGATCCTGATCGTCGGGTATGTCTTCACCGAGGGGGCGAGGGCGATCCTCGAACAGGTGGCTATGGCGACCCGCGATCGGCGCGTGCGTGTGACGATCATCGGGAACCGGATGGAGGAACACCTGCCGGCTCTCCGGTCGGCGTGGCCTGCCGATTGCCCCGAGCCCCGCGTGTTCAGTTGCAAGGCGAACCCTCACGACGACATGGCCGCACTGCACGCAAAACTGTTGGTCTGCGACGGATCAACCGCGCTCGTCACCAGCGCCAACTTCTCTCGCCACGGGCTCTACGAGAACATCGAGATCGGGGTCAAAGTCGAGTGCGCCGGCGTTGTTCGCCTGGTGGAGTTCTTCAACTCGCTGATCGCCGAGGGCCTTGTGAAGCCTACCATGTGGGCTGCCTGAAGAGAAAAGGGTCCGAGGAGCTGCGGTACACGATGCGCTTCGCGCCGCCGCCGAAGAGGTGAAACGCTGCGGTGGAAGGAGGGGAGCAGGTCCGACTCCCCGCGCAGGTAGGGCCCCGCGAGCAGTTCGCGCAGGGTCTCCAGTCGCAGCGAAGCCTTCGCCGTGAACAGGTTGATCTCGGCATTGACGCCGCTGGTGTCGAAGCTCCCGAAACCGAGGTGCGGGATGCCGCTGCTGAGGTACGTCTCCAGGCAGAACTTCAGGTGGGCGGCGCTGTGCCCCTGCAACACGCCCAGCGCCCGGTCGCGAAGGTCCGCGGGCATGCGGCGGTGAAACTTGACGCCCTCCGCGGCGGTAACGTGGACCCGCTCCTCGACCTCCGCGGCCGTGTTGCGCGAGGTGGGGACGAAGTCGGGCAGGACGTAGGCCGCCGCCCAGTCATTGCGGGCGTAGAAGTCCAGCAGGCGCGGGAAGAGTTCGTCGTAGGTGACCTTCCCCTGCTGGACGAAGAACCCGCCCGAGTCAAAGACGACCTCGACGCCCCAGCGGTCGTGCAGGTGGCGGACGTGCTGGAGGCTGCGACTGTCGCTGAAAAGGGGCGTGATGATGCAGCGCTCGAAGGGGCGTTCGTCCTGGCCCTCGTCCTCCCAGAGGCGGATCAGATGCCGCAGGTCGTTGGCCGCGTTCGAGAGCGAAGCGACGAAGGTCAGGGGCCGGGGCGGCAGGATCGGCATCTGCCATTCGATCAGCGGCCGGAACTTGCCGGGACGGCTCCGCGAGGAAGTCCGCACGAACCCGGTGGCCTCGTAGAAGACGTTGGCGGGCAGTTCCGCGGGGCAAGAGAGCCGTAGCATCCGGGCGTCCGACCTGCGGCATTCTTCGACAACGGCGGCGACCAGTTGCCGGGCGACCCCTTTCCGCCGGAGTTCCGGCGCGGTGGTGATTTCATAGATCCTGGTCGCGGCATCGCGGCGCTTGTGGTAGCGAACGAAGCCCACGACGCGCCGCCCGGCAGTTGCGACGATGAGTTCGCCGCGCCGGACGCCATCGACGTAGGACTGCCGGGTGTGGAAACCCAACTCGTCGCGGTGCAAGTCCGCGAGGGCCTTGACCCCGTCAATCAGCGCCAGTCCCGCCGGCTTTGTAATTATCACTTCTGCCATCTTTATTACATTCGCAACGCGACTCCTCTTGGCGAACGGCTTCCTTGCTGGTCAAGCGATAGCCGATGATAACCCGCCGAAGAGCGGTGTCAATCAGGGAAGCCGTTTGCAGAACAAACATGCCCGCAACTTGAGCACAGCCGCCTGGTTCAACGACGGGTAGCAGCCGGCGCGGGGCATGGTTCAAAGCGGAGTGACAGTCAGTGGGCCCGGTCTCCGGTTGAGGTAGAGATTCACCTCGCCCGTCGATGTGGCCCAATTTGCTACCTGACGAATCGTTTCATTGCCCCCCCCGAAGGGTGTCTACCAAAGTCGTGAAACGAATGGGTTTCCGGCGGCGCAAGGCGTGGAGGGACAAGGACATCGGGAAACGCGATTCGTTTCACCGGGCGGTGAAACGAAACCGCTTTTGGCAGACCCGGCGACGCGGACGTACGCCCGGTGCGGCCGGGGCGGCGCCAGGTCCCGCGCCAGCGTACCCCACGAGGCCGCGACGTCCGGGGCCGTGCCACGCGAGTGTTCACCAGGTGCCCGCGCGCTTGAACCAGGCCTTTCGGGCGGCCTGGTTCACCCTGAGGTGACAGCAATGGGGTCGGATCGGCAGCGCGGGCGGCGCTGGGCAGGGGTTCTGTGCCACCTCCCCCCACACCCCCGTGGCACGTGGCACACACCTCATTTCTTCGCCGTAAATCGAAATGTGACAAGGGGATAGTTCTGTGCCACGTGGTGGCACAGAACTCGGCCCCGGTGGCACACAACGGCCTCGCGCTGACCCCGAGACCCGTCCCGGCGACCCCCGCAAGTGTTACCCGAATCGCCCCGGAATTGAACCAGGCCCTGCCCAGACTCTTGAAGAGCGACAAAAATCCCAACTGGGACGACAAGCTCAACCGAGTACTGCAAGAGATCGCCTGGGATGCGGTCGTCAATGAACCGCTCAGCGGCGTCAGCGACAACAAAGGGAAACAAAAGGGGCAAGAACCCTAAGGTGAGCAGTTTGAAAAAGCCATTGCGATGGTTATCCGGCCTTGGGGCCCTGCGGCCCTCCGGCAGCCGGCGTGTGCTAGATTCTCTGCGTGAGAGTGCGCCGGGGCGTGCCCCCGCCGCACGGCGCGAGAGAACTACTCGCAGGGAACCGCTTCCCATGTTGGCCAAGCCGGGCGCGACACATCCGCTGCCGTCCCTGGCGGGAGGCAGCCCGCCGGGCGCCGCCTTCCTGCGCGCCGTCGGCCGCTGCTGGCGCCGCGCCCTCCTCGTCGGCACCGCCTGCGCCGCGATCGGCATCGTCTTCGGCCGGCTCGCCCTGCCGCCTCCGCTGCCGGCCGTCGTCGCCCGTCTTCGCGTCACCCGTCCGGCGCCCCAGGATCCCACGGCCGACCCGGCATCAATGCGCCGCGAGTTGGCCCGGTTGGTGAAGGACGCCTCAACCCTCTCGGCAGCCCTTGGCGAGCCTGGCGTCGCCGACCTGCGCCCCGTCCGCGAACGAGCGGCGCCGGCGGCGTGGCTCGGTACCGCCCTCGACGTGCAGGCCCCGCCGGGGGGCGACGCCGTGGTGCTGTCGCTGAGCGGCGAGCCGGCCGCCGACCTGGCCAGCGTCGTCAACGCCCTGGCCGAGGCCGCCGCCGGCGAATTTAACGTCTCGCACCGGCGCACCGCGGCCAACCGCCTCGACGGCGCCGAGGCCGCCGCCTGCGCCGCCCGCGAACGCCTTGGCGGGCCGAGGGCGCGGCTGCGCGAGTTGACCGCGGCCGCCGGCGCCGCCGACGCCCGCAACCTGGCCGTAAAGCAGCGCTTAACCCTCGAAAAACTCGGCGACACCGACAAGCAGCTGCACAAGCTGGCCGCCCGCCGCGCCGCGGCCGAGATCGAGCTGGCCGGGCTGCGGGCGCGCGACGCCCCGGCCGGCGACACCATGATGACGCCGGGGCTCGACGAACAGCTCGCCGACGACGTCGAGTGGGCACGGCTGCACGAGGCGAGGACGACCATCCTGGCCGACATCGAGCGGCTCGAGGCGCTGGCCCAGCCCGGCCGGGTGCCGCCGAAGTTGGCCGAGTACCGCGACGCCCTGGCCGGCGTCGAGCGCGACCTCCGCGACCACCGCGAGCGCGTCCGCAAGCGGCTTCTCGCCGCCCGGCCGGCGCCGACCGCCGTTGCTGCCGCGCCGCAGCTGGAGCAGCAAATCGCGGCCTGGTCCGAGGCCGAAGGGCGCCTCGCCGCGGAAGTGCGCCGCCTCGACGCGGAAGACCGAGCCCTGTTGGCCACCCTCGCCGCGGCCGAGAGGTTGGTCGAGCAGGTCGCGGCGGCCGAGGCATCGCTGCGCGCCGCGGAGGCCGAGGCTCAGGCCCGCGCGGAGGAAGTTCGGGCCCCACCCCAGGCGATCCTCGACGAGCGGGCCGAGGCGCCTCCGGACCCCGGCCCCGCTCGTGCCGCGCGGTCGGCGCTGGCCGCGGGCTGTGCGATCGGCGTCGTGCTCCTGGGCTACGGCTGGCAGGAATACCGGACGCGGCGCGTCCATTCGGCCGGAGACGTGGCCCGCGCCCCGGGACTGCGCCTGTTCGGCACACTCCCCGCCGCGGCCCGGACGGTGCGCCGGCGCCTGGCCGGCGCCAGCCCTTCGACGAAGGACCCCAATCACCGGCGGCTGACCGAGGCGGCCGACGCGACGCGCACCCGGCTCCTGCACGACATGGAAGCGGACGGCCTGCACACGGTCCTGGTCACCAGTGCGGCCGCGGCCGAGGGGAAAACGTCGCTGGCGGTCTTGCTCGCGGTCAGCCTCGCCCGCGCCTGGCGGCGGACGCTGCTGCTTGACGCCAACCTGCGCCGGCCGGCGGCACACCGCGTCTTCGGCCTCGGGGGAGAGCCGGGCCTGGCCGAGGTGCTGCGCGGCGAAATCACCCCGGCCCAGGTCGTCCAGTCCACGCCGGTCAGCCGCCTGTGGGTCCTCCCCGCCGGCCGACTCGACGACCACGCGCTGCAGGCGCTAGCCCAGGACGACGTCGGCCCGCTCCTGGCCGACCTGGGCGGGCAGTACGACTTCGTGGTGATCGACACGCCGCCGCTGCTGGCGGTCGCCGACACGCTGATGCTCGCCCGCCACGTCGATGCCGCCCTGTTCGCCGTGCTGTGCGGGGCCAGCCGCTTGCCGCAGGTCGAGGCGGCGCGGGCCCGCCTCGAAGCCCTCGGCGTCCGCGTGCTTGGCGCCGTCGTGGCGGGCACGCGGGCCGATTCCGCCGCGGAGTGAACCCAACCCGAGCGATCTCATGAGCGTCCTCACCGAGCCGAATGCCGAGCCGATCCCCGGATACCGCCTGCTGGAGCCGCTGGGCCGCGGCGGGTTCGGCGAGGTGTGGAAGTGCGAGGCGCCGGGCGGGCTGTTCAAGGCCATCAAGTTCGTCGAGGGGCCGGCCGGGCTGGACGACGCGACGAGCGCCGCCGACGAGGAGTGGCGGGCCATCGAGCGCATCAAGTCAATTCGCCATCCCTTTTTGGTGTCGATGGAACGCGTCGAGCGCCTCGGCGGCCGCCTGCTCATCGTGATGGAACTGGCCGACAGCAACCTGGACAAGGTGCTGCGGCAGCGGCAGCGGGCCGGGGCGGCCGGCATCCCGCGCGACGAATTGCTGGGCTACCTCGCCGAGGCCGCCGAGGTACTCGACCTGATGAACGCCCGCCACGGCTTACAGCACCTCGACGTGAAGCCGAAAAACCTCTTCCTGGTGAGCAACCACGTCAAGGTGGCTGACTTCGGCCTGGTGAGCGGCCTGGGTCGCTTCCGCGCCGGCGAGTCGCCGCTGGGCGCCGTGACGCCGCTGTACTGCTCGCCCGAGGTCTTCGCCGGCAGCATCAGCCCGCACAGCGATCAGTACAGCCTCGCCGCCGTCTACCACGAACTGCTGACCGGCGCCGTGCCGTTCGCCGGCAAGAACGCCCGGCAGCTGATGCTGCAGCACACCCGCGACGCGCCCGACCTGGGCCGATTGCCCCCCGCCGACCGGCCGGTGGTCGCCCGCGCCCTGGCGAAGGTGCCGGGCGAGCGCTTCGCGTCGTGCCTGGAATTCGTCCGGGCCCTACAAGGCGGCCGGCCCGCTCGTAGTGACCGCATATCTGCGGTCGGGGACAGCCCGGACCGCATAAATGCGGTCACTACCAGCGCCGGGCCGGGCGGCTCCGAGTCGCTCCCCGGCTTCCGCCTGGCGCGCTGCCTGGAACGCGGGCCGCTGTCGGAGGTGTGGCAGGCCGAAGGGCCGGACGGCCGGCCGCGCCAGGTCAAATACGTCTACGGCTTCGACCAGGGCGCCTGGAAAGTGCAGCAGGAGGCCGTCGCCCGCCTGCGGGAATTGCGGCACCCGGCGCTGGCGCGGACCGACGTGCTGCTCAACGGGCCGGGGCGCCTGGCCCTGGTAGGCGACGTTCCCGGCCCGAGCCTGCGTGACCGCTGGCAGGAGTGCCGCGCCGAGGACGGATCGGGCATCCCACGTACGGAACTGCTGCACCACTTGCGGCAGGCGGCGGAGGCGCTCGACGCCCTGTTCGAGCAGTTCGGGCTTCTGCACCTGGCGATCTGCCCGCGCTCGCTGCGGCTGGAAGGGGGGCGGTTGGTCGTCGCCGACTTCGGCCTGGTGCCGCTGTTCTGGCTGCCCGCTGGCCGGTCGATGGCGCAAATCAACCCGCGCCATGCCGCCCCCGAATTGTTCGAGCGGCAGGTGACCCGCTCGGCCGACCAGTACAGCCTCGCCCTGGTGTACCACGAGATGCTGACGGGAAGCCTGCCGCCACGGGGCCGCGGCCGCTCAATGCTGCCGCTGGCCCGGCCGGGGCTCGACCTCGGCCTGCTCGGGCCAGCCGACCGGGACGTCCTGGCGCGGGCCCTGCACGACGAACCGCCGCGGCGCTTCGCCAGCTGCGGCGAGTTCATCAATGCCTTGATGGGTTGAGAGTTTGCAGCGCCAGCCGCTTGCGGCTTCGCAGGAACGATTGCGAAGCCGCAAGCGGCTGGCGCAAGAAGGTGCGCACCTCCACTCACGGCGCGGAGAGATCGACCTTTATCGTCTCCTTCGCCTTCACCGTCACGTCCTTCTCGACGGCGCCGGCGACGGCACGGTAGCGTCCCGGGCGCAGGCCGTCGAGGACCACCCGGCCGTCCTTCGCCGGCACGTCAGTCTTGATGGCGAGGGACAGAAGGCTCAGTGCCTCCTTGATGTCGGGCACCTTGCCCGCCTCGTCGAGCGGGATCAGGCGCACGCCGTCCTTGGCGTCCTTGGCGAGCGTCACTTCCAGCACCCCCGCCGCCTTCGGGTCGAGGGCGAAGTCGAGCGTCAGCGGCGCCTTGTCCTTCACCTCGACCCAGCGCCAGTCGATGTAACGGTCGCCGGAGCCGACGAACACCAGGTAACGGCCGGGGGAAAGGCGGGCGTGCCGGCAGACGCAGCCCGCCTCGGCGTCCTGGGCCAGGCTGCTGCGCTGCGGCGGCGCCGTCGCCGAGGAAACCGACGTCTCGACGTCCGGAACCAGCGCCGTCCCCGTCAGGTTGCTGACCGGCGTGCCGTCCGCGGTCAGGCCGACGAGGCCGGTGATGACGTTGATCTCCTGCTTGCCCGGCAGCGCGATCCGGCCGACGACACATGGGGTCTCGTCGGGGCGCGGTGGCTTGGAGTAATCGGGCTCGACCTCCGCGCTGAAGGTGCCGGCCACGTAACTCTTCGTCTCGTCGGGCAGGCACAGGTAGATCTTGCCGGGCAGCTTGCCGTCGCTCTCCTGCCCGAACTCCAGCCGCAGGGCGTACCTGGAGGTGAAGATCACCGGCTCGGGGTTTTGGGGATCCTGCCCCTTGCAGAAAAGGGTGACCGGCGGCAGGGGCTCGGCGGCCGTGGCGGGGTTGGCGTCGGGGGCAACTTCGTAGCTCTTTCCCGAGAAGGTGTCGCCCTTCCCCCCGGAAAGGAGGATTTTCACCTCCACCTCGGGGCTGAATTCCTCGCCCTGCCGGAGCGTGAGGAAGCGGCCGCGGACCCGGCTCACTTCCCCGGTTTGCGGCTGGAACGGTTGGCCGTGCATCTTTCCGGCCGCGGCGGTCTCGGGGAAGCGCATCTGCTTCAGGTCCTGCGTCCACCCGACCGGCGGCTGGGGCGCAGGCGGTGTCGGCGCGGGCGGGCTCGGGGCGACCTCCCTGGGCGGCGCCTTTTCGGTGGCGGCGTCGCCCTGGGAGGGCGGGGCAGGGTCGTGCTTGCTCTGCGTGGCGGGGTCGCTCTTGTCCCCGCAGCCGAGCAGGGCGAGCGCCAGGGTAAGGATGAGGATACGCGACGTTGGCATGGGAACCTCCTTGTTCTGGTCGCCCAGTGTACCGGTACGGCCTTTTCCGGGCCAGACGAAGTGCGCGGGACGGCGTTACCCCTTCATCTTGATCTCCTTCACGACCGCGCGCATCGCCTTCTTGACGTCCTCGTCCGGCTCGGCTCGGCTGGCTTTCTCCAGGGCGTCGAGGGCATCCTTGGCGTCGCCGCCGAACTTCCCCAGGGTGATCGCCACCCCCAACCACACCGCCCCCTTGTTCTCCTTATCGTTCAGCGCCTCGATCAGGTTCGGGATGACGTCGGGGCCGATCTTCACCAGGGCCTCGGCGACCGGGCCGTGAAATTCGCGGTCCTTCAGGGTCCGGACCAGGTCCTTCACGGCAGGCTTCGCCGGCTCGCCGACCTTGCCCAGGGCCACGACGGCGTTGCGGCGCACGGCCACCTCCTTGTCCTGGAGGGCCTTGGTCAGCTCCGGCACGGCGTCCCGAGCGACGCTGCCGATCGCGGCGAGCAACTCGCTGGCCTCGCGGCGCACGGCGGCATCGCTGCTGGACAGCAGCTCGGCCAGCGGACGAACCGGCGCGGTGGTCGCGGGGTTGACCTGCATGAGCGCCTTGGCCACCTTCAAGCGCACCGCAGGATTCTTGTCCCCCACCGCCGCGATCAGGTCGGCGGCGCGCGGCTTGGCGTCGGCGCCCATCGCGACGAGGACCTCCGCCGCCTCGAGGCGAACTCCGTCGTCGTCCAGTTTGAACAGTGCCCGGGCGTAGGTCGGTAGCGCGGCGTCTGGGTCGATCTGCACCAGCGTTCGGCCGGCCGCCTTGCGCAGGTCCGGATCCTTATCGGTAATCAGGGCCGACACCTCAATCGAGGCCAACTTGCCTTCGGCCCCCAACTTGCCGACGGCGACCAGCGCGGCGCGGCGCACCTCCTTGTCCTTGTCTTTCAGCGCGTCCATCAGCGGCAAGATGGCCTCCTTCGCCCCGGGGCCGACCTGGGCCAGCGCGGCGGCGGCGGCGCGGCGGACATCGACGTCCGGGTCCTTGAGCGCTACGCCCAATTCGGGGACGGCCTCGCGCGCACCGGGGCCGAGGGCCCCCAGGGAGCGCGCCACGCGGGCGCGCAGCTCCGGCGGGGCCCCCTTCTCCTTGAGCAACGCCCGCAGGGCCGGCAGGTCGCCCGCCGCGGGCGGCCCCAGCGCCTCGATCGCCTCGCCGGCGGCCTTGCGCACGTCCGGGTCGGCATCCCTCATCGCCCCCAGCAGCGCCGGGAACGCCGCCTCTCGTCCCTTCGGCCCCACCTTTCCCAGGGCCCGCGCCGCCCGGAGGCGCATGGTCTTGTCCTCGTCCTTGAGCACCGCGGCGTAAACCGGCGCCGCCGTCTTCGGGTCCAGCTCCATCGTCAGCAGAGCTTCCAGGGCGAAGACGCGCACCGCGGGCGTGGGATCCTTGATGGCCGCGCGCAGCTCCGGGATGTCCTCGGGGCGCGGGTTGCCGACCTGGCCCAGCGCGGCCCGCGCTGCCTTGCGCACGGCCTCGTCCCGATCACCAAGGCCGCGCAGCAGCGCGGGGTAGGCCCCGTGCGCCGTCAGGCCGATCTTGCCCAGCGCTTGCGCCGCCGCCAGGCGAAGGGCGGGATCGTCCTCCTTGAGCATCTCGCCGAGCGGCGTCGCCGCCCTCGCCGCCCTGGGACCCTGGGCGGCCAATGCTCTGGCCGCCGCCAGGCGCGTGTTACGGTCGGGGTCTTTCAAGTCCTCAATGAGGTCCACGATCGATTTGGACGCGTCCGACTCCGCCGGCTTGTCGCCGAAGCGGATCGTCGAGCGCGGGACCTTGAAGCCGACCTTCCCCGTGCCGCCGCAATTGCGCGCCGGCAGCTCCAGCGTCAGCGTTTCCACGTCGTCCGCGGGCGGGTCGAAGACGAGCAGGTCGCTGGTCACCTTGCGCGGCAGGATCGACTCCGAGCGCACCTGCCCCGCGATCCGCTGGCCGCCGCCGAAGGTGCGGAGCTTGTAGCTGTCGCCGTTCTCGTCCGACAGCCGCGGCCCGTCTTCACCGGCCGGCGGCTCGGCAGCCCCCCAGCCGGTGTACTCCACCTTGCGCGTGTCGCTGGCGTTCTCGATGCGCACCCTGATCGCCAGCAGCTGGTCCTTCGACTTGAATTCGCCGCCCCCCTCGGTCCCCGTGACGAAATCGACCGCCGCCGAGGTGACGCTGACGCGCACGTCGCCGGCGCGAGCCTTCTGGCCCGCTTCGACGAACTCGGTTTCGCGAGGCGGCGCCTTCTTCTCCGTGGCGCCTCCCTCTTTCGCGGTGCTCTCGGCGACGGACTCCTCCAGGTATGGGCGCAGCAAGACGACGCCGCCGACGATGATCCCGCCGCACAGCAGCACGCCGACAAAGGCGACGAGGCCCAGGACCAGCGCGACGCTGCGGCCACCCGACTTCTTCTTGCGCGACCCGCCGTACTCGACGTCGTCGGCCGGTGGGACAAACATCTCGCCCTCGTCCCCCGCCGCGTCCGGCACGACCTCGGGCACCTCCTCCGGCTCCTTCTTGCGGCGGCGGCGCGGTGCCGGCGGCGGTGCCGGCTTCTTCCTCGCGGGGGCCGGCGGGTTGATGGGCACGACCTCGACGAGGGGCGGGGGCGGCGGTCCCTCAGGCTTCGGCGGCGGGGGGGCCGCGGCGCCGGGGACGAAGGGCGTGCCGCAGTTGGAGCAGGTCAGGCGGCGGCCACGGGCGCTGTCGGCGACCGATTCCTTGTTGCCGCAGCAGGGGCAGTTGGCGGTGAGCACGGTGACACCTCCGCGTCGGCCTGGGTCGGGCACCCCTCTGGGTTGTCCTGAGCTACCCATTGTTACCGTTGCCGGGGCGGCGTTCAAGCCACCTGCTCCCGAATGAAAAGGCACTCGCGCCTCGCCGTCCGCCAGGGCCGCGTGTCCGGCGCTTGACCGACCCGCCGACTCCTCCTGGAACACATCGCGTGCCGGCGCCCGACACTGACGGTCCGGCGGCCGGGGCGTACACTTCGTTTCCTGGTCCCGTTCGTTTGCACCTTCCGCCATTCGCGGTTCGCATCCCCTTGAGGAGGATCACCACCCATGCACGAAGACCTGCGAGGTTTGTTGCCCTGGGTCAGTCCCACCCGAAGGGAGTTCGTCGTCACGACGCTGGCGGCCGGGTTCGCGCTGGCCGTGCAACCGATCTCCGCCGAAACTATCAAGACCGACAGCAAAGGTCTGGAAGTGGGCGAGGTCAAGGTCCCCGTCAAGTACGACGACAAGGAAGGGGAAATGCCCGCCTAGCGAGCCATGCCCGACAAGGGCGGCCCCTTCCCGGTCGTCCTCGTCGTGGAGGAGATCTTCGGCGTCCACGAGCACATCAAGGACGTCTGCCGCCGCCTCGCCAAGGCCGGCTACCTCGCCGTCGCCCCCGAACTGTTCCGCCGCCAGGGGGACGTGTCGAAGATCACCGACATCCCCGAGATCTTTAGCAAGGTGGTCTCGAAGGTGCCCGACGCCCAGGTCATGTCGGACCTCGATTCCACGGCCGCCTGGGTGAAGAAGGACGGCAAGGGCGACACGTCGAAGCTGGGCATCACCGGCTTCTGCTGGGGCGGGCGCATCGTCTGGCTCTACGCCGCGCACAGCAAGGACCTGAAGGCTGGCGTCGCCTGGTACGGGCGCCTGGTCGGCAAGGGCACCGACCTGCAGCCGAAGTACCCCATCGACGTGGTCGATTCGCTCAAGGCCCCGGTGCTGGGGTTGTACGGCGGCAAGGACCAGGCCATCCCGCTCGACTCGGTCGAGAAGATGCGGGACGCACTCAAGAACGAGAAGAAGACGGGAGAAATCGTGGTCTTCCCGGACGCCGGCCACGGCTTCAACGCCGACTATCGCCCCAGCTACAACAAGGACGCCGCCGAGGCCGGCTGGAAGCGCCTGCTCGAATGGTTCAAGAAGTACGGCGTGGCGTAGTGCCTGTTTCCAGACCGTGGGGCAGGCCGCCGGCCTGCCTGGAAACGATGGCCGGCCAGCGGCCTGCCCCACGACCCTGGAAGTCATTCGGGGGTAACCGGTCGCCCCCTCGTGAGCCACTGCAGGAACTGTAGCGTTGGTTCTCGCCGCAGCTGCCGTGAGGGCCTCAGAAAAAATGGGGAGGGCGTCTGTTGGAGTCCCGGCTTTAGCCGGCTAAAGCCGGGACTCCAACACCTCGCAGGCCGAGTTTTTCTCAGCCTCTGAGGCCGTGGCGCCAGCGGTGGCGTGCCCTCAGCGGCCTGGTCCTTTCCGCGACCGGTCGCGCGCCGCCAGCAACTGCTCGACGAACGCGGCGTGTTCGGGCGTGGCGGTCCCCTGCTGAGCCGTCGCGATCAAGCGGGCCGTGTCGCGGGCGATCAGGGCCGGCCCGTCCAGCCACAGACCGGGAAAGACGAGCGACTTCCAGACCCCTTGCTTATCCGGTTTCAGCCGCCGCCGCGAAGGGAAGTGGAACCAGTACAACTCCTGCTCCTCGACGCACAGGACGACGTACTCCTGGACCCCGGCTTTGAGGTAGTCCGTGCGCTTGCGATTCATGTCGATGGCCCGCGTGCTGTGGGCGATCTCGGCGACCAGTTCCGGGGCGCCGACGAGGTAGCTTTTCTTGTTATAGCTCGATTGCCCGTCGTACTCGGTCAGCCGCCGAAGCATCAAGTCCGGCTGTGGCTCGCTCTCCTCGCCGAGAATGGTCGTCATGTTGTCGGCGACCTCGATGCCGGGCGTCCCGGCCTTATACAGCGTGAGCACCAGGCTCAATTCCGGGTGGTAAGTGCCGTGTTCGCGCAGGAGAGGCCGGGACATGTAGACGATGCCTCCGATCAGCTCAAACTTCTCGTCCTCCGGGTACGTCTCGTAGCGCCGATGGAACTCTGCCTGCGTCATGCAGTCGCCGTTGTGCAGCTGCAATGACCGTTGTGGCTCGTCGGTCTTCGCGGAACGCGCCTTCATCGTCTCCTCCTGCTTTCACGGGCCGAGCGCGCCATCGTACCCGCGAACAGCTGGTGCCCACAAGAGCGGCCGCCCGGGCCGCCGCCCGCCCGCACCACAACCCCTGGGAGTCACTCTCGTTTGATTCCCTTGCACACCTCGCCGCCGATGGATAGAATCCCCACCGATGGTCGAGTCCGAGGTACGCCCAGCGAATTCGCCCGACGGCCGACCGCAACCGAACCCTACCGACGGCCCCCTGCGGGCCCACCGCGGGCACTGCCCTTCCCCCCAGCAGTTGCCCCACGCTCCGAACGGCTTGCCTCCGTACCGGATTTCTGCCGAGAACCTCCGGGCGCAGTGGGACCGCCCCCCGGACACTGCCCCGCTTCATCCGCGAGGAAGGTGTATCCATGACGTCCGCCTCTCCCACGCCGGACAACCCACCCAACACGGGCCCCACTCCCAACAGCCGCAGCAAGCGACCCGCCTTTGTTCTGGGGGTCCCCGCCGCGGTCCTGCTGCTGGCCGGCAGCGGCGCCGGCTACGCCTTGCTGCACCACCCTGCCCGGGCCACCCACGACGACCTGGTCCTGCACCCGGTCAGGTACGAGCGCCTGGAATTGCCCATCGTCCAGCGCGGCGACCTGGAGCCGGCCCCCAGCAGCGACATCGAATGCCGCGTCAAGGCCGGGAGCAAGAACGGCACCGTCGCCAGCACCATCAAGTGGGTCATCGACGACGGGGCCGCGGTCAAGGGGCCGCGGCCGGAAAAGCCGACCGGCGACCTCCTCATCGAGCTGGACGACTCCGGCCTGCGCGAGCAGCTGCAGGCCGAGAAGATCGCCCTCGAGAAGGCCGCGTCCGACAAGGTCCAGGCCGAGGAGGCGTACAAGATCACCGTCAGCCAGAACGACAGTGACCTCAAGACCGCCGAGACGCAGGTCGAATTGGCGGCGCTGGACCTGGTCAAGTACACTGGCCTGACGCAGGAGGCGGTCCTCGAGCCGAAGACCGTCGCGCGCCTCCGCCAAGAACTGAAGGCCGCCTCCCGCAGCGGGCGCCGGCCGGCGCGTGAAGTCGCCGACGACGATCTCAAGAGGTACAAGAGCGGCGACTACCTGGCGGCGCTCAAGGACAGCCTCGGCCAGGTCGAGACCGCCGAGACCGACCTGTCGCAGGAGGAGGACCGCGAGGCCTGGAGCTACCGCATGGCCAAGAAAGGCTACCAGACGATCCGGCAGGCGCAGGCGGAGACGACGCGCAAGGAGGGCTACCAGCTCGCCCTGAACAAGCAGCTCCTTGGCCTGGACGTGCTCGTCAAATACACCAAGCTCAGTCAGCTCACGCAGTACCTCGGCGCCCTCGAAGAGGCCCAGCGCGGCCTGGGGCGGACCAAGGCTCAGGCCCGGTCGAAGGAGGTGCAGGCCCGCAGCGACCGCGCGGTCAAACGGTCGGTCTGGGGGCTGGAACGGGCGCGCTTCAAGGAGTACGAAGCCGAGGTCGAAAAGTGCAAGATTTACGCCCCGCACGACGGCCTGGCGCTCTACTTTACCCCCGAGCAAGTGCGCTCCGGCGGCGGCTCGCAGCTGGCGATCGTGGCCCAGGGCGAGCCGGTCCGCGAGGGGCAGAAACTGCTGCAGCTGCCGGACCTGACCCACATGCAGATCAGCACGCGGGTTCACGAGGCGCTGGTCTCGCACCTGTCCCCGGGACAGCCGGCCCTGATCCGGGTCGATGCCTACCCGGAGAAGGTGCTGCACGGCCACGTCCAGCACGTCGCTGCCGTCGCGACGAAGGTGAGCTGGGGCATGGTGGACGTGGGGGTGTACATGACCGAGGTGGCCATCGACCCCGGGGACGTCGAAGGTCTGGACCTCAAGCCGGGCATGAGCGCCGAGGCGACCGTCAGCGGCGGCGCCGCGGAGCACGTCCTGGCCGTGCCTACGGGGGCCATCGTCGGTGGCACCGAACTGGGCGCCGAGCGCAAGGTCTTCGTGATGACGTCCGACGGCCCCGAGGAGCGGACCGTCACCGTCGGCGCCAGCAACAAAGAGATGGCGGAGATCAAGAGCGGTCTTAACGAGGGGGACGAGGTCGTGATAAACCCGGGCGCCCTGGCCGAGGAAGGGGCCGAAGGCCGCTGAGGCGAGCGGCAGGTCTCCTCCTCCCTCTCCCCGGTACTCCGTGAAGAGGGAGACCAGGAGGGCGAAGCTATCTGCTGCCCGGCGAGGACAGCCAGGACGCCGTACCGAGTACTGAGAGTCAGTTGCGCCAGCCGCTTGCGGCTTAGCGGAAGCTGGAATCCGCTAAGCCGCAAGCGGCTTCCCCAACAGACTCTCAGTACTGAGTACTGAGTACTGAGTACTGAGTACCTGCCGCCAACCAGGGACATTTCGCCGGTCCGCATCTCGTCCTTCTCCCCTCACCCCCGACCCCTCTCCCCGAAGTACTGGGGCGAGGGGAGAGTTATTCCTGCCGCTCGGCTGAGGCCGGGCCGGCGGAGTACCAGCACCATGCCGAAGAGGCCGAACGTCGCGGCGGAGCTGTCCGCGAAGATGACCCGGGCCCTGGAAGCCCGCCGCGCCCAGGGGGGTGCGGCCTACCCCACGACGCTCGGGCTGCTGCGCCAGGAAGCCGACCCGGCGGCGGCGCCGGAATTGACGTTCAAGGCCGTCGGCAAACCGCCCTTCTCGGAGCGTGCGGTCGTCGCGAAAAAGAAGAGCCTCGCCGCCCCGGTGGCCCTGCGCGAAGACCTGGAACTGCTCGCCGCAAGCCGGGCGGTGCTGGAATTTGCCCTCGAAGCGCTCTCGGCCAGCGGGCCGTCCCCCTGGCCGCTCAAGAAGGTGAGCGGCCAGATCGATAAGGGGCTGCGCGCTCCGTTCGAGGCCGCCGTCGCCCGCCAGCTCGCCGAGGACACGCTGCCCGAGTCCGTCGCGGCGATCACCGTCCGGGGCAAGCCCGCCCTCTATCTCAAGCGACAGCCGCCGCCGAAGCCCCCGGAGGTCGAGCTGGCCGAGCGACTGGTGCGCGCGCTGGAAGCCCAGGGACGGCTGGGGCCGGAGTCGTATCCGGCGCGGCTGAGCCGGTTGGTCGAACTGACCGGGCTGGCGGCCACGCCGAAGGTGCTCAAGAAGGCGCGGGCCCTCGAACCGTTCGCGGGCCGGGTCGTCGTGCTGGTGCCGAAAGACACCGACCCGCCCCTGGCCCTGACCGACGATCTGGAGCGGGTGGCAGCCCACCCATGCCTCCTGACGTCGCTGCTCGAAGCCGCCCGCACCGGCTCGGCCCAGGCCTTCACCGTGACCGACCTGAAGGCCCGGCTCGCGAAGCCGGTTCAGGGACCGTTCGCGGACTCCGTCAGGCGGCAAATGGAAACGGCTTCGCTGCCCGCGGGGGTCGGCTGGATCGGCGCCAAAAGGGACCGGCTGCTGTTCCGCCTGGAGGACGTGCGCGCCCCCCGACCGCCGGCGTCCGCTTCCCCCGTCCCGCGGCCCACCCCGGCGGTCCCGGCCGATTTCGGGGCCGCCTTCGACGAGGCGTTCGCCCGGCTGGACCGGCAGGCCGGGTCGCACAACTTCGTCAGCCTGGTGGACCTGCGGCGGGCCCTGTCCTTCGACCGGGCCACGTTCGACGCCCACCTGGGGCGGTTGCGCGCGGCCGGCCGCTACACCCTCAGCGCCGCCGAAGGGCGGCACGGCATCACCGAGGAGCAGCGGGCCGCCGGCATCGCGGAGGAAGGATCGCTCTTGCTCTTTGCTTCCCGCAGATGACCGGGATATAACACCGCAACGAAAAGGCGCACACAAGGCCGCGACCGCGCCTGGCAGCTCCGGTGGATTTCTCGCGCGTGCAGGGTGTGGAGATCCACAGGTTTCAGGACTCGGGAGGGCTGCAGCTGCGCGCCGCGATCTGAAGGATCGTGCCGCGCGGATACTTGAGCGCCACAAGATCAGCCTCCGAAGAGCTGGGGGCTGGCACCCGGGGTGACGCTTGTCGCCGCAGCCATCAGGCTTGCAGCGGCCAGGTTTATCGAGCCCCTTCCGCTCTGCGGGACCATCGTTTCCGGCCTTGCTCGTTTAGAAAAAATGGCTATTATTTCTAAACAGAAGGCGGGGAAACCAATGCCCGCAACCGACAAGATTGCTGCCCGAATTCACCGCCTGGGGCCCGGCCATGCCTTCACGGCCAAGGACTTCCTTGACCTCGGCAGTCGGGGCCTGATCGATGTCACCCTCTCGAAACTGGTCGCGGCCGGCGTGGTTCGGCGAGTGGCCCGTGGCCTGTACGACTCGCCCAGGACCAGCGCCCTTCTCGGCGGTCCGTTGAGCCCCGACATGGATCAGGTGGCGCGGGCGCTGGCTCGGCGCTATCGCTGGCGGATCATCCCGGAGGGGGCGCAGGCCGCCAACGCCCTCGGGCTGACCACGCAGGTTCCGGCCCGGATCGTCTACCTCTCCGACGGCCCAACACGCAAGGTCAGCGTGGGGCAGCAGGCGATTTACTTCAAGCACGCCCGCCCCAAGGAAATGCGGACGGAGGGGCCGATGTCCAGCCTGGTCATCCAGGCGCTTCGGCACCTGGGCCGGCAGGCCGTGGGCCGGGAGGTCATCGACCACCTGCGCGGTCGCCTGTCGAAGTCCGAAAAGCAGCGCTTGCTCCGCGACGCTCGTTACTCCACCGACTGGATTTACGACGCCGCACGCCGAATTGCCGAGGAGGGGGCCGGATGAACAAGGTTGCGACGATGGCCGACGGCGACCGCGCCGATCTGTTCCGCTAAACGGGAAGCCGGATGGGCCTGCCGCCGGCCCTGGTCGAGAAAGACTTCTGGGTCGCCTGGACACTGAAGCAGGTCTTCGCCATCGATTCGCTTCGGGGCCGCGTCCTTTTCAAGGGAGGAACGTCGCTGTCGGGACTTTTCCCCGCCATCCGCCGCGCAGATGATCCCTGAGAATCCCCTTTCCCGCTGGTCCCGGGGAGGCGTACAATGCCGGCATGGAACAGGAACCCGTGACCATCCAGAGCGTGAAGGATATTCAGACCGGCGGCCGGCGCTGGCTCGAGGAGATCCTCGGTCAACACCTGCGGGAGAATCAACAGGTCTTCTTCATGGTGTTCACGCCTGGCTGCGAAGCCGACGAGGAGGCCCGCTGCCAGGCGCGTGCGGCCCGCGACGTAACCTGCCGCAAGACGGAGGCCCACGCGCAGGAGCACGGCATCACGGACGCCGCAATCGAGGAGGCGATGGTCCACGTTCGCCCCGGGACGATTCGAGGATTACAGGCATGACCGCAGAGAATTTTGCCAGCGTTCTTGAGGGGCTTACACAGCGTCAGCCTTTTCGCGTGTTCACAGTCGAACTCCACGGCGGGCGGCGGTTCGAGGTGGACCACCCCCGGGCGATTGTCGTGCGCGATGGCGTGGCCGTCTTCCTCGCTCCGGGTGGGGTGCCGATTTGGTTCGACCACGAGAGCGTTAACCAAATCCTCGGGGCACCGGCGAACGCTCAAGTTGACGGATCCGGCTCGTCGGATTCGCCCTGAGACGCGCGGACGCTGTGGCGCCCCCGGAGTACCGATCGTGCCGGTAAAGAGCGTGGTGTCAAAGAAGGGGACATCGGCCGGGAAGGTTGCGGAGACGACCGCGCACCCGCGCACGGAGGGCTTCCGCCTCGCGGTGGTCGTCCATCCCGCCGAGGAGGGAGGCTTCTGGGCCGAGGTGCCCGCGCTGCGGGGGTGCGTCTCCGAGGGGGACACGCTCGATGAGGTCGTCGCCAACATCCGCGAGGCCGCCCCCGGATGGCTCGCCGCGGCCGCCGAGCAGAACCCACCGGAGGAAGACCCCGCCGCCGTGGTGATGGAACTGCCCCTGTGAAATTAGTGCGTCGCTCCACCAAGTTGTTCGAGCCGCGCCAGCCATGAGGCAAAGTGGGGACATTTTCCGCGGATCAAGTCAAGACCGATCAGTTCCGCCACCTGTGGTCCGACGGCGGACTTCGCGTCTTCGTAATCGGGAAGTTCCGCAATAATCCGCTTGCTTGGGGCCGAGTGTTGTCCGTCGTCAATCAACTCAGGCGTGCCGTGCGCATCAGCGATGGCCTTGAGGGCAGCAATCTGCTTTTCGTGGTGGTCGTAGAAGTACCCGAAGCAAGTCACATCAGAAAAAAGAAACGCCTCGTACTCGTGCAACTGGATGTACGGCACGAACCGCCCGTCACCGATGTCTTTGGCGAACGTTTGCTCAAGGGCCTCAACTCGCAGTTGGGGTGTGTGGCGCAGTTTTTCGGCCTCCGCCAACCCCGGAAAGTCGGCCGGGATGGCGTACAGATCGATCATCGTCGTAAAGAAGACATCCGCACCTTTCTCCTGCGCGAGAAACCGAAGGATGTCGTTCTTCATCGGCAAGTACTTGCGGCCGCCGCCGCGATGCACCTTTCCTTTTTTCTTGGCGTGGGCGATGAGTACCGAACCTTGCAAGTAGACGCTCCGATACGCGAGGTGCAACTTGAGCACGTTGTCAGCGAACGTTTGCTCCGTCTGCCCTTCGGCAAACAAGTAGAGGCGCGGCATCAGTGGGGCCCTCCACCGATGACATTCTTCTCCCAGACTTCGCCGAGGCTGTACTCTTCGAGCCACGGCTCCAGTTTTTCCGCACTTTGTCGCTCAAAACGCGACTCGTTCCCCACTCGGCTCACCACGACGACATCTTCGGCAGCGAAGTTGTCCAGGAAGGAACTCGACTGAGTACTGATGAGCACTTGTGTGTGGTGAGATGCCTTCTTGAACAGCGCCGCGACCAAATTGAGGGCATAGGGATGCAGCCCCAGTTCCGGCTCATCAACGATGATGAGGTCCGGCAGTTCGTTTTCGGGCTGCAGGAGCAAGGCCACGAGACACATGGCTCGCAACGTACCATCCGAAAGCTGGTGCGGTCCAAACACCTGCTCCGAACCACTCGTACCTGAAACCGAGTTCAATCGACCGGAATCCTCAAGCCAGTTGAGGGTGATGTTCTTCTTGTTCGCTTCGGCTGGCTCAAGAACGAAGTCTATAAAGAATGGCGCAATAAGGCGGATGGTCGTCACTATGCGGCGGTAGGCCGCGCCGCCATTCTCATCTCGAAGGCGCAGCAGGAACGCCGCCAAGTTCCCCGCATCGGGCATTAGCCAACGATTGTCGCCGATGTAGCAGTACTGGCGAATTCGCGCGGTCGGTGAGGTATCATGGAAGTGGAACACCCGGCATTGAGTGAGCAAGTGCCGGAAGACCTTGGCCGTCTGATTCCCCCGATCCGCTTCCTCGCCGATGCGTGTTTCTTTGTGTCCTCCACCAAGTGACAACGGCGGTGCGTGTGGACCTTGCCAATCCCGCCTCTTGAAGTCCAGCGTCTCTTCGGCAAAAGCAAGGGTGTCACCAGCGACGTGAAAAAGCCGCTGATAGTAGGTATTCAGCCCCGCGTCCGTCTCAAACTCTAGCGTCGCCTCCATCTGAGGCGTCTCTTTTGGGCCGTAGTAGAGCAGGGACTGCGCATAACCCGTTTCGGCAATGTAATTTTGTAGTTGACCTAGGCCGGCGTTCGTCTTGCTCATCATTCGGTTGAGCATCTTGAAGAATGAGACAAAATTGCTCTTTCCTGCCCCGTTCGCACCGATCAGGACGTTCAGAGAGCGCAGTTCAAGATCCATCGCCTTGATGGACTTGAAGCCGTTGAGGATCACTCGTCGCAGGATAGTCAAGTGTCGGTCTCCTGAATCCGGTGGGGAAAAGGGGTCGAGAGTCGTTTCCGCCCTTTACCTGTCTGGAAACGACTCCCGACCCCTTTTTTCCATTTGGGCGGGGTGGGCTTCGTCTACCAGCTTGCCATCTGTTCCAGAGTGACGAGTTCCCACCTTCCTGCATCGTACATCACACAGCCGGTTTCCTGATGGAGCCGCCTGGCAAAGTCTTCTGTGGCGAGAACCCGTTGCGCCATCAGCCAGGGACAGACAAGATACCCATTCTTGGCTTCGACAGCGTGACCGCCCAGGGATGCCTGGCCCTGTTCGTTCACCTGCCCAAACTCTTGCAGAAGGCGTGCCACAACGGTCATGTCGAGAGGCCGAAGGACGACCAGCCTGCCTTGTTTCAGGGCTTCGACGTCGAAGTGACCAATGGTGAGCTTGTGGATCATGGTCTGACTCTGTTACGGGTTCCCCGCGGCCATCTGCCGGAGGATCGCCCTGGCCTCGTCTGAGATTCGCAGCCCGGTGGTCGGCGCATGCTGACGAGCCGCCTGGTCTGTCCCACGAAGACATTCCTCATGCTCGTGGGCGATCACCGCATCGATGCGGTCCCTGAGCCTCGCTCGCGCCCAGGTTCGGGCTGCTCCACCGGCCGCGGGATCACCAAGCAGGTTCGGGTTGAGAACCCCGCTATCGACGTTGATCCCCCTTCCAACCGTGACGCCGCCGCCTGTGTCTGCGTCGGGATGGAAGGCCCTTCGGACACCCCCTCCAAAGGGGGTGTCGCCGATGAGGTGGTCAGGCACCCCCACGTCTCGCATCCGTTGCTGCACGATCCGCTCAAAGGCGTCAGCGTTCCGCGTGGCAAAATCCGTTGCGTGCGCCGCAGGGTCTCCTGGTGCCGCGAATGCGCCTTGGCCTGGAGCAGGGTTCTTGGTGGACACGAGTACCCTCGGGTGACCAACCGCGGGGCACGAATAAGGGATCGGGAGTCAATTTAATTCGACTCCCGATCCCTTATTTCTTCTTATTTCTTCCGGTTCACCTCAGTCCACCGGCTCACCTTTCAGGTCACCAACCACTTGTGCGACACCCTCGTGATCGAACAGCACGGGCACGCCGCCGGGTCCAACGAACACAGCCACCCCGTCCCGGACCACCAACGCCTCCTGGTGGTCCACCTCGAATCTGTCCCCATTGACCAGCACGACGGTGAACGGTCGGAAGGGCACCCGGCGCCGGAACGCCAGGAGGGTGTTGTCGAAGTTGCTCGCTTCCACGGGAAATCTCCTTGGATCTGCTGACGGACAGCCCAAAGGAATCTTACCAGGAACCCGGAGTCGCATCCAGCACGCCAAGGGGCCGAAAAGGGGTCGGGAGTCGTTCCCGCCCTTTACCTGTCTGGAAACGACTCCCGACCCCTTTTCGACCCCTCACACCAAGACCCAGACGACACCCCATTTGTCTTGAAAGCTACCATCCGGCTGTCGGTCGATCCTGTCTCCGTCGTCAGCACGATAAAAATTGACCTCCGCGACTTCACGTTGGGTACTGAAGTGAGTTATCGTGTCGATCTGGTAGCTGTCTACTGTGAAATCTTTCGTCTCTCCAGTGTCGGGGCGACGAAATGTTCTTGTTCGTCCATTCATAAATGCTCCTCGGGAAAAGGGGTCGGGAGCTATGCCGTTGCGTTTTTCCGGCCGTTTCGGCGGGACGGGCCAGAAACCTCGGGAAAACCGCGATTCCCGACTCGCGAGGGTGGCAGAAGCCGCCACGATGCATAACTCCTTTGAACACAGGTAGTTCCGTCCGCCAACCCGGGAAAACTGCAACGGCATAGCTCCCGACCCCTTTTCGACTCCCCACTAACTACTTCGCACCCGGCTTCTGTCGTGCCTCATTCATGCGCCGAACAGCGTCCAGACGCAGCTGCTTCTGTTTTGCCTTGCTGCGCTCCTCCACCTGGTCCAACTGCTTGCGGCCTTCCTCAGCCGACAGTTGTCCGAACATCATCGCCTTGGTAATTCGCGAGATGTCGGCTTGCTTGGCGGAGTCGGCTTCGTCCAGTTGCCTCTTCATTAGCGGATCGTTCATCAGGTCATCGTCACCATCCCCGGGCCTGGGGCCCGGTGGATCGCGAACCGGTCGCACGTCTACGCTGGGGGTTGGAGGACCAGGAGTCGATTCCTCTGGTGAGCGAAGCGCCCACCACACCACGAAACATACGATTAACACCGCCCCGACCGCAAGCACAACTAGGTGGTTCGGCTTCATAGGTGTTCCTCCATCCGCGAACTTGTTCTTCGAGCGCGCCGCGCGCCCAAAGCAGGTGCTTAGGGCGCGCGGCGCTCGAACACAGCCATTTCACCCCTCCGCCCGCGTTCGGGGCTGGTGGGCTTACTTCTTGACCTCGAACTCGGCGTCGATCACGTCGTCCTTGCCCTTGCCGCCGGCCTGACCGTCCCCCGGCGCCTGCTGCGGCCCGCCGCCCGGCCCGCCCGGCTCGCGGTACAGGTGCTGGGCCATGGCGTGCGACGCCTGCTCCAATTCTCCCAGGGCGGTGCGGATGGCGGCGACGTCGTCGCCGCTGGCGGCCTGCTTGACGCGCTCCACCGCCGCCTGGATCGGCCGCCGGTCGCCGTCGGACAGCTTGGCGGCGTGCTCCTTGAGCAGCTTCTCGATCTGGTAAATGCGGTTGTCGGCTTCGTTGCGCGCCTCGATCAGCTCGCGCTTGTGCTTGTCCTCGGAAGCGTGCGTGTCGGCGTCGCGGCGCATCTTCTCGACCTCGGACTGGCTCAGGCCGCTGGACGACTCGATGCGGATCTTCTTCTCCTTGCCCGTCCCCTTGTCCTTGGCGGAGACGTTGAGGATGCCGTTGGCGTCGATGTCGAAGGTGACCTCGATCTGCGGCATGCCGCGCGGCGCCGGCGGGATGTCCTCCAGGTTGAACTCGCCCAGCAGGCGGTTGTCGGCCGCCAATTCGCGCTCGCCCTGGAAGACGCGCACCGTCACGGCCGGCTGGTTGTCTGCCGCCGTCGAGAAGGTCTGCGTCGCCTTCTTGGGGATCGTCGTGTTGCGCTCGATGATCTTCGTCATGACGCCGCCGAGCGTCTCGATGCCCAGCGACAGCGGCGTCACGTCCAGCAGCAGCACCTCCGACTTGCTCCCCAGGAGCAGTTGCGCCCCCTGGATGGCGGCGCCGATGGCGACCACCTCGTCGGGGTTGACGCCCTTGTGACCCTCCTTGCCGAAGATGTCCTTGACGATCTGCTGCACCCGCGGCACGCGCGTCATGCCGCCGACCATGACGACCTCGTCGACGTCGCTGGGCTTGTAGCTGGCGTCCTGGAGGGCCTTCAACACCGGGCCGCGGCAGCGCTCGAACAGCGGCTCGCACAACTGCTCGAACTTGGCGCGCGTCAGGCTCATCTGCAGGTGCTTGGGGCCGCTCTGGTCGGCAGTGATAAAGGGCAGGTTGATGTCGGTGGTGGTCTGCTGCGACAGGTCTTTCTTGGCGCGCTCGGCGGCTTCCTTGAGCCGCTGCAACGCCATCTGGTCCTTGCGCAGGTCGATGCCGTTCTGCTTCTTGAACTCGTCGGCGATGTAGTCGATCAGCACCTGGTCCCAGTCGTCGCCGCCGAGGTGCGTGTCGCCGTTGGTCGCCTCGACCTTGAAGACGCCGTCGGCCACGTCGAGGATGCTGATGTCGAAGGTGCCGCCGCCGAGGTCGAAGACGGCGATCTTCTCGTTCTTCTTCTTGTCCAAGCCGTAGGCCAGCGAGGCCGCCGTCGGCTCGTTGATGATGCGCATGCGCTGCTTGCTGGTCTTCTTTGTTTTGGGATCCTCGATCTCCCATTCGGTGTCGAAGCCGGCGATCTGGGCGGCGTCGATGGTCGCCTGGCGCTGGCTGTCGTTGAAGTAGGCCGGCACCGTGACGACCGCCTTGCGCACCGTGTGGCCGAGGTAGGCCTCGGCCGCCTCCTTGAGCTTGCGCAGGATCATCGCGGAGATTTCCGGCGGCGTATAGGTCTTGCCGTCGATCTCGACCTTGACCAACTCGTTGGGCCCGCCGACGATCTTGTACGGGACGAGCTTCTCCTCGGCCTGGACCTCGTTGTGACGGCGGCCCATGAAGCGCTTGATGGAGTAGACGGTGCGCCGCGGGTTGGTGATGGCCTGGCGCTTGGCCGGGTCGCCGACGAGGCGGTCGCCCTTGTCGGTGAAGGCGACGACGCTGGGCGTCAGGCGGTTGCCCTCCTGGTTGGGAATGACCTTGACTTCACCCCCTTCCATGACCGCGACGACGGAGTTCGTGGTGCCCAGGTCGATGCCGATGATTTTTTCCTCAGCCACGGATGTGCTCCTTTCTTCACGTCCCGGAAGGGGCGAAGGGGGCCCGAACCGCGTCGGGCCGTGTCGGATATTCTATCGCAACCGCCCGGCCGCCGCCTTCAAAGGGGCCACCGAACGGGAAATGTGCCCAAACTGCCCATTCCTCGAACTGCACGAGCAAAGGAGAGCAACTGTCATGCCACCCGGGGCCGCGGTAGAGATTCGGTAATAAAGATAAGGAGGAAAAAGACTTGAGGAGAAGACGCCAGGTTCCTATATACAGAAAATCAGCAAGAACAATCCGTCAGGCTGTCAAAATGGCATGGTGCGGTTGAGTCGGCGTGACTGGCCCCGTCAGAATGGCAGTCGTGGCACGTGGGGAGGGTGGAATCGCCTTTCCCGGTTGGAAAGTCCCCCGTGGTTGGTGTCTTGTTGGTTGACAGCAATTTACGACGCCACTAGACTACGAAGGACCGCGCACCATCCGCTGGGACGAGGCTCCTCCATGACGACGACGCGTAAGAGCGACGGCGCGAACACGGCCCTGAGTCCCGCACGCGCTGCGGCCAACCTGAAGGTCCTTCGCACGCAGATCGACAAGCTCGACCTGCAAATCTTGAAGCTCATCAACGAGCGCGCCGGGCTGGCGGCCGATATTGGCCGGGTCAAGACCGATCACGGTACCGAGGTCTTCTCGCCGGCGCGGGAAGAGGAAGTCCTGAAAAACATCCAGGACGCCCACGAGAAGGGGAAGGGGCCGCTCGACTTCGAAACGGTGCGGGCCGTCTTTCGCGAATTGATGAGCGGCTCGCGCGCCTTGCAGAAGGTGCTCAAGGTCGCTTACCTCGGCCCCGAATACAGTTACAGCTACCTGGCCGCCGTCGAGCGCTTCGGTCAGAAGGTCGATCTGATCAAGGTGGGCAACATCGCGGCGGTCTTCGAGGACGTCAATCGCGGGCAGGTCGATTACGGCGTGGTGCCGCTGGAGAATTCGACCGACGGCCGCGTCGCCGACACCCTGGACATGTTCCTGCGGCTGCCGCAAATCAAGATCGCCGCGGAGATCCGGCTGCGGATCCATCACTGCCTGATGGCCAACTGCGAGCAGCAGGAAATCCGCCGGGTCTACAGCAAGGAGCAGGCGCTGTCGCAGTGCCGCAACTGGCTGTCGAAGAACGCGCCGCACGCCCAGTTGGTAACGGTGTCGAGCACGACGGTGGCGGCCGAGACGGCGCAGCAGGAGCGCGGGGCCGCCGCGGTCGCCAGCCGCCAGGCGGCGGTCAAGTACGGCCTGCGCATCCTCTTCGAGAATATCGAGGACTCGCCCTACAACGAGACGCGCTTCGCAGTCATCTCCTTGCAGAAGGAGAGGCAGGCGAAGTCGGGCAACGACAAGACGGCGGTGATGTTCCGCATCCCGCACCAGCCCGGTTCGCTGGTCGAGGCGCTGGACATCTTCAAACAGAACAAGATCAACCTGACCTGGATCGAGTCGTTCCCGGCCAAGGTCGCCAAGCCCGAGTACGTGTTCTTCGTCGATTTCGAGGGGCACGCCGAGGATCCCAAGGTCTCGCGGGCGCTGAAGGCCCTGCAAGAGCACTGCGAGGAGGTCAACGTCCTCGGCTCGTTCCCGATGGCGATGGCCTCGGGATGATTGTCAACCAGCCGCTTGCGGCTTAGCGTTCGCTTCACGAGGGTTGCGCAAACGCTAAGCCGCAAGCGGCTACTTCCCCGCAAGGACGACACCCATGATTATCGTGCTCCGTCCCGATTCGACCAAGCAACAGATCGACCACATCCTCGATCGCATCCGCGACCTGGGGTTCAAGCCGCACGTCAGCCAGGGGACGGTGCGCACGATCATCGGCGTCATCGGCGACGAGAACAAGCTGCAGGCGGAGCCGCTGTCGGCCATCCCCGGCGTCGAGCAGGTGCTGGCGATCCAGAAGCCGTTCAAGCTGGCCAGCCGCGAGTTCCACCCCGGCGACTCGGTCGTAGTCGTCGGCGGCCGGGTGCGCGTCGGCGGCGGCAGCCTGGCCATGATCGCCGGGCCATGCGCCATCGAGAGTGCCGAGATCCTCGACACCATCGCCGGCGCGGTCAAGGCGGCGGGGGCGAACATCCTCCGCGGCGGGGCCTTCAAACCGCGCACCAGCCCGTACAGCTTCCAGGGCATGGGCGAAGAGGGCTTGAAGATCCTGCGCGACGTCGGCGACAAGCACGGCCTGCCGGTCGTCACCGAGGTCATGGACCCGCGCCAGGTGGCCGTCGTCGAGCGCTACGCCGACATGTTCCAGATCGGCGCCCGCAACATGCAGAACTTCGACCTGCTCAAGGAGGTCGGCCAGGCCACCAAGCCGGTCCTGCTCAAGCGCGGCATGAGCGCCACGGTCAAGGACCTGCTCATGTCGGCCGAATACATCCTCGCCGAGGGCAATCATCAGGTGGTGCTGTGTGAACGCGGCGTGCGCTCCTTCGAGGACTCGACACGCAACATGCTCGACATGAGCGCGGTGCCCAACGTGAAGGGGCAGAGCCATCTGCCGATCATCGTGGACCCCAGCCACGCCACCGGCCGGCCGGACCTGATCCCGGCGATGGCCCGCGCCGCCGTCGCCGCCGGCGCCGACGGGGTCCACGTCGAGGTGCATAGCTGCCCGGAGAAGGCGCTGTCCGACGGCCCGCAGGCGCTGCTGCCCAAGCAGTACGCGGCGCTGATGAGTGACCTGCGCCGGCTCGCGGAGGTCATGGGGAAGCGGATGTAGCCGCTTGCGGCTTCGCAGGTCATGCGAAGCCGCAAGGGGCTTTGGGGGACTCCCATGCAGCTCAAGCTTCCGGGCTCGTGGCAGGCGGTCGTCGGCGAGGAGTTGGACCAGCCCTACTTCCAGAAGCTGCGCGAGTTCCTCGACGCGGAGCGCGCCCAGCACAAGGTCTTCCCGCCGGCCGACAAGGTCTTCTCGGCCCTGGAGTTGACGCCGTACGACAAGGTCAGCGTCCTGGTCGTCGGCCAGGATCCCTATCACGACGACGGGCAGGCGCACGGCCTGGCCTTTTCGGTGCAGCCGGGCGTAAGGCCGCCGCCGTCGCTGGTGAACATCTTCAAGGAGCTGCGCGACGACCTCGGCTGCCGGGTGCCCAATAACGGCTACCTGGTGCCGTGGGCCGAACAGGGCGTGCTGCTGCTGAACACCGTCCTGACGGTGCGGGCGCACAGCCCCGCGTCGCACAAGGGGAAGGGCTGGGAAAAGTTCACCGACGCCGTCATCCGCAAGGTGGCCGAGAAGTCCGACCGCGTCGTTTTCGTCCTGTGGGGCGGCCACGCCCAGAAGAAGCGGTCGCTGATCGAGGACGGCCCGCACGCCATCATCGAGTCGGCCCACCCGTCGCCGTTGTCGGCGAAGAACGGCTTCTTCGGCAGCCGCCCGTTCTCGAAGATCAACGCGGCGCTGCGCGAGGCCGGCAAGCCGGAGATCGATTGGCAGCTGCCGGACATTTGAGGTTTCGCGCGGCCGATTTCTCGTTTCGCGCGAGCGCGAAACGAGAAATCGGCCGCGCGATACGGTTCCCCCTTGGACGAGCACCCCATGCGCAAGAAATTCATCGCCGGCAACTGGAAGATGTACACCACGGCGGCGACGGCGCGCGAGTTGGCCTCGGCGGTCGCCCGTGGAGTCGGCGCCGAGGCGCGCGTGAGCGTCGCCGTCTGTCCGCCGTTCCCCTACCTGATCCCGGTGGCCGAGGCGCTGCGGGGCAGCAGCGTGGCGCTCGGCGCCCAGAACGTCTACCCCGAAAAGGAAGGGGCGTTCACCGGCGAGGTCAGTCCGCCGATGCTCCTGGACGTCGGTTGCCGGTATGTCATCGTCGGCCACAGCGAACGGCGTCACGTCCTTGGCGAGAACGACGCGCTCATCAACCGCAAGGTCCACGCGGCCCTGGCCGCCGGGCTGCAGGTCATCCTCTGCGTCGGCGAGACGCTGCGGGAGCGCGAGGCCGATCGCACCGAGGCCGTCCTGGAAACGCAGCTCTCCGGCGGCCTGGCGGGACTGACGGCCGAGCGCCTCGCCCCCCTGGTGATCGCCTACGAGCCGGTCTGGGCCATCGGCACCGGCAAGAACGCGACGCCGGAGCAGGCGCAGGAGGCTCACGCCTTCATTCGACGGCGGGTCGGACAGACGTTCGGCGAGAAAACGGCGTCGGCGCTTCCCATTCAGTACGGCGGCAGCGTCAAGCCGGAGAACGCCGCCACGCTGCTCGGCCAGCCGGACGTGGACGGCGCCCTCGTCGGCGGCGCCAGCCTCAAGGCCGATTCGTTCCTCGCCATCGTCAGGGCCGCTTGCGGCTTCGCCTGACCTGCGAAGCCGCAAGCGGCCTTGGCCGCCGCGCCGCCGATTCTTATAATGGCGGTTTACCGCTGCGGGCGTGTGGCTTTCCTTCCTCTGAAAGGACTTCCCCGTGCTCTTCGCGTTCGAGATGGGGTGGGCGATCATCCCGGTTACCGTGATACTGATCCTCCTCAGCCTGTTCATGATCCTGCTGGTGCTGATCCAGCGCGGCAAGGGTGGCGGCCTGGCGGGGGCCTTCGGCGGCGCGGGCGGCTCCAGCGCCTTCGGCTCCCGGGCCGGCGACACCTTCACGCGCGTGACCATCATCGTCGCGGCCATCTGGCTGCTGCTGGTGATGATCCTCATCAAGATCGTTCACCCACCGGAGCAGCAGAAGGCGCCGCCCGCCAATGTGGCGCCGCTCGAGGGCGAGAACCAGTGACCGCCCGCCGACCCTTCTGACGCGACGATCGCATCGGCACCATCCGGCCCGGCCGGGCGCGAAATGAGGTGGCCGTGCTCCTGAGCATGACCGGCTACGGCGAGGCGTCCTACCAGAGTGAAGTCCTCTCCCTGGCTGTCGAACTCCGGGCGTTGAACAACCGCTACCTGAAAGTCTCCCTCCGCGCGCCGGAGCCGTACAACCTGCTCGAGTCGGAGTTCGAGAAGGTGGTGCGCAAGACCGTCAAGCGCGGCACCGTGCAGATTCATCTGCGCTGCCAGCGGCAGTACGCGGCGCAGGACTTCCAGATCAATGCCGTCGCCCTGCGCAGTTACGTCACGCAGCTGCGGCACGCCTGTGGCGACCTCGACTTGCGCGAGCAGGGGGAAGTCTTGCTGACCCAGGTGCTGACCCTGCCTGGCGTCGTGCCGGAGCCGGGCACGTCGTCGTTGAAGCTGGACGAGGAATGGCCGGTCATGGAGCGCGTGCTGGACGAGGCGCTTGGCCGGCTCCAGGTGATGCGCCAGGAGGAAGGGCGGGCGATGGCGCTGGAGCTGCTCAACCTGCGCGACCACATCGCCGCCCAGTTGGCCTCCATCCGCGAGCGGGCGCCGCAGGTGGCCCTCCTCTTCCGCGACCGCCTGCTGGAGCGCGTCCGCGGACTGCTGGCCGGCGTGGACGTCCGCCTCGACGCCAGCGACCTCATCAAGGAGGTGTCCATCTTCGCGGAGCGCAGCGACATCGCCGAGGAGGTGGTGCGCCTGGCGAGCCACCTCGACCAGTTCCAGGTCATCGTCAACGAGCCGGAGAGCGCCGGCCGCAAGCTGGAGTTCCTGACCCAGGAGATGTTCCGCGAGGCGAACACCATCGGCTCCAAGGGGAGCGACGTCGAAATCTCGCGCCACGTCGTCGAGATCAAAGGCGCGCTGGAGAAGGTTCGTGAATTGATCCAGAATGTCGAATGAGTCCCGTGCCCGTGCCCGTGCCCGTGCCCGTGCCCGATTCTCAATCGGGCACGGGCACGGGCACGGGCACGGGCACGGGGCAAGGTGAGGGACCCGTGAGCAAGGGCAAAGGCCCGCTCATCATCCTGTCCGGCCCCACCGGCTGCGGGAAATCGACCGTGACCGCCCGGCTGCTGGCGCGCGGCGACCTGCCGCTGCGGCAGTCGGTGTCGGCGACAACGCGCCCGCCGCGGTCCGGGGAACGTGATGGGGTGCATTACCGCTTCTGGACGCGCGAGCGCTTCGAGGAGGAGGTCCACGCGGGCGGCTTCCTGGAATGGGCGCTGGTCCACGGCAACTACTACGGCACGCCGCGGAGCGAGGTCCAGCCCTACCGCGAGCGCAGCATCGGCGTCATCCTGGTCATCGACGTGCAGGGGGCGGCTCAGGTACGGCTGAAGTGCCCCGACGCGGTGTCGGTGTTTCTGCGGGCGTCGTGCTGGCAGGACTACGAGCGGCGGCTGCGAGGCCGCGGCACCGAGGACGAAGCCACCATCGCCCGGCGGCTGGCCACGGCCCGCGAGGAGCTGGCCCGGGCGTGCGAGTACCAGTGTGAAGTCATCAACGACGACCTCGAGAGCGCGGTCGAGCAGTTCCACGCGATCGTCCGTCGGCAGTTTGAAAGGAGCGGCCATGCTGGATGAGCTGAAAGAAGAGGGCATCGTCAACAAGGTCGGCGGGCGCTTCAAGCTCTCGACGCTGATACAGAAGCGGATGGTGGCGCTGAACCAGGGGGCCCGTCCACTCGTAGAAGTACGCGACGGCGACCGCCTGGCCATCGTCATTCAGGAGATCTTGCAGGACAAGATCTACCTGGACAACTCCGGCTCGGTGCAGACGCGCGGCCTGACCGCCGGCGACGCCGCCCGCCGCGCCAACCTCGGCGACATCTCCGCCGACATCGGCGGCGGCGACGACTAATCATTAGCCGCTTGCGGCTTAGCACGGCCTGCGAAGCCGCAAGCGGCTCAAGAGAAGCAGCCATGTCCGACCCCACCACTCGTTCCGTTCCCGCGAGCCTGCCCGTGGGCGACCTCGGCAAGCCGGTGGTTTACCGGCCTCTGGCCATCCTGGCGGTCGTGGGGGCCGGTGTCGGCGGGCTGTACGCGGCCGTGGTCATCCTCGGCGGCCTCGTCGCCTTCTTCCGCGGCGACCCGTGGCTGCTGCCCGGCTGGTCGGCCCTGTTCCCCATCGCGGGGGCGGCCCTGTCGCTGCTGGGGTTGCTGCAGATCCAGCGCTCCGAGGGGACGCTGGCCGGCGAGAAGGCGGCGCGCTGGGGCCTGCTGTTGAGCGCCCTGGTCGGCCTGAGTTACTGGGCCTACGTCGGCGTGATCTATTACGCCATCTACCACGAGGCGTCGCAATTCAGCGACGACTTCCTCAAAAAGCTCACCAGGAACGAAATCCCGCCTGTCTCGGCCTTCCGCCTCACCCTGCCGCCGAGCGAGCGGCCCGCCGAGGGGGACAAGTTGCGCGACGAACTCGAAGGCCGCTTCAACGTCGTGCCCGAGATGGGCCGCAAGGGCTTCCTCTCGACCTTCGCGCAGTCCGAAGCCGTGCGGGTGCTGGCCGTGGGCGGGGCCGATACGACCATTGAGGCCCTTGGCGTCGATGACTGGTCGTATGTGGGCGGCGGCTACCAGGTCCGCCTCCAATACCGGGTCAGCACGCCCCAGATGTCGTTCGTGCTGGAGCTGACGGTCCAGGGCAAGGAGGGCAAGCGCTCGCAGGGCCGGCAGTGGTACATCGTCTGGGACAAGCTCGGCATGAAGAGCGATCCGTCGCCCCAGATGAGCGACGAGGGCAAACAGCTGTTCATGATGGGCCAGGCGTCGCGGGAGCGACTGGGCGCCGGCTGGCTGAGGGTGATGCGCGAGGGCCAAACGGAGGTAGTCTTCCTCGATACTCTGCCGGAAGCGGAGCGCGACGGCACCCGGAGGTCGGCCCTGAACGCAGGACTCGGCCTCTGGCTGGCGGACGGCTTCGCGCCGGGGGCCCTGCCGTGCAGTACCCCGGGAGCGGTCCTGATCCGTGGGGCACTGGCCGTCCGGGACCCCGCCCGAGTCGGCACCCTGCCGGGCTTCGACGAGTTCCTTGCCGGAGGACTGGTCCGGGCCGAGAAGGACGTCTTCTGGGCCCCCCAGGGGATCCGGGATGAGATCATCACCCTGGTGCGCCAGGAATTCCGCGAGCCGGGCGAGCAGCTCGCCAACGCCCTGATGCCCGACGCGTCCGCCCGCGTCCCCCTGGTCCGGCGGGAAGGGGATCGCATCGTGGTCGAGAGCGAGGTCATGATGCGCGTGCCGTCCTCCGGCCCGCGCTTCGGAGTCGAGGGGCGGCTCGTCCTCGAGTGCGAGGCGTCGCAGACCCCCATGCCGCTCAAGTCCTGGCGCGTCCGCGAGCTGATCCTCCTCTCCGGCAAATCGCTACCCGCGCCGCCCGGGATGCCGACCGGGCGGCCGACCGGAATGGCCCCCGGGTCGTGACAGTCCGCATTAGTCATTAGTCATTAGAAACTGTATCAACACCCCTCTTGCCGCTTGCGGCTTCGCAGGAAAGATTGCGAAGCCGCAAGCGGCCAAGTCATTTTGGTACAATTTCCTAGCCGGCGGCGATGCCGCTAATGACTAATGACTAATGACTAATGACTAATGACCAAAAGGACGAATCTCATGGTCGATCAATTTGGCAGTCAGGCACTCCTGCGCGTCGGCGATCGGGAATACGTCATCTTCCGCCTCGACGCCGTCGCCCGGCAGTTCGCCGGCGCCGCCCGCCTCCCCTTCTCGCTAAAAGT
>Ga0116223_10000517_pt1 | contig 46923 bp, 47 predicted proteins | sample Sb_taG_3_FD_90092 | JGI IMG/M metagenome (GOLD analysis project Ga0116223, IMG submission 90092) | Peat soil microbial communities from Weissenstadt, Germany - Sb_50d_a_PC metaG | ecosystem: Environmental > Terrestrial > Soil > Wetlands > Peat | place: Germany: Weissenstadt | collected 2010-09-21 | reverse complement strand
GCCGCGTGGAGTTTCAGCCGTCCCTACGGGACGGGTGGTCAGTTTTGGGGCCTGGTTCCCGGCGTTAGAAACGCCGGGCTATTGTCGGGTGTCCCTACGGGACTCGGTTCCCTCTTTACCTAACTTAGGCGGGGTGGCCCACCCTTTCACATGGGGGCAGGAAGGTCAAAAGCCCCACCCCTTCGACTTCGCTCAGGGCAGGCTCTATCTCGCCAAAAAGCGGCGAGATAAGGATGGGGACCCACCGTGTTGGTGGTGCCAAGCGAGGTCAAGAGCTTGGGCCATCCGCCAGCCGCGTGGAGTTTCAGCCGTCCCTACGGGACGGGTGGTCAGTTTTGGGGCCTGGTTCCCGGCGTTAGAAACGCCGGGCTATTGTCGGGTGTCCCTCCGGGACTCGGTTCCTTTTTCTCCCGCTTACCCACGGCTTACGCCCCTTCGGCTGCGCTCAGGGTAGGCCGTGGGTTGCATTCTGTCGCCGCTACGCGGCTGGAGTTTGGTGGGGCGTTCTGGGCGCTTCGCCCTTGAGGCGGTTCCCGAAGGCCCCACTTCTCGCAAAGGGCGCGAGAAATGGGGCACCCGGGCGCAGGTGCATTCGTCCATGGTTCCCACCCTTTCACACGGGGACTGGAGAGTCAAAGGCCCCACCCTATCTCGCCAAAAAGCGGCGAGATAAGGATGGGGCACCCCCGTTCTTGGCACTCCTGTTCTTGGGGCACCCCCGTTCTTGCGGCACCCCGTTCTTGGGACACCCCCGTTCTTGGGCACCCCCGTTTTTTGGGGGCAGCCCGTTCTTTGGACACCCCCGCCCTTTGGACGTCATTCAACCCCGGGGGTGCCCCGTCCTTGTCCCTGCGCTTTTTGCAGGGACAGGGCGGGGATTTTGACTCGGACTGAGCGGTTGAAAGATCACGCCCATCCGTTCCCTTTTCCTCGCGGTCCATTGCGACTCAATCTCGACCACGCTCTCTACACCCGACACATAATGGCGAAAGCTGCTCCACGCCCAGTCTTCGGGTCGGTCCACCAGTCCCCGTTTCACCGGATTGCGATGCATGTAGCGCAACTTCTCGATCCGTTTCTCCTCGCTCCACACATTGAAGTCGTAATATCGGGCTTGCCAGAACGAGCCGCCCGCCGTTTTGCGCAACTGGCGCGCAACAATTTGCTTGAGCATCTGAATGGCAACGCAAAGGCGCCCGCGTTCCGGTTCGCTGACCAAGAGGTGGACGTGCTCGGGCATCACCACGTAGCCGCAGAGGTAAAAGCCATACCAGCGGCGCACTTTCTCCAGAGTCTGTTCGAAGAGATCCGTGCGGCGGCGCTAGCCAGAAGGGGAGCGCGGCGGTGACAGCTGAACGTGATGAAGTGGAGACAGCGCGCTTCCTGATATCGCTTGAGGCCCCACGGCATGGACATCAGGGTAGGACTGTTGCGGGCGATTGTGCTGTGATTTCGAGAACATTTTAGGTTGGTTTTCCGAAATTGGCATCAAGGTCAAAACCCCCACCCTATCTCGCCAAAGAACGGCGAGATAAGGGTGGGGCACCCGTTTCCTTCGTTCACCCGTTTCCTTCATTCACGCGTTTCTTCATTCACGCGTTTCTTCATTCTTTTCATCTTCTGTTCTTCCTCCCTGCTTTCCCGAATTGGGACAAGTATCTTTTTGGCTGGCGGGATTTGATTGTGTTTGCGGTTGCGGAATCTCTATTCTGAAGGGACCCAGATAAATTTCACGAAAAAGATGGTCAACGGCGCCGGCTGTTTGCGGCGCCAGCGGGGAGGAGTGTCACGAAGATGGGGGAAGAGCAGAAAGAACAGAAGTCGGAAAACGGCGGGGAGTTCAGCATGGTTTTGCCTTGGCTGCGGGCGGAGGCGGAGGCGGATCCGGGGAAGTGGTGGAAGAAACTGAGGAGGAATCCGAAACGGCTGGGAGAAATTTCGCAGGCGGCGTTTTTGCTGAAGGCGCGGATGTTGGGCTTCAGCGTGGCGGTGCCGTGGGGAGACAGCGAGCGCTACGACTTTGTGGTGTGGGCGAAAGAAGGCGGGAAGATTCTGCGGGTGCAGGTGAAGGCGACGGGAAGGCTGTACCGGCGGGGCTATGAGGTGCAGCCGGTGCATGCGACGCGAGGACAGGGCAAGCAGCGGTACACGGCGAGGGATATTGATGTGCTGGCGGCGCATGTGCAGCCGCTGGATGTGTGGTATCTGCTGCCGATTCGTGCGATCGGGCGGGCGAAGAGCTTGAAATTTTATCCGGATATTGAGTCGCGGGAACCGATGTGAGAGGAGTATCGGGAGGCTTGGGAGGTGCTGGAGGAACGGCAAGAGTGAGGGGGAGTCTCGCGCTGCCATCGGCAGAGGTTCCCACCCGGCCCGTGGTAGTGTCCGCGAAAGCCCCACTTCTCGCAAAGTGCGCGAGAACTGGGGCACCCGGCACCCGGTAAGAAGATCAAAATCCCCACCCTATCTCGCCAAAGGGCGGCGAGATAAGGGTGGGGCACCCGCTTGTTTCTATTTCAATGTTTGATCCTCTATTGCTGAACTGGCGCTACGGGTGCCTTCTGCCGGCGGCGTTGGCGGCTTCGGCAGCTAGTTTCAGTTCGCGGTTGCACTGGGCCAGGAGCTGGCGAGCGCGCTCGGCGTGGCCTCGCATGTCGTAACGGTTGTCCTTTTGGGCTTCGGCGATGGCGTGGTTGGCCTCGACCACCAGGCGCTGGGCTTCGGCCAGGTTGGGATGGCGGCCTGGATCAATGTCTTGAACTGGCTCCTGCGCCAAGGTTACGACGCTGAACAGCGCCGCAGTCAACAATGCGCGGGACACCAGGCTTCTCTTCGTCATTTTCTTTCCTCCGTGGGTTGACAGCAGAATCGGGTATGAGTCTAACACTGGCGGGCGGATAGTTCTCGCGGCAAAAGTACGGCCGTTCGAAAAATGGGAATGTTGGTCCGGTTTCGGTTTGTTTGGGCCTGCTTCTTGGGCTTTGGCATTTGTGCTGGCCGGGAGCGGTCAGGCAGAATAGAACTCTTCGCTGATTCCGCTCGTAAGGAGCTGCTGATGAACTTGCTGCGCGCGTTAGCCGTCCGCTGCCTTGCATTCGTCGTGATTGCCACCGCCTCGCTCACCGCCCAGACTGACGGGGCGCCGCTGGTCTATCCCAAGGCCAAGACGGTGGACCAGGTGGATGACTACCACGGGGTGAAGGTCGCCGATCCTTATCGCTGGCTCGAGGATACCGACTCGGCGGGCACGCATGACTGGGTCGAGGCCGAGAACAAGCTGACGTTCAGCTATCTCGATAAGATTCCCTACCGCACGGCGATCCGGGAGCGCCTCTTGAAACTGTGGAACTATGAGCGCCTCACGGTGCCGGCGCAGAGAGGCGGACGCTACTTCTACCAGCACAACAATGGCCTGCAGAACCAGAATGTGCTGCTGGTGGCGGAGTCGCTGAACGCCGAGCCGCGCGTGCTGCTCGACCCGAACACGCTGTCGGCGGACGGCACGGTGGCGCTTTCCGGCACGTCCATCACCGATGACGGCAAAATGATGGCCTACGGCACGGCGGCGTCGGGCTCGGACTGGCAGGAGTGGCACGTGCGCGACGTGGACACGGGCAAGGACCTTCCGGACTTGATCAAGTGGGTGAAGTTTTCGGGCGCGTCGTGGACGAAAGACAGCAAAGGCTTCTTCTACGGCCGCTACGACGAGCCCAAGCAGAGCAGCGCGCTGCGGGATACGAATTACTTCCAGAAGCTTTACTACCATCGCCTGGGCACGGCGCAAGTGGAGGACAAGCTCATCTACGAACGGCCTGACAACAAGGAGTTGGGCTTTGCCGGCGACGTTACCGATGACGGGCACTATCTTGTGATTTCAGTCTGGCAGGGTTCAGCGCCAAAGAATCGGCTCTACTACGAGGATCTGACGCAGGCCGACGCGCCGGTCGTCAAACTGCTCGACGAAAATGACGCGCAGTACCAGTTTATTGACAACGACGGTCCGGTGTTCTGGATTCAGACCGATCTCGAGGCTCCGCGCGGGCGTGTGATCGCGATTGACACGCGGCATCCGGAGCGGGCGAACTGGAGGACGGTGGTGCCGCAGAGCGCCGACAAGCTTGAGTTCGCGAACGTGGTGGACAATCTGTTCCTGCTGAGTTACCTGAAAGACGCCCGCACCGAGGTGCGGGTCCACGATCTGAAGGGGAATTTCCTGCGCAGTGTGGATCTGCCGGGAATCGGCACGGCCAGCGGGTTCGGAGGCAAGCGCAAGGACAAGGAAACTTTCTACGGCTTCACCAGCTTCATTTCTCCGGCCACGGTGTATCGCTACGATCCGGCGGCGGGCAAGAGTTCCGTGTTCCGCCAGCCCAAGGTGGATTTCGACCCCACGCAGTATGAAACCAAGCAGGTCTTTTACAACAGCAAGGATGGCACGCGCGTACCGATGTTCCTGACCTACAAGAAAGGACTGAATCTGGATGGTCAGAATCCCACGCTGCTCTATGCCTACGGAGGATTCGGTGCGTCGTTGAGTCCGTTCTTTTCCGTGCCCAATGTGGTGTGGCTGGAAATGGGCGGCATCTATGCCCAGCCGAACCTGCGCGGCGGCGGCGAATATGGAGAAGACTGGCACCAGGCGGGCACGAAGGCGAAAAAGCAGAATGTGTTTGACGATTTCTTCGCCGCCGCCGAGTGGCTGATCGCGAACAAGTACACTTCGACTCCCAAGCTGGCGATTCGCGGGGCCAGCAACGGTGGCCTGCTGATGGGCGCGTCCCTCACCCAGCGCCCCGATCTTTTCGGAGCGGCGCTGCCCGAAGTGGGGGTCATGGACATGCTGCGCTTCCACAAGTTCACCATCGGATGGACCTGGACCTCGGACTACGGCTCGTCCGACAACGCCGACGATTTCAAAGCGCTCTCTGCCTACTCGCCGCTGCATAACCTGAAGCCGGGAACGAAGTATCCGCCGACGTTGATCTCGACGGCCGACCATGATGACCGCGTGGTGCCCGGACACAGCTTCAAATTCGCGGCGACGATGCAGGCCGATCAAGGCGGAAGCGCTCCCGTGCTGATTCGCATCGAGACCAAAGCCGGCCACGGCGGCGGCAAACCGATCTCGAAAATCATTGACGAGATGGCGGACGAGTGGGCGTTCGTGGCTTACAGTTTGCATATGAACGTGGGGTTGCATTAGCGGCCGGGGCCCTCAGGGGCTAAAGCCCGAGTCTCTTATTTGCGCTCGACGGCACGGCTAAAGCGTGTTCTTCCCGGCGGTGCTTGGCCACGATTCGCTAGTTGGCTAACACCTAATTGACCCACGATTCGGTGGTGTCCTAGTGCGTAATTGACGCACGATCCACTCGCGATTGACCCTGCCCATCTAACGTGTTATAAACGCCTGTTTTGCGCAGGGAGACCGGGACCGGGTCGTAGTTCTCTGGTCTGCAGTTTCAGGCTTTAAGGGTCGGCTTTTCAGGTTGAACCCGGCGCAAACTCCGACGCGGCCAAGCTCCAACATCCTTCAGGTCTTGCGGTGGAAGCGTGTTCGGAATTCCGGAAGATTCCTAAACTCGTCTTAATTCGGAGGACTTTTATGCGCACCTGGCTTGCCACTGCAGCATTCCTACGCCGCATGGCCACGAAACTCACTGCTGCCGCCGCTCTGCTTACTGTGAGCGCTGCTGCCGCCTTTGCCCAGCCGTCCGGCGAAGCCGCCGGCGGGGAAGCTTCCCTGAAGCTGCCGGACCTTTCCCAGGTCAGCTTTCTGAACGGCGCCATTGACGGCCACAAACTGCTGCTGATTGGCATCCTGGCCTGCCTGTTCGGGCTCGGGTTCGGCATGGCGATTTACATGCGCCTCAAGAACCTGCCCGTGCATCGCGCGATGCGCGAGATTTCGGAACTGATCTACGAAACTTGCAAGACCTACCTGGTCACGCAGGGCAAGTTCCTTATGCTGCTGTGGGTCTTTATCGCGACCATTATCGCCGTGTACTTTGGCGTGCTGCGGCATTTCGAAGTTGCTCGCGTTTTGATCATCCTGGCGTTCAGCTTGGTGGGAATCGCGGGCAGCTATGGAGTGGCGTGGTTCGGCATTCGTGTCAACACCTTCGCCAATTCGCGGACGGCGTTCGCTTCCCTGCCCGGCAAGCCGTATCCGGTCTATCAGATTCCGCTGGAGGCGGGCATGAGCATCGGCATGATGCTGATCTCGGTCGAACTGCTCATCATGCTCTTTATTCTGCTGTTCGTTCCGGGCGACTATGCGGGACCATGCTTCATCGGCTTCGCGATCGGCGAATCGCTGGGCGCGGCGGCGCTGCGTATTGCGGGCGGCATCTTCACCAAGATCGCCGACATCGGGTCTGACTTGATGAAGATCGTGTTCAAGATCAAGGAAGACGACGCACGCAACCCCGGCGTGATCGCCGACTGCACGGGCGACAATGCCGGCGACTCGGTTGGCCCCTCGGCCGACGGCTTTGAGACTTACGGCGTGACCGGTGTGGCGCTGATTACGTTCATTCTTTTGGGCGTGAAGGATCCCAACATACAGGTGCAGTTGCTGGTGTGGATCTTTGTGATGCGCGTGATGATGCTGTTTTCGAGCGCTCTGTCGTACTTCCTGAATGGCGCCATCGCCAAGGCGAAGTACGGCTCGGCCAACGAGATGAACTTCGAAGCGCCGCTGACTTCGCTGGTGTGGCTGACTTCGATTATCTCGATCGGCATCACGTATGTGATTTCCTATTTCATCATTCCCACGCTCGGCACCGACGGCACACAGTGGTGGAAACTGGCGACAATTATTTCCTGCGGCACGCTGGCGGGCGCGGTGATCCCGGAACTGGTGAAGGTCTTCACCTCGACCGAATCGCGGCACGTGAAAGAGGTTGTGGTGTCGGCGCAGGAAGGCGGAGCGTCGCTCGGCATCCTGTCGGGATTCGTGGCCGGCAATTTCTCCGGCTACTATCTCGGACTTTCCATGATGGGCCTGATGTCCATCGCTTACTACATGAGCACGATGGGCCTAAAGGATGCGGCGGGCATGCTGGCTCCGGCCGTGTTCGCGTTCGGGCTGGTCGCCTTCGGATTTCTGGGCATGGGGCCGGTTACGATCGCCGTGGATTCCTACGGGCCGGTCACCGACAACGCGCAGTCCGTGTATGAACTTTCGATGATCGAGCAGGTGCCCAACGTCAAGGCGGAAATCAAGAAGGACTTCAACATCGAGGTGAATTTCGACCGCTCCAAGGACTTGCTGGAAGAGAACGACGGCGCGGGCAATACCTTCAAGGCGACTGCGAAGCCGGTGCTGATTGGAACGGCCGTGGTGGGCGCGACTACGATGATCTTCTCCATCATCATGGCCCTAACCAATGGGCTGGCCACGAATGTGGATAAGCTCTCGCTGCTGCACGCCCCATTCTTCCTGGGCCTGGTCACGGGCGGCGCGATGATCTACTGGTTCACCGGCGCATCCACGCAGGCCGTGACGACCGGCGCCTATCGCGCCGTGGAGTTCATCAAGGCCAACATCAAACTCGATAGCGCGGAGAGGGCTTCCGTTGCCGACAGCAAGAAGGTGGTCGAGATCTGCACCAAGTACGCGCAGAAGGGCATGTTCAACATCTTCCTCGCGGTCTTCTTCGGAACCCTGACGTTTGCCTTCGTGGAACCGTTCTTCTTCATCGGGTACCTGATCTCGATTGCGATCTTCGGTCTCTACCAGGCAGTCTTCATGGCTAACGCCGGCGCCGCGTGGGACAACGCTAAGAAGATCGTCGAAACGAAACTGAAGCAAAAAGGCACCGAACTTCACGCAGCGACGGTTATCTGCGATACGGTGGGCGATCCGTTCAAAGACACGTCGTCGGTGGCGCTGAATCCGGTCATCAAGTTCACCACGCTGTTTGGACTGCTGGCGGTCGAACTGGCCGTCTCGCTGGCCCACAAACAGGGCACCGGGCTGACGCACATCCTGGCGCTCGTCTTCTTCGCGGTCTCGGTCTCCTTCGTGTACCGTTCGTTCTACGGGATGCGGATCAAGCAGGGCGGGGAGTAGAGGACGACGCGGTCAACCTCAACGCCATCCGGCTGGCCGGATGGCGTTTTCGTTTCTGCGAAGCGCGGCAGTCGAGCTCCGCTCGACGGACAGCCGAGGCGGCCGTCCCCACATGAGCTTTCTCAGTTCGGGCCTTTCATTTTTTCTTTGACGCTCTTGGCCAGCTTCTCGATCTCTTCGGCTCTCTTGATTACATCGAGGGAGAGCACGTTTTCGTCGGACTTGTCCACGTACTGCTTGAGTTCGACCGACAGTTTCAGCAGTTTATCGGTGTCGGTCTTGAGCGCGGCGGCGCGCTCCTTGGCGGCTTTCTTGGCCATTTCGCTGGTGATGCGGGCACGCGCGGAATCCTCGTCCGTCATGGGCGGGCTGTCGGGTCTGTGGGACGAAGGCGGCAGCGGCACTGGATTTTGCGCAAGGCCGGGGACAGCAGTCAGGCCAAGGAATAATATCCATACGGGAAATTTGGATCGCACGGCAACCTCGCAGAGAGTCAACCCGCACTGCTCTATAGAAATTATACGTCTGTGGAATCTTTGAGGAGAACGCCCAACGCCTGCGCGACAGAGAAAACAATGTTAACCACAGAGGACACAGGGGAACACAAAGGGAAAAAGCCAGAGCCGGGGCTCTGGCTTTGTGGTCCCGATGAAGATCAGAGAGCGCTCATGTTGGCCAGGAATTCGCTGTTGCCTTTGGTCTTGCTGAGCTTGTCAATCAGCAGTTCCATGGCTTCGACGGGCGAGAGCGGGTTGAGGACTTTGCGCAGGACCCAGATGCGCTGCAGGTCTTCTTTCGGGATGAGCAACTCTTCCTTGCGCGTGCCCGAGCGCTGAATATCAATGGCGGGGAAGACGCGCTTATCCACGAGCTTGCGCTCGAGGATGATTTCGGAATTGCCCGTGCCTTTGAATTCTTCAAAGATCACGTCGTCCATGCGGGAGCCGGTGTCAATCAGCGCGGTGGCGATGATGGTCAGCGAGCCGCCTTCTTCAATGTTGCGGGCGGAACCGAAGAAACGTTTCGGACGCTGCAACGCGTTCGAATCCACGCCGCCGGAGAGGACTTTGCCCGAGGGCGGGACGATGGTGTTGTAGGCGCGGGCAAGACGCGTGATGGAATCGAGCAGGATGACGACGTCGCGCTTGTGCTCGACCAGTCTTTTGGCTTTTTCGATCACCATTTCGGCGACCTGGACGTGGCGGGCGGCGGGCTCGTCGAAGGTCGAGGAGATGACTTCGCCCTTGACCGAGCGCTGCATGTCGGTGACTTCTTCCGGGCGCTCGTCAATGAGCAGGACCATCAGGACGACTTCGGGATGATTGGCCGTAATGGAGTTCGCAACGTTCTGCAGCAGCATGGTCTTGCCGGCGCGCGGCGGAGAAACGATCAGGCCGCGCTGTCCCTTGCCGAGGGGCGTGAGCAGGTCCATGACGCGGGCGCTGGAGTTTTCGCGCGTGGTCTCGAGCTTGATGCGCTCCTGCGGATACAGCGGCGTCAGGTTATCGAACAGAATTTTGTTGCGGGCCTCGTCGGGTGATTCGAAGTTCACCGCCTCGATCTTCACCAGGGCGAAATATTTTTCGCCCTCGTGTGGAGGACGCACCTGGCCGCTGATGGTGTCGCCGGTCTTGAGGTCGAATTTGCGGATCTGGGAGGGCGACACGTAGATGTCGTCAGGGCCCGGAAGGTAGTTGTAATCGGGCGAGCGCAGGAAGCCGTAGCCGTCGGGCAGAATCTCGAGGACGCCTTCGGCGAAGATGTGGCCTTCTTTTTCGCTCTGCGCCTGCAGGATTTTGAAGATGAGATCCTGCTTGCGCATACCGCTGGCACCGGGCAAATCCAAGGTCCTTGCGATCTTGGTCAGCTCAGTGATGTTCTTTTCTTTCAGTTCAGCAATGGTCATGACTCACCTGAACCCGTGCACTAGAACGTATTCGTCAGTGTCAACGGGAGATTTTTCAAAGGAGGGGACGCAGGGAAGACGCAACTACCACCAGGCAGGAAGGCGGGGCTGGGTTAAGCAGCCCGCCGTTGTGCCTCAGCAAAATTCTCTGGTTCCGACAAAACTTCTTGCCGCTCCGCGCCTGCGATCCGATCCAACACGCCGTTCATGGTTTCCTGGATTCTGGTGCTGGGCCGGTGGAACTTCCGCGTGGCCTTAGAGGCAAGCTGACAGAGCATATACCGGTTTCTTAGAGTTTGTAAAGCGTCAAACACACGATCAGAGCGCATGTGCTTCCTCTCACTTTCATTTACGATTGTGGCCTTCCGCCTTCGTCCTTCCGCCACGGGAGGGTGACAGGAACCCCAGCCCTCGCCCTAAGTCAATGATTCCGCGTAGGTTGTAAAGGAGTTAAGCGCAAAACTCACTTTGAATAGATGCACGCCAGGTTGCGGAAGATGCTCGATTTTCTGGGCTAGGCTCCTCAGGCGCAGATGACTCAAAAACCGGCCCAGAAGCTTCCGGACGTTCCTGGAACTGGCTAATGTATCGGCAAGACGGGGAGAGGTCAAGTGTTTATTTGGGGACTGCGGAAAAACGGCCTTGGAGAGTTCCTGTTTGGGGGTGGACTTTCCACAGGTCGTTCCCTTAGGTGAGTGGGAAATATTCTATATTCTTTATAATCAATGGCTTGCAGTTATACCTGGCCAGGAGGGCGGAGGTGACGAGTGTGAGGATGGACTTGTGGCTGTGGGCGGCGAGGTTCTTCAAGACGCGAAGTCTGGCCAAGCAGGCTTGTGAGTTGGGCAGGATCCGCTGCAACGGACAGATGGCCAAGGCGGCACGCGAGGTCCGGGTGGGCGACATGCTTGGCGTGACCAATGCAGGCGGCGACTTTGAAGTCGAGGTCTTGCTGCTGAGCGACACTCGGGGACCTGCGTCCGTGGCGCAAACGCTTTATCGCGAAACGGAGGAAAGCCGCACGTTGCGGGCTAAGGCGGCTGCGGAACGCAAAGCGGCGCGCGAGTTTGAGGTGCTGCCGGAAGGCCGACCTAACAAGCGCGACCGGAGAAAAATTATCCAGTTCCGCGGTAGAGCCTGAGCCTAACCCGCGACATTCCCCAGAGTCTGGGGTTCTTGCCTCTTGCGGGGCCCCCGGCGCGGCCGGGAGTTTGCCGCCCGCCGCATAGATCATAGAGGATGGATATTGTGCGCAACGAGGTTTGCTATGTCTCTCCGCTCGAGGCTCTCCTATTTTGCCTGGCTGCTTGCCTTGTTTCCTCTCTTCCCTGCCGTGAGTGGGGCTCAGACGCTGACGCCGGTATGCCAACCGAAAGTCACAGGACCGGTCGTGGTCGCCACGCATGACCAGATCATCGCGGCGGGCAAGAAAACTGAACCGCCGCTGGTGAACACCAAAGGATTCGGCTTTGCCTGGCCCGATACCGAGATGGGGGTGATCAGGACGGGTTTCGGCTATGAGTTCTTTGCCAGCGACGGCGCGTTTCATCCGCGGCAACTGTGGCAGGGCCAATGGGTTGGCAGCAATAACTATGGGTCGGTGACCACGACGTTCGGAACGCTCGACAACCCACTGGGCACGGCTGATCCGCAGGATGTGACGATTTCTCCGAATCCTGATCCGGGGGTGAACCCCAACTATCCCAGCTATGGCTACATTGGCGGAGGCCCAGTGTTTCAGGTTCCGCCGGGGATGACTGGGGCCGGCAATCTGATTGTGGGCTACCACGCGGAGCTTCCGACCAACACGCTGTATGCCGTCCACGGGCTGGCCGCGTCCTGGGATAACGGGTTGCACTGGGCGGACCTGGGCGAGGTGGTTCGACCAAACCAGTCCCTTGCTCCTGAGCTTTATCCGGGATTCGACCCGATGGGCGCCGGATCGTTCGTGCTTCGCCCGACCGGAAGTACTTCTACTTCTATTTTCCCGATTGGCCGGCCGGAACTATTAACACGACCAATATGTCGGTGGCGCGGGCGCCCGTCAAGTCGGTGCTGGAAGCGGCCTTCGCATCACCGATTCCACACACCGTGCCGTTTGAAAAGTTTTACCAGGGAAGCTGGGATCTGCAGCCCGGAATGGGCGGAGCGTCTACCGATCTCAATCCCACGGCGCAGTACCGGGGCTATCTCAATGTCCATTACAACATCGCGCTCCAGCGCTATGTGATGATTACTTCCGATGACACCAACTTTGCCTACTACGAATCTGTGGACGGTTTGAACTGGACCAGCGCACAGTTTCTCGGCGCCTTCGGCAATCCTGGGACTGGTACGGACGAGATTGCGCCGTATCCCACAAGCGTGGGCTTAGGCGATGACCCGAGCATTTTGGGCAGTACGTTTTACGTCTACTACGTTCACCTGGGACTGGAAGGCGGGAACCTGCCGCGAAAAAACGACTCGCTGCGGCGGCTGACGATTACCTGCCCATGAGCTGGAAGAGCACCTGTACGTCCCCATATCACGCCCAATATGTCCTATCTAGGCTCCTGTACTGAATCGCTTCGGCTATGTGTTTGGGCTCCAGGTTGGCCGCGTCTTCCAGGTCGGCGATAGTGCGGGCTACTTTCAGGATGCGGTCGTGGGCGCGGGCGCTGAGGCCCTGCTGGGTCATGGCGCGTTCGAGCAGGCGCTCGCAGTCGGGGGAGAGTTCGCAGAATTTGCGGATGTGGCGGGAGTGCATCTGGGCGTTGCAGTAGAGTTTTTCGCGGGAGGAGGCGAAACGTTCGAGCTGCTTCTGGCGGGTGCGCAGGACGCGCTCGCGGATTTTGGCCGAGCCTTCGGGTTCATTGGTGGAGCGCATCTCTTTGTAGTTCACGGCCGGAACGTCAATGTGGATGTCAATGCGGTCCATGAGCGGGCCGGAGATTTTCGAGATGTAGCGCTGGATCATAGGCGTGGTGCACTGGCATTCGCGGGAGCGGTCATTGTGGAAGCCGCAGGGCTGCGGGTTACTTCGTTGCTGAAAGGCAACTCGTTTATCTACCGATACTTGCCCTATGACCGACACACTGTCAAACGTGGTGTTTCAAGGAAAGCACCGAACCGTCGCCGATCCGGTGCTCAGGGCTTTTCTGTGGGCTGGTCAGGCCGCATCCAGGCTGGGAGTCGCTACTGCCTTCACACGCTTCTTGTAAGGCCTCCTCTGCTTCGGGATGTGGTCGTCCCCCGTCATGAAGCACTTGCCCAACTGCCGTATATGAGTCCGAAGGCGTGAAAACCGTGCGTCCATGATCCCAAGGAACTCAGCGGCATCGCCCAGCGTGCCAGTCGCTAGGATCGCCTGTATCGCAGGCAGAATGCTCGGGTCCTCCCGACTCACGAAATCAACGAACTCTCTGACAAAGGTTCGATCCCGTGCGCGCTTCTCGGAAATGTCGGCAGCCCGGCGTAGGTACTCAGAGTGGGCGTGACAATACTGATCATCTGCCCCGCCATGGTTCTCTCCGTCCACTTGCCGGGTCAGCGATAAATTACCCGTGCGGCACATAGCGTCCTTCCTGCGTTTGGCGTTCATGGTTCTGAACTTGTTCGCGAGGCAGAGGTTGACGTAGTTCAGAAACCGAGGCTGGTTCGCACCATGGTGCTTGACAGGATCGAACGTTTGCACGATGTCCTCTTTGCCAGCTTCCCGGTGCTTGGACGTGACCGGCAGATATTTCAGGTGGATTACTAGGTCTTGCGTCCAGTCCTCCAAGTCTTCCTTCACGGCAAGCCTGTCGGCGTGCCTCCTGACCCAGTTCGGGATGTGGTGGGGAAACCGTTGGTAGAACTCGTCGAAGTCTTTCGGAATCACGAATCCATCGTGCCCAACGTAGCGGCCTTCGATCAATGTGAACGGGTCAGTTTTGTACTGCTTCTCTTCAATAGGCAAATTCAGCGGGAAAGTGGGTTGATTGGCCGTAATCGCAGTATTCAACATGTGAGACACCTCTTTCGAAAGGGATTGAACTTCATGCGAGAAAGCTTACGAAGCGGCCGGAACGAGTTGGCCGCAAGGGTTCAGCAGGCTTTGAATTTGTCCACGAAGAAAGAAGCGGATCACATTGTCAACACCGTGATCTCGTGCATCGAGCAAACTCTGCTCAACAATTTAGGGACGAATGGGTTCACGATGAAGCTGAATAGCTTTGGCAAGTTCTCAGTGCGGCACAGGCCGGGGATACTCAGGAAAATTCCGTTCACGGGCGAGACGAAACTGACGAAAACGAAGAGGAAAATCAGGTTCGTCAGCCTGGGAACGCTTCGTCAGTTGGAGCCCGTTGAATGACCTGAGAGAATGCTTCCGGAAAAAGTGTGCCGAACTCGGACCTGCGTTCGCAATAGCTCGTCAAGTAGGATGACAGCTACTGACGACGAAGTCTTTTCCGATAATTCTTGTATTCACTTTGACGATGTGGTTTCATCAGTAGGGTGAGAGTGGAGTTAGTTGCACAGGCGTTGTGCATCTAATCCCGCCTTCAACGAGAACCCCAGCATTAAAGCACTCTTGTCCACGCCTCAGCGTGACAGGTGTGTTTGCTTCGGCATCGAGCTCGCAGTGCAGGCAGAGCCCGGCCTAAGGTCGCTAGGGGCAATTATCAATAAGGGGAAATTTTATGAAGCGTGAGTTTACAAAGCCCACAGGCTCGAAGTCTGAGGGACGTTGTTCGTGTGGTGGTGAAGTAGCTGAAGACATGGAAGAGCATGACAGTAACACTGCCCAGAAGAAGGACGCAGCGGAACCCGCCTCGACTGCCGATGACCTCGAAGCGAAACAGCTTTCGGAACAGAAACAGCAGGACAAAGACGCCCGCCGCGAGGCCAAGATCCGGCGGAAGCTCACTCGGGACTGGACTGCCGAAGAGCGGTGTTTCGTCTTCCGTCTTGCTCGCAGAAGAGAGATGGACAGTTACCCCCCATACATAGAGGGGTATAGGGGTTGACTTTATTTATATGTAAGCACGCAGACGGGGAGGGGAGGGTACCCCCAGCAGGGCACCACAAGGCCCCCCAAGCGGTATTTGGCGGGTGCAAAGAAGAAACAGCAGGGAGATAGAAAATGAATTCCAAACGAAGCAGTTTCCCCAGTATTAATAATTACCGGAGACGATTGGAAACGATTGTCGGGGGGCAGGTCTCGCCGAGAGCCTGCTCCCAAGAATTCTTGGCCCCAGCCCTTTTAGGAATCCTGCCCAAGCTTTTTCCCGAGTATCAAGACCGAAGGTTAAGAACGTTTTATGAATACTTTTTCTCACACTAATACTGAAGATTCTCCGAGCCCGAGCACCGTTTCGCATTCGGAGAAAGCAGACGGGAAGACGACTTCCCATCCATCAACCCAACCCGCTCAACCCACGCCTCCAAAGAAGAAGGTTGATCGCTCGGCATTTGTGAGCCAAACGCAACCTGTAACCGCCCCTAGCGAGGCGAAACAGACAAAGTTTCCGCTCCGCAAGCCCGGCAGCAAGTTGTTCTTTCGGGTGTCGCCAGATCCTGACTCTCGGATGTTTGCCGACGTGATTGAAGGCAACATGGGAAAAATCCATGTGGTCGGCACCAGTGTCACCCGCGATGCACGTCTGAATCGTTTGGTCTCTCAAGCTCAACTGGTCACGTGCATCAACGAGAAATCTCAATGCTTCGTGTGGCCAATCAAAACTGGCGGTCGCGACTGGTACAAGTCAGCCCTTGACATGGCCCGTGAGGCAGAGACGCAATGGATTCGTATCGAAGGCGATAGCTTCGCACAGGGCTATCGCATGGAAGATGCGAGTGCCTATCCGACTCTGGCTGCATGTGTGCCTGAATGGCCATTACCACCGTCCGAAATCTTGGACGAGACACTGGCTAACGAGGCGATCAACGAGGATAACGATCCTGTGTTTGTTGAAATCATCGGCAAGCATCGGAAGGCGGGAGAATAGTTGTGCCCTCCATTCCACAACAGCTAACAGTGCTCGGTATCCGGGAGATCTTTTCTTTGGATACCGAGTACCGCCCTCCTGACCCTGAAGGCTACAAGAAGCTAAAGCTCCCGCCTGAGTTGGCACCCGAAGCGTTTGAGCCCGTGTGCCTCACTGCGTATCGGTGGACTACAGAAGAGAAGATCGTGCTTTGGCCTGAGCAGGGGCAACCGTGCCCGTTCCCGGTCGGCGAAGACACGCTGTTCATTACGTATCAGGCTCCCGCAGAGTGGAGCTATTTCTTGGCCATGGGCTGGGAACTCCCAACCAACATCATCGACCTTTATGCAGAGTACCGCCGAGCAATCAATGGGCGTCTCGACAAATCCGGCACCAAAGTCGGTAAAGACGAGCACAAGGATGCCGATGGCCGCACCAAGTACGGATTGCTGTCAGCGTGCCACTACTACGGGCTTCCCACACGTGCGGGTACGGAAAAATCCTCTGTGGTAACTCGCATTTTGCAGGGTGGGCCGTACAACAAAGAAGAACGTGCGATGATCGCCGACTATTGTTACGAGGACACGCAGGATGCAACTGCGATTGCCCAAACGATGTTTGAGCGTAATGAAATAGAGAGCTTTGGCCAAGCTCTTATGCGTGGAGATGCGACCCGTGGTTTTGCCTGTCGTGAAATGAACGGCATTCCGATTGATGTGCCGTTGGCACTTCGCTTCAAGGAAAACTGGGAGTCTATTCGCACTGGGCTTGCGACGGCCGTTGAAGCAAAGAACGGATACGGCGTGTACCGATTGAAGAACGGCGTTGCCCATTTCGACAACGACAAGATGGCTGAACTGATTGCTCGTTTGGGCATGGAAGATATTTGGCCTAAAACTGACACGGGAAAATATTCTCTGGCGGACCCTGACCGTGGCAACGACGACGACAAGCCGTTCAAGCGAATGGCAGAGTTAAATCCTTATTTGCTCGATCTTCGCAACACAAGAAAACTGCTGGAGCAGTTCAAGCGTTTTTCTCTGCCGATTCGGGCTGATGGCCGTTGCCATGGCAAGTATGCCCCATGGGTGCAGACCACGGGTAGGAGTTCGCCGGGTAAAGGCTCTATCTTTGCGTTGCCAGCTTGGGCACGATTTCTCATCAAGCCTGCCGAGGGGCAAGCTGTCGCATACATCGACCTGCGATCCGCCGAATTTGGTATCGGTGCTGCGTTGTCGCATGATCCGCAAATGATGCAGGACTACCTCGATGTAATAAACGGCGTCATCGAAGACGCTTACTTCGAGCTTGCGAAACGGGCTGGTGCCGTACCACCGGACGCAAAGATGAAAGACCACAAGACCGTGCGAAAACTGTGGAAGACCGCCTGCCTCGCGATGATGTATGGCCAGACGCCGGAGGGCTTGTGCCGGGCCGCAGGAGTCACGTTGAGTCTTGCACGTGTCATCCACGCAGCCTTCAAGGCTCGCTATCCGATCTATTGGGCGTGGGTAAAGCGTGAAGTAGTGCACGCTCATGTGGCCAAGAAAATCGAGACGATCTGCGGTTGGAGGATGTACGTAGGCAAGCACACCAAGGACAACACTTTGCTCGACTACCACATGCAGGCTACTTGTTCGGACATCATGAGACGGGCAATTGCATTGGCGGTGGATTCCGGTGTGGCGTTGTGTGACATCGTGCATGATGCCATGCTCGTCGAAGATTCCATTGATCGCATCGACGCCACTGTCGAGTTGGTGAAGGAGTGCTGGCGTCAAGCCAGTCGGGAGATCCTGTGCGGATTCCAGTTGGATGCGGACGCCAAAATCTTTAAATATCCAGAGCGATACGTAGATGACGATGGGAAGTCCATGTTTGACCATTTGATGAACCTGCTCGAAGAGGCAGAGAGAAACAGCGACATGGAGGAGAAATGGTCGACGACAATTTTCGCACAATCGCAAAGTACGTAACCCGCTGCCCGATTTGTCATGACATCATCAAGCAGGGTATGACCATTGTTGAAACTGATGAGGGTGCATGGGCCCACACAGTCTGCCCCCGAGATCTTGCGACGAGGAATGAGCCGTGCATGGCCACTATAACTGAAATCACCTTTGGACCGAATGGCGAGATTTCTCTGGCTGAGTCCTCATCTGATGAACTCATGCAAAAGCGAGACCATGACGAGATCTGTGTCAGTGGGTTCGACAAGGAAAAACTCGATGGCTAATTGGGTCACTAACACGCTTGTCGTAACCAAAGGCGATCCCAACGTTGTTTGGGCCGCCATCAAAGGCGAGAAGACATTTTTCGATTTCAACCGCGTTGTGCCGGGCGTTAAGCTGATGGCGTATTGTACCCGGTTCAATCCCCAGTTTCCCGACACTACCCTACGGTTCGACACAGTACCCTCGGTGCCCTGCGGGGTCATGGCAACCTTGTTCGCCATGTTTCCGAATCATGAATTTGAATATTCATGGGAACAATACGAGGCCCACATGGGTTGGAAGATCTCGGTCTCAGGAGGCGAGGTCGTAAAGAGAGAAGAGCTCAGTGTCGAGTGACAGGGCTAACATGGAAAAGAAGAAAGACTTCAATTCACACTTCAAGCTATCGACTTTCGAGGGCAGAGGGGAAATGGGAGCAAAGATTGTGAGAGGAAGTACAATTTCGAACCGGAGGGAACGATGAGCAGCAAAAGCAAAGTTGCGAGTGTGCGGGTGAAGGATTTGAACGCTTTCGAATTGACACCCGGACTGGCGGATGCGCTCTCAGCGTCTCTGGACGCCTCCTATCTGGAATACTTCACTGCCGCTTGTTCGGGAAAGAGCACGAAGGAAGCTGAGAGGCGGATTGCAGCCATACCGGAGGACAAGCGTTATCTCACAAGGGTACTTGACTCGTTGGATAGCGCATTTGCGGACTTCGATGATGAGACCGCAAAGCTCGACCTGCCTCATATGCAGAACCGCAAACCTGCAGGCATCAAAAGTTATCTTGAGTTCCGCCTTCGCCAATTCAAGCTGCTACTTGCTGCGGTTGAGGATTACGCTGAAGAAAAGTATCCGCCAACAGGAGGGCATTCTTAACGACTCGATCAAGAGTTCAAGACGCCAATGTCTGCGGATAGCGAACTCGATAGACAAGTTAAGGCTTTAATTTCGGGTCCGCTGTACCCGTTTTCTGGCGGTCTGCACGATAGCCTGCCCGTGGCAAGCCACGGCGTTTACACGATCTGGAAAACCAGTCAATTCCTCTACGTTGGCATTGCGGGGCGTGGATTAGACCCCAGCATTGGTCAAGACAAAATGAGAGGTCTGAAAGACCGTCTTGATAGTCATTGGCGGGGCAGGAGATCAGGTGATCAGTTTGCGGTTTATGTCTTTGATCGCTTTCTCGTACCGAGCCTCACCGAAACGCAGAGGCGTCAATTTGAGAGAGGTGAACTGAGGGGCGACACTTTGACGCGCGAGTTCATTCAGACACATCTCTCCTATCGCTTTATGGTGACTGACCTGACCGATCTTTTGTACCAAGCGTTGTGAGAGTCTACATCACAGCTTTGGGCTGTGAAAGTGAGCTCGTCGGAAGAGGTGGGCTGCAGGCCGCCGGCGCCGGCGGCCTGTAGCCCAGCGCCGAGTGCGGCCGCTCCGTGTTGTATTCCACGCGCCACCTCTCCGTCAGAATCTGTGCCTCCTTCAGCGAGCAAAAGATCTCGCCGTTCAAGAACTCATCGCGCAGCTTCCCATTGAAGCTCTCACAGAACCCGTTCTCCCACGGACTCCCAGGCGCGATGTACAACGTCCTCGTGCCCAGCTTGCCCAGCCACTTCCGCAACTCCTCGGCAATGAACTCCGGCCCATTATCGGAACGGATATGCTCCGGTATCCCCCGCACCAACATCACATCCGCCAATGCCTCGATCACCTGCAAACTCCCCAAGCGCCGCGCCACCCGCAACGCCAAGCACTCCCGCGTATACTCGTCGATCAGCACCAGGATGCGTAGCGCTCGTCCATCGTGTGTCATCGCCTTCACAAAATCGTAGCTCCACACTTGATTCGCCCGCTCCGGTCGCAGCCGGATACACGAGCCATCGTGCAACCACAACCGCCCTCGTGGCCGCTGTTTCTGCGGCACCTTCAGCCCTTCACGTCGCCAGATCCGCTGCACTCGATCCTTCCCCACTTGCCACCCCGCGCTCTGCAACAGCACCGTAATGCGCCGGTAGCCATACCGCCCATACTTCACAGCCAGGGCGAGGATCGCCTGTGTCAGCTCATCTTCGTCCGTGCGCCGCTGCGGCAGGTAGCGTTGTGTCCCACGCCATTGCCTCACCACCCGGCACGCCCGCCGCTCGCTCACCACGTACTTCTCACAGGCGTGCTCCACCGCGCACCGACGTCGCTCAGGGCTTAGAAGTTTCCCTCCGCAATATCCTTCAGGATCTGTTTGTCCAGCGCCAGCTCCGCTACCAGCCGCTTCAACTTGCCGTTCTCCTTCTCCAGTTCCTTCAGTCGCTTCGCCTGGTCCATCTTCAGCCCACCGTACTCCTTCCGCCAGCGGTAGAACGACTGCATGGTGATCTCGGCTTCCTTGCAGGCTTGTGGGGTGGTTTTTCCGTTCGCGATGCTTACTTCGATCTGCCGCAGCATCGTCACGATTTGCTCTGGCTTGTACCTCTTGATCGGCATGACCAGCTTTTCCTCCAAGTGGATTCTCTCTCATTCCACCTGGTACAAAAATCCCCGGTCACGTCAGTGACCGCTTCGTACAAAGAAGCGATAGCCATTGAGAGCCAATTCGCTACAGGACAGACTTCGGCTGGATTTCCTTTTCTCAATCCACGTCGAATCAAAGCGCGGGGGTCTGGCTGATGTGAAACACTCGCCCATTCTGCAATAATCGGGTCACTGGAGATGAAGATTGGACTCCTCGCTACAACATTGCCCCAACTCAGTCGATCCCCGTCATCCGCCAGAATCCGAAACAACCGATCCGAGAGTTGTCGCTGATGCGATGGGGTCTCATTTCATCGTGGGCGAAAGATTCGTCTGTCGCCGCTCAGATGATTAACGCAAGATCGGAAACAGCCGCCACGAAACCTGCGTTCCGCGATGCGTTGAAATCTCGCAGGTGCCTGATTCCTGCGGACGGTTTTTACGAATGGAAAAAGGAAGGGAAGGCCAAGCAGCCGTTCTGCTTTGAAGTTGATGATGGTGAGTTGTTCGCGTTTGCTGGATTATGGGATGGCTGGAAAAACCCCGACGGCAATTGGATAAGAACCTGCTCGATTCTGACAACGACCCCAAACGCTGTGACCTCAGCCGTCCACGACCGCATGCCTGTCATTCTTAATCCCGACGACTACGACCTGTGGCTTGATCCGGGGATGAGGGATGTGGCTGCTGCATCCGAACTGTTGAAGCCTTGCGATGCCCGGCTGATGAGGTGCTATCCGATAAGCATTCGGATCAACCACGTAGCGAACGACGACGAGGAATGCTCGCGACCCGCGGAAGTTGCCCAGATTCAGGCGCGCCTCTTTTCGTAACGGGGCTGCGAGGGTAATTTCGGTTTACCCTTAACCGGGAGCAACCGTACGTTTATTGTGCGGTGGGACAGCGGGATCAGTCTGTCGGTTTTCTACTGCTGCGGCGTTAGTCGCCTATCGAAAATCGTCATCACGATGAGAACACTGTGTGGGTCGAATTCGAATTGAACACCCGACTCGTACCACATCCAGGACTTCATCTTGTTTCCTACGCACAGTGGTCCGCCCGTGCCATCAGGCCGACCCATTTTGTTTTCGATTTCAGCCCGTGATATCCCTAACTTGATGCCGTCAAATCGCACTGGGGCAGTTGCAGAATGTGATTCAATGCCACGCAGAAAGAAAAATAGACGCTGGACGCGATCGTGTGTTGAAGAGAAATCAACATCCACTCCAAGGTGGTGGTAAATGCAAAAGTATTGCCCGTCAACCGATTACTCTAAGTCTGGTTTACCTAGGCAATTTTCGACTGTCCCTTCGCCCAAGCCGACTGCCTGTACCAATTCATCAGGTCGGCTGCACCGCATCGGACCTGAGCCCTTATGAAATAGAGGGCGTAGAGGCAATGCAGAAGGAGATCCCCCGAACGTCAAAGCGCCTGCCGCACAAGTAGTTCGTCAATACTGGTACTAAATGTAAAACTTGAATGGAAGTCTTGGCTCGCTGTCGATTGGAGCCGATATCAGCACGTCGCCGACTGCGTTTGCGAATCGGATCGTGACCGGAAGGCGGTCGTTGTGAAGACAAGAATTAAAGTTAATCTTTGTCAAACCAAGAATGTCCAGAAGAACAGTGTTGAGAGGGCAGTCTCCACGGACGATCTTTATCAACAGTGGATTGGGGGTTTCCGGTCCCATGTACGTGTCCAGCCGGGCGGCATAGCCTGATGTCCAAAGGTAAGCAGAATGATCGCTCGTGAGTAGGGCGGACCCACGTATCACCGGATATGCACCCGGTCGAAAGAGTTTAAGGTCGTCGTGAGCGTCTATGATTTGCACTCCCACCAAATTTGTGTTGTTGTCCGAGCCGGCGGAGAATCCCTTCCACTCCTCATCGGTAAAAGCAGACGTGGCGTGGATGAAGAGTTCAGAAGGTGCTTGATCATTATGTTGGCTCTTGTATTCGTCCGTGACCATCTGAATCAGATTCTTGGCGGCCCTCTCATCTAAGTGGAATTGTTTGCTGTCCTCATGGAACCATGGACCCAGCGCTCCGCGGAATACCACCCCATCGCCGTCGGTTAAGAACATCTGCGCGGCGCAACACGCATGCCTAAGGTCCGTCGAGAGATCACTTCTTTTGTAGACCAACCCCACGTAACACACCCCACTACGTACATTCGCGAGTTGCCAGGGCTTACCCCCAGCCTTATAGAATGCTCCGGTTCCGAGTTTCCAAGCGATTGTCGCGGGATCTTCAACCCTGCGTAACGGCTTGCCGTTGTCACGAAGGAAATCTCCTGGCGCGAGGGTCGTTTCCCGAACAATCTGTGTCACTATTCGATCCTTCAGTAATCGAGCTTTAAGCTGGCGCCGAAAATGGGTTGCGTATTCGTAGATGTTGGCATCCTCGTCTTCGACCCCAAACAACGTTGGCTGCGCCTTGAGTTCTCGCGCCCGTCGTCGAGATATCTCAATCTCCCCTAGGATCTGTTCCTCTTTCGGCACAACAGAGTTTGGGCGTCCCAGCTCATATACGATCTCCGGGATTACCACGAACCAGAAGGCAGGTGGATTCTCCAGACGATTGTGCTCGCGGATGAGGCGGGACACGTAGAGATCGACGGCATGGTGAATTGCTTCGTGCCTATTGGCAAGCCGTAACGTCGTTTCAATATCGACAGCGCCAATATCTTCGATGGTGAAACTGGGCTCTATCGGCCAATGGCAGCGGAATGCTTCTCCCAAGCCGGGGAACGGCACGTGTTGAGGCTCGATTTCGCGACTCCTTGGGCCAGGGGCCGGGATGGGAATGTAGCGATTGAGCTTGGAGGTCCATGAACGCAGACGGCGAACACCTTCCGATGTACCGATGGCGCCATAACGAATGGCGGGAACATCTTCCGAATTGCCCGATGGTCCGAATAAGAACAGCCCGTCACGAGGATAGGCCAGCTTTTGGCCATACCCGAACTCCAGTAACGGCTCTGGCAGAAAGATCATCTGGAGAGCTTTCGACCCGCGTTTTAAACGGGGTTTTCTTTCTTTGCGCCGCTGTAACGGCTTGCTATGGATGCTCCGGGCCATCATTAGTCCAATTCCTCGTCCGCTAAGAACTCAACATCTGGATCGTCTTCGTCTTGGGACTTGTCATCATCTTCAACGCCAACTGGACAACAAAAAATGATCGGCGGCAGCGACAGGACAAGGGCGTCGTCATCCGCCAGAGGAACATCCAAAACCGTCGTTCCATCACCAAGCCAATACAAAAAGCTGAGGAGCATGTCTCGCCATCGAGCGTTTCGCCAGCCCTTAGCAAACGAACGACGCAAACGGTGCGCTCGCGCCGCGCTTTTAATAGGATCATGGCCGTCTTGAGTGAATATTAGGCGGCTCTTCAGCCTAAAGTGATGGAACGGAACGCTGCGGAATGACGCCGATACGCCGAAATGCCATCGGACATTCCGCTTCGCGGAAATTCCTTGAATTTGTCTGCTGCCGACGCACTCTGGCCATCTAAACGAAATCCTGGCTTGCGGACCATACACTGTTACCCACCAAGCGAGCTGGCGATTACCCATTTCATGACTCTTGAGACCCTTAGCTTGGAGAACGTTTGCCAAAGCTTGGTTTGCGATGTCCGCAAACCGTCTCCGCGAATCCTCGATATTGAGTTCAATAGCCGGCCATCCAGATTTTAGGAGATCTGCAATGCGTCGGGAGCAACGGCCCGGATCCGTTCGTTTAACGCACGTCAGAACACCGTCCCTATATTCCACACTCGGGTAACTCTTCGGAACCGCTTCGGGATTAGAGTAGTAGTAGAGATGTGCCGGAAGCCGTCTCACTTCTAGCCACGTCGAAAGCAGCTTCTCTGTCGCTGCATTCAGTTTTTTCCCGTGCATGAGTTGCAAATTCATCCAAGCATCTGGGTTGCCGACTTGTCGAGGGACCTGATATGTCTCTCGTAGAGCCTGAAAGAGTTCCGCTAGCCCCAGGGCCCAGCTGTTCTCGAAATCGATGTATTGGGACTGGGCAACTAAGAATGGTGCTTCGAACGGACCCAGCCTCAGCGGGACGATAAAAGCGGAATCACCGAGCTTCCGCGCTGTGTCGGAAGCAATTTGTATCTCATTTCTGACGCCTTGCTTGTCTACTGAAATCGCGTTGGCGACAAGTAGGACTTTGCAAGCTCGATTCCTTATTGCATCTTCAAGTTTTCTCTGCCAATCGTGTCCTCCCTTCAGGCGAAGCACGTCAGCCCAGACTTCATAGCCAGCACCCGCCAGTTTCGCTCCCAGCCAAATCGTGAATGGGTTGTCCTCTGGATTTGCATGACTGATAAAGACAACGTTGCGAGTCTTCACGTGGTAAGCCGTTTACGCTTCCTTCTCGAAGAGCGGCCTGGCAAGTTTCAGTTCGCACTCCGGTGCGATGTGCATCGAAACTAAAGCGACTGCTGGATTTACTACTATGATCGCTTGATCGCTCTCGTTTGATGAACATTCTACTCTGTATCGACTGCGTGACTGCGTTGCCAGGTCGAGGTGCGTTCGAAGTGTTTTGTAAAGGTTAGAAACGGAGCGTGAACAACTTTCTTAGAGTTACTGACGGGCCGACTCCCGGATTGATGGACCCTGGATCTCGGTGAGTGCTTTCGTCAGCGGTCTTTTCTTTTGGAAAAATTTCGACCTACCCCCCAACCCATTTTCCCAAAAGTGGGGCCCCTTTTCTTAATCAACCTCGAAAATCAGTATCTTGGAAACCGTTGCGGATGCTACCAGACGTGTGGATCTCGGAATGCCGCTGCCGCATCGGGGAAACATGGAACGTCATTTTGGGTCGCGGATAATCCGCCTTCTTCCAGAACAGAAGTAGCATCGGGCTCGTCAGATAAAGCACCAACGCCCCGAGGCCGAGTTCGGTGCTCATATTCTCCCACGCCGGGTACGCCACAAGAGCACCCACCAGCATCAGGCCAAGTGTGATAAAGAACACGCGGTGATGCGAAAACTTGTAGCTGCGACGCACGGCATCACGTCGAGCAGGTTCGCCTCTCCTGAAAAGCTGGTACCACTGAACGATGCGGTACATGATGGACACGGCGAACGGGGCAACGAAGGTGAAAACAACTTTCAAGGCCAGCACGGCGTCGGCATCGAGCAGTGAGTGCCCGGTCACGATGAAGTGAACAACCAGTCCAAGGAAAATCACGGGGACGGCGATGATGAAAATCGCAAGGTAGATTGCGGTCTTGATGAGGTCAATGATGAAGCGAATGGGCCACGTGAGCCAGTGAATGGCTTCAACGTTTTCTGCTACCATCTGATTCAGGTGTGCTTCACGTGGGTTCATGTTCGGTTTGTCGCTCCCGGCTTGTCTTCCTCAACAATTACAATCTCTTCAATGTCATCGACTCGGTGCCTATGGCGAATTGGGTAGAACCGACATTCTGGGTGCTCGCAATCCTCGTCTGGATGGACAAAAACGCTCACACCGTTGGGACACTTCAACTCTTGCCAGCCCCGAGCGATTCCGAGGTCATGAACGGACTGGCACCACGCAATCCAGCGGGCTCTGCACCCACACACACAGTCTTCCATTCCGGGAACGTCGCGTCCGCATTTGGGGCATTTCGTCGTCACACGTCACTCTTTCCTGTCAGTCTCTAATAATCCTTGATCGTCCAAGACCATGAGGTCCATCGCCGCGACCCGAAGGAACAGTCGTTGAATTTCTCGCCTCTCCTCCTCCGTCAGGCCATCTTTCTTGGCCTTATCCATCAGAAACCACATCCGGCCTTTCGGCTCCGGCTCTGTCATTGCGACACTCTCCCACCTTGCATGAAAGTATGAGTTCGTCACCAACTCGCGTCGGCAAAATGTTGTTGCACCATATCAACTTGCGGCGGCTGTATGGAGGAGCCTTCGTTACTAGCTCGCGATCTCTTTACCAGTTTGCAAACAAAACTGCGTGAAATACCCCATTTTGTCGCGACAGCCGTCAGAGTCATCCCGGACAGGCGATCGCGGACGATTGCTGCTCGATCTATGTTCATGGGTGCCCGTCCGATTCGTACCCCGTCGAGCTTCGCCCTCCGCATCCCGGCCAAAACCCTTTCCCGAATCAGATCGGATTCGAGTTCAGCAATCGAACCTATAAGTGTTAAGAAAAGTCGTCCCATTGGGCCGCTGGTATCGATGTTCTCCCGCCGTGAAACGAACTCGATTCCCAAACTGTCGAACTCATCCATGACTTGCAAGAAGTGCTTCACGCTTCTCGCCACGCGGTCGAAAGCCGCTACGAGCACGACAGAGAACTTCCGTTGCCGGGCATCCGCCATGAGCTTATCCAGCCCCGGCCGCCTGGCTTTGCGGCCCGAGATTCCCCAGTCCTGATACTCCTGTACAACCTCGAAGCCCCTGTCCGCCGCAAGCTGGCGGAGATCGTACAACTGGGACTCGACATGCTGGTCAGTCGTGCTCACTCTTGCGTAGATCGCCGCTTTCTTCATTCGCTTGGGTTCTCCTTCTCAGTAAGCTGGTTCGCGGTGTCCGCAGTGAAGGACAATACATTCAAAAAAGTCAGGTTCGTCGATTCCAAAGTTGTGGATCACCTCCGAGCCGCATTTTGGACACGATGGTTGTTCTCTTTCGATGTCTTCCGCCGTGAAATCTCCACCGGACGAACGGAAGAGCCGTTGAGCGGCGTGCTCGCAAATTGTCATCTCGGGATCGAGAAGACCCAACTGGTTGCTGACAACATCTGAGACCAATTGCCCAACCTGTTTGTCCGTCAGTAGAGCCAGTCGCTCTTTCAAAATGCCAGCGAAAAAGAGCGTGCCGACGACCCGCTCAAAACGTTGCTGTGAGTTCGAGAGTATGCGTTGTGCTTCGATCAGGTCGGTCACTCGAAGTTTTTCGTCTCGCTCCTGCTCCAAAAAGCCCCCTACTTACAGATATACCGAGTGCCGAAGGAAAATGGCCAGCGAAACGGGCACGTGTTACCAAAGATGTGGCATCCCGAATGGCCAATTTCTTTGTGCACTCCGTATATTGTTCTCAGAGGCCACAACTGATCCCGAAACTTTGCAATTCAGAACAAGAACTGAGAATGAAAAAGGCATCCGAGGAGGAGTTGCACCAAGCCATCGAGCAGTGGCTCCACGCCCGCGACCATTTTCACGGCGGAAGCGGGATCGGTACGTTGGACGAGTTCTGGGAAGCTCATCGTCGCCTGCTCGTGGCATTCACCTCTGGCTGGCCGGGTGACGATACAAAGCTGCTCTACGATGCGTACCACAGTTTTTTGCAAGATCTTGTACACAGCCACGAACGCCACACCGTGCGTTGGAGTCGATCAGACCTGCTGACATAAACCCTCCCCCGAATGGAGGTTTTCTTTGCTGACAGAGACGATGGAGTGCCCACTGTGCTTGGGCGAGGGTACGCTGAAACGAACTGAGGTGCTAGATCGGCTCGGGGTGAAGGACTTCGCTCGTGTTGCCCAACTCAGTGCCGAGGAAGCCTTCCGCCTGCTCCTCGAAAAGCACGATGGGGATCAGCAGCGCCTTTGGCTCCGCTTCGATGCCGAAGTGCAGCGTGTGCGATTGGGATTCGAAGACAAGCTGCGCGTGATTCAATCCCAGAGAGATGACCTGAATCACCGCGTCGAAGGCTACCTCAGGGAGGTTGGCACTCTTCGTGAGCGGAATCGCGAGTTGGAAGCCGAAATGTCCAAAGCAGCGCGGCGCGGAAAACTCGAAGAACTCTCTTTCGAGGAGGAAGTGAGGACATGGCCGGGCATCTGCATCAGTGAGAAGCTGCAAAAAAATGGCGACTACATTTTGGCGTACCGCGACCCAAGCGGAAAACCGCTAGAGCCACGAATTCTCGTGGATAACAAGGACAAAACCATCCTTGCCGAAACCGATCTTAGGAAGCTAATTCGCGACGCCAAAGAACGCTGCTGCCCGGTCGCAATCATTGTCACGAGGGATGAAGGCCAACTTCGTCAAGCTGACCGCGAAAGCCGCTGGAATCAGGACTGCGGAGTCTGGGTGCTTCGGACAACCCGCAGTTGGCTCCAGCGAGACTGCGATGTGTTACGCCCCATACTCGAAAGGATGCGAACTGACGGTGTTGATTTTCTCCAGAAGAACTCCGCTCTCAGCGAGGGAATCCGCCGTACCTTCGTCGATTTGGACGAGATCGAGAAGGAGCTAAAGAAGGCCGCGAAGGCCGTCGATGCCGCAACGGGGCTAACTGCGAAATACAGAGTACGCTTACACACTCTCTGTGACGGTGCCTCGGCACAGAAGAAAGCGGGCGTGGCTCGATGAAAGAAGGGGCGTGGGTTAACATCGCCACGGGTCGATTCGAGTGGATCACCGAGCACTGTGACTGGATTAAAGTCCACGAAAACGCACAGAAGATCGGCCTACCAGAGAATGTTTTCCAGCAGATCAAGAACATTCCGAACGACTACTCAGGGCCGAAGCGAGAGAGGATTCTGCGAGCGGTAATGGACGCAGCGGCGGGTTTCATTCGAGTACGTGGGCACGGTTCGTGGATCGCGATTGAGTTCACCGCGCCAACAGAAACAGCCCTCCGAGCTTGCCGCAACTTCCTGCGACAAGTCTGTGGGCCGCTCAGTGTCTTGCGGTTCAACCACCTCGGAGGCAAGAAAAACGAAACCATCGAGTTGACGTATGAGCAATTCGAAGAGCGAATGAAGGAAGAAGACTGTTAAGCCAAGGGGGATCATGGGAGAGCCAAAGTTTCGCTTCAGATTGAATGGCGAAATTATCCAAGCTATTCGAATAGAGTACGGGGCGAGCGACGGGAATTCGGTCGGCAAGTTTTGGATTGCAGTCAGAGATGAAGACATCGGCTGGTTCGCCATCGATGATAACGAAAACCTGTGGGACAAGGACCTCCCAAAGTTCGTCTTGGAGTATAGGAACGAAACGGCATGGAGCCTGATTCCGGTAATCGAGCGCCAATCCAGCAAGGACAAGGGATGGACGAAGGTTACGACGCAAGAGTTGCTTGACGTTCTGGAGTCGGCGGGGATCATTAAGCACAAATGAATGCGCCGATAACAATCTCGAAATCCCGATTCGTGGCTGGCGTGCAATGCCTAAAACGCCTCTACTTTCAAGTGCACCAGCCCGAGCTAAGTGCCAGGCCGGACGAGGCCGCGGTTGCCTTGATGGATCAGGGGCGACAGGTGGGCAAGCTTGCCCGCCAGTTATTTCCAGGAGGAGTGGAAGTCAGGTCGGGAGACGCGGACCAAGCGATCCGCATGACCCGTGAGCTAATCGCAAATCCCGAGGTTCCCGCCATCTTCGAAGGTGCGTTTGAACACGATGGTGTGCTTGTCAAAGTGGATGTCCTGGAGCGTCGTCGAGACGGCCGATGGCGACTGATCGAAGTGAAATCAACCACCGATCTCAAAGAACATCATCTTGAGGACGTTGCGATTCAGCACCGCGTAGTTTCTTGCTGCGGGCTCGACTTGGCATCCTCGCGCCTAATGCACGTAAATCGAAAGTATGTTTTCGATGGCGGCTCCCTCGATGCGAAGCGGTTCTTCAAGGTCAGGAACCTGACCCGACGAGTCGAGAAGATGCAGCCCAAGCTCACCTTTCAGTTGCGGTCAGAATTTCGCGTCCTTGCGATGCCTGACCCGCCCGAGATCCCAACCGGGCCACATTGCACGAAGCCCGTCACGTGTGAATTCTTCGACCGTTGCAATCCCCCGCTCCCAAGCGACCACATCGGCTACCTCCCAAGACTCCATGCCAGTGCCGCCGAAGAACTGGAGGAAATGGGCGTCGAGTCCATCTCCGATATACCCGCCGATTTTCCGCTTAGTGATCGGCAGCGGCGTGCGGCTCGGAGCGTGCAAACAGGGGAACCGTGGTTCGGCACCGAAATGGGAAAGGAACTGGAGTCGCTACGCTACCCGCTGTACTTCGCTGATTTCGAGACGGTCAACAGGGCAATCCCACGATTTCCGGGCATGCGACCCTATGACCAACTGCCGTTTCAGTTTTCCGTTCATGTACTGAGGGAGCCCGGTGGTGAACCGGAGCACTCTGAATTTCTTGCCATGGATGACCACGATCCCCGACGCGAGTTCATTACTTCGCTGTGTGATGAACTCGGGGAAAGCGGCAGCATCGTCGTCTATAACCAGCAATTCGAGGAGCAGCGGCTCTCAGAATTCGCAAGCTGGCTGCCCGAGTTCTCGGGGCGGATCGAGAACTTCCAGCGTCGCCTTTGGGACTTGCTCCCAGTCATCAGAAACCATGTCTACCATCCTGCGTTTGCTGGGTCGTACTCGCTGAAGGCCGTGCTGCCCGCCCTCGTGCCCGAGATGACCTACGAAGGCATGGACATTGCGGATGGGACGGACGCCGGGCTGGCTTGGGAATCGCTTGTTCGTGGAACCGTGGATGGAGCCGAGCGGGAGAGGGCAAGGAAGGCTCTCTTGGAATATTGCGGGCAGGACACGCTGGCACTGGTCAGACTGTTGGAAAAGCTTCGTTCGCAGTGCGACCTGGTGCGAGGGTCAGCCGACGTGCCAGACCGAGGTGACGATCCAGTAAGCAGAAGATGAGATTGACCTTTGTTCCAAAGATCCCGGCCTCAGCAGGTTTTTCTCTTACAATCCAAGAGCCGCTATCCAGCCTAGACTCCAGCGGTTCACCGGTGCGGCTAGGTGTAGAATTTGACATTCTAACGCGCGGAACGGAGAACCCATCACATGGAAGCCAGGTCCAGAGCAAATCGAGGTTTACTTGTAGATGCCTAACCGCACCAGTACGACTGGCAGTGAACTGTTTATCGTCGATAACAGTGATGTGGATTGGAAGGTAGTTCGATATCTCCACGACTGGTGCCAGATTTCGAAAGCAATCGACTGCGCCACAGGCAACTTCGAAATAGGTGCGCTGTTAGCTCTAAACAGCGAGTGGCAGAAAGTTGATCAGTTCCGAATTTTGATGGGCAGTGAGGTGACTCCTCGAACCAAGAGTGCATTTCTTCAAGCCCTTGACGAGACCAAGCGCCATCTCGATGCGAGTATCGAAGCTGAGAAAGAACAGAACGAATTTCTAAAGGGAGTGCCGGACATTGTTGAGGGTATCCGATCCGGCAAGATCGCGTGCAGAGTCTATCGTAAAGAGAAGTTCCACGCAAAAGCCTACATAACACACGCCCGTATGGAGGTTGTCGGCTCGGCGGCACTTGTCGGATCGTCCAACTTTTCTTTCCCTGGTTTAACCGAAAACATCGAGCTAAACGTGCAGATTACTGGTCGGCCCGTAACCGTGCTCCAGGAATGGTACGAAGAGCATTGGGCCAAAGCAGAGGACGTAACCCCAGAAGTTTTGAGCGTCATTGAGCGCCAGATCTACAACTACTTACCGTTTGATGTCTACACTAAGGCACTTCACGAGTTTTTTCGCGGCCATGAGATGACGGCCAGCGAGTGGGAAGAAACCCGATCCAAGATGTTCTCCAAGCTCGACCGCTATCAGAAGGAAGCGTACTGGGCGCTCATGAAGATCGCACGCCAGCACGGCGGCAGCTTCCTTTGCGATGGGGTCGGCCTCGGCAAGACGTTCGTGGGTCTAATGCTGATCGAGCGGTTAGTCCTGCATGAGGGAAAGCGCGTGGTTCTTTTCGCCCCGAAAGCTGCAAAAGAGGCGGTCTGGGAGCCGCATCTGCGTGATTGGCTCCCCCACATCGGCGGCGGTGCGGACTTCAGCAACCTTGCGGTCTTTAGCCACACGGACCTGAACCGAAAGGGAGATTTCCCGGAGCGATTCCCGCGTATTGCCGAACTTGCGGATGTAGTCGTAATCGACGAGGCGCATCACTTCCGCAATCCTGGACAACAGGGGGAGGATCAAGGTGACGACGACCGCTCGCGCTACTACAGGCTCTACGACCTTCTCGACAGTTCCGTTCGCCCAAAAACTCTTTTCATGCTAACGGCTACACCGATCAATAATCGGCTGAGCGACTTCCGGCATATGACTGAACTCTTCAGTCGGAGGGATGAGGCCTACTTTGCGCGGACTCTCGGTGTCAACAACCTACGCGCACATTTCAACAACATGGAAAAGGCGCTTCGGAGGCGTCTGGGTGGAGACGCAACTGGAATCGGCGAGAACCTTGCCGAGGCCCAAGAAACTCTGACTGGCGACGAAATATTCCGGCACTTGGTAGTACAGCGCAGCCGGGCGTATGCGAGAGAGAGCCAGATCCGTGAGAACCGAACCGCAGCGGTCTTTCCTGAGCGTAAGCCGCCAATTGTTGCCGACTACTCGATCCGGCAAACGTATGGGCGTCTCCTCGATTTAATGGAGAAGGCGTTTGAACGCGAAAACCCTCTGTTCACTCTCCCGATTTACTATCCCCTCGCATACTACAAGGGTGGTGCCAAGGACAAAGACCTCTCAGAGGAGGATCGGCAGAAGCGGGCCTTCGAGGAGAACCGGCAGAAGCAGGTGGTCGGCCTCATTCGCACGGGCTTCCTAAAACGGTTCGAAAGCTCGGTAGCCGCGTTCGAATTGTCCTGTGATCGCCTGATGAGAAAGCTGCTCGCGTTCCTGGAGGTGCATAGCAAAACGGACGCGGAGAAGAAGCGCCTCGACCGATGGAAGCATCAGAACGCGGAAGTGCTCAATTTCGTTCTGCATCGGCAATTCGATCTTTGGAAGGATGCCGATGTCGAAGATGCCGATGAGGACATCATCCCAGAGGAATTTCTTGAATCAGTCACTAGGCTCAGCCGCGACGAATACGAAGTCGTCGAGATGATACAGGAAACGTTCCTCGACCTCGACCAGATCATAAGCTTCCTCGAAGAGGCAAAGAAGTTCGAACCTCGCCACGATGACAAGCTCAAGAAACTTATCCGACTGCTCAAGTCAAAAGACCTTGAGACTGAAAAAGTCCTCATCTTCACCGAGTTCGCGGACACTGCCCGCTATCTGCTTCAGCAACTGACCGAGGCCGGAATCGAGGGAGTTGCGCAGGTTGATAGCGCAACCAAGGGCAATCGTGCCGACATTCTTCAACGCTTCTCCCCCTACTACAACGGAACAAGCTCAGACAAGCTCCGTCAGCAAGGCAAGAAGGAGATTCGCGTTCTCATCTCCACCGATGTGCTGTCCGAAGGACTGAATCTCCAAGACGCCAGCAGGATGATGAATTACGACATCCACTGGAACCCCGTGCGTCTCATGCAGCGGATAGGGCGTGTCGATAGGCGCATGAACCCGATCATCGAGGAGGCGTTGCTTCGAGATCATCCCGAGGTCGCTGCGTCCCGAGGCAAGGTGTTCTTCTGGAACTTCCTACCACCTGATGAGCTTAACGTTCTGCTGACCCTCTACACCAAGGTGACACAAAAGACGCTCCTAATCTCAAAGACCCTCGGCATCGAGGGCAAGAAGCTATTCCGTCCCGAGGACGACTATGAAGCGCTCAGAGAATTCAATCATGCCTACGAAGGCACGAAGACTGTTGTCGAAATGATGCACCTTGAGTATCAGGCCCTCGTACAAGACCAACCGGAACTCGCCGACCGCCTGAACCGGCTTCCCGGTGCGTTCTTCAGCGGACGAAGGCGACCGGCCAAAGGCACCCGCGGGGTCTTCTTCTGCTACGCGCTACCCGCGCTTGATAAGGAGACCAGCGAGTTCACGGAGGAAGCGGGCACAACCCGCTGGTATCTCTATGCTATGGACAAGAACACGATCCTCGACGATCCCGGTGAGATCATCGAGAGCCTGCGCTGCAAGCCGGACACTCCCCGTTTCTGCGTTACAGAGCATAAGACGCTCAAGGATATCCGCACTAATGTTCTCAAACACATAAAGGACACATACTTGAAGCGCGTGGATGCGCCGGTTGGCGTAAAACCGAAACTCAAATGCTGGATGGAAATTAGCGAGGGTTAAAGGGGATGTCGGACCAACGCGACACGCTGAGAAATATCCGCACCTTCCCGCAACTCATCAAGTTCCTGCGTGACGAGTTGGATTGGCCCATTGAGTCCGAAGACTTCGAGGAGTTGACCTTCGACTACACGCCCGAGGAACTGGGCTTTGACACCGCGAACGCCGCCAAGATTCAAGAGATCAAGCGACTACGCCCCTTAACTGCAAGCCAGCCCTGGGGCATCTTCTTCGTGAAGTTTGAGCCCAAGCGGCTACCAGTCGTGGCCCTGCGGCGCATGCTGAGCCGTGTAGTGCTTAAGAAACGGGCGTCAGCCAACAGCGCAGACCGTGCGGCATGGCAGGCGGACGATCTCCTCTTCATCTCCAATTACGGTGAGGGTACCGAGCGGCAGATAAGTTTCGCCCACTTCTCTCAAAACGCGGAGAAAGCCGACCTGCCGACACTGAAAGTGCTCGGTTGGGACAACCGCGACGCTCCTCTCCACTTGGACGATGTTGCGGACACTCTCCACCAACGGCTTTCATGGCCCGAGGATGAGAAGGATGCCAAAAGCTGGCGCGAACAGTGGCGAGCCGCCTTTAAGTTGCGGCACCTCGAAGTCATCACAACCTCGAAGGAACTCGCCGTGCGCCTTGCGGAACTGGCGGGCGCAATCCGCGACCGCATTCGGACGGTCCTTGCAATTGAGACAGAGAAGGGGCCGCTCACGAGGCTAATGAAGGCCTTCCAGCAGGCTCTGATCCACGATTTAAGCGCAGACGACTTCGCAGACATGTACGCACAGACCATTGCTTACGGTCTGCTTTCCGCCCGAGTGGCACATCCTGCCCACGACACCGCCGATGCTGTCGCAACTCACATCCCGGTTACCAACCCTTTTCTCAAAGAGCTAATGGAGACCTTCCTACACCTCGGGGGACGCAAGCGAAGGGAGGGAGGGGGCGATGGTATTGATTTTGACGAACTTGGTGTCAGCGAGGTTGTGGAGTTGTTGGACGCAGCGAATATGGAGGCCGTCGTTCGCGACTTCGGCGACCGCAACCGTGACGAAGATCCGGTCATCCACTTCTACGAACTCTTTCTCAAGGAGTACGACGCCGAGAAACGCATGCAGCGCGGTGTCTTCTATACCCCGCAGCCCGTGGTCTCCTACATCGTCAGCAGTGTCCACGAACTCCTACAGACCGAGTTTGGCCTCGAAGATGGTCTTGCCGACACGACGACCTGGAATGAAATGCTCACGCGACACAAGGGCCTGAGACCTCCGACTGGTATTTCGCTAGACGAACCCTTTGTGCAGATTCTCGACCCCGCAACCGGTACCGCCACGTTCCTCGTCGAGGTCATCGATGTCATCTACAGCACCCTCGCGGCCAAGTGGAAGCGCCAGCGCCTCACCGAAACCGAGCAGCAAGCCGCTTGGAACGAATATGTCCCTGAGTATCTGCTGCCCCGCTTGCACGGATACGAACTCTTGATGGCACCCTATGCAATTGCACACATGAAAATTGGCCTCAAGCTCTTCGAGACTGGCTACCACTTTGGCAGCGATGAACGCGCTCGGATATACCTTACTAACTCTCTCGAACCGTCCAGCGACGACAGTAAGCAAATGGCGTTTGCCCAATGGGTGCCCGCACTCGCCCACGAAGCCCAAGCCGTCAGCGCCATTAAACGCCATCAACATTTCACAGTCGTTATCGGCAACCCGCCGTATTCGGGAATATCGTCAAATATGTCGGACGAAGCTCAGCAATTGGTTGAGCGATACCGTTATGTAAATGGTGAGCCCCTTGGTGAGCGGAAGCTCTGGCTTCAAAATGACTACGTGAAGTTCCTCGGATTCGCGCACCGGACGATTCTGGCAACTGGTGTCGGCTGCTTGGGCTACATTACAGACAACAGCTACCTGGACGGCCCGACATTTCGAGGTGTCCGCTCCAATTTCCTGCAAGATTTTTCTAGTATCCACGTTCTGAACCTGCACGGCAGTACCAAGAAAATGAATGTGGCGTCAGCAGCGGAGGCAGACCAGAACGTTTTCGATATCACTCAGGCCGTTGCTGTTCTCCATAGCGTGCGACTCCCCGACCAAGACCAACACCAATTTTGCTACGCAGATCTACTCGGAACCCGCCAGTCCAAGTACGAACGCCTATCCAGAATGACCACCGCGAATCTGGCTTGGTCAAAACTCACGCCGTCTCCGCCTTTCTTTCAGTTTGTCGAGACAGACCGGGACGGTGAAGCTGAATACAACAGCTTTTATTCTATAAAGACTGCATTTCCTCTCCAGTCAGTTGGCATTCAGACATCGCGAGACCACTTAGCAATTGATTTCACGCGCCAAGAGCTTGCTGCAAAGATTCGGGACTTTGCCTCGCCCAAAGCCAGTGACAGCGAGATTCGTGATCGTTACTTTCCTGGAAAGAAAGTCGCGGATTACCTGGCAGGAGACACACGCGGTTGGAGCCTGTCCAAAGCTCGCAAAGAGTTGTCCAAGGTCAGTGATCTGGAGAGCGAGATTGTTGGCATCCATTACCGGCCCTTTGATTTTCGATTCGTGTTCAACTCCACGCTGCTTGTGGACTGGCCCCGTCCTGAGGTGTCCGAGCAGATGTATTCAGGAAAGAACCTCGGTCTTTGCCTGCTTCGAAGGACAGAGAATGCTCGCGACTACGACTATTTCAGCGTATCGCGGGACACCATTAGCAACCATCAGGTTTCACTGAAAGATGGCACGTATCTCTTGCCACTTTATCTGGAGTCTGTCGGGGGTCGCCACGGGATGTTCAGCCATGAAAAAGAGAGGCGTCCGAACCTTTCACTTAGTTTTATCAAGGCTCTCGCAACCACGCTGCAAGTCCCGATAGACGACAAAAAAGGATTGCCCTCTGGCGTGACTGCCGAAGACATCTTTCGCTACACCTACGCGATATTCCACAGTCCTGTTTACCGAAGCCGCCACGCGGAATCTTTGAAGATTGACTTCCCGCGCTTACCGTTGACGGGAAGCCTAGAGCTATTCCGCGGGCTGGCGCGTCTCGGCGGAGAACTCGTCGCCCTTCACCTACTGGAGTCCTCGAAATTGGACAAGCCCCTCACCACCTTCACTGGTCCCGCAAGACCCAAGGTCGAGAAAATATCCTACTCGTGCGACACCGTGTGGCTCGACAAGCAGCAAACGCGGGGGTTCCGAGGCGTGGCTGAGGCCGTCTGGGATTTTCATATTGGCGGATACAAGGTCTGCGACAAATGGCTGAAAGACCGCAAGGGCCGCACCCTCTCGAAAGGTGACATTGCCCACTACCACAAGATTATCGTGGCTCTTAGCGAGACCCTTCGGCTGATGACCGAAATAGACAAAGTGATTGAAGCTCAGGGGGGCTGGCCGGGAGCGTTCATAACTTCCAAGAATTGAGCGAGGAAAAAGTCACTGCATGCCTGCGAAAATCCCAGACCAATTGAAAGAAATTGCGAACCACATTAGCCAGGGCGGTGAGCGAAGCGAGACTGTACGAACGCTTCTTTCGTGGTTTGAAGCTGAACGGCGAGGCTACTGGAAGGTACATGAGATTCGCAAAGCCCTCAGGAAAGTGAAGCTCAAAACCGAGCCTGATTTTGAGGACGCCTGGATTGATGCACCCATCGCCTTCCTGATAAAACCCAAGAAAGAAAAAGGTTTGGCCCCTTCCGAGTCCGAGTCGGGACTTGGTTCTGATGCAGAGGCGAAGACCGAAGAAGGCACGACTGACGCTCCAATCCCGGCGAAATACGCCAATGGCGTTCAAAACCGCATCAAGATTGGAGTCTTAGCCGCTGCCAATAAGCCGCCGCGGTGTGTCTCGCCTGACGCCGAAATCTCAGAGGCTATCACCTTGATGTTGCAACACGACTTCTCCCAGTTGCCCGTCACAACTGGCGAGCGAGACGTAAAGGGAATCATCAGTTGGAGGTCCCTTGGCTCACGTCTTGCACTCGGAAGGCAGTGCAAGAAGGTCCGCGAATGTATGGAGGCACCGAGTGAGATTCGGTCTGACGCCTCCCTCTTCGAAGCGGTCCAGCAGATTGTGGAACATGAATGCGTTCTGGTGCGAGATACAACGCGGAAACTCACCGGTATTATTACGACCGACGATCTGAGCCGTCAGTTTGCACAACTGGGCGAGCCTTTCCTGCTGTTGGGCCAGATCGAGAACCATATTCGGGACTTGATCGCCAACAAGTTCACCAAAGCAGAGTTGGCTACCGTTAGGGACCCTGCTGATTCGGGCCGGGAAGTCGAGGACGTGTCCGACCTGACGTTCGGTGAGTACGTTCGTCTACTGCAAAATCCGAAGCAGTGGACGACGTTCGCGATACAAATTGATCGTAAAACATTTACTGATGAACTCAGGAAGGTCGGCGACATTCGCAACGACGTGATGCACTTCCATCCTGATGGGATCGGGCCCGACGACCTCACGATGCTGAGGCAGTTTGCACGCTTCCTGAGCGAGCTTGAGAAGAAGCTGGCGCAGTGATCTCGCTGACAGTCTCGTGCAAATGGAGGTCTGATGCACCCAGGTATTACTAGGTGCTCGTTTTGCGATGCGGAGATGGATCGGTTCTTTGCGAACTATCCAAACTGCGTTTGTCGCGAATGCGAGAAGCGCACGGTAAACTCCGAAAACAAGGTGCCGGACTTCAACACGTTCTTTGATAGCGGCGACAACCCTATTTTCATTGACGGAATAAAATGCTGGCGACGTTACAAGTTCGGCGGTTTCGTCACGATGCGAGATTTGCACGATTGTTCGACGCTCGAAGAGTTTTACAGGAAGGCCTACAACCGAAACAGGGAGGAGCGGTTTAATGAATCAGCTTCCAAAGCAGCTCGTCGCGGTCCAAGAGAGATTGAAACAGGGACAGATACCGAAGAAGTACAGAGTTCGCGCAGTGTTGAAGTGGTTCAAAGCATCTCGGCGCGGCGTTAACATTCTTTCGGACATAAAAACCGTGATGGCAAGTCTCGGCCTGGAGACCAACCCAGACCTTGACGAAGCCAAGATAGACGACTCAGTTCGGTTCATCTTGCCTACCGCCGCTTCTGGACGCCCGAGTGAGAAGGCTCCAATTAAACCTTCCGGCGACCCACCATTATCGGCGCCGTCCGACGCTCCTCTGACAGCACCCAACCAGGGTACTGAAAGCACTGCAAACGGGTCAGGCGAGGTAATGGCCTCAGAAGATCAACTGGAGCCGGAACCCGAAGATGAACAGCCAATCGTGAAGCCGGATGATCGCCCTGTTACGAGTCAGAGTTCGGACTGGACGATCTCGGCGCTCAGAGACAAGCTGGACCGAGGGCACCTGACTTTGCAGCCCAAGTTTCAAAGAGAATACGTGTGGGACTCGCGTCCAGAACTGCCCTCTCGATTGATCGAATCACTTTTGCTTGAAATCCCGATTCCGCCAATCTACTTCGGAAAGGTCGCCGAAGGCCGTCTGGAGATGATTGATGGCCAGCAACGTCTCAAGACGTTGGTGGATTTTGTCTCGAACAAGTTTCCGCTTCGTAAGCTTCATAGCATGGCTAGTTTGAATCACAAGTTCTTCAAGGACCTTACAAAGTCGCAGCAGGAGAAGATTCTTGACTCTCCAATTCGAAGCATTGTGATCGACGCCGCGGGAAATACCGACTTGCGATATGAGGTTTTCGAGCGCCTTAATCGTGGATCAATGAACCTGAACGAACAGGAGCTTCGCAACTGCGTCTTCAGAGGGCCGTTCAATGACCTTCTTGCAGAACTTGAAAGGGACCCCAACTGGCGCAAGGCGAAGGGAGGCGACACACCTGAAAAGCGCTTCAAAGAGCGAGAAATGATTCTTCGCTTCTTGGCCTTTGCGAACCGGCTGTCCAATTACACGGGCAGCCTGAAACGCTTTCTAAATGAGTACATAGGGCAGTACGCGCCGCGTGAACCACAGGAGCTAAAGGCACACACCACGCTGTTCAAACAAACCCTGCAGAATATTTACGCCGTTTTTGGCGATAAGGCTGGACGGCTCTATGAAATCAACCCTCGCACCAATAAAGGAACGTGGGATAGCAAGTTCTCGGTAACGGCTTTTGATATACAGGCGTCTGCCCTGATGAACCGACCCGTAGCCAAGGTTCAACAAGCAGCAGAACAAATAAGGGAGCTGTTCTTGTTCACCATGCTGACTGACGCAGAGCTACAAGACGCGATCTCCAAGCGCACGGGTAGCACCTCTCAAACTAAAATCCGGTGGACCAAGTTCCGTGCACTAGTCGATCCCATAATCGACGGCACACTGGTCGAACCCAGGTTTTTTGGATTCGAGTTCCGAGAACAACTGTACGACAAATCTTCAGTGTGCAGGCTTTGCCAGAACGAGATTCATTCTCTCGACGATAGTACTGTTGATCACATCGTTCCTTACAGCAAGGGAGGAAAAACGATTCCTGCCAATGCGCAGCTCGCCCACCGAGGCTGTAATGCCCGGAAGAATGCACGTATGCCGATTCCTATATTGGGAGCCCCAGCATCAACGTGAGCCATGAAGAGTCCTCGAATCGACGAAACATCTGCGTAGTTCGCCTGCTCATGTTCCCTTGTATCGTTCGAGAAGAACGGAACTACTGAGCGCACAACAAATCTCTTGCAATGCTGACCCATTCAGCTTCGAGTGGTTCTCGGCAAACAGGCTTCCCCGCCCGACCATACCAATAGGCGGCGTTGTTCTGATCGCCTTCCTTGCGGTGCAGATAGGCGTGCACCAACGAACCCTCTATGCCTTCGTCCTGTTGAGCGGATTCGTGCGCACGGTTCCAATCGCCCTTGGCATCCCACCACAGTCCGGCGAGGGCCAGCGTGAGTCCCGCTGGCGGTTCTTTCGTGGTGAGTGAGTTCCGAAATTCGTCTAAGGTCATTGGGTCTCAATTGTTGCGATTAAAGTGTTCGCCCCGCCTGTGTTACCTTCCTCCTCGAAGCATCGGAGGAGCGGCTATGAAACAGGCAAAAGGCATCGAACTACCAGCATCATTCGTGGTCACGGTATCACACGCGGGGACAGAAATTCTGCAAACAGCACCACCCAACAGCGACATACTAACCGTCGCTGAAATCGCCGAACTGCTCAAATGCAAACCGTCGTCGATTTACAATCTCACGCGCCATCGCGGTCGGGCAAGATATGAAAATCCAATTCCAGTCCTCCGGCTCCCGATGGGTCTGCGATTTCGTCGGTCATCCGTTCTCGCATGGCTGAAGTCGCAAGAGACAACGAGTGCGGCCTAACATTTCCGATTCCTAGCCATCCCGATTGATCCGATCCTGTCCAACTGCCGAACGCTCATCAATGGCCCGCATAATTTCCTCAGCCCACCGAACGGCATCGGAGATGGCAGCTACCGTTGCAGGCACTCGCTTCCCACCGTCGTATTGGGCGAGCTTCCGAGCCGCGAGGATGCTGGCAGCGATTAACAGCACGCGCTTGCGACCTTCGTCCACGAGCAGAGTCTAGCATATTCGCTTTTTCTTCGCTATACTGACTCAGAGGGTTCCGCATGGAAACGAGTGCGCACTTACCCAGCGAAGCGCAAAATGTCGGTAGCATGAAATCAGAGTCAAGAAGACATCTCAAGCTGGACGAGATCGGCGAGTGGTCCGAACTGAAGCTGGATATCCTGAAGAAGTACGCCGGAGCCTACTGCACGATTCTGAAAGCGCGGAACCTGCATCCGATCTACATCGATGGGTTCGCTGGTGCTGGCACGCACATCAGAAAGCGAACAGGCGAACTTGTAAAAGGCAGTCCCCTCAACGCCCTCGAAATTCAACCGCCATTTGATGAACTCCACCTGATCGACATAGATCAGAACAAAGTCGATGCTCTAAAGCGGCAGACTGCTGGTATGAAGCAAGTGCATGTGTACGCCGGAGACGCCAACGAGATTCTTCAGGACAAGGTGTTCCCGATGGTCAAGTATGAGGACTTTCGGCGTGGGTTGTGCATTCTTGATCCGTATGGTCTCCATCTGCATTGTACCGTCATTGCAGACGCGGCAAAAAGAGGGACCGTCGAAATCTTCTTGAATTTCCCGACCCTTGATATGAACCGAAACGTACTCCTCTGGACACCAGAGAATGCTTCGCCGGAGGATATAGAGCGGATGAATGCCTTCTGGGGTGACGGTAGTTGGCGCGACGTTGCGTACTCGACAACTGGAAACTTGTTCGGATGGCCGGAGAAGCAGCCCAACGATGTGATCGCTGAAGCGTTCCGGGAGAGATTACAGAAAGTGGCAGGGTTCAAATATGTACCAGAGCCGGTACGGATGCGGAACTCAACTAGCGCGATACTCTATTATCTGTTCTTCGCAGCGCAGAAAGAGACAGCAGAGAATATCGTCGTGGACATCCTGAGCAAATATCGCAAGCAGGGAGCACTCTAGTGGCTGAGCGATCTTCAATCGAATGGACAGATGCGACGTGGAACCCTGTGCGGGGGTGCACCAAGATCAGCCCCGGCTGCAAGCATTGTTACGCCGAGACATTTGCAGAGCGGTTTCGTGGCGTCAAAGGGCATCCGTATGAGCAAGGATTTGATCTCCGCCTTGTACCCGAAAAGGTGAACGAGCCGCTGCGCTGGCGTCATCCCAGACGGATATTCGTAAATTCCATGAGTGACCTCTTCCATGAAGGTGTGCCAGACAGCTATATCGCCGCTGTTGCGGACGTGATGGTGCGGGCAAATTGGCACACATACCAAGTTCTCACAAAGCGTTCCGCACGGATGCAAGACCTGCTAAAAGACCGCTTGCGGTTTGCTGCTGCCCAAGCACACATTTGGTGGGGTGTGAGCGTTGAGAACAAGCGGCATGGATTGCCACGGGTCGAGCACCTTCGGTCCGCACCCGCCCGAGTCCGGTTCCTCTCAATTGAGCCACTGCTGGAGGATTTGGGCCGGATAGACTTGTCGGGTATTCACTGGGTGATTGTCGGCGGCGAAAGCGGTTTCGGTGCAAGGCCCATGAAACCCGGATGGGTCGTCTCGGTACGCCATCAGTGCCGAGAGCAGAATGTGCCGTTCTTCTTTAAGCAATGGGGAGGAGTGCATAAGTCTCGCTCTGGTCGGTTGCTCGACGGAAGAACCTATGACGAAATGCCTGACGCACTCGGTGCAAACGAACTAGTCCGAAAGCGACATGAGATCGGCGACCGCCTGAGACTTGTGGCGCAGGGCTCTCTGGAATCGTGATTGAGAGTCGGCCAACGGTCGTGTAGCACGCCGATGGAGCGTGAAGGTTGCTGAAATGGCCGCTATCGTGACCCTAGAAGAGAGCGCTCGGGAATTCACTTGTCGGTGAGTTGGCCCTTCAATAGTTCTTCCAGATACTTCGCCATTACGGAGACATCGAGTTTGCCGTCGTCCCAGGCACGGTCGGCCGCAGTTAATGCGTCGTAGTAAGGGCCTCGGTTTTCCCGTATGCGTTCCGGCACGATCTTTTTGCCGGGAAGCAATTTGCCATGCTTCATACAAATCAAATAGTAGCAGGCGGCTCTAGCTGTCCTCCCATTCCCCTCGACGAATGGATGAATCCAATTCAGTCTCCACAGAGCATAAGCCGCAAGCCAAGTCGGATGGTCAACAATTGTCCAATTTTCGTGAATGAGGGAAAAGAACCGATCCATCAAATTGGGGACATCCTTGAAATGCGGCGGGGTATGTTTACCGACGTAAATCGGTTCCTCTCGGTATCGTCCGCCAAACTGAGCAATGTTGGCCACGGCAGCGTAGTTCAGCGCCCATAACGTGTATTTGTCGAAGGCTTCAATGCCCTTCTCTATGCCGATCTCAACGCAATTTGACAGCAGATCATACTGCCGCAGCAGATTCTGTTCTTGGATTCTCGTGTATAGTGCGGGATTATCTTTTTCGCGGACGGACATGATTGGGGGAGACGTGGCCCGACAATGCGGGCCACGATTGAAGTCTACGGCAGCAGGCGTATGTGCTCAGATGCCTGTCGCACACTATCCTTGGTAATGTTTTTGGCGTTAGCTGGGGCATTGCCGAAGGCAAAGCTGATCCTCTGCTCTCGCAACTCGTCCTCCGTTACAGGAGTTTGGCGCGAAGCCTCCAGCGCATTCAGTAGTTCGGGGTCAGCCTTGATCTCCCCGTAAAATTGTTTCCGATCTGCCATGATTAACCACCTTCTTTCGCCGTTTGTTCGGACTCCCGAACACCGATAATAGTCTTTGCTTCTCCCATGTCAATAGTTTACTGGTACAGGCCTGTGAATTAAAGAGGTGCGCCCATTCTTTTGCGCTTTAATTCTCCGTGTGAACAGATTGAAATGCCTTGGCTTTGCTCTACGCCGCCAAGTGCCTCGATTTCTTCAAGCGACAAGACTTAAAACTTGATGAGACCCTACCCAAACTTCGGCAGGCAGAGCCCATCAAGTCGCAATGCCCGGTCGTCATGCCCCGGTATACCGACGTAAGGGTGGTGACAAAGGCCTCTTTCAGCCTGTGAAACACTCCGGTCTACCCAAACCCATCCGGGCAGCCCAAATCCCCCCAAGCGGCTTCCTGAAAGGCATCTGAACCTAGCCTCGTAGTCGCACAGTGGCAGGCCATTTCTTCGTCCTCTTCTTCATGACGTAGTGAAAGAACCTGTCGGTCGTACCGTCGTCAGAAATCCATTCCGCGCGGAGTGTCGTTCTCTTCTCTACCTTTCTCAAATACGGGCATCAGTCGTTTTCCAAATGGGTCTTAATGCGGTTCCTCTGTTCGTTGACTTTCTGTGTCAGAGAATCCAGCCATTTTTGGGCGGCCTCGCGATCCTTTGTTGTTGGAGCAGCACCAAGGTCCATCCTCGCATGACCCTCCAGCATTTCAAGAACGGCGAGTTCGGCTTCGAATCGCTCTTGTTCACGAATCCATTGCATTGCTTCTGTCGATGCTTGCTTGACCGCCTTGCGTCCGTCTTGGTCATCTGCTTGAAAGGTCTTCACGACACGATGGGTCTCTAGCTCTTCTACCTCAGATGTCGCACCCAAAATTGTCCCGTACGTCGGATGCGTTGATGGGTCGCGTTTCGTGGGCCGTCGGGCATACTTTCGAGGAACACTCAAAATCTTTTCAGGCTCGTCCAATCGAAGCCGAATAATTTGTTCCTCCGGAATAGCGAGGTCACGCAAGTACAGGACGAGTTTGCGTAGAACACCTGAATTGAGTGAATCTGCAACGGCAAGGGTTATTCCAAAGGCCGTTACCCCATCGACACTTTTTGCGAGAAGCTGACGTTCTTCGATGCTAACCCCGTAAGCCTTGAACTCCTCAGCGTGTGCCAAGAGTTTTGCTTTCGTCTCCTCGGTAGCATGAACCTGTTCTGTGCGAAGACCGGGTGAGCCGCCGCAAATGGTGCATCCGACCCCTTTGGAATCCAGTCGAGAACATCCGCATATGACGCATCGAATCATTTTCGACGCCTTTCTTGCGCCTCACCATCTTTTACCACAAGTACCAAATCGTGAGTCGCCTTCCGGCCTACGGGGTTTCGACCAGTCAACGCAGGGGATCGGCATCCGCCATGTTCTGAGCATTCTCGTAGAATTCGCTATACACAACGGCTGGTAACGTACTGTGATCGCCGATGTAGCGGAGAACACCCTTGGACACTCCCACCGAAAGCAAACCCAAAGCGAGCACCACCGCAAGAAAAATGCGCCCTGAAGTTGAGGGCTTTCTTGAACGGGTGGTGGTGCCCGCCCTCGTGAATCGGTACATTAAGCAACTGAAAGAGGGAAAGAACCCGCTCACAAAGAGATCAGCAGCGGAGACAACGTTGAGTAGAAAAGAAGCACGGGTTCGCGAGATTCTTGCGGCGGTGAAGCCACTGGCTGCGGAGTACTATCGGCTGACCGGAAAGCCTTTGGGAGTCACTGGCGAAGTTGCGGAGTACGTCGCTGCCGAGATTCTTGGTTTGAAGTTGGTTGCCGCTCGTACCGTTGGCTATGACGCTCTACGCGGCACGGAGCGGATACAGATAAAAGGTCGGGCCTATGGAATGAATGCCAAGCCGGGACAGCGCATCTCCCGCATCAAACTGGATGCGCCCTGCGACACCGTGTTGCTAGTGCTCTTGGACAACGCAACGCTAGTGTAGTGCGTCACAGTTAACAACCTTTATCCATCCGCGAGCGTCTTATGATGGAGGAGACGCTTGCGGATGCGAATCGCCCCAGCCATTACGTTGAGTTCGGAAGAAAGGACGCGGTTG
>Ga0116223_10000511_pt1 | contig 47243 bp, 40 predicted proteins | sample Sb_taG_3_FD_90092 | JGI IMG/M metagenome (GOLD analysis project Ga0116223, IMG submission 90092) | Peat soil microbial communities from Weissenstadt, Germany - Sb_50d_a_PC metaG | ecosystem: Environmental > Terrestrial > Soil > Wetlands > Peat | place: Germany: Weissenstadt | collected 2010-09-21 | reverse complement strand
GTCCGGCCACTCCCGTTCCAGTTCACCACCGAACTGCCGCTCACGAACCCCGTCCCATTCACTGTCAGGGTGAAGGCCGCGCCGCCCGCCGTGGCGCTCGTGGGAGCCAGCGACGTGATCGCCAGTGCCGGGTTGATGGGAAACGCGAAGCTCCCCGAAGTTCCTCCGCCGGGTGAATTGAAAACTGTGACCTGCGCGGTTCCCGCAGTACCGATATCCGCGGCAGTGATGGCCGCCTGGAGTTGCGTGGCGCTCAGGTACGTTGTCGCCCGGGCGCTCCCGTTCCAGTTCACCACCGAACTGCCGCTCACGAACCCCGTCCCATTCACTGTCAGGGTGAAGGCCGCGCCGCCCGCCGTGGCGCTCGTGGGAGCCAGCGATGTGATCGCCGGCGCCGCGTTGATGGAGAACGGCAGGCTTCCCGATGTGCCTCCTCCGGGTGTCGGATTGAACACCGTGACTTGCGCGGTTCCGGCGTTGCCGATATCCGCGGCGGTGATGGCCGCCTGCAATTGCGTGGCGCTCAAGTACGTCGTCGCCCGGGCGCTCCCGTTCCAGTTCACCACCGAACTGCCGCTCACGAATCCGGTCCCGTTTACTGTCAGGGTGAAGGCCGTTCCTCCCACCGTGGCGCTCGTTGGCGCCAGCAATGTGATCGCCGGTACGGGGTTGTTCGCCGAAGTCCCAGGGCTAAAGAAGATCCCGCTCACGACGGCGTTGCTGCCGGTGTTAGTGATGCGCGCCACCACGTGGCCACTTACATTCCACACCAGGTACTCGCCCGCGGTGAAAGCGGTCACCGTCCGCGTGTCCAGCACGTCGTTATTTGTATCCAGGATGTCCACGCGCTCGCTGCGCCCGCCGTCCCAATCCAAGAAATACAACGCCAGTTGGTGCGTGTTGGTATCGCTGAAATTCAGATCGATGGTGAAGGAGCCGCCCGTATACCAGCAGGCCGCAATGCGGTCCGTGGTCGACGAGATTTTCTGCAGCGCCCGGGTGTTGGTGGTGGAAGAAACCCAAGTATAGGGCGTGTTCCCAGCGGGAGTCACCGCGACGTAAGAAGGATAGTTGGCGGTGTCATTGATGACGTTAGCGCCGTCGGCCCCATAAACACCCTTCCACGTGCCGGCAGTCGTTGTGTCGGCTTTGACATAGGTCGCGGCGCCGCTCGGCGGCGGGGAAGTCCCAGTGCCCCCGGTGCCGAAGAAGATCCCGCTCATAACGGCGTTGCTGCCGGTGTTGGTGATGCGCACTATCACGTGGCCGCTCACGTTCCAGACCAGGTACTCGCCCGCGGTAAAGGAGCTGACCGTTCGCGTGTCCAGCACGCCGCCGGCGGCATTCAGGATGTCCACGCGCTCGCTGCGGCCGCCGTCCCAATCCATGAGATACAACGCAAGTTGGTGCGTGTTGGCATCGTTGAAACTCAGATCGATGGTGAAGAAACTGCCTGAAAACCAGCAGGCGGCGATGCGATCCGTCGTTGAGGAGGCCTTCTGCAGGGCCTGCGGGGCACTGGTGGAAGATGCCCACGTATAGGGCGCGTTCCCCGCGGGCGTCACCGTGACGTAAGAAGGATAGTTGACGGTGTCATTAATGACGTTATAGCCATCGGCCCCATACGCTCCCTTCCAATTACCGGCGGTCGTCGTGTCGGTTTTCACGTAACTGGCGGCGCCTGTTGGCGGCGGTGCGCCGGCGCAACTGCGAAGGGCTTTGTTCACATCCAGGCGCCCGCCCGTTATCGTGATGCCGGAGAGGCTCGCAACCGGGTCCACATTCGCCAGCAGGGTACTCTTCAGCGCGGCCGTGTTCAACGCGCATTTGGAAAGCACGAGCATGGCCGCGCCGGAAACATGCGGTGTCGCCATCGACGTCCCACTCAGATATCCGTACGAGACATTCGGCAGAGTGGAAATGATGTTGACTCCCGGCGCGCCAAGGTGGACCGAGTTCTTTCCGTAATTGGAGAAGGAAGCCAGGGAGTCGGTGTTGGTGGTGGCGGCCACGGCAATTACGTTCGGCGCGTTGAAAGATGCCGGGTAGAAAGGAGTGGTATCGTTGCTGGCGCTGTTGTTGCCCGCGGCGGCTACGAAGAGCACATCCGCGGTATTGGCTTTGTTGATTTCGTCCAACAGCGACTGCGAGAATCCGGTTGAGCCCCAACTGGCCGACAATACCCGCAGATTCGCGCCGCTGCCAAAGATGGTCTTCGCCTGGAGTCCGAACTCGATGGCATCGATGGCATCGGAGGTCGATCCGGAGCCGCTCGAATCGAGGAACTTGAGGGCCATGATGCTGGTGGTCCAGTTCACTCCGGCGACGCCGGTGGCGTTGTTGCCCACCGCTCCAATCGTGCCGGCGGTGTGGGTGCCGTGACCGTTATCGTCCAGGGGGGTGCAGGATCTGGTGATGGTATTGTATCCGTGCGAGCCTTGCGGACATGTAAGTTGTCCCCAACTCAGCGTGACTTGGAATTGCGACGGCGCCGACCATACATTCGCCGCCAGGTCCGGGTGGGTGTAGTCGATGCCTGTATCGGTCGAGGCCACGACATTGGCGGTGGATCCCGTGGAGACATCCCAGGCCAACGTTGCGCCGATGTCCGCGCCGGGTGTCGTCGTGTTGAGGAGGGCCCACTGGGATGAAAAATAGGTATCGTTCGGAATCGCCGAAGCCTGGTGGACGTAGTCCGGCTCGACATAGACCACCGATGGATGGAGCCTGACAATGTTCAGCAGAGTGGCAACGTTGTTGCCGGCCGAGTGCATCACATAGATATTCAGGGAGGCGCTGAGGAGGCGAAGATTGTCGGCGCCACCAAGCTGTTGGAGTTGCTGGATCACCGTTGCGGTCGAGGTGCCCGCGGGTGGAGGACCCAGCTTGAAGATCACCTGGTGAGCCGCCACTGTATGGCCGTTATTGATTTCGGTGTCGCCGCGCAGCGCACGCCCGGCCGACATCAACAGGATGGTGATGAGGAGAAGCGACCTGAGTTTCATTGCCGTTTTGTTTGTTTAGTTTAGCATGTTCTGGGGCTGGGTCCAATGGGTTCGGATGATTTGGGCGAACTGTTAGTACTGTTGCTAAGTACTGTGATCTGAGTACCGGATATCAGGGTAGATAACAACCGATGCTAACCAGAGTTAGTAAGTCATACTCATCCCGGGCGGGTCTGCGGGACTAAACCGCGACACATCGCAGACCGGCAGCACGCCCGGAATGCCCGGCACGCGGCGGTCGATCCCGGCCATCCATGGGGGCATGGAGTATTCCGTGGGGCGGGGAAACGCTCTCGTCCGACCGCGGACTCTGCCGCGGGAGGATTCCCGGCTCGCCGGCCGGTCAGCCACCCGGATTGGGCCAAGCTATGATATTCGCCGATTTCTCCACCTTGCCGCCGGATCTGTACCGCATCTCGGTTACAAGGAAACGGATAGCCTCGCAATCCTCACTGCCCTCCAGAATGATGATTGGCCGATCCCGCTCTATCCATCGACGCATGCCTTGCAGCACATTGTACTCGTGCCCTTCGGTATCGATTTTGACCAATGAGATTCTATTGGGTGGCATGATCTGATCGAGGGCACATGCGTAGATGCTCCGCTCACCTTCCTGGGAGGCATGCGCCAGAAAGTAATCCGGCAAACGGTTGGATGTGTTTTTGGGAACGCTGAAACGGATGGCGCCGGTGTAGTCGGAAGCCGCCAGATTGAGTATCGTGACATTGTCGTAAGGAAGGGTCCGAAGAACAGACGTCAGAATTTCCACCGTCTCGGGAATAGGTTCGATTGCCAGAACCCGCCCATCTTTCCCCACCAGATGAGCGAGCCGCCAAGTGTAGTATCCAACATTGGCGCCTACATCGACCACCCAATCCCCAGGATTTACGAACGACGCAATCTGGTCGTACACGGCATCGGGCGGGTCCACCGGCCTGAATCGCCCGCGGCGAATGTCAAGATGGATTTTCAAGCGGCGAAGTTCCTGTTGAATGCTGCGCGGCAGAAAACTGCTGATGCGTTTGAGCATTATGGTCATTTCTTCTTAGCACATCCACTCCGCACACTTCAATTAATCAGGAGTGTGGCTCGCCGGGATCACGACTCGCCCCCGCGCAGCATGCGCTCGGTCAGAGATTCACGATCGGGCGCGAACTGCGCCGCGGCGGCCAGCAGATACGGCCGGAACTCCCGCGTCCAGTAATCCATGAACCCCGTACGTGCGATCTCCGCCAGCGTGTCGGTGTAGTGGTCGAGAATGGCCTCGCCCAGCACCGCTCCGGTCCGCCGCGAGGCCGAGCGGGCCGCGCGCGACAGCCACAAGACACGGGCGGGGACCCGACCAACCGCCGATACAGCCATCAGCGACGACACCACGAACACGCTGCGCTGCTGCGCCTTCGCCGATTCCTGCAGGCCTTTCCAAACCTGCTCCACGCGCTCGATCGCCGGGATGTTTCTAGGTGGAATGGTTTGCAACTCGCGTTTCAACTGATCCCACTCGCGGCGCAGGGCCGCAATTCGGACCGGCGGAAGATTGAGCGTGTTCGCCAGGTGCGCGCTGGTCTTTTCCAGGCCGTCGAGAACCTGCTCCACGGTTTCAAAGCGCCCCTGGCCTTCGAGCAGTCCCTCTTGCTGCAACGCCAGCGACAGTTCCGCGATCAGCTTGCGGCCGCCGCCGGTGACGTCGGCGAGCGCCGCCAGCACCCAGATGGGCGATGCGCGGAAGGCCAGGATGCCCAGCAGCTCGATCCCATGACTGGCGGTCCGCTTGAGCAGGAAATTCTCCGCCAGCCTTCCTTCCAGGGGATAAATCCCTTCCACCTGCCCGACCTCTTCGATCAGGAAACGCAGGGCCACCTCGACCATGGTTTGATACAGCGTCGTGCGCCGCACGCTGGACGGCAGCGCGACGTTGCCGATTTCGCGCAGCAGTCCGCCCGACAGCGCGCCGAGCGAGCGGATCACCCGCTCCGGCAGCGAGAGAATGTACCGGTAGGAGACGGTCAATGCCACTCCTCGTAGTATACGGGGGGCTTACCGCTGGCTGACGCGCGCCGGCTCGGAAACTGCTGACGCGCGCGGATCGGAAGGTGAGTATCGCCTCAACGCGCGCCCGCGCGAAACTGGCGGGTCATGCGCGCAAAACGTTCCCCGAAGCGGCGCGCTTCTTCCGTTTCCTTGTCGCTCACCCCCGGATCCGCCGGACCGGTGGTCGCCTCCGGCCCCAGAGTGCCGAAGCCCTGGTCGTCCACGCCGCCGATGATGGTGAATCGCATGGTGAGAAAAGCGGAAATAATGGAGAGGCGCGCGACGTCTTTTCCCATGGCAACCGCGCCGCCGGTACAGAATGCTCCGGCGGTCCGGCCGTCGCCGTTGGCCTTGGCCTTCCACAGCACGTCGCCGGCGTGGTCCAGAAAGCGTTTGGTCTCGGCCGACACGTTGGACCATTGCACGGGAGTGCCCAGCAGGATGCCGTCGCTTCGGAGGATTTCATCGGCGCTCACGTCGGCGGTTTTGCGCAGCGTCACTTCGACGCCCGACACCGACGCCGCTCCCGCGCGGATCGCCTGGGCCAGCCTGGCGGTGTTTCCCGTCTCGGAGTGATAGGCGACGAGGATGCGCGTGGGAGGCTGCTGCGCAAACGCGCTCATCGCCGCCAGCACCAGCAACGACTTCATCGAGGGCGTGTCCTTTCGGGGTGCGCCCGCTTCGCTGCTTTGGCGCCTTTCTTGCCGGAGGCGCGCTTCAGCGGGTCGGCGGGAACGTGGTCGAGCTCCCTGGAGAGAATCTCCACCAGGCGCTCCAGCACCTTCGTGCGCGCCCAGTATTTGTCGTTTCCTTCCACCGTGCACCAGGGGGCTGTCCGGGTGCTCGTCTTCACCAGCATTTCCTCGACGGCTTCCTCGTAGGTGCCCCACTTCTGGCGATTGCGCCAGTCCTCGTCGGTGAGCTTCCAGGCTTTGTAGCCGATGGCTTTGCGCTCCTCGAAGCGGCGGAGCTGCTCGTCGCGCGAGATGTGGATCCAGAACTTCGCCAGGATGATCCCGAAGTCCTTCAACTGGCGCTCGAAGGAGTTGATCTCTTTGTAGGCGCGCTTCCACTCCTCCTCGCGGGCGAAGCCCTCGACGCGCTCCACCAGCACGCGGCCGTACCAGGAACGGTCGAAGATGGCGATCTGGCCCCGCTCCGGAAGGCGGCGCCAGAAACGGTAGAGGTAGTGACGCGTTTTGTCTTCGCCCTGCGGCGCCGCGATGGAGTAAACCACGTAGCCGCGCGGATCGAGCTTCTCGGTGATTCTTTTGATGGCGCCGCCCTTGCCGGCGGCATCCCAGCCCTCGAACAGGACTATGACCGGCCGTTTCTGGAGGTAGACCTGGTATCCCAATTCGCGAAGCTGAACCTGGCGGCGCGTCAGCTCGCGGACGTAGGCCTCGCGATCGAGGGCCTGCGTCAGGTCAAGCGTTTCCAGCATAGGAGCCCCCCTGCCCGAGCGAGTCCATGGCGGCGCGAAGTTCCGCGTCCCTGGCGGCCGCATCCGGAACTTCGACGCGCGGCGGCGCGTCGCCGCCGAGGCGCTTCTCCATGGCGGCCACGATGGTCTCGAAGATCTTCTTCCGCGCGTACCACTTCGAGGTGGCCTCGACGATGGTCCACGGCGCGCATTCCGAGTCGGTCAGCTCGAGCATCTCTTCGGATGCGGCGAGATACTCGTTGTACTTCTTGTGGCGGGCCCAGTCGGCGGCGGTGACGCGCCACGCTTCCAGCGGATCGGCCTCGATGGCGCGGAAGCGAGCCCGCTGCTCCTTTCTGGAGATGTGCAGAAAAAATTTCAAAATGACGGCGCCGTCGTCGGCCAGCATGCGCTCGAACTCGGCGATATCGCGGTAGGCGTCGCGCCAGGCCTTCTCCGGGATGGCGCCTTCCACGCGCTCGTCCAGCACGCGCAAGTACCAACTGCGATCGAAGATGACCATCTCACCGCGATTCGGGACCTTCAGCCAGAAACGCCACAGCCACGGGCGCTGTTGCTCGTAGGTGCGGGGGGCGGTGATGGGATACAGCTTGAAACCGCGCGGATCCAGGCGCTGCGTCAGGGCAGCGGTCGCCGTGCCCTTGCCGGAGGCGTCCCAGCCCTCGAAGACGATGATGGTCGGCACGCCGTGGTCCCAGCACGCCTTTTCGAGATCGTAAAGACGTTGCTGGAGAGCGGGCAGGGCCAGCTTGAAATCGTCGCGCGTGAGCTTCCTCTTGAGGTTGATGTTCTCCAGCATGGCTCTGGGTCAATTCTAACCGCAGTGCACTGCGTTATGCTTGGTGTCGAACTTGAGTTGAAGGTGCTATTATGCGTCATCTCGTTTGGTTCGCCCTCCTCTGTTTCCCCGCTCTTTCTTACGATCTCCCCAGCGATACCGCGGGCCCACTGACCGTTCGAATGCAGGCGCCGGCGGTCGGAAGTTACGGCGCGGGCGGCTTTGCCGAGATGTCGCGTCCGGGCGTACCCTTCGTGGTCCCGGTCAGCCTGCAAAACGCCGGCGACCGCGAGATATCGGGCACGCTGCGGATGGCGGTAATCGACCAATGGAAAGTGGAGCCGCCAGCCGCGATCCCATTCCGCCTCGGCCCGCGCGGCCGCTCGCGCCACGAGTTCACCGTGAGTTTTGGACCCGGCACCTACAGCGCCCACTATCCCATCCACGTCTACGCCGAATTCGAGTACCAGGGGCAGAAGCTGGTGGCGCACCCGGTGTTGATCGTGCAAACGCGCATTCCGGACGCGCCTCGGCCCAAGCTGCCGGCCGCGTGGGACCCGGTCCCGGTTCCGAAAGGCGGGACCCTGGGTCTGTGGCGGACGCCCGTGCGCCGCGAAACGGCGGAGATCGTCAACCGCGGGGCTGAAGCCGGCCAGGCCGGCAGGGAGGTGTTCGACGCCGGCTCCATCATCGTGTACGGCCCCTTGACCCGGAACGGCCAATCGCGCGAAGGCATCGGCATGACGTTGGGAGGACGGCCGCCATCGAAGCGGGAAACCGTGGATTCCGCCTCGGTCGAGTATCCGCTGGCGCTCCCTGCGGTGAAGCCGGTGCGGCTCGAGGTCGGGATCGGGGGCAGCGGTTCTTTCGCGGTGAAAGCCGCGCCGTTCGAAGGCGGCGACTTCACCACCATCTTCCAGCGGCAGCCGCCAGGCGCCGGCTGGGAACAGGCGAGCGTGGATCTGGACCGGTACGCCGGCACGAGCATCCGCCTGCGATTGGAAGCGCGAGGCTCCGAAGGCGAAGCGCAGTGGGCCGAGCCGGCGATCGTGGCCGGCAATGCTCCTGAGCCGCCTGGGTTCCCGCCGAGCGGGGGGCAGCCTGAACTTCTGGGCACGGCGGACGGCTGCCAGGTGCGTCTCTGGCCCGGATCGCGCGGCGTGCTGGATGCTCCCGTGGGTTTCCTGTGCGGCGAGCGCAACCTGTTCTTCCGCGGCTTCCGCGTACGCGTCGGGGGCGACCAGCTCGAGGACTGGCGCGCATCCACCGAATTGCTAGAAGCGCGCGAAGAGCCAGCCGCCGGGCGCCACCGCGTCCGCCACCGCTTCCGCAACTGGGCGGGCACCTTTGACGTCCTGAGCGAGCTGTGGGTGGACCGCGACGCGCTCCGGGCGCGGTTCTGGCTGGAAAATGCCCCGGCTCCGCAACCGTGGTTCCAACTGTACCTGGAGGGCGTCTCGAGCGGAGCATGGAGCGAGCGGGTGGTGCGCGTCTACGCAGGCCCCGGCAACGTCATCGAGGATCCGCACGCTTTCCGGCTGGGCTTCGACGGCCACAACCTCGCAACCTCGTTCGCGGGCTTCGATTTCGCCAACGGACAAGCCATGGTGGAGAACTCCGACGCCATCCCCGACCGCCTGGAAGTGGACCCGGCGGCGCGCATCTACAGCCTGGTGACGCCCCACGCGCAGACGCTGGAGTTCTTTCCCGCGCGCAACGTCTTCGCCGCCGTGAAGCGCATCCGCGAGCAGGACACGCGGCGCCCGTCGAAGGGAGTCGCCAAACTGGCGGGACGGTTCACCTTCGACCTCTGGAGCGGGCGGTACGGCGACAGCGCCCGCAACCTGGAACGCGCGGCCCAATTCGGGTTGACCGGCGCGGTGGTGGTCTGGCACAGCTGGCAGCGGTGGGGCTACGACTACCGGCTGCCGGACGTTTACCCGCCCAACCCCCAGTTCGGCACACTCGAGGAGTTTCAGCAGCTCGTCGAAACGTGCAAGCGGAACGGAACGCTGTTCGCCTCGCACGACAACTACATCGACTTCTATCCCGACTTCACAGGCTTCACCTACGACAGCATCGTCTTCCGCCAGAACGGGACGCCGTATCGCGCGTGGTTCAATTACGGGCGGGAAGCGCAGGCCTACCGCGCCCGCCCCGATCGCCTGCTGCCCTATGTTCAGCGCAACGTACGGCTCATCAAGGATGGCTTTCGGCCGACGGCCTATTTCATCGACGTCTGGTCGTCCGCCGCGCCCTACGACTACTGGACCGGCGACGGAAAGTTCGTGGACCGCAGCGCCACCCAGAAAGTGTGGGGCGGGGTGTTCGCCTGGATCCGCGAGTATCTCGGAGACGACGCGCCGCAGCTTTCCGAAGCGGGCCACGATAAACTGATCGGCTGGCTGGACGGCGCCGACGCGCAGCAACTGCGCATCGATCCCGAAGGCAAGAGCTTCACCTGGAAGATCGAGTGCGCGGATTCCGAGCGCATTCCCTGGATCGACGTGGCGTGGCACGACAAGTTCATCCTGCACGGCGCGGGCTACGAAGGACGCTACCAGGGCGGCCTGGACCAGAGAGAGCACGGCGCGTACAGCGACGACTACATCACCACCGAGGTTCTCTCGGGCCGGCCGGCCATGGTGCCGGCCGCGTTCAACCGCGACGCCGTGCGCGTCCACTGGCTCCTGAACGACGCCATGAGCGCCCTGGCGCTCGATCGCATCGATGCCGTGGAGTTCGCCGGCAACAATATCCATCGCCAGCACGTGCGGTGGGAGAAGGGCGGGGAAGTGTGGGTGAACCGCGGCGCGGAGCCCTGGACCGTCGAGGGACACACCCTGCCCCGGTACGGCTTCTACCTGCGGATTGGGCCGGTGGAGGCGGCTATCGAGTCGAGCGGCGGGCGCAGAGTCGAGTGGTCGCGCTCCCCGAAGAGGCGCTACGAGGGCGGGCGGCTGACCCCGGCCTCGGGACCGGCGATCGAGCTTCCCCCGGCTTGAGCGGGTTCGATGTCCCTTACCGGATCGGGCGGGCCTCGGTGACGGGTTTCACGTGAAACAGGCCGGTCAGCGGGTTCTGCCGCGAGGGAACGTACTCCAGGATCGCGCCGGCCTGCACCAGCATCCGCGTTAGCTCCGCCGTGTCGATGTCCTGCACGGCCCGGCCGCCGCGGATCGCCAGGGCGGCGGCGACCCCCGCGGCCTGCCCCAGAATCATGTATTGCGGCTCCATCCGAAGCGTGCTGTAGGCCACGTGGCTGGCCGAAAAACAGACGGGCACCAGGAGGTTCCGCGCCTCGCTCTTTTTCGGCAGCAGGACCCGGTAAGGGATCTGATAGGGCTTCACCGGCACCTGCATATCGCCCTCGTTGCGCACAAAGCCCTGGGCATTGGCGACGCGCTGAACGTTGTGGGAGTCGCTGTTGTACGACCCCATCCCGATGGGGTCGGGCTTGGTCAGCGCGGTCTGGATATCCTTCTGCGTCATGATGTACTCGCCGATCATGCGGCGCGCTTCGCGGATGTACAACTGGTTGGGGAAGTTGCCGTTATCCACGAATTCGTCCTTGGCGAGCCCCCACTCGCCAGCCTCCTCCCGCAGTGACGGGGGCACCCGCGGGTCGTGAGCCAGGAAGTAGAAGTAGCCCTTGTTGTACTCTTCGTGGGCGCGCCAGATCTCCCGGCGGCGCGCATAGGAGGCCTCCGGATATTCCCAGCTTCTGCCGATATAGTCTGTGGAGAAAGCGCCGTTGTTATTGAAATCCGCTTTATGGCCGGGAATGGTTCCGATGGAGACGACTTCGGAGAAGTGCGGTGCGCGGCCGAGTTTCTGGCGCATGGCATCGAAAAAACGAGCGGCCAGGTCGAACTGGCGCGGGTCGTAGGAGCCAGGCTTGGGGTACGGGACCTGGTTTGCCGGGTCGTTAGACAGGATCAGGCGGAAGTTGTAGGCCTGGACTTTTCGGTCGCCTGCCCCGGGCACGCCAGCGGGTTCGCTGGAAATCTCGGGCAGCAGCTTTTCCCCCTCGCCGTAAGGGGACAGGTCGACCTGGAACTGGTGGAACGGAGTCTCGCCCCGCACGCCCGCCAGCGATTCGCCGTATTGCGCCGAACTCTCGCGTCCCCAGGTGTAGGAGACTCCGGCCTGCGCCATCAGATCGCCTTCGTAGGTGGCGTCGGCGAAGACCCGCCCGGTGAACTGCCCGCCGTTTTCGGTGGTGATGGCTACGATGGCGGCGCCCTCCTTTCGGACGCCGTCGTGTTCGCGGAGGCGGTGGTCGAACAGCACCGTGACGCCCTCCTCCTGGAGCATCTGGCGGAAAATGGTTTCCGCCACCTTGGCTTCCACGAACCAGGCGAAGCTCTGCAGATACTGGGGCAGGCCGTAGTGGGTGCCGGCGCGCCAGAAAAACTCCAGGGAATAGCCCCCAATGACTTCGGACCGGCCGACGTCGGTATGGGACAGGCCCCCGGAAACCATGCCGCCGACGTGCCTGCCGGGCTCGAGCAGGGCGACTTTCAATCCGGCGCGCGCGCCGCTCACGGCCGTGATGACGCCGCCGGCGGTGGCGCCGTAGACGACCAGGTCCCAGGCCGGTGGGGCCGGCTGCGCCAGGAGGGCCCCGGCGGTAAACAATAATACGAAAGTGGGCTTCATTTTGCTACTCATTCATCTTATTCTGATGGGGGAGCAATCGTAATGCTACGCGCGGATGAAGCCAAGGTCGAATGGGGCCAGGAAAAGAAACAGTGGCACGTGGAGATCCAGGTCGGCGCAGAGGTCATCAAGCGGTGGGTGAAGAACCCGCACGACACCGCCGATGAGGCGCTGCGATCGCTGGCGGTCGAGACCGCCAAGGACGAGGGCTACGATCTCGAAGCCGGGCGGGTCTCGGTAGTGCGATAAAGGTTCGCCGGCCGAGTCGGGCAGCCCGCCTGCCCGGCCGGATGGCGAAGTGTTCACCGCTGGCTGGCGCCGGGCTCGAGGGGCCGGGCGCCGTCCCGCGGCCTCCGACGCGTCCCCGCGCTCTTCGAAACAGTTCCAGGCGGCGAAACCTGCGGTGCGTCCACCCTGCGTTAAGATTTGGTTTGCACGGCTCGCGCCTCCAGGAAAAAGAAGCGGCTCGAATTCGAGCCGCCCCCCAAGCCAAACGCAGTGCCCGCCGCCGAGGCAGCCCCCGGGAAAAGCGGTGCCGTGGCAACTTGCTATGGTGAATGCCTGGTTGGATGCGCACCTGGGCTGGATCGTCTGGGCCGTTGGTGCTGATCGGTCTGTGCCTGCGGATCAAGCTCGTGTCGGCAAGCTACCTGAACGGCGATGAGGCCCAGATCATGGGCCCTCCGCTTCAGACAGGGTTTCTCAATGTGTACGAGGCAGGAACGATTTTCCCTTACGGGCCGCTCGTGAACATACTGTTGCACTACATGGCGCTGCTCGGAAGCTCGGAGATCTATCTCCGGAAGCCATCGGTCCTGGCCGGCGCCCTGCTTGCCCTACGTCGCGTATTAGTGGATTTCGGAGGCGTTCAACAACGCCGCCGGCCTGGCCGCCGCGCTCCAGCTTTCTTTTGCCCCGTCGCTCGTGATTCTCTCCGCGCAGGTCCGCCACCGCACTCCCCGCGGAATATGAGTCAGGGCTCTACCAGGCTCGCCGCGCGATGCCGGACCTGTTCGCGGGTCCGGCCTGGCTCTTCGCCATGTCTCCTCGCCTGAAGGATGTGCGTGTCTCAACGGAAGCGGGAGGGCTATTTGGAAAGATCGAGATTCGCCGTATGGCGGAGCATTAGTTGTCGAGGGCCAGGGCGCGCTCTCAGTTGTACGCTGGCGTCCATCTTCGCAAAGGGAGCCGCTTTTGCCGGTTCTCCGGCGGCACCGATCGCCAGTCGCGGCGTCTAATTGTGGATGGCAACGTTCCTCCAGGACGTCAAACACTCGCTTCGCCTCTTCCGGCAAAGCCCCGGCTTCACCGCGGCGGCGGTGGCGGCCCTCACGCTTGGAATCGGGACCAATACGGCGATCTTCTCCGTGGTCGACTCGGTGCTGCTGAAACCGGCGGCATTCCCCGACCCGGACCGGCTGGTGCTCTTCATGAACACCTCCCCGCAAGGCTCCGGACCCGGCGCCTCGCCCACCAAGTTCCAGCACTGGCGGGAACAGACGACCGTGGTACAGGATGTTGCCGCATTTCGGACCGGCGTGGTCAACCTGACCGGTAGCGGCTTCCCCGAGCAGCTCAAGTCCGCGCAGGTAAGCTCCGACTATTTCCGCCTTTTCGGCGCGATACCTTTCGTCGGCCGCACCTTCACGCCGCAGGAGGACCTGCCGCACGGGGACAAAGTAGTGGTGCTCAGCCACGGCTTTTGGAGCCGGCGGTTTGGCGCCGATCCGCACATGATCGGCAAGACGATTTCCCTCGGCGGCGATCCCTATGTGGTGATTGGCATCCTCTCGCCCGGCTTTGATTTTCGGGACTTCGGGCCGCCGCCAGATGTATGGGTGCCGTTTCAATTGGATCCCAACCCCACCGATCAGGGGCATTATTTCCTGGCCGCGGGGCGCCTGAAACCCGGAGTCACCCTGGCGCAGGCCAAGGCGCGGCTGAAGCTTTCCGCCGAGGATTTCCGGCGGAAGTATCCCAATGCGCTGGGGAAGAATCAGGGGTTTGGAGTGGACCCGATTCGCGAAGCCCTGGTCAGCAACGTTCGTTCTTCACTGCTGGTGCTGGTCGGCGCGGTGAGCTTCGTGCTGCTGATCGCCTGCGCCAATGTGGCGAATCTGCTGCTGGCGCGCGCGGTCGGACGTCGCCGCGAGATCGCCATTCGGGCGGCGATCGGCGCCGGCCGCGGGCGCATCATACGGCAACTGCTCACCGAGAGCGCGCTGCTCTCCCTGGTGGGCGCCGTAGCGGGGGCGGTGCTCGGCGTGGTGGGGATTCGCGCCCTGCTCAGCGTGAATACCGCCAACCTCCCGCGTGTCGGCCTGGACGGTTCCCTGGTGGTCGTCGATTGGCGCGTTCTGGCGTTCACCGTTCTCGCCGCCGCGGTGACCGGCATTCTATTCGGGCTAATCCCCGCCCTGCAGACGTCGCGCCCGGACCTGGCCGCCACTCTGAAGGAGAGCGGCGGACGGACCGGGACGGGGCTCCGCCACAACAAGGCGCGCACCATCCTGGTGGTGAGCGAGGTTTCGCTCGCGGTGGTGCTGCTGGTGGGATCGGCCCTCCTGATCCGCACCTCCAGCGCTCTGGCCGCGGTGAAGCCGGGATTCGATGCCGAAAACGTGCTGACGATGCGGATGTCGCTCGACGGGCCGAAATTCGTGAAGTCGGCGGCCGTGGATCTTCTGCTGCGCGATGGCGTCGAGCGCCTGCGCGGCGTTCCCGGAGTGCTGATCGCCAGCGCCACCTGCTGCGTGCCATTGGAAGGCGGCTACGGACTGCCGTTCATCGTGATGGGCCGGCCCCTCACCGATGGCCCATTTCACGGCGGGGGCAGCTGGCAGACGGTCTCGCCCGGCTATTTCGAGGTGTTCAAGATCCCGGTGCTGCGCGGACGCGCCTTCACGGAACGCGACGATGGCGCCGCTGCCCCGGTGGTGGTGATCAATCAGGCCATGGTGCGGCGGTTCTGGCCGAAGTCCGATCCGTTGAGCGACAGGATCTGGATCGGGAAAGGACTGATGCCGCAGTTGGCCACGGAAACCCCGCGGCAGATTATCGGCGTGGTGGGAGACGTTCACGCCAATGGACTGAATAACGATCCGGCTCCCACGATGTTCGTCCCGCAGGCCCAGGTTCCCGATGCGCTCAACGCCCTCAACGTGCGCCTCACGCCCATGAAGTGGATCGTGCGCACGCGCGGGAATCCCCTTTCGTTGAGCACCGCGATCCAGGAGCAGGTTCGCCAGGTGAGCGGACTGCCCGTCACCGACGTCCGCACCATGGACGAGGTGGTCTCGCGATCGACCTCACGCCAGCGCTTCAACATGCTGCTGATGACCGTATTCGGAGGCGCGGCGCTGTTCCTGGCTGCGATCGGCATCTATGGTTTGATGGCGTATTCGGTGCAGCAGCGCACGCAGGAGATCGGCATTCGGCTGGCGCTCGGCGCCGGCACGGGAAGCGTGCGCAAGATGGTGGTATTTCAGGGAATGCGTCTGGCGCTGGTGGGCGTGGCGGTGGGCATCGGAGCGGCCCTGGCTCTGACGCGGCTGATTACCACGTTCCTGTTCGGCGTCAAGGACAAAGACCCGGCGGTGTTTACGGCCGTGGCGATCCTGCTGACCCTGATATCGCTTTTGGCGGTCTGGTTTCCCGCGCGCCGCGCCACCCGCATCGACCCGGTGATTGCCCTGCGGTGCGAATAAGCCTGGCAGCCCCGCACGAGTTGTCAGGCGGAATTCGCTTAGACGGCGTTCCCCTTGGCGGTTTGCCCCCGCAGGAGAAACGTCTTCGGCATCGATCCGTTGCCGCAGATCTTGAATGAGCCGAAGTCCTTGAACCAATCGCCTTCCGGCACTTCCGGATTCGAGTCGATCCAGAGCCGAAGACTATTGAGTTCACCGATGCTGATCGCGCGGTCGCGCATCCGGTCTATCAAGTGCTGGCGGACGCCAGGAGGCAGGTTTCCCCACGTCGCGATTCTTGGCATCAGTTGCCAAAGACCATTCGGCCCATCTGATCGCCCAGGCGCTTGACTTCTTCCGGATCGGTGGCGTTTCGGAAGCGCTCGGCGAGGTCGAAGAATTCCCGCTCTTTCCTCATCTCGGCCTCCATGCCATTCTCGATGAGTTCCAGCAGTATCCTGTTGGCGCTCACCCTGCGCGCCTTCGCCAGGCTGCGAACCTGCGAGGCGACGTTCGCCGGCAAGCTGACGCTTTGCCGAACCACCCTGTTTGCCGTTCTCATTACACCATTATGCACCAAATTGGTGCGACCGGGCTGTCAATCGCCGGGAAGGCACGCCCATTGGGATTGCGCCCGCCGGCTCAACCGACTACATTGGCCATTGGCAGGAGCGCCGGACACAGATGAGCCGCTCCGGCGGGAACGGCCGACGCCGGAGCGGCCGGCTGTTCGGGCGAGCGCACATCGTTTGCAATGACGCCGTAAGCCACGTCATCCGGCGTTTCGACGATGCAGAGAAACGAGCTGGCGCCGAGCCTGGCGCCGTACCACGGCATGGAGCTTTGGTCGAAAATGGCGGCCTGGCCGGCGATTCGCTCCCAGATCCAGTTGAGGTAGCGGAAGTACCCCTGCTCGAACCGCGAAGGAATCAGCATGCCCTCCTGTTCGGGAAAAACGACGTATCCATCGTCTTCGACCGCGCGAACGGGGAAGAGGCGCAGCGGCCATTCGACGGTGTCCAGATCCCAATACTGCGAGCGGTTTTGAAGATCCTGGATGCGGAACGTCAGATCCGGTCTGTCTTTGGCAAGGAGGATCTGGAGCACGAGCGAGAGGTGAGCGCCCGGGTCGCGATCGCCGCGCACCGGTCCCATTCGCGAGCGGAAATCGGAGAGCGAGACCTGGACGCCCTCCGCTCCGTTGGCGCCGGAAATGGCCGCGATCGTCTTCTGCGCCGCCCCGCCCAGGCTGACCGCGACCGATTCTCCGTGCTTGCCGCGGAGATGAATGCGTCCCGCGCTGTTCTCCCAGGGATCGGAGCCCCAGGTCACCTGGGTGCCGAGGTCCTCCACTGAAACCGTAAAATTGGGGCCGACGTGCTTGCGCCGCACCAGCACCGGCTGGCATTCGATCAGCTCGTCGGCCACCGGTTCCTCACGCCCGATTACCTGGTGCAGCGCACGAGCTTCTCATCGGGCGTGGAGGTGACGGTGAATTATGGGGAATTCCCATTCAAGCTGGAGGATGGAACCGGGCTGCCCGCGCTTGGCTACCGGGTCAAAGACCAGGCGCCGGGCGGGCATTCCTTCGCCGGATCGGTAGTCGCCGAGGTGCGGCCGCGCCCATGAGCCGCGGCCGCCGCCAGTATCAGAAGAACAGCCGGATGCCCAACTGCGTCATCCGCGAGAAGTTCACTTGCGAGGTGATGCGCCCGAAAGAACTGGAGCCGAACGATGTGTTGGGCGCGGCGAACATCGGAGTGTTGAACGCGTTCAGCATCTCGGCGCGGAACTGACCTTTGAACCGCTCGGCGATGGTGAAGCTCTTGAAGATCGAGGCGTCCCAATTGGCCTGGCCGGGGCCGCGCATGTCGAGCGCTCTCGCCAGGTTGCCGAAAACATAGCGCGGCGACGTCGAGAAGGCCGCGGGGTTGATGTAATTGGCGAGCCGGCTTTCGAGCGTCCCCGAGGTGTACGGCGAGATCCCCGTCGCGCTGGGACGCTGGCTGGCGTAGCCGAAGACCGAGTTGTTGTTGGTGCTCTGGGTGATCTGCAGCGGGAAGCCCGATTGGTACACCGAGATCGCGTTCACGCTCCAGCCGCCCACCAGGTAATCCATGGCTCTGCCGGTCAGCATCTTCCTGCCCTTGCCGAACGGCAGCTCGTAAGTGAAGCCGGTGGACCATCGCAGCGGCGCGTCCACATTCGCCAGGCTGTATTCCGATCCCATGTCGTACGGATTCTGCGGGCCGGAATTACCGCCGTTGAGGAAGTTGCCGGCGCCGCCGGAGCTGGCGTCGTAATTGCGCGACCAGGTCAGCGAGGAGAGGAACGTGAGCCCCATGCTCATGCGCTTCTGCGCCTTGGCCACCAGCGAATCGTAGCGCGCGTGGCTTCGGTCGGAGTACTGATAGTTGATCGAGCTGAAGGTCGGATACGGCAGCAGCAACTGCACCTGGCTGACCGTGGGCGTGCCGATCACGCCGGCGCCGCCTTTGCCGTAGAACGGATTCGCCACCGTGGCCGTCAGCGACGATCCCTGCGAGAGCAGCGACGGATTCAGAGCATTGATGTTGAGGGTGGCCGTGGCCTGCGTCAGGTGCGAAGAGCGCGACCCGACGTAGCCGACCTCGATGGCCACGCCAAATGGCAATTGCCGCTGCACGTCGATCGAGAACTGATTGACGCGCGGAGACCTGGACGTAGGGTCGATGATCGAGAGGCTCTGTCCGATTCCGGTCAGGTCGCCCAGGGTGTTGCCGGTGGGCTTGATGAGGCCGGTCGGGAACGGATTGTTGAGGTAGTTCGCCGGTGTCGCATTGCCGTCGTTGGAGGCGATGAAGTTGGTGGTCGAGGTGTAGCCCGGAGGATTGTACGGGCTGCCGACCGCGAATTGCGGCGCCCAGTAAAGGCCGTAGCCGCCGCGCACCGTCGTGTTCGCGTTCATCTGCCAGGCCAAGCCGACGCGCGGGCCGAGCTTGTTCATATTCGGATTGCTGACGTTGATCCCGTTGCCGTTTACGCCCGCGAACTCGATTACACCCTTGGGCGTGATGCCGGTCACGCCGGACGCCAGCGGATTGGTCGTGTTCCCGTCGAACCCGACCACCATGTTGTTGTGCGCCTCCTGCAGTCCGTACTCCCGCTCCCAGCGGATCCCCAGGTTCACGGTCAGCGATTTCGTGAGCCGGACGTCGTCCTGGAAGTAGGCGCCGTAGTAGTTGGCATACTCGTAAAGCTTGGTGGGGATGTATCCGCTGCCGGAAGCGGGCGTGCCCAGCAGCATGTCCGCCAGGTCGGCGCCGGTGCCCGAGACCGCGGTCAGCGGCGTGGAGCGCGAGAACACGCCGTTGAACGTGAACTGGCCGGCGCTGTTCGCGAAATCGTTGCCGTCGTCGTGAATCCGGCGGTAGTCGAAGCCGGCCTTCAGATTGTGGCGGCCGGCATACTTCGCCAGGCCGCTCGAGAAATTCTTCGAGTGGTGCACGTAGTAGAAGTTATTGTTGGTGCCCAGGCTGTACTGCGACGTCATGGTGACGTTGGGGAAGGTGGGCGAGGGCACCTGGCTCACGAACGAAGGGTCGAAGCCCAGGGTAGCCAGGTTGAAGCCCTGGCTGACCTGGTAGCCGTAGTTCGGAAAACGGTTGAAGCCGTATCGCACCGTCAGCACGGTGGTCGGGCTGATGGTCACGATATTGTTGAATTGCGTGGTATCCACCTTGCGCAGCAGGCGCCACTGATCGGGGGACGAGACCGTATTGAACCAGGTGTTGCCGGGTTCGAGCGAGAAGTAACGGAGATAGCTCAGGCTCGCGCGCCACCACCGGGTTACCTGGTGATCCAGCTTGGCGGTCTCCTGTGCGGCGCGCGCGGGCAGCGTCGCGGCCTGCGTCAGGTTGGGAGCGCCGTAGAAAGCCGATGCGGTCTGCGGCATTACGTACGTCGCCGCAATCGCCATGCCGGTCTTATTCAGCTGCTGCGCGGGGATCACGTTGCCGGGGAAAGGAGTGCGCGTGCAGGTGCTGCCGGCGCACACGGTCGAAGTTGGGTCATAGATCAGGTTGAGCCCGCCGCTCGCGGTCTTGCTCTGCGAGAAATCGCCGATGCGCTCCAGCGCGGTCGGCGTGGCGAATTGCGAGGTGTTGGACTGGGTGTCCGAGTAGCCCTCCCAAGCCAGCCAGAAGAAAGTCTTGTTCCGGCCGTCGTAGACCTTGGGAATGCGCACGGGTCCGCCGAAGCTCGCGCCGAAGGTGCGGTTCGGCTGTGCGGGCAGTGGGATGCCCGCGGCGTTATTGAAGAAGTTGTTGGCCGCCCAACTGGTCTGGCGCAGCGAGCCGAAGAGGCTGCCGTGAAAATCGTTGGTGCCGGATTTCAGATACGTGTTGAACATGCCGCCGCCGGTGCGAGCCATTTCGGCATCGTAGGTGTTGGACTGGACCTTCACCTCCTGCACCGCTTCCAGCGTCGGAATGATGATCGCGCGATTGGCCGCATCGGTGATCGGGATACCGTCGAGCAGGTAGTTGTTGCCGCGCACCGGGCCGCCCGCGATGGAGATCTGCGAGGAGCCGCTCTGGTCTTCCATGCGGTTGTAGTGCGGGTCGCCGACCGGGACTACGTTCTGCGCCAGCTTGGACATCATGAACGGGTTGCGCCCCAGATTCGGCAGATCGACGAGCTGCTGCCGGTCGAGCACCTGCCCCTGCGAGGCGTTGGACGCCTCGATCAACGGCACCTCCGCGGTGACCTGCACGCTTTCGTTCACCGCACCGACCTCCAGCGTGAGATCGAGCGCGACGAAATCCTGTGTCGCCACGATCACGTGTTTGCGCTCGAACCTTTTGAAGCCCGGCGATTCCACCGTGATCGCATAAGTGGCCGGAACCACCTGGCTGAAACTGTATGCGCCCTCCGAATTGGAAAGCGTGGAGCGGCTGACTCCCGAGGCTTCGTCCGCCAGCGAGACCTTGGCATTGGTGATTGCGGCGCCGCCGGGGTCCATCACCGAACCCCGCACGCCGCCCAGAAACGACTGTGCCCAAACCGGCGCCGAGACGAGTAGCGCCGCCCCCAAAGCGATATGCAATCTCATGTATTCTCCTTTTCGAACTTGGAAACTCCCTTGACTGTGCGCAGACTGCCGGGCGGGCGGTGACGCCCGCTCACGGCACCTGCAAGTCCGGAACCCCCGATTCCGGACGAAACCAACGAACCCAGATATATCTCGTTACGTAAGTGGAACAGCCGATCGCGACCGCCAGCACCGCATTCACCGCCAGTACCGACGCGGCCGTGATCAGAAACGCCGCGGCATCCACGCGGCTCATCTTGGGCAGCCTGTGCCAGGCGCTCCAATCCAGCAGGCACAGCCCCATCCACGCGGTCACACCCGCCAGCGCGGGCATGGGGATGTGCGAAACCATTCCCGACCCGAGCCACAGGATTGCGCCCAGAAAAACGGCGTGCAGCAGGTTGGAGAGCCCCGTCGACCCGCCGCACCGCACCACCGCCAGGCTGCGCGCCGGAATTCCCACGCTCAACGGAGCCCCGAACATCCCGGCGCAGATATTGGCGATGCCATAGGCGCCCAGTTCCGCGTCGGCGTCCGATGCCTTCATCCGGCGGTGACGGCCGCGGAAGTGCTCCACCACGCGCGACGTGATCAGGATGTTGACGCTGGAAACGAACGCCAGCGCAAACCCCGACGGGAGCACGGTGAGGACATCCTGCGGACTCCATGAAAAACCGGTGAACGGCGGCAGCACCGCCGGCAGCGGGCCGATCTCCCTTTCGTGCACGCCGAACACCCGCGCGATGAGGATCGCGGCCGCGACGCCGACGAGCGGCGCCGGCGCTTTGGGCGACCACTTCGCCGCCAGTGTCGCCATCACGATCACCGCCAGCGCGAGCAGCAGCGGCGCCGGACGCGCACCGCCCGCGTGCTCCAGGATCGCGGCCAGTTGCGTCAGGGTCGAGCCCGCGCCCCTGGTAGCCGCCGACTCCACTCCCAGGATGATGTCCAGTTGCGAGATCAGCATCATCGCGCCGATCCCGCAGGAGAATCCCGTGACCACCGCGTGCGGCACGCGCGCGATATACCGCCCCAGGTGGATCACGCAGAAGCCCATCATGATGACGGACGCGACGATCGACACTTTCGCCGCGCCGCCCACCCCTTGATGGCGCACCGCCATGGCGATGAACGGCACCGTCGCGCTGGCGGTTCCCCCGATCAGAACCGGGTTGCGCCCCAACAGCGCGATGATGGGCGCCGTCAGGATCGACGTGAACACGCCGAGCACCGGCGGCAAACCCATCAGCGAAGCCATCGCCAGGCCGTAAGGCAGCGCGATCAGCGCCGCGATGGCACCTCCCGAGCAATCGCCGAAGAAACCGGCCCACCCATAGCCCGGCCTCTTCCCCAGAAATCTGTGGGCGGCAAGCCTCAAGCCATCACCTCAGGCCATCACCTTGAGGAAGGCCGCTTTGAACTTGTTCATCTCCTCCTCGGTGCCGATCGAGACACGAACGTAAGTCGGCCAGCTCGGCCATACGCGTCCGATGTAAATCTTCTCCTTCCTCATCGCCTCGATGATCTCGCCTCCAGGCCGCTTCACGTCCACCATGAATTTGTTGGAGACCGAGGGAACGAACGTGAACTTATGCTTGTCCAGAAACCCGAAAACATCGTTGCGCACGTCGGCGATGATCTTGCGCCGTTCCGGTACCACGGTCTTCGATTTGAGGCTCGCCGTGGCGCCCGCCATGCCCGTGACGGGAAGCGCGCCGGAACTGAAGCCGACGATCTTCTTGATCAGGTCCGGACGGCCGATCGCCGCGCCCGCCCGCAGTCCCGCCATGCCGTAGATCTTGGAGAAGGTGCGCAGAATGACGATGTCCTTGTCCTTCGCCACCAGGTCCGAGCACATCTGCGCGCCGGCGATGTGGATGTAGGCTTCGTCGAGAAGTATCACGCAGCCGGCAGGCTTGTGGGCCACCAGCCACTCGATATCCTCGCGCGCCGTCAGGGTCCCGGTCGGGTTGTTGGGATTGCAGACGTAGATGAGCCCGGCGTCGGGACTTGCAGCCGCCATCTTCTTCACGTCGTGCGCGTAGCTCGCCGTGAGCGGCACGCGGATGACCTTGGCCCCGATGAACTGCGCGGCGCGCTCGCCCGCTTCGTATCCGGGATCGGCGGTCACGAAAGGCTTGGAAGGCGACGTAAACGCCAGCACCGCCTGGTGCAGTGGCGCGCTCGATCCGGCGTACGGCTGAACATAGTTGGCCTTCACGCCCTCCTGTTCCGCCAGCACATCCTGAAAGCCGAACGTCTCTTCGTACAGGTATCGCCCGCCATCCTTGGCGATCTTGTGGATAGCCTCCAGCGCTTCGGGGCAGGGCCCCAGCGGGTTCTCGTTGGCATTGATCTTCACCGCGTCCGGCGGCATCGGTCCGCGGATCGCGGAAAGCTGCGCCATGGCGGATTCGTTGTAGAACGGCAGCGCCGCTCCGGCAGTCAACATGGTGGCAATCCGGCCGAAAGAACGGCGCGAAAAGCCCCGCTTCACAAAATCCTGTTTCTGCTGTTCGCTCAGATGGAGATTCATCGAGCTACCCCCTTCAGTGAAGTGATTTGGCTGTTCGGACTGGTCCAGGCTGCGTTCGCAGCCTCGGCTTCGAGGCCGTGGACGTGCCTGGCATTGGCACTGCTCGAAAACTGGGAGCAAACTCCACACCGGTACAGCACGGCGCGGTGGGAACGGATTACGTGGAGTTTATCAGGTAGGCCCCGGGGATTCCAATCAATTTAATTTATGCCGGGCATCAGCGGCGCGCGTGCAGCCGGTCAAGATCTTCCGGCGCCAGTTTCAACTCGGGCGCAATCAACTGGTTGCCCGTGAGAGACTTGCGCGCGACGCCCTCCCTCCCGTGATCGCCCGACCCGGAAAGCATGTGCACCACTTCGTGCGCCAGCACACGTCCGAGCGCTCGTCCCAGCAGCAGGTCGGCCTTCGCGAAATCGCCGCCGAACATGGCCGAGCGGACGGCGGTGGTCACTTGCTCGCAGGCGACCTCGCTGAACGGCTGCACCACCCCGCTGGTCGAGTACGTGAACGCCATGGGGCCGCGTTCATCGTAGAGGTACGGCACAGGATCGAGGATGCACTTTCCCTTGAAGCGCACGACCACCAGGTTGGCCAGCGCCTCGTGTTGCGCCTCCTGCCGGGTGCGCCAGTCGACCGTGATGGGAGCGTCCTTGACGATGCCCTCGAACTCCCGCTTCATCTCGGCGACGGCCTGCTCGGAGTGCGGCCCATCGAAATCGAGAACGATGGTGATGCCTTCCGCGGAGGCCAGCGAAGCGAAGAGGGCACACAGGACGATCGCGCGCATACGAAGCTACAGGGCTCCGGTTTTGAGTATATCAGTACGAGGCTCACCCGCGGCCGCCGAAGTGGATTACCGCTGCACCCGGTCGGATCTTCGTCTGACCGCCATGCTGGCCTTCAGTACGGTTCTTGCCCGATCCTGAGCTTGGGCGTACGAAGGAGCCAGGCCGTGATCGCCGTGATCGGTGGACCAGTAGAACTCGTTACGCTGGTCTTTCTCATACAGCGTGTACTGCGCCTGATTCCCAGCGGGGTCGATGAATGTGAACGACTGGCTCAAGATCGGTTCCTTCCTACCTGCCGGACCCGCCGGAGACGCCACTGACACCATCCCGGCCGGCTCGTGCGTTACTATCTGCCCGGGTCCGACTGAAGTATAACAGTTTGCCGCTGGAAAGTCCGCGATTATCGGAAATGAGCTGCGCGCCCGTGTCCAAAGCCACTTCGCCCCGGCCAACCCTCCTTGACAATCGGACGAAATGAGCCTACCCTAATTAATGACTGAGCATTCCCGCCCAATCTACAGTTGATCTGAACTAAGTCGGATCAAGTGGGTTTCCCTTCTTAGCCTAGCCAATTCGGGAAGGGTAACAATGTCTCCCACCGGCATCTCCACTCATTCCATGGACGCTGTGCGCCTGTGGACCCTGATACTTTGCCTCTGCACTTTGTTGCGCAGCTGGACACCTTGGGATGCCCGCCCGCTGCGGGCCGATCCATCGCTTCAAAATCCTGGCCGTCAGTCGGCCGAAGACTTCAGTTACTGAAGGAGGGCCGTATATGACAGGTCTGGGGTGTCAAGCAGGCACAATTCTAGTGGAGGACGGCACGATCCTGCCCGGCGCCATGGCGCCGGAGCATTGCGCTGATTCGCAAAGTTGGGGATCCATGCCGAACCTCGACCGCATTGGTCTCGAGGCGCTGCTCGCCAAGGCTGGTTGGACGTTCTTCTATATGGCGGGCCTGATCAAGAGGTATGCCTTTGGCTCGGGCGCGGAAAAGAGGTTACACACCGCGGTCGAGCGCGTCATCCAGGACGTGCATTCGCAAAAATGCAATTGCCTGGAGATTACCCGGATCGCGAAGAAGTCGTTCCTGGGTGTGCCTTATGTGAGTGTCACCGCGCACGCGCGCCATATCCAGGACGGGTGCCAGTTCCGCGGCCGCTGATGTCGATAGCTGTCCAATACGAGGAGTGTTCCATGTCGAAGTTTTATCCACCGAATACCGGGCCCCAGCGCATGGGCCGGCATACCGGAAGTGCTGTCTTAGCGCTGTGCTGCGGAATGCTCTCCGCTGCCGGATTGTCCGCCGCGGAGCTCTCGCAATATCGGGAGTTTCGCCTGGGCATGGACTTACAGTCGGTTTCGAGGCTCGCGAAAGGCCAGACTGCGGAGGCCAAGGTGATCCACCGCAAGCCGGCATTGCTGGAAGAAATGGAATGGCATCCTCAGTTCTCTTCCGAGGCTTCCTCACGGTCGGATCCCGTTCGGGCCGGCGTTTTCAGCTTTTATGATGGCGCCTTGTATCGAGTGTTGATCACTTATGACGGCGACAAAACCGAGGGGCTGACCGCCGAAGACCTGACCGCTGCGCTGGCGGCGGTTTATGGACCTGCCTCTCACCCTGCCGCGAACATTACTCTCAAATCCGAGGGGATCGAGGAAAACGCGTCGGTTGTCGCGCAATGGGAGGATGCCGACGCTGTGTTGCGCCTCGCCCGTATTTCGTACCGTGGCCGGATCGCGCTGCTGCTGACATCGAAGCGGTTCGAGAGCCTGGCCGAGCGCGCGGCGGTGGAAGCCAAACGCATTGAGGACCAGGAAGCGCCGCAACGCGATGCGGACCGCCAGAAACAGCAAGCTGAAGAAGACCGGACGGCCCTTGCGAAGGCCCGCATCGTCAATAAGCCGAATTTTCGGCCATAGAGGAGGCTCTGTTTGTGAATGATCCAACCTTGACGCACTTGCGGCCAGAGCCGCTTGTACCGATCCGGTCCGGAGCTGGGGAGTCATGGCCCAGCCGGGTACTCGATTGGATCTACCCGAACCGTGGATGGGCCGGCGTTCCGTGCGAAGCTTCGCAAGAACCGGCGGCCAATCGGGAGAGGCAAATCAGGCCCACCCCAGGTAAGGCGGCAGGTTTACTGGAGAAGCCAGCTAATGCCGTTTGAGAATCACGGAAACCGATCTTTCACGGTGACCTCGATAGACAACAATGCGCCGGCGGCATCGGGTATTTACGGTCTTTCGAATGCGCGCCAATGGATCTATGTGGGCGAGACCGCCAACATCCATGACGAGCTGCTTCAGCATCTCCGGTATCCGGACGCTTTCTTGAGGGACCACGCTCCGTCTGGCTTCACCTACGAACTCAGCTCCGTAGAACGCCGGATCGAACGCCAAAATCAGCTCGTCTTCGAGCTGGAGCCCATCGGGAACCGGCTGGCCGGCCAACTTCCCAACGGCGCCGCCCGATTCTAAGATGTACCGGAGCGTCGGCCCGGCGTGGTTGCGCCGCTCACCCGTATCTCGATCGGTGCACCATGTTGGCTCGCCCCTTCCCTGCGGCCGCCAGGAGTTTCGGATATTCACCGGCTGGTGTGTGGTATGATAACAAGAAAACTACAAGTTCACATGGCCCGCCACAGATTCACCCCGGCGCCCTAATCGGCCCGGGAAGGTATCGAGTAAGGGAGGAGAAAGCTGAGCTTATGCTTTATGACAGCACGAAGGTCCTTTTACGCGGAATGCTGCGATCGCTTCGGAGCCCGGACCAGGAAGGATGGGACGATCACGTGGAGTCAGGCGGCGAGTGCCTGTATGAGATCCACCAGATGTCTCGTCCACTGTATAAAGGGTATCGGGTCGATCCTATGAATCGGGCGCCCGCGCTCGTGCCGGTCTACGAAAGAGCAGCCCGTGCTGTGCCGCACGTGAAGTCCATGGTGAGGGCGATCCGCCGCAAAGATCGGGTTGCAGCGGTAGAGAGCGGCACCGCCGCTCTTGCCGAGATGTGACACTCGGTCGCGATCGGATCTGCCCAAGATGCATGTATTCCAGGAGACGCAGGTGAACAAGACACGCAGGGTGACGCAAGCGTTCGAGGCGAAGCTCATGGCATCGCGCCGGCGCGAGAGGTTCGCTGCCGGGGAGTTGTTGATGTTGCTCGATAGCCCCGAATCGCCGGTACGCTCGATGTTTGTCCGGATCAACGGTCTTCGGCCCACCCGTGGGGTCGAGTGCCAGTACATCATCGAATCGGACGAGTTGAACGAAAAGACCGAAATGGCCAGACCGACGCCGTAAGCCAAAACGGCCTTTCTCTTGCCCGCGCGCCCCGCCTTTGGTACATTCCTCGCCAGAGGAGGCGCGCAATGATAACCACCAGCACCCGCACGCTCGCATGCGTCATTTTCGCCCTGTTACTGCCTGCCGGAATCGCGGCGGACCCCCTGCCGGGCGAAGTCCTCTACGCCGGCTCCAGCGCCGGCCTGTTCAAAAGCGCCGATGGCGGCGCTACCTGGACCGCTGCCAACGCCGGCATCAACGGGCCGGGCGCCTGGGTAATCTCTCTGGCCATCGACCCCTCCGATCCCCAGACGCTGTACGCCGGCACCAGCGGCAGCGGCGTTTTCAAGAGCACCGACGCGGGCCAGACCTGGATCCCCTCGAGCTACCGAATGACGGACACGGCGGTTCTTGCTCTCGTCATCGACCCCTTTGTACCCGCCACGTTGTATGCCGCGACTGCCGTGCCCGCCTTCTTTCATGCCGGGAGCGCCGTGGATTTCTTCCCAGGCTCCGGGATTTTCAAAAGCACCGACGGCGGCCTGAGCTGGACAGTCTCCAATTCCGGATTGCCGCAGGCCGTCGTCGAAACGCTCACGATCGACCCGGCCAATCCGAGCGTCATCTATGCGGGAACCAGCTCCGGGTTGTTCAAGACTACTGACGGCGGGCAGGACTGGACCGCCGTCCCGGGGTTGACCACCACACTGGTCAACCAGGTCGTCATCGACCCTTCCAATTTCTCGACACTCTATGCCGCCACGGGCGCCGGTGTCTTCAAGAGCGTGGACGGAGGCCTGTCCTGGACTGCGGCCAATTCCGGCCTCACCGACCTCGAAGTGTTGTCCCTGGCCATCGACCCGGCGACTCCCGAGGTTTTGTACGCCGGCACGCGCAACGGCGGAGTCTTCAAAAGCGGCGGGGGTGGCGCCTGGTTCTCGGTCTACCCCACCCAGGCGCCGACGAGTTACGGCATAGTGCCGCTTCCTCTGGTTGCCAATCCGCTCGGAGGAACCGTCTACGCGGGCGGCTACGGCGTGTCCCGTAGCTTTATTGGCGGGGTGAACTGGCTCGGCACCAGCGGCGGTCCCGCCGGATCCGGTGTCTTCGCGCTGGCCATCGCCGTGCTGCCGGCCGTCCTCACACCCACCGGAGTCTTTCCACCGTCGGGCAGCGGTCTGACCCAGACCTTCACGTTCGCGTTCAACGCGCCCAATGGAGTGCAAAGCCTGGACGTGGTGGACGTCCTCATCAACGACTCGCTCGACGGCCGCCACGCGTGCTACTTGGCGTTCATCCCCGGTTCCACGCCGGCGTGCACGGCATCGCAATGCCTGTTCCTGGTCGACGATGCCGGAGATGCGGGCGGTGTTTACGCGGGCGGCGCGTTGTCCTTCATCACGCTGATCGGCAACAGCCAATGCTCCGTCACCGGCGGGGGCAGCGCGAGCGCCACCGGGAACACACTCACGCTGACGCTTCCGATCCAGTTCACCCCGGCTTTTGCGGGCAACAAGGTCGTCTATGCGGCAGCGCGGGACAGGTCGGCGAACAACTCGGGATGGCAGCCGCTCGGCGCGTGGAATGTGCGGGGGCCGCCGCCGCCGGGCCCCGCGGCCGTGAGCGTTTCGCCGCCACGCAGCACCGGCGACAGCCAGGCCTTCACCTTCACGTTCTCCGATACGAACGGCTTCGCGGACCTTTCGGTGATCGACATCCTCGTCAACGACTCCCTCGATGGCCGCCGCGCCTGCTATGCCGCCTTCGTGCCATCGGGGCCGGCGTCCGGGTCGGTGTATCTCGTGGACGATGCCGGCGATCCAGGCGGGCCCTTCGCCGGCGGCCTGGTTCTGCCGGGCACGGCGTCGGTGCACAACCAGCAGTGCGCCATCAACGCCGCCGGAAGCTCCGTAGCCGCCGGCGGCAACAACCTGACTCTGACGCTCTCCATCGCCTTCGGTGGCGTCACCTTTACCGGCAACCACGTCATCTACACCGCGGCGCGCAGCAGCACCCAGACCTCCGGCTGGCAGGCGCGGGGCACCGTGAGCGTGCCGCCGGCTCTGGCCTACGCCCAATAGCGCGGCCGCTTACCGTCGGTCTTGCCGATCACCTGCCCGCCTTTGATCCCGCCGCCCGCCAGAAACAGGCTGTAGGCCAGCGGATGATGATCGCGCCCGGCGCCGTTGGCGGCGCGGGCCAATCCCGGCCCTGGTCGATCCACGCGCGCAGCAGCCCGACTTCGGCCGCGGTCAGCCGCGCTCCCATGGGCGGCATCACTTTGCCATCCACTCCCGCCACCAGGCGGATCAAGCGGCTGCCCGCGCTGTTGCCCGGTTGGATGTCCTTGCCGAGCGCTCCGCCCTTCAGCGCCGCTTCCTTCTGGTCCACGCGAAACCCGCTCATCTGCTGCTGCGCGCCGTGGCAAACCTGGCAGCGTTTGAGCAGCGGCTCGATGTCGCGGGCAAAATCGACCTTGGTCCGGGCCGCCGCGGGAAGCACCTGGCTGGGCAGCGGAAGCGTGCCAATTGACACCAATAACGCGCAGTATCCCCATCCCGCCTTGACCATAGCCATCCATTATAGTCCGACTGTTGTATACTGCTGGCAACATGGGAGGGCGAACCGCAACTATCCTGGCACTCGCCGCGCTGGCATGCCGCGCCGAGGTGCGCTTTAACCGCGATGTCCGGCCGATTATGGCCGAGACCTGCTTCCGCTGTCACGGCCCGGACAAGAATGCGCGCATGGCGGGGATGCGCCTCGATATCCGCGAGGAGGCTCTCAAGCCGGCGCGCGACGGCGCTGTGCCCATCGTGCCGGGCGATCCCCAATCGAGCGCCATCATCCAGCGCATCTTCGCCGCCAACGCGCGCGTGATGCCGCCAGCCTACATCCACAAAGATCTGACCGCCGCGCAGAAAGAAACCATCCGCCAGTGGGTGGCCGAGGGCGCGAAGTACGAAGGCCACTGGGCGTACCAGCCGGTGCAGCGTCCGCCGGCCGACGGCCCCGGCAATCCCATCGACGCCTTCATTCGGGAACGCCTGGCGCGCGAGGGATTGCACGCCTCGCCGGAAGCCGATCGCCGCACGCTGATTCGCCGCGTCACGCTCGATCTCACCGGCCTGCCGCCCACTCCCGAAGAAGTCGCCGCATTTGTGGCCGACACCTCTGCCGGCGCTTACGAAAAACTCGTGGACCGCCTGATTCGCTCGCCGCGCTACGCCGAGCAGCAGGCCATGCACTGGCTCGACGCCGTCCGCTACGCCGACACCTGCGGCTTCCACGGCGATAACGCCCTGCCCGCCTGGCCCTATCGCGACTACGTCCTGCGCGCCTTCCGCGACAACAAGCCGTTTGACGAATTCACGCGCGAGCAGATCGGCGGCGACCTGATCCCCGAGGCCTCCGTCGAGCAGCGCGTGGCCTCCGCCTACAACCGGCTGAACCGTACGTCGGCCGAAGGCGGCCTCCAGGCCAAAGAGTACCTGGCCAAGTACGCCGCCGACCGCGTCCGCACCACCGTCGCGGTGTGGATGGGCAGCACGCTGGGCTGCGCCGAATGCCACGACCACAAGTTCGATCCGTTCACCTCGCGCGACTTCTACTCCATGAAGGCGTTCTTCGCCGACATCAAGGAGACCGGCCTGGTGCCGGACCGCGGCCGCAATGCCTGGGGCTCGCAGCTCGTCATGCCCACGCCCGAGCAGCAGAAGCGGCAGCAGGAATTGAAAGACCAGGTGGACGCCGCGCGCTCCCGCCTCTCCGCCAGGATGGAGAGCCTTGCGCCCAAGCGCGCCGAATGGGAAGAACAGCTTTTGAAGCGCTACGAATCGGGCGACTTGGCCTGGCGCGCGCAGCACCCCATTTCCGCCGTGTCCGCGCACGGAGCCACGCTGACCATTCACAACGCCGACGAAGTGGACTACTCCTTCTACGACGGCACCACGGCGCACGAAGGCCGCGAGCCCGGCGACGGCTTGATTGTGGCGGGCGGCGCAAATCCCGACAACGAAACCTACACCGTCACCTTCCGGCCCGGCGCAGGCACGTGGACCGCCCTGGGAATCCAAATCGTGCAGGACGAGGGACTGCCCGGTCTCCGCGTGGCCCGCGGCGCCGATCGCCTTGTGATCACCGAGATCGAAGCGGAGGCCGGCGGGCGGAGCGCGCCCTTCCTGGTGGGTTCCGCGAACCTGAATGCCGTAGCTCCCGAGTTCCCGCCTCTGGCCGCGTTCGACGGCAATCCCAAAACCGGCTTTGCCATCGCCACCTATAACGAAGCCACCAAGGTCATGCTGGCGCTGCGATTCGTCCAGCCCGTGCGGACCGGGCCTGACTCGCTGATGACCGTTCGCCTGCATCAGGATTCGGATTACCGGCGCGCCACCATCGGCCGTTTCCGCGTGGCGCTCTCGTCCGGCGAATACTCGTGGCCCGCGGGCGAGAAGGGCAAAGAAATACCCGACGGCGTCTTGAAAGCGCTGCGCACCCCGAAGGAAAAACGAACCGAGCCGCAGGAACGGGCCATCGCGGCGCATTTTCAGTGGGCATCGCCCGAAGCGCAGGCCGAAATCATCGAAGTCGCAAAGCTGGAGCACCAGGCGGCGCTGCTCGAGGCGAAGATTCCGCGCGTGGTGGTTGCCGAAGCCACCACTCCCACCGAAACCCGCATTCTGCCGCGCGGCAACTGGATGGACGAAACCGGCGAGATCGTCACGCCCGCCGTCCCGGCTTTCCTCGGCAAGCTCGATACTGGCGACCGGCGCGCCACGCGGCTGGATCTCGCCGATTGGCTGGTCTCGCCCTCCAATCCGCTGACCGCGCGCGTCTTCGTCAACCGCCTGTGGCGGCAATTCTTCTCTATCGGCATCTCCAAATCGCTCGACGACCTCGGCTCGCAAGGCGAATGGCCCACCCATCCGGAGCTGCTCGATTGGCTCGCCGCGGAATTCATGCACCCGGAATGGCAGCCAGAAGGCGCGCACCCCTGGGACGTGAAACACATCATCCGCGCGATCGTTACCAGCCAGACCTATCGCCAATCGTCGCTCGGCAGCCAGCAATTGGACGAGCGCGACCCCGACAACCGCCTGCTGGCGCGCCAGAGCCGTTTCCGGGTGGATGCGGAAGTGGTTCGCGACATCGCCCTTTCGGTATCGGGCTTGCTGGTGGAGGAGTTCGGCGGCCCCAGCGCCAAGCCGTACGAGCCCGACGGCTATCTCGCCACCCTGAATTTCCCCAAGCGCGAGTATTCCGCCAGCCACGGCGGCGACCTCTATCGCCGCGGCGTCTACACCTTCTGGCAGCGCTCGTTTCTGCACCCCAGCCTGCTGACCTTCGATGCTCCCACGCGCGAGGAGTGCACCATCAACCGCGTCGGCTCGAATACCCCGCTGCAAGCGCTGGTGCTGCTCAACGACCCGATTTACGTGGAAGCGTCGCGCGTGTTGGCGGCCAACATGCTGCGCAATTCGGGCAGCCTGGACGATCGCGTGGCCTGGGCGTTCCAGCGCGCCGTGGATCGCGCCCCGTCCGCCGAGGAGCGGCGCATTCTCGCCGACCTGTACCGCTCGAGCTTCGACAAATTTCGCGGTTCGCCCGACGCCGCCCGAAAGCTGATTCATGCCGGCGAATCGCCCGTGCCGGCCGACCTGAGTCCGGTGGAACTGGCGGCTATGACCACCGTGGCCCGCGCGATTCTCAACCTGCACGAGACGATTACGAGGAACTGAGATGGACAACGACCTTCTCCGCCGCACCTTTCTGGGCCGTGGCATCGCCGGCCTCGGGCTTCTGGGCCTGAACGCGCTGCTCGATCCGCGCCTGATGGCCGCCGACGCCTCTCGCGGCGCCGTCAATCCCCTGCATCATCCCGCCAAGGCCAAGCGCGTCATTTTCCTTTACCAGGCCGGCGGCCCCTCGCATCTCGAAACTTTCGACTACAAGCCCAAGCTGGTCCAGATGCACGGCCAGCCGATGCCCGAGTCGCTCACCAAGGGGCAGCAGGTGGCGCAGCTTCAGGGTAAGCCCCTGGTCTGCTTCGGACCGCAGTACGGCTTCCGCAAGTTCGGCAAGTCCGGGCAGGAGATGTGCGAGCTGTTCCCGCACATGGGCAGCGTGGCCGACGACTTCTGCATCGTGCGCTCCATGACGACCGAGCAGATCAACCACGACCCGGCCCACACCATCATGAACACCGGCTCCATTATTCCCGGCCGGCCGAGCATGGGCTCGTGGGTGTTCTACGGCTTGGGCGCCGATACCGAGGATCTGCCGGGCTTCGTGGTGCTGCTCTCCGCCGGACGCGGCGGACAGATGCAGCCCATCGCCGCGCGCCAATGGTCGGCCGGCCTGCTGCCCAGCCGTTTCCAGGGCGTCAAACTGAATTCCATCGGCGACGCCGTGCTCTACATCCGGAACCCGCCGGGCATCTCCGGCGACGTGCAGCGCGAGTCCATCGACGCCATCAACCGGCTGAACCGCGCGGAGTACGCGGCCCTGCGCGATCCCGAAATCGAAACGCGCATCGCCCAATACGAGCTGGCGTTCAAGATGCAAGCCAGCGTGCCCGACCTGGTGGACATGCGCCAGGAGCCCAAGGAAGTGCTGGAGATGTACGGCGCGCAGCCGGGCGACGGCTCCTACGCCTCGAATTGCCTGCTGGCGCGGCGCCTCGCCGAGCGCGGCGTGCGCTTCATCCAGCTCTACCACCGCGACTGGGACCATCACGGCAGCCTGAAGCCCAACATGGCGCTCAAGGCCGAGGAGGTGGACAAGCCCACCGCCGCGCTGATCACCGATCTCAAGCGGCGCGGCATGCTCGACGACACCCTGGTGATCTGGGGCGGCGAATTCGGCCGCACGCCGATGTCGCAGAACGGCGATGGCCGCGACCACCACATCAAGTGCTTCTCCTTCCTCATGGCCGGCGGCGGCATCAAAGGCGGCATCACTTATGGCTCCACAGACGACCTGGGCTACGCCGCCGAGGAAAACCCCGTGAGCGTCCACGATTTCCACGCCACCATGCTTCACCTGCTGGGCGTGGACCACAAGCGCCTCGCGGTGAAGTTTCAGGGTCTCGACGTGCGGCTCACTGGCATCTCCGGCGACGTGGTGAAGGACATTCTGGCCTGATTCGGGTGGAGCGCCGGCCCTAAGCTAGAACGAATACTTCAGTCCGAGTTGTATCTGCCGCATGGAGATAGCAGTACTGCTGATTACTCCGAAATTCTGGTGAGCGGCGGTGGCAGGCTGGCCAGGGAATGCCGAGCCCGACAGGATGTTGAGGCCCGGCGCTCCCCATGACGGGTGGTTCAGGACGTTCAACGCCTCAAAACGGAACTGAATCAAATGACGCTCGTTGTACGGCATCCTGAACTGCTTGTGAAATTCGCCGTCCAGCGCAAAGGTACCCGTTGTCTGGATGGTGTTCCGGCCGGCGTTGCCGAAATTTCCAGGCGGCGCCTCGACGAAAGCCGCGGGATTCAGCCAACGGGAAGGCGTCGGATTGCTCAGGTAAGGGCTGATGCCCGTGGAGTTGGGGCGGTCGTAGCCGCCGTCGGAGGTGCTCGCGTTGTCCACGCCTCCTATGGAAAGCGTCGCCGGCAGCCCCGTTTGCATGGTGAGGATGCCGCCGGACTGCCAGCTGCCGATGACCGCGTTCGCAACCGCATCGTGGATGTTCAGCATCTTGCCCTTACCCACCGGCCGCTCATAAAGGACGGAGGTCGCGAGCCGGCTCCGAACGTCGAAAGCGGAAAGCCCCCGCTCGCACTCGATGCAGTCGCTGTTCTGCGGGAACAATGTGTCATAGCCTTGCATGCCGCTGGTGGCCTCGCCGTTGTACTAGAATAGCTATTTTAAGGGCTCAATGTCCGCTGTACTCGAACCCTCCGTAGTTGCGCCGCCTGCGCCCGAAACCGCCGGGCCGCGACCGGTAGTCCAGCCGCCCGAGTCCGGGCGCGGCAAGCAGTGGGTCGTACTGCTGGCGGCAATGGTTGCCGCCGCCGCCGCGCTCTACCTGCGGCCGTGGCAACCGGCGAAGCCCGCTCTCGTGACCGGCGTACCCACCGCGAAAGCCATCCGCGGCATCCTGCTCGACACGCTTCGCCTGTCCGGCTCCATCGCGGCCACGCGCTACGCGGACATCATCGCGCCCCAATTGCAAATGCCCGACAACGGCTTCGGCATGGTCCTGATGGAGTTGCCTCCCCCCGGCTCGATGGTGAAGGAGGGCGGCGTCTTGGCGCAGGTCGACGTCCAGGCAGCCCGGGACCATCTCGACGACGTGGAGGCGCAGGTCGACCAGGGCGAGTTGGACCTCGTGCGGGTGAAGTCGCAGCAGGACGCGGAAACCGAAGCGGTCCAGCAGCGCGTTCGCGTAGCCCGGGGAGATCTGGAAAAAGCGCAGCAGGACATGCGCGCGCTGCCGGCCAAAAACACGATCGACCAGGAACTGCTCTCCATGGCCCGTGACGAAGCCCAGGCCCGGTACGATGAAGCGTTGCGCCAGGTGCCCCGCTACGAGGAAAGCCACCGGGCGGCCTGGCGTATCGCCGAAATGAATCAGGAGTTCCAGGTGCGCCATCGCGACCGCCACCGGGCCGACATCCGGCGCCTCACCATGAAGGCGCCCATGGCCGGCCAGGTGGTGATGCGGCCGATCTACCGCAACGGCGAGCAGGGTACCGTCCGGGTGGGCGATCTGATCGCGCCCGGCCAGCTTTTCATGCGAGTCGTGGATGCCAGCAGCGTGCGCATGGAGACCTACATCAACCAGGCGGAAAGCGAGTTGGTGCGCATCGGCCAACGGGCCAAGATCCATTTCGACGCATATCCCGAGATCACCATGGATGGCACGGTCGCAGCGGTCGGCACCATCGCCGAGGGCAGCCGGCGCGTCAACTACTTTATCCGCAGGATTCCGGTGCGCGTCGATCTCGAAGGCAACGATCCGCGGGTGCTGCCCGATCTGACCGCCAGCGCCGATGTGGTGCTCGCCGAGCAGGACGACGCCGTCATCGTCCCGCGGCAGGCGGTAGTGGAAGAGGATGGCCGGTCGATCGTCTACGTGAAGCAGGCCGGCAGCTTCACGCCGCGTGAAGTGGAAATCGGCATGTTCAGCAATACCGGGGCCTCCGTGACCTCGGGATTGCAGGCCGGCGAAGAAGTCGCGCTCGAGCGGCCGCTCTGAGCCGTTTCCGTCAGGCCACCATCTTGCGGAAGCGCTCGTAGGCGCCTTCCCACTCCGCGCTCTGCCGCGGCTCGATCATGACCGGCGCAAACGAATTCCGCACTACGGCGCGCACATCGTCCAGTCCGCGCAGTTCGCCCGCGCCGATGGCCTGCACCAGCAGGTTGCCGATCGCCGTCGCCTCGCTGGGCCCCGCCACTACCGGCCGCCCGGTGCAGTCCGCCACGAACTGGTTGAGCACCATGTTGCGCGACCCGCCGCCCACGATGTGGATCACCTCGATCTTCCGGTTGCCCAGCCTCTCGAGGCTCTCGAGCACCTGCCGGTAGCGCAGCGCCAGGCTCTCCAGAATGGCGCGGGCGTACTCCCCGTGGTTCGCCGGCGGCTGCTGGCCCGCTGCCCGGCAGTGTTCGGCGATCTTGCGGGGCATCTCGCCCGGCTCCAGGAACGCGTCGGGATTGATCAGCGCGCTGAACGCCCGCGCCTCCCCGGCCATCCCGGTGAGCTGCTCGTAGTTGTATTCCGTGCCTTCCAGGCTCCACGCGCGCCGGCATTCCTGCAGCAGCCACAGCCCGGCGATATTCTTCAGCAGCCGGATGGTATTGCTCACCCCGACTTCGTTGGTGAAATTCAGGGCGAGCGATTGCTCGTTGATTACCGGCGCGGCCATCTCCAGGCCCATCAGCGACCACGTGCCCGAGCTGATGTAGCACCAGTCGCCGCCCCCTTTCGATGGCACCGCCGCGACCGCCGCCGCGGTATCGTGCCCCGCTGTGGCGAATACCGTCGTGTGCGGCTTGTCGAGCATCTTCCCTAGCGGCGTTCCCGGCGCGACTATCGGCGCGAGAATTCCGGCGGGCAAGCCCAGGCGGTCCAGCAGTTCCGTAGCCCATGCCATGGACGCCGGATTGAAAAACTGCGTGGTGCTGGCGATGGTGGCCTCGGATTTCGCTACGCCCGTCAGCCGGTAGTTGAACAGGTCGGGCATGTTGAGTAGCGTGCACGCGGAACCCAGCGCGGCCGAGCCCGCCAGCTTCGCGGAGTACAACTGGAACAGCGTGTTGAACTGCATGAACTGGATGCCGGTATAGCCGAACACTTCGTTGCGCGGCACCGCTTCGAAGAGCTTCTCCATCATCCCGTTGGTGCGCGCGTCGCGATAGTGGCGCGGCTTTTCGATCAGCGTGCCATCCGCGCCGAGCAGGCCGTAGTCCACGCCCCACGTATCGATGCCGATGCCGTCCAGCGCGAGATGGCGCGCCGCGGCCGCCGCGATTCCCTGGCGGATTTCGCCCCACAGCCGCTCCGTGTCCCAATACAAAGCCTCCCCTTCGCGCACGGGCGTGTTGGGAAAGCGGTGCAGTTCGTCGACTGCCAGTTTGCCGCCGTCGAGCGCGCCCACTATAGCGCGGCCGCTCTCGGCGCCGAGATCGAAGGCCAGATACCGGCTCATGATCGTTATGATACGAGAGCCCGGGCCGCCATGGGAAACGGCAGCCCTGTGGCGCCGGCGCTTTGCCTGCCGGGTCGAGACTCGTCTCCGTTTTCCCGGCGCGGCTGACTCGGAGTCTGGTCACTCCGCCGGCTTAAGATCTCTTGCCGGCCTTTCACAAACTTATTACATGGCTCTAACAAGCGCACGAGCCAGACTTACTTAGAATCGGCAATATGAAACTCTTTAACAACAACTGTTTGATTGCTTTGGTCGCGCTGAGTGTCACTTCGGTTACAGCCGGCGCGCAAAATGCGTTTGTGCAACATAACTTGGTATCCGATATCGCCGGACTAGGTGACCACACCGACAAGAAACTGACTAACGCCTGGGGCCTCGTGCACAGTTCCGGGAGCCCGTGGTGGGTGAACGCCAACGGCTCCGGATTCTCTCTGGTGTACGATGGCACGGGCGCCGGAGTTCCCGCGGCAAGCCCCATCGCGGTGCCGGTGGCGGTGCCCGCGGGCGACCAGAACCCTGCCACGCCAACCGGCATCGTATTCAACGGAACACAGGATTTCCAGATCGCTCCCAGCAAGCCGGCGGCGTTCATCTTTGTTACCGAGGACGGAACGATTTCGGGGTGGAATTCCGGCGCCAACGGCGGGCAGGCGGTCATGGAAGTTAACAAGTCTGACTCGGCGGTTTACAAAGGGGTAGGTATTGGACAGATCGGCGCCACCAATGTTATCTACGCCGCTAACTTCCGCCAGGGAACTGTAGATACCTTCGATGGTAACTTCAAGCCAGTGACTCTTTCGGGGACGGCGTTCCAGGACCCGAACCTGCCCGCCGGATTCGCGCCGTTCAACGTGACCTCCATCAACGGAGCCGTTTACGTGACCTTTGCCAAACAGGACGGCCAGAAGCACGACGACGTCCCGGGCCATGGCTTGGGTTACATCGATAAGTTCACCCCCGACGGAACGCTGATCGTCCGGTTCGAACACGGTCCGTGGATGAACGCGCCGTGGGGCCTCGCCGTCGCGCCGGGCAATTTCGGCGATTTGAGCAGCCGGGTGCTGACGGCTAATTTCGGAAGCGGCCAGATTGCGGCGTTCGATGCCACCTCGGGCCAGTTCGTGGGCATGCTTCGGGGCAAGAGGAAGCCGATCACCATCGATGGCCTTTGGGGCTTGGACTTCGGGAATGACGGCAGCGCGGGCCCTTCCAATGCCCTGTTTTTCACGGCCGGCATTCAGGATGAAAGCCACGGCCTTTTCGGGACGCTGACACCGATTCCCTCAGCCAAAGGGAACTGATCGGAGCAGGGGGGCGACGCCGGTCGGAACCTGAGGCCGGCGCGCCAAAAACTGAGTGTCCCGGCCGCCAGCCCTGCCCCAGCCGGCGAAGTCCCCGTCCGGCGGAATATTCACACCCGATTCTCGTGCCTGCAAGAAAGCCTTCCATGCACATTTTACAGTGAGGAAAGCCTAGTACTCACACCCAAAGCTGTGAAGTAACGCATTTTCAATAACCTACGGAATAGGCATCAAGATTGCTGCTGATTAAGCTTTCCAGCAATTGTGTCGATAAACACAGAATAGGAGTGTAACTATATCGTGCCTACTACCGAATTGAGGTCGGTCAGTCTCCTGCGAAGCTGTTTCCGATGCGGGAAGGAATTCCGCCATGATGGCGGGAGCAGAATTTGTCCAGCCTGCCGGTGTCCGAAGGCGAAAAGCGGGCCGCTTAACCCGAAACTCAGCTTTCGGGAAAAACAGGTTGTCAACCTGATTGCCCAAGCCAAGCCCAACAAGGAGATCGCCTTCGAGTTGCACCTCACGGAAGGGACCATCAAGGAGTATTTGAACCGCATCTTCCGAAAACTCGGCATGGCGAATCGGACCGAGCTTGCCATCTGGGGGCTCACACATCTGTCGAATCAGTCGCAGCAGGTGGACGAATGCGTCGCGTGAAGGTGGCGTAACAGATAGAGGCTACAGCTGTTTATCGAAACGTGCAGGCTTAGGCCGTCCACCACCTCCATTTCGCGATTGCGGCGGGTGGGGCAATCGAGAACACGGCCGCAATCAGAGGTGTCTCTCGATTGCGGGCGGAACGGTGTCCGGCGGCCCGATGGAACATGCACATCCGATTCTCCGTTAATCCTCACCTCTGTGAGGACCTCGTGAAGATATCCGCCATACTGCCACTGCTGATTGGATCCCTGCTCTCCCTTGGTCCGCCGGCTCCCGCACAGGAACTTGCCAACGCGATCTTTCTCGAGCCGGAGGGCAAGATCGACCCGCGCGGCGCCGAAATCCAGGAGAGCGTGCCGCTCTACCGGAGGGCCGCGGACCCTGCCCTCCCGACTTCGACCTGGCGCCCGGCGGCAACCACGCGGCCGTGGGGTTTCGCCTCCGCAGCCTCGACCGGGCTGGCGCACGAACGGCGCGGCCCCCAGGTGCGCTTCGAGCGTTTTGAGATGGATGCCGTATCCCTCGGTGAATGCCGTGGTTGACGCGCGGCGCGCTGCCTTCCGAAGCCGTTATCGCCGAGCGCGAGCGCCAGCTCATGATCTCCATGCGGGCGTTGTTCGCATCGGGCGCCGACGGCTCCCGGCCGTGGCTGCTGAACCTGTCTCCGAGCACCAGGCGGACGCGCGTTCCGGGCGCCTCGCAGCGGATCTCCGAGCCGCCAGTAGAGCACTTCGGGACTCTCCCGCACCTGGCCGTGCCAGCGCTTGCGCGCGGCGTTGATGGCCTGGACGTTTAGCCTGGCCGCGTCGAGGCTCAGCGCCGCGAGGCAATGCTCCTTCCACAGCGCCGCGGCGCCGGCGTCCACGAACACGCCGTGGCTGAGGTCGTTCAACACGTCAACCACCTCGGCCTTCTGATCGGGGTCGCGCTGGGCTCCGAATCGCCGGTGAGCTTCGACGTCAACACCGTCCAGCCCGGCGTCCTGCGCCTGATCCCGGGAATCACCGAGCCCGAAATATCCGCCTGGCTCGACCAACGCGCGCGCAAGCCGTTCGCCGGCGCCGCCGACTTCCGCTCGAGGAGCGGCCTCCGCGATGCCACGCTGGCGGCCCGGAAACTGTGAGCTACACCGAACGCTGGCGCGCGAAATTCCACGCGTGCTCCACGATCGTCCGCAACTCCGTGTACTGCGGCTTCCACCCCAGCTTGGTACGCAGCTTCTCCGACGCCGCCACCAGCGCGGGAGGGTCTCCCTCGCGGCGCGGCCCTACCACGTACGGCACCTTCTGGCCGGTCACTTCTTCCACCGCGCGGATCGTCTCCATCACCGAGTGGCCCGTTCCCGTCCCCACGTTGAAATGATCCGAAGCGCCCCCGCCTGACAGGTGTTCGAGCGCCAGAATGTGCGCCTGCGCCAGGTCGTCCACGTGGATGTAGTCGCGGATGCAGGTGCCGTCCGGCGTGTCGTAGTCCGCGCCGAAAACCGTTACGGGTTTCCCGGTCAGCACGGCGCGCAGCAGCAGCGGGACCAGGTGGGTCTCCGGATCGTGTTCCTCCCCCAGGTTGCCGTCGGGAGAGGCGCCCGAAGCATTGAAATAGCGCAGGCTCACGCTCGTCAGGTGATGGATCTGGTCAAACCACCGCAGCAGCGTCTCCGTCATTACCTTGGATTCGCCGTAGGGGTTGACCGCGTGGATCGGAAAAATCTCCAGAATCGGGCTCGCCTGCGGGTCGCCGTACACCGCCGCCGAGGATGAAAACACCAGGTGTTTCACGCCTGCCCGCACCATCGCGGTGAGCAGCGAAAGCGTGCCGCCCACGTTGTTGACGAAGTACCTTTCCGGCTCGCGCATCGATTCGCCCACCGCGATGAAGGCGGCGAAGTGGATCACCGCCTCGCATTCCGTCTGCCGCAGGACCTCCGTCAGCGCGCTGGTCTCGGCAAGGTCGAGCTTGTACAGGCGCCCGCCCGGCACGTTGTGCTTGTAGCCTTTTGAAAGGTTGTCCACTATGGCGACGTCGTACCCCTGCCGCAGCAACAGCCGCACGGTGTGCGAACCGATATAGCCGGCGCCGCCGGTCACCAGAACTCTTCTTGGGCTCATGAGTCCTGATTGTAGTAGCATGGCGGTTCTATGCCAAATGGGGCCGAGCTGTTCGTGGGGTCCGCCGCTCGCTTGGGGATCGATTGCATCTTCACGCTGGTGGGCGATCACCTGAACGAAGTCCTGCTGGCGGCCGTGCGCGCGGGCCTGCGCGTTTTCGACCTGCGGCACGAATCGGGCGTAACCCACGCCGCCGATGCCTGGGCGCGCATTCACCGCAAGCCCGCCCTGGCCCTGGTGACCGGCGGGCCCGGCCACACCAACTCGCTCACCGGAATTGCCACCGCCAACCTCGCCGGCAGCCCCTTGATCGCCGTGAGCGGCAGCCGCCCCAGCACGCTCGCACACCGCGAGGCGTTTCAGGACATCGACCAGGTGGGGATGGCGCGTCCTGTAGTGAAGTGGGCCGCCGAGCCCCCCTGCGCGGCGGAGATCCCCTTCTACCTGGCGCGCGCCTACGCGGTGGCCAACAGCGCCCGCAAAGGCGCGGTCCATCTCACCATCCCCATCGATGTGTTTCTCGAAAACGGCGAGCCGGGCGTTCTGCCGGACCCCGCACCGGACCTGAATCTCCCGCCCGACCCGGCCGGCATCGAGCGGGCCATCGACCTGCTTCGCGACGCCCAGCGCCCCGTCGTGATCGCCGGGAGCGGCATCTGGTGGGCGCGCGCCGAGGACGCGTTGCGGCGCTTCATCGAGCGCACCTCCCTGCCGCTGTACACCATCACCATGGCCCGCGGCGCCGTCTCCGACGAGCATCCGCTGGTGATGGGCTATGCCGACCCGGCCCTGAACCGTGCCGTGCACACGTCCTTCCGCGAGGCCGACCTCTTCCTGGTGATCGGCAAGCGCATCGATTATCGCCTGGCTATGGGCGGCCCGCGCCTGTTTCCGCCCCACGCGCGCTTCATTCAGATCGACGTTCATCCCGGGGAATTGGGCCTCAACCACAAACTCGACGTCGCCATCTGCGCCGATGCGCGCCTGGCGCTCGAAGCCCTGTCGGAGGCTGCCTGGCCCACCCCGTGGCCGCCGCTCGCGTGGCTCGACCGCCTGCGCGCCCTCCGCCGCGATTGGGAAGGGCACCTGGCCCGCGCGGCCTCCCACACCGCCGCCCCCATCCACCCCGCGGCCTTCTTCCGCGAGCTCCGGACGGCCCTGCCGCGTGACGTGCTCTTCTCCTGGGACGGCGGCGATTTTGCCCACTGGGGCCGCGCCTCGCTTCCCGCCCGCGAGCCCGGCGGATGGCTGCGGCTCGGGCCCCTCGGCACCATCGGCTCGTCGCTCCCCAACGGCTTGGCCCTGCAACTCACGCATCCCGGCCGGAAAGTCGCGATCATCACCGGCGATGGCGCCTTGGGCTTCTATCTTGCCGAAATGGACACCGCCGCCCGCCACAAGCTGCCCGTCGTCATCATCGTCGGCAACGATGCCGGCTGGGGCCTGGAGCGCGAGCTCCAGACTGCGGCCTACGGCAGTGCGGCCACCGTCGCCTGCGAGTTGCAATCGGCGCGTTATGACGCCATCATGAAAGCGTTCGGCGGCGATGGCGAAACCATCGAGCGCCTGGAGGAAGTGCGGCCCGCCGTGGACCGCGCCTTCGAGTCGCGTGTGCCCTACTGCCTCAATGTGAAGATCCGCGGTGTCCGCTCGCCCTTCACCGAGTGGCAGATTGCCGGGAAGAAACGGTGAGATGGTTTTCCATCGGCGTGCTTGCCCTGCTGGAGTTGAGCGCCCTGCCCGCGCAGGGCCTGCCGGATTGGGTCCTCCAGCTTTCGCGCGCCAAGCGCCACGCCCGCTCCAATTTCGAGCGTCTTCCGAACTACTCGTGCTTCCAGACGGTCGAGCGCTTCGACAAGGGTCCGCGCGACAGCGCATTCCGGCTCTTGGACACGCTGCACCTCGAAGTTGCATTCGTCGGCGGCAAGGAATTGTACGCGCAGGCGGGAGGCCACTTCGATGCGGAGTCTCCTTCCGATATCGTATCCACCGGCGCGTTCGGCACCGGCGCGTTTACCTCCACCGCGCGCAACCTGTTTGTGCTCGACGCCAGCCGCCCCACCGGCTGGGCGCGCGAGTATCGCGCCGGCAAAGCCGAGGCGCTTCGCTTCGACTTCGCAATCTCCCAAATGCAGGGCCCCTTGACCCTGCAATCGGGGGCCGCCCGTGCGGTGGTCGGCGAGCGCGGAAGCTTCTGGGTGGCCCCGGAATCGCTCGACTTGCTGGAGATCGAAGATCACGCCGTCGACATTCCGCCCGAGCTGCTGATGCTCGATTCCCAAACTAACATCCTGTACGCCAAGGTGCGGATCGGCGCCTCCGACGTGATCCTGCCGAAGACCGCCGAAATGCTCGTCGTGCATTATGGCGGCGAGCTGAGCAGGAATGTCAGCGAGTTCTCCGGCTGCCGCGAATACGGCAGCGAATCCACGATCACGTTCGGCGACACCCCGCCCCCGCCTCCGCCGCCTCCCAAGAAGAAGTGATTGGCCGTGCCCGCCGCTCCATTCCTCCACCCCGAAGCGCCCTCCAGTGGCACACGCCTTCCCGCCTGTGTGAGAATAGGCTCAATCACCAGGAAAGTGAACTGACCGGGTTGCCACGAAAAGCTGCCAGTATTGCGATCTATCCGGGATCGTTCGACCCCATCACGAACGGCCACCTGGATCTCATCCAGCGGGGCGCCCGGCTGTTCGACAAGCTCATCGTTTCCATTCTGCGGAACGACGCCAAGGAGCCGCTCTTCTCCGTCGAGGAGCGCATCGAGATGCTGCGCGAAGTGGTGCACGTTTACCCCAACGTGGACGTCGATTCGTTCGACGGCCTTCTGGTGGATCACGCGGCGGCCCGCTCCGCCACCGTGATGCTGCGCGGCATACGGGCCATCTCGGATTACGAGTACGAGTTGCAGATGGCGCTCATGAATCGCCGTCTGGATCCTCGCCTGGAGACCGTCTTCCTGTTGTCTCATGAAGCCTATTCGTTCATCAGCTCGCGCCTGGTGAAGGAAGTTTTCGGATTGGGGGGCAACATCACCGGCCTCGTGCCGCCCCCCGTCGAGGCCCGGCTGAAACGCCGTATGGCCAAGGTGAATCAAAGAGGAGGGTGACCACATCGCCATGCAGTTAGTAGCAAACGGAATTGCCGAACGTATCTCTTCCATCAGCGTCTCGTCCACCATGAAGGTCGCGTCGGACGCCGAGAAGCTTCGCGCGGAGGGCGTGGACGTCGTCGACTTTGGCGCCGGCGAGCCCGATTTCCCTACGCCCGACAACATCAAGCAGGCCGCCGTCCGCGCCATCGAGCAGAATTTCACCAAGTACACTCCGGCCTCCGGCACTGCTGAATTGAGGAAGGCCGTTTGCGAACGCCACGCCCACGATTTCGGCACCGAGTACAAGCCTGCCGAGTGCATCATCACCGTCGGCGGCAAGCACGTCGTCTTCAATCTCATGCAGGCGCTGGTGAACCCCGGCGACGAGGTGGTCATCCCCGTTCCCTTCTGGGTGACCTACCAGGACGTGGTCCACTACGCCGGCGGCAAATGCGTGTTCATCGAAACCGACCAGGCCCAGGGCTTCACCGTCACCGCCGCCATGATCGAGCCGCACCTCACGCCGCGGACCAAGATTGTCATCGTCAACTCGCCCTGCAACCCCAGTGGCGCCGTGGTCGACCGCGCTGAATTCGAGCAGATCTTCCGCCTCACTTCCGCGCGCGGCATTTACCTGCTCACCGACGAGTGCTACTCCAAGTTCCTCTACGACAGCCGTCCGTTTTCCATCGCGTCCCTGCCCGGCGCCAAGGATCACCTGCTGGTGGCGGGCTCCCTTTCCAAGACCTACGCCATGACCGGCTGGCGCATCGGCTTCGGCCTCGTGCCGGCCCCCATTGTGACCGCCATGACCAAGCTGCAGAGCCACTCCACTTCCAATCCCTGCTCGGTTTCGCAGAAGGCCGCTGTGGAAGCCCTGCGCGGGCCTCAGGATTCCGTGGTCGCCATGCTCGCCGAGTACCGCCGCCGCCGCGATTTCGTGATCCAGCGCCTGCGCGCCATCCCGGGCGTCACCTGCGCCGAGCCGCGCGGCGCATTCTACGCCTACCCGGATGTGTCCGTGGCGATGGGCAAGGACGGCGTCGACAATACCCTGCACTTCGCCGAGCGCCTGCTGGCGGAAGCTTTTGTCGCCGTGGTTCCCGGCGAAGCTTTCGGCACCCATCGCCACGTCCGCATGTCCTACGCCGCGTCCATGAAAGATCTGGATCGTGGCCTCGATCGCATCCACCAGTTCATCGTCCGGTATTCATGAGCCCCGAAAAGCCGCTGCGTCTCACTCCCTCCCTGCGGCAAAAAGTGTGGGGCAGAACTCACCTCGCGCCCTATTTCAAGGACGCGGCGAGTCCGGTGGGCGAGGCGTGGTATCTGGCCGAAGAGGACCTTCCGCTTCTGGTCAAACTGATCTTCACCTCGGAGCGGCTCTCGGTCCAGGTGCATCCCGCCGATGGCGAAGATGGGCCGCGCGGCAAAACCGAAATGTGGCACATCCTGGAGGCCGACCCGGGCGCCTCCATCGCCGTGGGATTTCGCGAGCCCATCACGCGCGAGCGCCTGTGGGAAGCCACGCGTACCGGCGAAGTCGAGCAACTGCTCAACTGGATACCGGTGAAGCCCGGAGAAACGTACTTCACACCCGCGCACACTGTTCATGCGATCGGCGCGGGTATCGTACTCTGCGAGATCCAGCAGAATTCCGACGTGACCTACCGCCTCTGGGACTACGGCCGCCCCCGCGAGATCCACGTGGAAAAGGCCGTGCCGATTTCCGACCTGGGCGTGCACCCCGGCGCCGCGCACCCGGTTCCGCTCGAGCCCGGGCGCCAAGAACTGGTGCGCTGCCCCTACTTTGTGACGCAATCGGTCGAGATGCGGCCCGGCGAAAAGCACACGCCCGCCGCCGAGACCTGCCAATTATGGATCTGCCTGGAAGGCGCCGGCAGTATCGGCGCGGGCCGGTTTCAGCGCGGCGAAGTGTGGCTGCTCCCCGCCCACGGCTCCCAGCCGGTCATTCGTGCCGATTCCCCGTCGCGCTTTCTGCGGACCTTCGTGCCGTAGTTTGTGGGGCACGGTCGAAAACCTATACCGATGCACCCGCAGTAGGGACGGGTGGAATGACCTGATAGCCCAGGGATCGAAGTTCCCGCACGAACTTGGCTACCCGGTTCCGAAGCAGCTTGG
>Ga0116223_10000509_pt1 | contig 47485 bp, 47 predicted proteins | sample Sb_taG_3_FD_90092 | JGI IMG/M metagenome (GOLD analysis project Ga0116223, IMG submission 90092) | Peat soil microbial communities from Weissenstadt, Germany - Sb_50d_a_PC metaG | ecosystem: Environmental > Terrestrial > Soil > Wetlands > Peat | place: Germany: Weissenstadt | collected 2010-09-21 | reverse complement strand
GCTGTTCGAGAGCGGCGAGGGAGTAAGGCAAAGGGCACCTCCAGTCCTAACGTATACATACGTTAGGATTATATCCACAAAAAAAGAAAACTGCTGGATCGCACCTTGTAGGTCGCACACCCATTGCCCGCCCCACAACACACACAAATTGATCGGGCGGCTTACAATTGGTAGCGATGCCCTTCCCCATCCACCGCAAGCGCCGCTTGCGGGTTTCCGAATCGATGCGCCGGCTGGTTCGCGAGACCCACCTTGCGCCTAGTCAATTCATCCTGCCGCTGTTTGCGTGTCCGGGCGAGGGCGTGCGGAAGCCCATCAGCTCCATGCCCGGCAACTTCCAGCTTTCGATTGATGAGTTGGTCAAAGAGTGCCAGGGCGCGCATGCGCTGGGCATCGGCGGCGTGATTCTGTTTGGGATTCCGGACACCAAAGACGACGCCGCTTCGGAAAACTACTCCGATACCGGGATCGTGCAGCGGGCGGTGCGGGCCGTGAAGCGCGAGCTGCCGGAATTGCTGCTGATGACCGACGTGTGCAACTGCGAGTACACCAGCCATGGGCACTGCGGCAAGGTGATCGACGGCCCCGCTGGTCCAGAAGTGGACAACGATTCCACGCTGGCCTGGCTGGCGGAAGCCGCGGTGACGCATGCCCGGGCGGGGGCCGATATCGTGGCGCCGTCGGACATGATGGACGGGCGCGTGGCGGCGATCCGGCACTCGCTCGACGCGCATGGATTTCAGAACACGGCCATCTTGTCGTACGCGGCGAAGTTTGCGTCCGGCTTTTATGGGCCGTTTCGCGAGGCGGCCGAATCCACGCCCCAGTTCGGCGACCGCCGCACGTATCAGATGGACCCAGCTAATGGCCGCGAGGCCATGCATGAGATGGAGCTGGATCTCGAAGAAGGCGCCGACATGCTGATGGTCAAGCCGGCCATGCCCTATCTGGATCTGGTCCGGCAGGCGCGCGACCGCTTCCCGGTGCCGCTGGGAGCCTACCAGGTTTCGGGCGAGTTCAGCATGATCATGGCGGCGGTGGAACGGGGCTGGCTGGAATACGAACGCGTGATGCTGGAGACGCTCACCTCCATTCGCCGCGCGGGTGCGGATTTTATCCTGACGTATTTTGCGCGCGATGCGGCTCGTGTCTTGGGTTAAGCGGTGGGGCGGCGCCAGGCGCGGCCATCGCGGGGCATGGCCCCGCGCCACAGCGCTGCTGGCGGTTCTGTGCGCGGCTATGCTCGGATTGCAGATGGGCAAACCGCATTACACCAACGCGTCGATCCCCCAGCGAGCGTTCGGGGACCCGAACCTGTCGATCCAGTTCGCGCGGGGCATCGAGGATATCGATGCGGTGCTGGGGGACGCTCCGAGCCCGGACCGCGAGGTGTTGCGCATCAAGCTTTACTTTGACTTTTGCTTTATAGCGTCTTATGTGGCGCTGTTTTTGGCGTTGAGTTTACCGCTGGCGCGGGAAGCCGGTTGGGTGCAGATGGCGGGAATCGCGGCGGCGGTTTGCGGAGTGGGCGCGGGCGTGTTCGATGTGCTGGAGAACGTGGCTCAATTCCGGATTCTGGATGTGCCGTTGCGCCAGACCACTCCGGCGATGATCAACGCGATCCGCAGCGCGGCGGCGGCCAAGTGGTGGCTGGCGGCGGCGACTCTGGCGCTGCTGGGCACTTACATGCGCGGTCCGCGGCTTGCGGCGCGAATTTGGGGAGCGGTATCGCTGACTGTGGCTGTGCTGATGGCGATTGGTATTGCAGAACTAAATAAGGGGAGCGGGCTTTAGCCTGCAACGGGTGCTTTAGCGCCCGCTCGACGCGGAGGCTGAAGCCTCCGTTGCAGGCTAAAGCCCGCTCCACATACGACCACTTATGAACCCTTTGCTTGAGATTCAATTTCGTGTTCCTTTCGACCAGATCGACGCCGCGGAGGTGGAACCGGCCGTCGACGAGTTGCTGGCGGATGCCGGCGGCCGAGTGGATGCGGCGATCGCCAGCGACGACGTGCTGCGCGCTATCGACACCATGACCGAGCGGTTGGATTATGCGCTCAATGTCGTACGGCATCTGGAAAGCGTGGCCACGACACCCGCGTTGCGAGCCGCGCATAATGCCGTGCAGCCTAAGGCTAGCGCGTTTTATTCGAGTATCCCGTTAAACGAAGGACTGTGGAAGGCGATCCGGCGGTTCAGGGATAACGCGGCGGCGGGCTCGCTCGATCCGACGCGGCGGCGGTTCCTGACCAAGACGATCGACTCGTTCAAGCGGCACGGCGCGGAACTGGACCCGGCGGGTAAAAAGCGGCTCCAGGAAATCGACGTGGCGCTGACCGAGGCCACCACGAAATTCTCCGAAAATGTTTTGGACGCAACCAACGCCTGGGAGCTGGTGATCGCGGACGAGGCCCTACTGAAGGGGTTGCCTCCGCCGGCGGTGGCGGCGGCCCGGGCGTCGGCGCAGTCGAAGAGCGTCGAAGGATGGCGTTTCACGCTGCAGGGGCCCAGCTACATGGCGGTGATGACGTATCTGGACGACCGCGCGGTGCGCGAACAGGTGTGGCGCGCGTACAACAGCCGCGCTACGGCGGACCCGTTCGACAATCGCGGGCTGATGGTGAAAATCCTGGAACTGCGCCGGGAGAAAGCCCGGCTGCTGGGCTTCCGCGATTTCTCGGACTTGGTGCTCGAAGACCGCATGGCGCACGACGGCGCCAAGGCTCAAACGTTTCTTGAAGATTTGCGAGCTAAAACATCGTCACGCTTTGCCCAGGAGAATGCCGAACTGGAGGCGTTCGCGGGCCTGAAGTTGGAGCCATGGGACGTCGGCTACTGGGCCGAAAAGCAGCGTGCGGCACTCTACGACTTCGACGAAGAAGCCCTGCGCCCGTACTTTCCTTTGGAACGTGTCGAGGCCGGAATGTTTGAGATCTTCGGACGCATTCTGGGCATTCGGGTGAGCACGGAGCAGGGGGTTCCGGTGTGGGACCCGGCGGTGAAAACGTTCGCGGTGCATGACGCGCCTTCCGGAGCGGGGACGACGGGCGCACATCTGGGTTCGTTCTACGCGGATTGGTACCCTCGCGAAAATAAGCGCGGCGGCGCGTGGATGGATGCGCTCCTGACCGGGAATCCGGCCGTGGGGCGTCCGCATCTGGGGCTGATCTGTGGCAACCTCACGCCGCCAGTGGACGGGAAGCCGGCGCTGCTGACGCACCGGGAGGTGGAGACCATCTTCCACGAGTTCGGCCACCTGCTGCATCATCTGCTGAGCCGCGTGGAGGTACGCAGCCTGGCCGGAACCAGCGTGGCGTGGGATTTCGTCGAGCTCCCGTCGCAGATCATGGAGAACTGGTGCTGGGAGCGCGAGGCGCTCGACAGCTTCGCGCGGCATTGGGAGACGGGCGCGGCGATTCCGCAGGATCTGTTCGACAAAATGAAGCGCGCCAAAACCTTTCGTGCGGCCAATGCGCAGATGCGGCAGTTGGGATTCGGCATGGTGGACCTGGCGCTGCACCGGCAGTGGGACGCTTCGAAGGATGTTCTGGAGTTCACCCGCTCGATCCTGAAAGATTTTGCCGCGGCGCCGCTGCCGGAGCCTTACGGGATGATCGCGGGGTTCACGCATTTGTTCGCCAGTCCGGTGGGGTATGGCGCCGGTTACTACTCGTACAAATGGGCCGAGGTGCTGGACGCCGACGCGTTCACGCGCTTCCGCAACGAGGGCGTGTTCAGCGCGTCGGTCGGGCGCGATTATCGCGATAAGATTTTGGCCCGAGGCGATAGCGAGGACCCGGCGGCGTTGTACCGGTCGTTTATGGGGCGGGATCCGGACCCTCGTGCGCTGATGGAGCGGGCTGGGTTGGTGTAGCACTGCGATTCTGTCCGGGGGCCCGCTCGTGTATAATTTGCGGAGATTGTGAGGCCTTTCATGTTACTGCGGATGAGCTTGATTCCGGCTGTTCTGCTGGCTCTGGGCGTGCCGGTTGGGGCGCAATGGGTGAACTTGAAAACCGCGGGGATTCCGCGCACGCCGGACGGCAAAGCGAATCTGACCGCGCCCGCGCCGCGAGCTGCCGACGGGCATCCGGATCTCTCCGGACTGTGGGAGCCCAACGCCAACAAGTATCTGCGCGACATCGCCGTCGACATGAAGCCCGGCGAGGTTCCCATGCAGCCGTGGGCCGAAGCGGTCTACAACGATCGCAAAACCGGGGCGCGCGCGGGCGAGGAATCCGACGCGAATTGCTTGCCGCAGGGCGTGCCCAAGATCGACGCCGCGCCGGCGCCGTTCAAGATTTTCCAGACGTCCAGTCAGCTGGCGATTCTGCAGGAAGCGTTCAATCTCTGGCGGCAGATCTTTTTGGACGGGCGGAAGCTAGCGAAGGATCCGACACCGACGTGGCTGGGTTATTCGGTGGGACACTGGGATGGCGATACTCTGGTAGTGGACACGACTGGCTTCAACGGAAAGACGTGGCTCGATCAGGTGGGGCATCCGGCGACCGAGGCGCTGCACGTGACCGAGCAGTTCCACCGCAGGGATTTCGGGCACATCGACTTGGCGATCACGATTGACGATCCGAAGGCGTACACCAAGCCGTGGACGGTGAAAGAGGAACTGCACCTGCTCCCGGACAGCGAGCTGATTGAATTTATCTGCAATGAGAATAATCGAGACGTTCCGCATCTTCCGGGGCATTAGTGTGGGGTCAGGCTTTGAGCCTGCCGGCGCCTTTTCAGGCGGCGCTTCACCTGGTTTGCAGCGAGGGAAGACGCCGCGCGGAAGCGCGGCGGCAGCCCGGAAGGGCTGGCCCCACGGTACTTGCGCTGTGTTCCTCCTGTTCAGCGTTGGGCTGCCGGCGCAGTGGATCGGCTATCCTACCGCGGATGTTCCCCGCACCAAAGACGGCAAGCCGGATCTAACGGCGCCGGCTCCTCGCGATGCCGAGGGTCATCCGGATCTGTCGGGGATGTGGGAGCAGGACCGCCGGGGCGCGCCGCCCCCCGTGGCGAACGCTCAGCCTCGCGCTGCATTGCAGCCCGGTCGCGGGCAATTCTGGGATATCGGCACGGGAATCGAGGGAGGGCTTCCGTATCAACCCTGGGCGCGCGAACTCATGCAGAAACGGAGAGCCGACAACAGCAAGGACAATCCCGACGTGCGATGTCTGCCACTGGGCATCCTGCAGACCCACACGCATAACTTCCTGCGAAAGTACACGCAGGTGCCGGGAGAGATCGTGTCGCTGTTCGAGCGCGATTCGGAATACCGGCAGATCTTCACCGACGGCCGTCCGCTGCCCGCGGACCCGCAGCCGACCTATGGAGGATATTCGTCGGGCAAGTGGGACGGCGACACGCTAGTGGTCCAGACCAACGGGCTGAAGGACGGGTTGTGGGCCGATTACAACGGGAGTCCGCTGACCGACGCCGCCAAGATTACGGAGCGCTTCCGTCGGCCGGATTTCGGCCATATGCAGATCGAGGTGACCGTCGACGATCCTAAGGCGTACACCAAGCCGTGGACGGCCACGATCAGGCTGGCGATCTCGCTGAACACGGAATTGCTCGAATATATCTGTGTGGAGAATGAAAAAGACGCAACGCACATGGTGGGGAAGTGAGAATGCTTAGAGTCGCGGTGGCCGCGGCGATCGGGGCGCTGGCTTTGACCACGCCGCTGGCGGCGCAGTGGCTGAAGTATCCTACCCCAGGCACTCCGCGCACCGCCGACGGCAAGCCGGACCTCACGGCACCCGCGCCCAAAACCGCCGACGGGCGGATCGACATCTCGGGTTTGTGGGAACCGAATGGCTTGTACATCGGCAACATCGCCAAGGATCTGAAGGCCGATGCCGTTCCGCTAACGCCCTGGGGAGCCGCATTGTACAAACACCGGCAGGACACGGCCAGCAAGGAAGATCCCACCGGTTGGTGCATTCCCGGCGGAGTCCCGCGCTCGGACGCCGTGCCGTATCCGTTCAAAATCATTCCGGCCAAAGGCATGGTGATGATTCTCTATGAGGCCGTGCACAGCTATCGCCAGATCTTCACCGATGGGCGGCCGCTGCCGAAAAATCCCAACCCCACCTGGCAGGGCTATTCGATTGGGCACTGGGACAAAGACGCCTTCGTGGTGGAGTCGACGGGCTTCAACGAGAACAGTTGGCTGGACAACGGAGGCCATCCGGGCACCGAGCAGTTGCATGTGATCGAACGTTTCCGCCGCAAAGATTTCGGGCACATGAATATCGACATCACCATCGAGGATGCCCAGGCGTACACGCGGCCGTGGGACTTGACTCTGCCGCTAAGGCTGGTGCCCGACACGGATCTGCTCGAATACGTTTGCAACGACAACAATAAGGATTTGGAACATCTGGTGGGGAAATGAGACCCATCGCTGCACTGTGCCTGGCGCTCGGAGCGCCCGTGTGGGCGCAGTGGATTCACTATCCGACCGCGGGCATCCCGCGCACGCCGGATGGCAAGCCCAAGCTGAGCGCACCCGCGCCCCGAACGGCCGACGGACATCCCGATCTCTCCGGAATTTGGGACATCGAGCACAACCGCCCCTGTCCGCCCGTGGGCTGCGACGACATGCTGATCGGCCAGGAATTCCTGGACATCGGTTGGAGCCTTAAAGGCGGTCTTCCGTATCAACCCTGGGCCGTGGCGTTGCAGAAAAAGCGTGCAGCGGCGGGCGCGGTTGACGATCCGGGCTCAAACTGCTTGCCGACCGGTATCGTGAAGTCGCTGACGACGCCGCTGCTCCGCAAGTTTGTTCAAGTACCAGGGCTGCTAGTCATTCTAAGTGAGCGTTCCACCGAGTTCCGCCAGATTTTCACCGATGGCCGTGCGCTGCCCGCAGACATGAACCCTTCGTGGAATGGATATTCGACGGCCAAATGGGAAGGCGATACACTGGTGGTTCAATCGGCCGGATTCCGCGACGATGGGTGGCTGGATCGCAAAGGGAGTCCGCTGACCGAGGCCGCCAAAATCACCGAGCGCTACCGCCGTCCGAACTTTGGGCAGTTGGAGATTGAGATCACCGTGGACGATCCCAAGGCGTACACGGCTCCGTGGACGGTGACGCTGAAGCATCATTTGTTGCCGGATTCGGAATTGCTGGATTATGTGTGTCTGGAAAATGAGAAGGATCTGCCGCACGTCCGGGGGAAATAGCTCGTGTGGAGCGGGCTTCAGCCTGCAACGGGTGCTTTAGCACCCGCCCAGAGCGGAAGACTGAAGCCTCCGTTGCACGCTAACGCCCGCGCCACTTTCGCATAGGGAGGTTGGTTGAACATGAGAATTCTATTCACGGCGTTTGCGATTTTGTCCGTGCCTCTGTCCGCGCAGTGGTTGCATGTGCCGACGCCGGGCGTCCCGCGCACCGCGGACGGCAAGCCCGACATGGCCGCTCCCGCGCCCAAAGCCGCCGACGGACACCCGGATCTTTCGGGCATTTGGCAGGCGAACGGGCGCTCGCTCCAGGACCTGGCCTTCGAGATCAAGCCTGAAAACGTTCCCTATCAACCCTGGGCCAAGAAAGTGTTCGACGAACGCGCCAATGGCGCCAAGGGCAAGGACGATCCCGCGGCGTATTGCGTACCGGGAATGCCCAAGCTGATCGTGCTGCCGTATCCTTACAAGATTTATCAATTGCCCGGTGTGACCGTGATTCTGTATGAAGGCTTCACCACGTTCCGGCAGATTTTCACCGACGGGCGCGAGCTGCCGAAGGATCCTGCGCCGTCTTGGATCGGCTATTCAGTGGGCAAGTGGGACGGCGACACGTTCGTGGTGGACACTGTAGGAATCAACGACAAGACGTGGATGGACAACGCGGGCCGCCCGCACAGCGACGCGCTCCGCACCATCGAGCGGTATCATCGCCGGAGCTTCGGCGCGATGGACGTTTCGATCACCTTCGACGACACCAAAGCATACACCAAGCCGTGGACCGTGAACCAAGGCGCAGCCCGAGCGATCGTGGGCCAGGATCTGCTGGAGTACGTGTGCACGGAGAATAACAAGGACATCGATCATCTGTTCGGCGACGGGCAGAAGTAGTTCTTCACTCCACCGCGCCAAGTTTGCGGCCCACGCGCGTCCACATTCGCATCCGAAGATGCGCCAGTGCAGCGCGGGTTTCCGCTAGTTCCTTCTCCAACGTTTCTACATGCTGTTGGGCTTGCGCCTCACCGGCTTGTGAGCGCTCGAAGGCCGCCAGCGCGTCGTTCCGCTCGTGTTCGAGCTGGAAGGCCCAACGGCTGCGCTCCTCGAAATCGCGTTCTACTTTGCGCACCCACTCGGCGCGCTCGGATAACTGGCGGTTCGAGTCTTCCGCCGACCGTTGGTGAAATTCCGTGTAGCGTTGATACTCGGCGCGCACGGCGGCGAGTTCGTGCTCCAGCGCGACGACGCGGCGGTGAGCCTCGCGCGTGCCTAGAGCCATTTCGGAGATGGGCGGCAGCAAGCGGCCCTTGCGCGCGGCGATGGGGAGGGACCAGGTTTCCGCATGCTCGACGCCGAATTCGGGAACATCGGCGGAGGCCACGTCGACCGAATCGAAGCCCGCGGCGCGCAGCGTCTCGCGCAAGGCGGGTTCGGAAAACACGCGCATCTCCAGCGTCGAGCCGTCGCCCCCATGGAACACCAGGTTCTCGAACACTTCGAGCGCTCCATCTGCGCGGCGGTTCACCAGCACAGTTTGTCCTCCAGGTGCGGCGAGTGCGTACCGATGCAGTTGAGGGAAATGCTCAACGGTGCGGCCATCGATCGTGTAGGGAACCGTCAGCAGCAGGAGGCCGTCGGGCTTGAGCATGCGGCACAGGTTCTCGAAGGCGCGCTCCACCGGCGTGGGAACGTGCTCCATCACTTCGCTCGAAATAATGAAATCGTACCGTCCGATATCGTTTGCCGACGGCTGCGTGATGTCGAGCCGCGGCGCCTGATGATAGAACGTGTTGGTGTAGTCGAACTTGGCTGCCAGACGTTCGGCCAGCTCCGGGGAATCGCTCATGCCGAAGCCGCGCAATCCCTTGAGCGTAGGAAAATCCGGCAGTGCCAGAGAAGCGCCGAACAATTCCCGCGAGAGCACCGCGATCAAGGCGCGGACGCGCACCGTGGAGCGGCACGCAGAGCAGCTCTCCACTTCGCGCCCGAACCCGCCCGTGGGGCGTTGGCACTCCGCGCCGCAGATATTACAGGTGAAGTTTCCGGAAGCGGAACACGTCAAAGGCCGGCCTCCCGTTGCGGTCGTGAATCTCCGCGATCGTTTCTCGCGTGTAGCCCTCGTGGGCCGCGTACTGCTCCAGCGCGGCGCGTTGCTCAGGAAAAAATGCAGCGCCCTGGGCGTGCGTCACAAACACCGTCCCGGGCGAGTCGAACATCTGGTGCAGGGCCACGGCGCTGCCCGCGTCCGCATAGTACACCGGCGTCTCTCCTTCGCTCAAAAGGTTGATGGTTTCAATAATGCCCCAATCCGCGACGAAAATGCGCGGGGCGCGCAGATCGGCCAGCGTGCGGTCGAGCTGATCCATGGCGTCGGTCCAGCGGAGGGCGGGTCCGTTGCGCACCAGGTCGGCGTAGTATTGGTTGGTGACGGCGAGATTGGCCGCGCAGAGCACAACGGTCACCGCACCGGCAGCCCATCGAACCGGAATCTGCGCGAGCGCCGCGGCGATCGCGATGAACTGAAGGGGCCACAGCAGAATCACGTGCTGCGCAGCGGCTCCCGCGCCGGCGGTGAGCACCATGGGCAGCCAGGTTCCGATGCTCGCCACGGCGGCGAACAGAATGGGTCGGCGGGCTCCCTTCATAAACAATCCGGCCAGCGACGCCACCGCGGCCCACAGCGTCAGGTTACGCCGCGGATGTCCGGTCCACCTACTGAATCGAATCGCGAGAGATTGATACCAGCGGCGCGCTTGGCCCGGATCGGGTCCGGAATCGATGGCGATCATGAACCCGGTCATGACGGAGCCGTCCATGGTGCGAGCCAACAGCGTCGCCTTAGCCAGCACGGGAGCGCTCTCCACTTTGACGTTGCTGCGCAGCGTTTCAAGCGGCCGCGCGACGTTGTAAATCACCAACGGCAGCGCGCCCGCGAGCATGGCAACGGCGGCGGCGGCGAGATTTCGCGGTGTCAGATAACGGAGCGTCTCGCGCGGAAACACGACTGCGGCGCCCAGTGCGAACCCGCACAGCACCCAAGCGAAGATGGCCTTATCCCACATCGCCAAACCGAACAGAAAGAACGCACCCGCCAGCGCCGCCCGCGAGCCCTGCCGGTGAAATCGCAGAATCAGCAGCAGCGCTCCCAGCTTGAACAGGAATTGCAAAGTTACCGGGCCGTAGTCCGCCGCGTTCATCAGCACATAGCTGGAGTCCGTAGCCAACAGTAGCGTGCCGATCCAAGCCGCGCGCCGCCCGATGGTCCGATCGAGCAGCGCGAAGAACAACCACAGAGTCACCGCGGCGATCAGCACCATGGGTAGCCGCAGCGCGACCGGCCGGGGATGCACGACCAAAAACAGGAGATTGTAAAACCAGGTCTTGAGCGCACCCAGGTAGCTGATCATCATGATGGGCAACTCGGATTCGCCGAAGTGCCACGAATACCACGGTGCTCCGTGCTCGTAGATGCCGTTGCCCACGATGGCTTCGTCGGCTTCGATGCCCAGGCGCGGCACGAACAGCATGGCGGTGGCGATAAAGCCGAGCGCGATCATCGCCAGTGCAAACTGGGTTAGCGCCGCGCGGGTTTTCATATTGAGGTCAGGGCGCGGCAGGGGGCGCCACCGGTTGCGCGGCTTGTTGCGCACGCTGTTCTCGATATGCCGCGCGAGTTCGCTTGATCTGCTGCACGTGCTCTTCGACGTGCTCAGTGTTGCCCTTGACCAGATCGGCCAGCGTAAGGATGCCCGCCTCAGTGTGATTCCCGGTCCGCGCGAAGGTACCCTCGGGCAATTCCTTCAAGAGCTCGTAGTTGTCGGCCCGCAGCCGGCGAAACGTTTCGATCGCTTGCGACACTTTGCGCTTATGATAATCGAGCTGATCGGCCCAAGCTTCGCCGTTGAAGCCGCGCAACGTGGGGTTGTCCTCGGCCGCGATCTGACGCAGACGCATCACGCCGACGGCTTCCGAATCCGCCAAATGGCAGACAATTTGCCGGACACTCCACTGCCCTTCCCCAGGCTTGAAATCCAACTCCGGCCCGGCCGCGCCCATGGTAGCGGAGGCGAGCAACTCCGCGCCGCGGCGGAAACGTTCCAGCAAATCGGCGAGTTCGCTCATGCTTGTAGGCGCACAACGGACTGCGCCTGTGCGCTGGCGGGTCGAATGTCTATTATAATGAGGCCGGGAGCGAAAATGCAGAAACGGCAACTCGCAGTCTTCCTGACCCTGGCCCTAGCGGCGGTGAATCCCGGGTCCGCGCAGCAACAGCAAGTCCAACAGTTGGTCCGCCAGAACACGCGCGGAGCCCACGGAGCCGTCGCGGGCGGCACCGACTTCGCCACCGAAGCCGGCATGCGGATTTATTACTACGGCGGAAACGCCGTCGACGCGGGCGTGGCGACGATGTTTTCCGCGGCCGTCACCGAGTTCTCGCACTTTGGATGGGGCGGCGAGGCGCCCATTCTCATTCGCACCAAGGCGGGCAAGGTGTATTCGATCGCGGGCGTCGGCACGATGCCCAAGCTCGCCACCGCGGACATGTTTCGCACCCGCAAGATCCAGCCGTTTGAGATTCTGGAACGCGATCCCGGCGGCTTGAAGGGTGTGATCCCGGTCGCTGGTTTGATGCCGGCGCTGGTGCCCGGCATGGTGGACGCGGGCTTGGTAGCGCTCAAAGAATTCGGAACCAAATCGTTCAACGATGTGATCGCGCCGGCGCTCGATCTCGCGGACGGCTACCCCATCGACGAAATGCGCGCCAACAGCATCGCCGCGTCGCGCCAGTTCCTGGATATGTGGCCGAGCTCGAAAGCGCATTTCATGCCGGACGGCAAGGCGCCGCGCAGTGGCGATATCTACCGGCAGCCCGACCTGGCGCGCACGCTTCGCGCCATGGCGGACGTGGAAAAGAAGGCTCTGGCGAAGGGCGCCAAGCGCGAAGCCGCGATCGACGCCGTGCGCGATTACTTCTATCGCGGCGACATCGCGCACAAAATCGACGCGTTCGTGAAAGCCAACGGCGGCCTGCTGCGCTACGAAGACATGGCCGCGTTCAAGCTGGAGCCGGAAGAGGCGGCCACGACCACGTTTCACGGCTATCACGTCTACAAGCCGGGTTTCTGGAGCCAGGGCCCGGCGATGCTGCAAGCTCTGAACATCATCGAAGGCTTCGACGGCAAGCCCGCGCAGAACTCGGCGGAGTATATTCATCGCACCGTGGAGGCGCTGAAGTTGGCGTACGCCGACCGCGACACCTATTACGCCGACCCGAAGTTCGCGCAGATTCCCGCCGACACACTGTTATCCAAAGAATACGCCGCGGAACGCCGTAAACAGATCACCGAGCGCGCGTCGCTGGAGTTCCGCCCCGGCGCGATCAACGGCAAGGTCGGCATGCACCCGGCGCTCGCCGAGATGGCGACGCATTACAAAATCGACGACGTGCTGATGGCGCATGACACCACGGCGGTCGACGCCATCGACCATGATGGCGTCGTGTTTTCCGCGACGCCCTCCGGCGCGTGGATGCCCAGCGTGATCGCGGGCGACACCGGAATCCCGCTGACCCAGCGCGCGCAGAGCTTCATCCTGGTGAAGGGCCATCCCAATGAGTTGGCCGGGGGCAAGCGTCCCCGCGTCACGCTGAGCCCGACCATCGTCACGCAGCCGGATGGGCGGCCGTTCCTGGCCTTGTCGACGCCGGGCGCGGACAACCAGGAGCAGTCTCTGATCCAGATCATGCTGAACGTGATCGAGTTCAACCAGAGCGCGCAGCGGGCCATCGAAGGACCCCGATTCCAGACCCGGCATCTTGTGGCCAGCCTGGACAATCACGCCTGGAACCTCGGCGACCTGTTGCTCGACGAGCGCATTTCGCCACAGGTATTTCAGGATCTGGCGGCGCGCGGCCACCGTTTGGAGTGGCGCTCGCGCTTCAACAACGGCGCGGCGCCGGTGTTGATCAAGATGCTTCCCGGCGGCGGGATCGAGGCCGGGGCCGATCCGTTCTACAACCGTTCGGCGCATGCGTGGTGAGTGAACCTCCCGCTTTTTGATCCACCGGAAGCAAACCAGTTCGATCGGGCAGCCCTCGCCGCTAGACTGAGCGCGCTAGCGCGCGACGGAATCTTCATCGGGACGAGCTCCTGGAAATACGAAGGCTGGCTAAACCAGATCTACCAGCCCGAGCGCTATCTAACGCGCGGCAAATTCTCGAGAAAGCGTTTTGAAGCCGAGTGCCTGCGCGAATACGCCGAAACATTTCCGATCGTTTGCGGAGACTTCTCCTTTTATCAGTTCCCTTCCCCCGACTACTGGCACAAGCTGTTCTCTCAGGCCCCGGCGCCGCTCAAGTTCGCGCTGAAGGTTCCCGAGGAAGTGACCGTGGAGATGTTCCCCAAGCATGCGCGCTACGGTCCCCGCGCGGGGCAAGACAACCCTTCATACTTGAGTGCGGATGGGTTGGCGGCCTTGTTCTTGGAGCCGCTCGAACCTTACCGCGAGCGGATCGCCGCGCTGATCTTCGAATTCGGAGCGCGGGGAGCAAGTCCGCGAGAATTCGTAGAGCGAATCGACGCATTCCTAAGCGCGCTGCCATCGCGGTTTCCGTACGCCGTGGAAGTGCGGAACCGCGAATACCTCCAGCCGCGCTATTTCGATTGTCTCCGCGCGCACGGCGCCGCACACGTGCTGAATGCGTGGACGCGCATGCCGCTGCTCTCCGAACATCTGGCGATTCCCGGAGCGTTCCCGGCGTCGTTCACAGTCGTACGCGCACTGTTGCGGCAAGGACGCTCCTACGAGCAAGCCGTCGAACAATTTCAACCCTACGATCGCATCCGCGAAGAGAATCCGGAGGCCCGCGACGCGCTTCGCGCCGTAATTCAACGCATGCGCGAGGAACGCCGCGCCGCCTACATCTTCGTCAACAATCGCCTGGAAGGAAACGCTCCGGAGACGATTCGCGCGGTGATCGCTGATGTGATGGAAGCATGACGCTGGCGCCGCTTCCGATCGATTCTCTCCTGCCGGAAATCGTCAATGCGCTGGAGCGTCACCCCAGCCTGGTGATCGAAGCGCCGCCCGGCGCGGGCAAAACCACGCGAGTGCCGCCGGCCTTGCTCGATCGGGTGCAAGGCGAGATCCTGGTGCTCGAACCTCGCCGGTTGGCCGCCCGCTTGGCCGCACGCCGCGTCGCCAGTGAACTGGGAGAGCGAGTCGGTGAAACCGTCGGCTTCCAGATCCGTTTCGAAGACACCAGCGGCCCACGCACGCGCTTGAAGTTCCTGACCGAGGGCGTGCTCACGCGACGATTTCTCTCCGACCCAAGGTTGGCCCGCGCGAGCGTCGTGATCTTCGACGAATTTCACGAGCGGCATCTGGAAACCGATCTCGCGCTGGCGCTGGTGCGGCGTTTGCAGAAGTCCACGCGTCCGGATCTGCGGATCGTCGTGATGTCCGCCACTCTTGACTGCGCTCCGGTGGCGAAATATCTTGGGCGGTGCCCGGTGCTGCGGTCGGAAGGCAAGCTGTACGAACTGGCCATCGAATACACTCCGCACTCCGCCGCGTCACTCGAAGAACAAGTCGCGACTGCTCTCGGCCGGTTGCTTGATTCCGGACTCGCCGGCGACGTCCTGGTATTTCTCCCCGGAGCAGCCGAGATCCGCCGCGCGTCGCGGGCCATCGAGCGTCTGGCGAAGAGCGCGGATCTGCTGGTATTGCCGCTGTACGGCGACCTTTCTCCCGCCGAGCAAGATCGCGCCATCGCGCCCGCCGACCGGCGCAAAGTAATTCTTTCGACTAACGTCGCCGAAAGTTCGGTGACGATTGAAGGCGTGCGTGCGGTGATCGACAGCGGTTTGGAACGCGTGGCTGTCGATTCGCCGTGGTCTGGTCTGCCTTCGCTGCAGGTAAAACGCATCAGCCAGGCCTCGGCAACACAGCGCGCGGGACGAGCCGGACGTACCGATCCCGGACGAGTGATTCGCCTGTACACGGCGGAGGAATTTCATCGGCGGCCAGCGGCGGGCGTGCCGGAAATCCTGCGCCGGGAACTGTCGCAGATGGTGCTGCACCTGCGCGCCATGGGCACGCGCGAGTTGGAATGGCTGGACTCCCCGCCGCAATCGGCGATCCAAGCGGCCAACACGCTGCTGGATCGATTGGGTGTCACGGCCGAGATGGCGGAGTTGCCGTTGGCTCCACGCTTGGCCAAGTTGCTAATCGAAGCCCGCCGCCGCGGGGTTCCGGAGAAAGGCTGTGAGGTCGCGGCGGTTTTGAGCGCGGGCGAACGGGGCTCCGCCGATTTGCTCACACTTGCCGAATCCGACTGGCAACCCGAAACGCGCCGCGTGTTCGATCAATTGCGCCGCCGCGTGGGCGGGCGCGATCGGACCTTCGCCCATCATGCGGAAGCCGATGCCGCGATTCTTCAGTCTGTGCTCGCAGCGTTCCCGGATCGCGTGGCCCGTCACCGGCGCGACGGCGAGTTGCTGCTTTCGGGTGGCGGCTCGGCGCGCCTGCCCGACTGCCGTTGGGAATTTCTGGTGGCCCTGGATGTAGAGGAGCGCCGCGAGCACGGCCTGCCTTTAGTGCGATTAGCGGCGCGCATCGAACCCGAATGGCTGCTCGATCGCGCCACTGAGCGAAGCACGCTCGAATGGAATCGCGACGCCTCACGGGTCGAACAGGCGACCGCGCTGATGTACGATCAACTGGTCGTCGAAGAGGCTCGAGCACCGGCCGCGGCGAGCGAAGACGCGTCCCAGATGTTGGCCGAGAAGGCTCTCGAAGCGGGCATCGATCGTTTCGTGGACCGCGCGGCATTGGAGCAACTGAGCGCGCGCAGCAGTTTCGCAGGCATCGCCATCGATCCGGAGAGCGCGCTGCGCCGGCTGTGCGAAGGCCGAACCAGCTTCGCCGAGTTGGAGTCCGCCGGATTGCTTTCCGCGCTCACGCCGCCGAACTTGGCGCGGCTCGCTCCCGAGCGTCTCACTCTCCCCGGTGGTCGGACTGTGAAAGTACACTACGACATCGGCAAGCCGCCATGGATCGAGTCGCGCTTGCAGGACTTCTTCGGGGTGCGGGAAACGCCGCGTGTCGCCGGAGTGCCGGTGGTGGTGCACTTGCTGGCTCCGAATCACCGGCCGGTGCAGGTGACCTCGGATTTGGCGGGGTTCTGGGAACGCTTGTATCCGCAGGTGCGGCGAGAACTGTCGCGGCGCTATCCCAAGCACAAGTGGCCGGAAAAGCCGGCGTAGATCAGAGCGTGACGCAGGCCCACTCGCCGTGCTCGTCTTGAAAGCCCGATAGAATCCGAGTGCGCGCCACGCGCTCGAATTCCGCGCGCAAGGGGCCGATCACGTCCTCATTGATGTTGGCGACCACGACATCGAATGCGCCCGATCGCACCGCGCCCACGCTGCCCACAAAGAACGGCACCGGAGCCGCGACCGCTGCTTCTGGGTCGATATCGCAGGCAATCACGCGTCCTGCTCCCAGCAACTTCGCGGCCTGAGACAAGATCCCCGAGCCGCTGCCGACATCCAGCACCGAATCGCCCGGGCGAATCAGGCGCTCCATCGCTTCCAGGCACAGCTGCGTGCAGGGATGCTGTCCGGTGCCGCACTGTGTCCCGGGGTTAATCTCCAACCGAAAGCGCCCCGGCGGCGTGGGCTCGGTGCGCCAGGGCGCGACCACGAAGAATTTCTCGCCGACCAACAACGGTGGCCAGGCATTCTGTGTCGCGGCTACCCAATTGATATCGCCCGTTTCGCGCGGCTCGCCGAACGCTTGTGCGGCCTCGGTTTGGTCGAAGAACGCCTCGACCCATCCATCTCCTTCGACTACGCCCAAGGTTCCCGCCTCGTAGAGCGCGGCGATCAGAGCTTCGTAGTCCTCAGGCTCCACGGGAATGTGGACCGAGACCATGCTCAACCCTGCACGCGCTTCTCTCTGCCAGCCCAGAACCGCTCGCGCAAGTCCAGCTTGCGGATCTTTCCGGTCCCGGTCTTGGGCAGCGGCTCCGCGGAGAACTCGAAAATGCGCGGCAGTTTGAACTTGGCCAGACGCCGCTGCAGGAACTGAAGCAGTTCGTCTTCGGTGAGCGTCGCGCCGGGTTTTAGCACCACGATGGCCGCCGGCACCTCGCCCCACTTGGCGTCGGGCGCGGCAACGACGGCGCACTCCAGCACCGCGGGATGCGCGGCGATCGCGGCTTCCACTTCAATGGACGAAATGTTCTCGCCGCCGGAGATGATGATCTGCTTCTTGCGGTCCAGAATCTGAACGTACCCATCGGCATCCCAGGCAGCCATGTCGCCGGTGTGGAACCACGGTCCGGTCATCGCGGCGGCAGTCGCTTCGGGATCGCGATAGTACCCGTCCATCACGTGGTCGCTCAGGACGACGATCTCGCCCATGGACTCCAGATCGCGCGGGACGTCGCGCATCTCCGGGTCCACCACGCGCAGACTCACGCCTTCCAGAGCCGCACCGGTCATCGCCTGGCGCTGCGCTCGCTGGTCTCCGTACTTCGCCGCGGCGCGCCGGTTCTGGGCCATCGTGACCAGCGGCGAGGTCTCGGTGAGACCATACCCGCTGAAACATTCGGCGTTGGGAAACGTTTGTTCCACGCGTTCCACCAACTGCGGCGAGTTGGCCGCGCCGCCGACGGTGATCCGCCGCATGGAGGAGAGGTTCCATCGGTCGCGGTCCGGAGCGTGCACCAGAGCGTTGGCCATGGTCGGAACCAGGCTCATGTCGGTGGCCCCGTGTTTCTGGATCAGTTGAAACACGTGCGATGGCTCGAAGCGGCGCATTATCACCTGCAGTGTGCCCAGCATCGTCGAGGCGTGCGGGCGGCCCCATCCGTTGGCGTGAAACAGCGGGATGGTGTGCAGATCCACCGCCGAATCCTTGTCCTCGTAATGCAGCGCGACGCACATCGCGTGCAGATACAGCGTGCGGTGCGATAGCATCACGCCTTTCGGCACGCCGGTGCTGCCGCTGGTGTAGAACAGCTCGGCGATGGACATCTCGTCGTAAGCGAAGATATCGGCGCGCTCGGGATGCCCCTCGGCGAGAAGTTCCTCGTAGGTGAGATCGGCGCAGGGCACGCGCTCGCCGATGGAGATCCAGCGTTCGACTACGTGGCACTCGTTACGTAATTCGGTGACCAGCGGCGTGAATTCGTCTTCGAACAAAACCGCGCGCGCGCCGGAATGTTGCAGGATCGCCGCCAGTTCGCCGCGCGAGAGCCGGACGTTCAACGGCATCGCGATAGCGCGGGCTTGAATCACGCCGTAGTAGCCTTCGAGCAACTGATGATTGTTGTAGCTGAGGTAGGCGACGCGGTCGCCCGAGCCAACTCCGAGGCGCGTCAATCCGGCTGCCAGACGTTCGCAGCGATCGCCGAATTGAGCGTAGGTGAACTCTTGGCCGCCCGAGACGATCCCGGTCTTCGCGCCGAACAAGTCCAGAGCCCGATGCAAGCACCGCAGCGGTGTGAGAGGCACAAACATTGATCGCGATTGTACGACAATTCGCGGGTGCGCGGATGAATCGTGTATAATTTGATACCGTTGGAGGTTTCACCATTACCATGGCCAAAGCAAAGAGCTCCGTGGACCGTCGAGGTTTCCTGAAAGGCGCGGCTGCGGGCACTGCCGCCATCAGCATGGGCGCACTCGTGACGCAGACTCCGGCGGCGAAGGCGCAGGGGCAAGCAGGTCAGGCCGCGGGCGCGCGGGGCTCGGGCGGCGCTGCTCAGACGCCTAGCGGAGCGACGCTGGCCCGCGAGAACGGAAACGCGCGGCCGGGGGCTTCGGCGCGCGTCATTGAACATCCCGGCTCGGACTTCATGGTGGATGTGCTCAAAACTCTGAACATCGAGTACCTGGCCGCCAACCCGGGCTCCACCTACGAGTCCTTGCACGAGTCGCTGATCAACTACGGCAACAATCAGATGCCGGAGTTCCTCACCTGCACTCACGAGGAAAACGCCGTGGCCATGGCGCACGGCTATTACAAGATCGAAGGCAAGCCCATGATGGCGCTGATTCACGGCGACATCGGCTTGCAACACGCCGGCATGGCGATCTACAACGCCTATTGCGATCGCGTGCCGATCTTCATGGTGGTCGGCAACCACGCCGACGAGGCCGAGCGCGGGGCGGGGGTGCAGTCGATCCACAGCGCGCAGGACCTGGGCGCGATGGTGCGCGACTACACCAAGTGGGACGACGAACCTTACTCACTCGGCGCGTTTGCGGATTCGGCTCTGCGCGGCTACAAGTTCGCCATGACGCCTCCGATGGGGCCGGTGCTGATCGTGGCCAACAACGAGATCCAGGCGCATCCGATGCCGGCCGAGCGCCCGCGAATCCCCAAGCTGGTGATGACCGCTCCTCCGGCGGGCGATCAGGCTGCGGTGGCCGAAGCGGCCCGGATGCTGGTTGCGGCCGAGCGTCCGCTGATCCAGTGCGAGCGCGCCGTGCGCACTGAGAATGGCGTGAAGCTGCTGGTCGAGCTGGCCGAGACGTTGCAGGCTCCGGTCAACAGCACCGAGCGCATGAACTTTCCCAACCGCCATCCGCTGGCCGGCAACGGCGGCGCCGGCTATCAGCCAGACGTCACGCTGTGCCTGGAAGTGAACGACTTGCTCAACGAAGGCCGCGGCGCCCGCGCGCGTGGAGCCAAGACCATCAGCATCTCCTCGACCGCGCTGATGCACAAGAGCAACATCCAGGATTTCGGCCACTACGTGGACATCGATCTCGATATCGGCGCGGACCCGGAAGCCACGTTGCCTTACTTGATCGACGCGTGCAAGAAGCTGATCACCGCCGACCGGAAGCGCGCGCTCGCGGATCGCGGAGCCAAGATCGCGGCGGCGCATCTCAAGGCTCGCCAGCAGGCCGTTAGCGATGCGAGCTTCGGTTGGACCGCGAGTCCGGTGAGCCTCGGCCGCCTGGCCGCCGAGCTGTGGCCGCTGGTGAAGAACGAGGATTGGTCCTTCGTCTCGCCGCAGGGATTTTTCGGCAACTGGCCGAACCGCCTGTGGAACATGGAGAAGAAGTATCACTACATCGGCGGGCAAGGCGCGGGCGGCATGGGCTACGGCCTGCCGGCTTCGGTGGGCGCGGCGCTGGCCAACCGCAAGTATGGCCGCCTGAGCATCAACGTCCAGACCGACGGCGACTTCAACTATTCTCCGGGCGTGCTGTGGACCGCGGCGCATCACAAGATTCCGCTGCTGACCATCATGCACAACAACCGCGGCTATCACCAGGAAGTGATGTTCGTGGAACAGCAGGCCAGCCTGCACAATCGCGGCGCCGACCGGGCCCATATCGGCACCAAGCTGTGGGATCCGGACATTCAATACGCCAAGATCGCGCAAGGCTACGGCTGGTACGCCGAGGGGCCGATCACCGATCCGAACGATCTGGCTCCGGCGCTGAAGCGCGGGATCGAGCGGGTTAAGAAGGGCGAGCCGGTGCTGATCGATCTGGTCACGCAGCCGCGGTAGCTTCCAGCACGCCCAGACGAGCCCTGTGGCAAACGAAAAGCACGTACGTCTCCTCAAACTCGGCACTGCTGAGTGGAACTTCGCAAGGGCGCAACGATACGATTTCAAACCGGACTTGGCAGGTGCCGATCTTCAAGACCTGGACTTGCAATACGTCAATCTCACTCAGGCCGATCTGAAGGGAGTCAACCTCCGCAAAGCAGTCCTTATTGGTGCGATCTTCGGCGATGGTGAGGCCCACAATGGAATTTCGGGTCCCTCGTGGGTGGATTTGTCTAACGCAGACCTCACCGAAGCAGACCTTACTTCAGCAGACCTTGGCAGAGAGCACGGATACAAAGGCCTATGTTTGCGGGGAGCCAAACTTTGTCGGGCGAAGCTTCGCTACGCAAATCTCAACAGCAGCGATCTCGCAGGTGCGGACCTCACGGACGCCGACCTAACAGGCGCAAAGCTCGCGGATGTGTCTTTCAAGAACGCACTCGTCGTCGGCGCAAACTTCACTGCCGCGCAATACATGAAGTCGGGTCAACTCTGGAATGCAAAGACGGATGCGCGGACAATTTTGCCGTCGTACCTCGATCTTTAGGCTATTGGCGCAATCGGAAGGGCAAAGAGCAAATCGATTTGCTGAATCCAGTAGAAACAGAAGATTGCAACTCGATTCGTATTTTCGGTTGTAACAACGTTCCGTTACCTTCTGGTACTCTTCGTCGGGTGCGTTGAAGCCGTGAATAGGGGAGTTCTTCTAAAGGCGTATCATGGAAGAGAGGCCGCGATGACCGTTCGCGACAACGTTCACCAACTCATTGACGCGCTCCCTGAAGACCGCTTGTCGGACGTACTCGATTACCTCGCCGAGCTTAGCGACACGGACGAACTCAGCGCCGAGACTCAGGCTGCTATCGATGAAGGTTTCGACGATATACGCAATGGCCGCACGATCTCACTCGATGAGTACCGACGGACCCGCGGAGTGTGAAGTATCGGATCGAGCTCTCCAATCGCGCGTCACGGGATCTCGACCGGCTCAGCCGCGACGTGCAGGAGCGAATGATCCAACGTCTGGAGCAAATCGCCGAAGCACCCTACGACGCTCGCCTGTCGGGTCCGCTCACGAACCGGGAGGGGTTGCGCAAATCGCGGGTCGGCGGGTGGCGGATCATCTTCTCTGTGAACCACAGCGATCGGTTGTTGAATGTCGTGATGATCGAACGACGCGGACAAGTCTACCAACGTATTTAGGCGTCCGTGCACGCGGCCCGGTGGGCTTGTATCCTCTTGCGCTCCGCCGCGCTCAATCCCTTCTGCGCCGTCTTCAGATCGTAGTGCGCCTGCAAATTCATCCAAAACTCGGGGGTGTTTCCAAAATAGAGCCCTAGCCGCACGGCCGTATCGGCGGTGATGCGGCGGCGATTATTGACGATCTCCGCGATCCGGTTGGGCGAGATTCCAATCGCCTTGGCAAGCTGGTTCTGCGAGAGCCCGTATTCGACCAGGAACTCCTCGTGCAGCATTTCACCGGGAGTCACTGGAGAAAACTCAGTCTTGCGCATGCGCCTCCTTTAGTGATAGTCGACAATGGAAACTGCGTAGGCGTTGTTTCCGGTCCATTGGAAGATCACCCGCCACTGATCGTTGATCCGAATCGAATGAAAGTTCTTCAGCTTCCCTCCGAGCTTCTCCAGCCGATTCGACGGTGGCACCGACAGGCGAGTCCAGCCGTGCGGCAGCGTTGATCGCCTCCAACTTCCGCTTTGCTCTGGCGGCAAATCCCGAAAATGCTTTGACGGCTGCGTCCTCAAACAGCCGTTCAGTCTGCCTATCTCCGAAGGACTTGATCACCTCGGAAAATTATACCGCACACCGGTATGCGGGAGGATCAACGTCCAGACCGACGATGACTTCAGCTATTCTCCGGGCATGCTGTGGACCGCGGCGCATCACAAGATTCCGCTGCTGACCAGCATGCACAACAACCGCGGTTATCACCAGGAAGTGATGCGGGTGAAGAAGGGTGAGCCGGTATTGATGATCTGGTGACGCAGCCGCAGTAACGCGTCGTAAGTGATTGAGGCAGCAGGGGGGAACTCGAACCTTGGGTTCGTTTGGTAATGCTGTTGCGGGGCGCCTGTGGGGGCTTGGGTTCGTTTTGCACTTTCGCTTGAGTTTGGATTGAGGCGCGCCGCAGGCCGACGATGGGGTGGATTTGCTCTCGGACGGAGGTGTCGAGACGAGTCTCGACACGGCAGGCATGAGTGCCTGCGCCACGATATTGGGTAATAGAGACACTTCGGCTGTGGGAGTTCTGACAAGTTCGTCTCGCGGTGGATTCCGGCTGGGCTTGCGCTTCGCCGGAATCCACCGGAGTGATCGCTACCGAACTGCGTTAACCGCGGACCTTTTCAAAAGCTTCCGTTAGTACTGCCTTTTGGCGGCTCCGCCCCAGGAGCGCTTGCGGGCGTTGGCTTTCGGAAACTTGTGGTCAAATCCGGGCTTACACTGCTTTGAACGAACGCTTGTCACGCTTGAGAACCGATTCTCACCGCCGGGTCCGCCTGTCTCTCAACCAGACGGGCGGCGGAGTTCACTCTACTGCTAGACGAAATGGCTGGCCAGCCAAAAAACAAAAACCCTTCCCGCACCCATGATGAAGCATCGGTAGAAGGGATTTGTGGGTGGTTCGGGGGAAGTGACTGAAAGGAGAGGGAATTGAGATTCTTCTTGGCGTGTCATCGTCCGATGGCTGGTCTGCAATAGCGGAGTATCGCGCGGGGCTGGTGGCTAGGAAGGGAACGCGCGGCATCGAGCGGGTGAAGCTGGGCGAGCCGGTGTTGGCAAGCTGATCGAGACGGCGAGCATCTGCCGAGGATCGGCTCCCGCATGTTGCCGGGTTTCTCAGTGCATTGCTTTCAGGTTCTCCGGATTCAATGCGAGCAGCTCCGGTACCACGAAGGTCCCGTCCTTGCGGATCAGGCGGCCGTCGATATACAACTCTCCGCCGCCGTAATCCGGCCGTTGGATGTGCACCATGTCCCAATGCACCGCCGACTTGTTCCCGTTCGGAGCCTGATCGTAGCAATTTCCCATGGCCATGTGGATTCCACCGTCGATCTTTTCATCGAACAGGATGCTGCCCGTCGGATGCCGGATAAACGGGTTGAAGTTGATTGAAAACTCTCCCACGTAGCGAGCGCCCGGGTCCGTATCGAGCATCCGGTTGAGCATCGCCGTGCGCTCCGCGTTCTCCGCCTGCGCCTTCTCAATGCGGCCATCCTGGAAGGTTAGCTTGATGAAAGCGAACTTCTGGCCGTCATAGACCGACGGCCCGAACCGGATGGCGCCTTGGATCGAATCCTTCACCGGAGCCGTAAAACATTCGCCGTCGGGAATGTTGAGCGTGCCGGTGCAGGGAATCGCCGGGATTCCCTCGATGCTGAAGCTCAGGTCGGTCTCTTGCGAGGGGCTGTAAATTCGCACCGTCCGGCCCTCCGTCATGAGTTTCTGGAGGGGCTTCACCGCTTCCGTCATCTTGCCGTACTCGAGCAGGCAGACGTCGCGGTAGAACGCTTCGAAATCGGCGAAACTCATGTCACAGGCCGCCGCCAGCTCCTCGGTCGGGGCCGTGGTCACCAACCAGCGGGTGTGGTTGACGCGGTAGTCGTTCACCGCCTGCAGCGCCTTCTTATACCGCGCCATCTGCTCCGGCGGCAGGGTGATCTTGGCTTGATCGGCGTCGTCATCCACTCGGATGTACCCCTGCATGGTTTTCATCTGCGCCAGCCTCTCGTCGCCCAGCGCCGCGATTCCCTCGGCGGATAACGTCCCCACGGTGCTGTTGATGACCGCCGCGCCCGTGTCGAGCAAGAACGGATGCCCGCCGATCTCTTCCACCTTGGCTGCGCACGCCTCCGCCAGCACCTGGGCCTTCGGGCCCCGATATTCGACCCAGATGCGATCCCCCGGTTGCGTCCGGACGGCGTTGACCATGAACTGTTGCGCGAGTCGTTGCAGTGTGGGCGAGTCCATGCCTCATGGTAACCGCGGACTGGCCAAAGTATGCCGGCCCTCGTTGCTACGCGCCCAATGCAGTGGAAAGCGGTTTGCTTTAGTGGGGACGCAAAAAGCGATTCGCACTGTCTGACGGTTAACTTCCTGACCGATGTTGCTCCGAAGCATTGGGCCCCGCGGCCTAAGCTGGCCTACTCGTAAAACTCCGGCGCAATTTTGCGCTTGATGCCGGCGGTGTAATCGTGCTGGATCCATAACTGGGCGTTGTTCTTCTTGACGAACTCCTCGATCATGGCCCGGCTCCTGGCCGTCTGCTCTTTGTCGGAATCGAAGGATGGGATGCGCTTGTAGGTGATCTCTTCGGGATAGTGATACAGATCGCCCGACAGCAGCACCGGTCCGGTCTTGGCAAGCTTCAAAAAGAGCGACTGGTGGCCGGGCGTGTGGCCGGGCGTGAACTTGATCACCACGGTGCCGTCGCCGAACACGTCGTGATCCTCGCCCTTGAGCAACAGGGTTTTGCTTTTGGCCAGATCGGTGAAGTAGGCCGCGTCGCCGACGGCTCCCAATTTCTTCTGGGTGTCGCGGCGGGGCGCGAAGATAGCATCGTAGTCGCCTTGCTGCACGATCCAGGTGGAGCCGGCGAAGGCGTTCGCGTTGGCCACGTGGTCGCCGTGATAATGCGAAAGCGCCAGATAGGTGATGTCCGCGGGAGTGTAGCCGATGGCGGCAAGCTGGGGCAGCAGCGGACGATCCACGGTGAACGCGCCCGCCGTCTGCGGGGAGACGCCGCTCTTAAATGCGCTGTCGGGGATCTCGCCGGTGTCCCACATCATAGTGCCGCGGGGGTGGACGATCAGGAAGCACGGGGTGACCATATTGGACGTGGCCAGCTCGCCCGGCTTGAACCCCATCGAGTCTCCGTTCGCCACCGTGATCTTCCCGCAATCGAGAACATAGAGCCGCAGCGACTTGGGCGGCGTGGGCTTACGGGTTTGCGCGTTGGCGGAAGGCCACGCTGCCAGAGCGATCACTGCGGCGGTGCTGAGGACAACATTCATAGTTCGATGGATCATGTTGGAAAGCATACCACCGCGATTCGGGTGTGGGCCAGCTTCGGGCTGACGACTCACACTGTCGGCCAGTTCAACAGTGGTCCGCAGCGCGTCGGAATCGCCCACGTTGCAAGACTTCAACAAGGGTTTGAAGCAGGCTGCGAGCGGCATAAGGGCCTGCCCGGTGATTCTCTGATCCTCCGAGCGCGGATGGCTGTTCGCCATATGAGTAGAATCATTTTATGACGCCGGAAGGGATGCAGCAAAAGCTCGAACGCTATGAGACCGCTCTGCGGAGAATCGTTCGTGAAGTCGCGGATCAAGCCAAGCTGGAAGAGTACAAGACAAGGGCCGGTTTGTTCAGCGACATCGATCTGACCCGTTCCAGCACTTACCGGCGGATCGCAGATATTGCGCTGGCGGCCGTCGAGGGACAAAGCTGACGCATCGTGTGCCACTCGGCGTCGGGGAAGTCGACGTTATCAAAGAGCACCAGCTTTCGCCGTCTTGGCGTGGCACATTCGATTCCCGGCTACCGCCCCGAGTTCAACAATTGGGAAGAAAGAGTTCGCGGGGAAGGCTAGCGCGTGGCGCGATGCCGCACGTCGTCGCCGCGCACCAGGAAAATCACATCCTCGGCGATATTGGTGGAATGATCCGCCGTGCGCTCCAGGTGCCGCGCCACAAACATCAGGTCGAGAGCCGCCAGAACCCTGGCCGGCTGGCTCTGCATCACGTGGGTTAGTTCCTGGAAGACCTTGTCCCGCAACTCGTCCACCTCCCGGTCGGCCGGCAGCACGGACTCAGCCAGAACCGCGTCCTGCCTCACGAATGCGTCCAGACTCTTGCGAAGCATGTCTTCGGCAAGAGCGGCCATGCGGGGGATGTCCACCACAGGTCTCACCTCCGGCTGTTGTATTAGCGAAAGTGTCCGTCGCGCGATGTGCACCGCCAGGCGGCCCATTCGTTCCAGATCGCCATTGATCTTGAGCACCGAAGTCAGGAAGCGCAGGTCCTTGGCCACGGGCTGTTGCAACGCCAACAACCGCGTCACCTGCGAGTCGATCTCCATCTCCATACGGTTGATGCGCGATTCATCCGCGATGATGCGGCGCGCCAAACGCTCGTCGCCCTCTTCCAGCGCCTGAATGCTGCAATGTATGGAGGATTCCACCAGGCCCCCCATTTGCAGCAGGGCTCGGTTGACGTCTTCGAGTTCCTGGGCAAAATGACGCAGTGGAGTCTCCTTAACAGTAATGGATCGGCAGGCTCGCGGAATTGTATTAGGTGGGGACTGGCGACTAAGCGCATGTGCCGCATCTTCGACGATTCTTGGATCGCCGCGGGAGTTGTGAATGTGCCCGCGGCCTTCGGAGATTCGAGCGATTTTTGCGGAAGGCTGCTTTTTGGCCATGAATGAACGTGAATCAACATCAATGGATGGGACGAAGGACGAAACGCTTACTGTTGAACTCGCAGGGCCTTTCTGCTGGCGTTTTGCGAAGGAGCGGAACCGCCCGCGGCGTGGTTCCAACGCCGGTCGATACCACGGGCTACCGCGTCAAATCAATGCGGGCGCCGTGGCGAGATGCAGCGCGAATCGAGGATGGCGCGAGCGCCTTGAATCTCAATGCGCCGGCGCAGGGTGCGTGTTTCCACTCCGCCCCGCCAATTGCATCCGTGTCGCATCCAGACGCTCCGTCACCAACTCCAGAAGCTGCTTCAGGAATGCGTAGCCCATCGCGGGGTCGAGGTTGCAAGCTTCACGGATACGCGCCCCAGGGAAGGCCACCGTGGTTACCGGAGAAAGAGTGCGCGCCTGGAAGTGGGTTCGCGCGTCCTCGGAAAGAGCGGACCAGCCCATGGCGTCGCCGGGGTGCAGGGTTTGCACCCGGACGGGCCGGTTGCCGGCGGTTTCCTCCAGGGCCACCTCGCCCGAAACGATCAGGTGAAAGAAGGACGATTTGTCGCCTTCCCGAAAGATGACCTCGCCGTTCGAAAACTTCCGGTCCTGGGCGATAGGCAGCAGTTTGCGCAACTGCTGCGGATCCAGTCCGCTCAGGACCCGGTAGGTCTGAGCCATCGTAACGAATTCTTCAGGAACTACCATGCCATCCTCCTGGGGATTCTTTCTGCTGGGGCTAGCGCTGCTTCTGCCGGCGGGTGGTGGCGGGCAAAGCCTCTTCCGCCTCCATGTCGAGCTCGACCGTCTGCATGTGTCCGCTGGTTTGGAGCGCCTTGTATTCCCGCAGGGCTTCTTCAGCGCCGACACGCTCGGTGGCGAATCCCACGTGGACCCGCACGTAATCGCCAATCTTGGCGTCCGGCACCAGGTCGAGAAAAATGGGCCTGCAGGTATCGCCAAACTCAACCAACCCGAGCCGGTTATTCCGTACTGTGTATTCCTCCAAAATCTTGCCTGGAACTTCGAAACTCATCCCGTACCTCCGTTCGCAAATCCGGCCGGGGAACGGTTCTTCTCCCATAACTGCAATTGCTCGAGCACTACGGCGAGCAGTGCAGGGAGCGTCTCCTGTACCGGTGGCGTCAGTTGCGCGCCCCATTCTGTCGTGACCGGCTCGATGCCTACCAGCACGACTTCCTCCGGTGCCTCTCCTAGCAACTTCATTGCCACCATCAAGTCCGCGAATCCGAGCCGATGGACGGTTGCTTTCCCGGGCGGTCCATCGAGCGCCCTCCCGGCGAAACGCAGGAGCGTGCCCGGCGTTTCGCCGGCGTTCACCGCATCGATGACCGGTAGACGGGAAAAACCGGAGATGTGGTGAATCAGGCTCAGCCCGTGAGTTCCGCCATCCAGCAGCGCTACGCCCGACGGGACGCGTCAGCTCGTCGACGGGAATGATTTTGTAGCCGGTGAAGATGCTATCCAGCAGGCCGCGGTTTTCCGCGGCCGATACCACCAGGCACAGATGGACGTGTAAGATCCCAAATGCGATACACACGAACACCAAGAAAAAGTGGATCAGCCGAGGGTTCGGCAAGCTGGCCAAGCGGGGCACCCGACCCACCAAATAACCCAGAATCGCGCTATGGCGCAGCCCGTTGAACATCACCAGGCCGGTGACGATTTCCACCAGCACTAAGGCGTAGATGCCGATGTAAGAGAAGGCCGCTATGGCGTTATGGCCCGCCTTCCTGGGCAAGCGCCTGCTCGAAGGCCGGGTTGGTGAACGCGGAGGGCGAGCCTGCGAAGTTCTTCCACGACTTACGGCGCACGGGAATTCTGAACCTGATTCGTGCCGGTGTCCCGGAGCGCGTGGCCATAGTGATTAGCGGCACAAGACGCGCGGTATTCGAACGCTACAACATCGTTTCCGCGGCGGACTTGAAAGACGCGGCCCGCCGCCTGCACGCATACCTGGCGCGCAAACCCGATCTCCCGGCCAAAGTGCACACGCCTGGCGCACATTCGGCCTCGGAGACGCTCCATTCGCGGGCGAGATAAAGGGCGCTAAGTCTTTCGTTTTATTGTGGTGCGGATGAGAGGACTTGAACCTCCACTCCCTTGCGAGAACTAGAACCTGAATCTAGTTTAGCACGTCTCCGTCAGTCTTACTCCGTCTAAAATAGCCTGTTTTTGCTGTTTTCTCTCTCCTGGAATATCCCGGTGTTGCCCCGAACCATGCTCACTTCCGTGTACACTGAATTCATGGCGAGAGGCGATGGAACGCTCTACCGGCGGGGCCGGATTTACTACTATTCGCATTGGGTCAACGGGCATCAGGTCAGGACCTCCACAGGCAAGGCCAAGCTTTCAGACGCGCGGACGTGGCGGGATCGTTACCTGAAACGCGCGGCGGGTTCGCAAATTGAAAAGGTGACCTGCGGCGAACTGCTGGACGGTTTGCTCAGACATGCGGATGAATCGCTGAGACCGGACACAGCGAAGATTTACCGCTGGGTTGTCGAGGCGAACCTGCGCTCGTTCTTCGGGCATCGAAAGGCCGTCTCAGTGACGACCGATCTGCTGCGGGAACATCGGGAACGGAGGACGACGTCGAAGGTCAGCACGACGACGTGCAACCGGGAGCTTTCGCTGCTGCGAATTGCGTTCAACCTCGGGCGCAAGGCGACGCCTCCGTTGGTGGATCGGATTCCCTATTTTCCGATGACTCCCGAGAACAACGCGCGGCAAGGATTCCTGACCGATGAGCAATACCACAGGCTGCGCGATGCGCTGCCCGACGACCTCAAGCCGCTGTTCGTGACGGCCTACTTCACCGGCGTTCGTCTCGGTGAATTGCTGGCGTGGGAGTGGGATCAAGTCGATTGGGAGCAAGGATTCGTGACGCTGCACGCTCAGGAAACCAAAACCGGCCATGCGCGCGTGGTTCCGATTCTTTCGGGAGAAATGCGCGATTGGCTCCAATGGGCGCTTAAGCAGTCCTATGGATGCTCCCAGGTGTTCAATCGCGCTGGTGAACCGATCAAGAAGTTCGCGGCGGCGTGGAAGGACGCCTGCAAGACGGCGGGTGTACCCGACCTGAAATTTCACGATCTCCGGCGTACCGCAGTCCGCAATATGCGGCGTGCCGGGGTCTCTCAAGTCGTCCGTATGCGCATCACCGGCCACCGGACGGATTCGATGGAACGGCGTTACAACATCGTCGATGTGGACGACATCAAGACGGCGAAGACCCTCATGGAGCGTTCGGAACGTCCTTCCGAAGCCAGATAGCTCGCTAGAGCGTTTCCTGCACTTCGTTCTGGCGAGAGAGAATGCGCCTGTTTCCACGCTGTGCTGCACCGAACTCGCAAACGGAGCACAAGGGAGCGCACGACCAGGACTCCATCTGACTAGAAGAAGTCGCCCAGCTATTGTTTGGGAGTGGATGGGGGCGACGATGTAATTTGTCGATGTGGATCGCAGGGCCAACTTTTGAGAAAATGAGAACGGCTAGCGATGACGCATCCTGACGAAGATTTGATCGATCCAGAAGACCTAAGACTGACGGTGGATGAACTGTCGGCGAAGTTCTTAGAGCTTGTTAGATCTATCAGTACGAGTGAAACGAATGAAGAAAAAACGGCCATCAAGGCCAAGGCCCGTGCGTATTTGAAAAGATCAGTCGAGTTAAGCGGTCCGGCACGCGAACATGCTAGTTCTGTGTTCCCATCGCTTTCGGAGGTCAGATGGCGTGACCGTCACGAAAGCATGCGTTGGGATGAGATTCAAAATGAGTGGATGACCTTGCGCAATAAGATTGAATCACTCGCGCAACGCGGATGGCCTGCTGAGAGAATTGAGTTGGTTCAAGACCTAACACGGCTGGAATGTTTCATTGAGGACTGCTGGCCGGATCAAAGTGACGTTGTCGGGCAGATTCGTGCGGAACGATTGGCTGCTGAAGTGAGAAGACCACCCCTAAGCCGCCCGACTTGAGAACGACTGCGCTCTGGATGCCAGCGATCTCCAAAATTAAGGATGTTGCAAAACCTCGGTAATTGTGCAAAAGTACCTAGGAAACGCAACATCTATGAAAGAGGCCACTCCACCCGAAAGAATCCTTGCCCTGGCGCGGGAGCGGAAGATCATCCGTCCCCGTGATCTTGGGAAGATTCCGAGCATGCACCTTCTGCGTCTCGTGCGCAAAGGACAGCTTGTTCGGCTCAGTCGCGGCATCTATTCCCTGTCGGATGGACAATCGACGGAACATCACAGTCTCGCTGTGGTCTCCAAGCAAACTCCCCGAATCATCGTTTGCCTGCTCTCCGCGCTTCGCTTCCACGAGCTGACGACTCAGCAACCCTCCGAAATATGGTTAGCCATTGGAAACAAATCGTGGGCCCCGGCGGTTGATTCCGTCAAACTAAGGATCATTCGTTTTTCAGGCGAAGCGCTCAGGGCCGGGGTGAAGAGCCATGACATTGAAGGCGTCCCGGTCCGCGTGTTCAATCCCGCAAAAACGGTGGCCGATTGCTTCAAGCATCGGAATACGATCGGGCTGGATGTGGCCATTGAGGCGCTCAGAGGCGCACTTAGGCGGAAGAAGGCGACCGTGGATGAGATCGAACGTTATGCTCGCGTCTGCCGCGTATCGCGCGTCATTCGCCCCTACTTTGAGGCGCTGGCATGAAATCCAGGCCTCCGAAGAACGTCGGGGCGACCCAGGGCTGCGCTGATTTCCAGCCTTCCAAGAGAAGCTTGTTTCCGAGCAGCCGTGTGGTAGGTTGAGAGTATGAAGACCGTGCAAGTGCAGCTTTCGGAAGATTTGGCTGAAGCGGCTCAATTGAACCGTTCCAATCCATCCGCCGACGCGGCCCGTCTGCTTGCACTGGAGCTTTTCCGCGAAGACAAGGTCTCGCTTGGCCGGGCGGCTGAACTGTGCGAGACGCCCGTGGAAGCGTTCATGGAGTTCGCCGGTCAGCGTCAGGTGCCTTTGCACTACGGTACGGCGGAACTTGAAGCGGATCGGCAGACATTCCAACGCTTTCAACGGTGAAGGTCGTCTCGAACGCTTCTCCGCTCATAACCCTCGCCCGGATCGGGCATCTCGAATCATTGCACAAGCTGTACGAGGCGGTTCACATCCCCACGGAAGTCTACAATGAGGTCGTCATTGCCGGAGCCGGGATGCCGGGCGCGGTGGCGGTTTCCAAGGCGGACTGGATTCATGTGACGGCGGTGCGGGACGTCGATGGCCTGGCGAAAACGATGGTCAAGACCGGCCTGGGCGCGGGAGAGATCGGCGCGGTTTTCCTCGCGAGGGAACTGGCGGCGGATTTAACTCTCATGGACGAATGGAAGGGCCGGAGGCTCGCTTTGGAGGAAGGATTGGCCGTGGTCGGCTGCGTTGGGATTCTGGAAGAACTGTATCGACGCGGCGAGATCAAGGACCTTCGCCAGATTTACCAGGAGCTTCTTGGCCAGAAAATCCGGGTCGATTTACGCACGCTGCAAAGCAGCCTGGGCGAGTTTAAACTTCCACCATTGTAAGCGGCTGCCGGTCATTGCCTGCGTTGTTCTGCGCCGTTAGGTCGGCTGGTTCCTGCTGGCGTCGTTCTCTGCTTCACCATGCGCGCGCTGAAAAAGTGCGCCACGAAGTGCCCAAGCAAAGCTTAGGGGATGGTGTCTCTCTATCTATAAAATCTTCCTTGAAGATTTTCTCTCTTCTTAGTCTGGCTCCGCTTTCCTCTTCTGCTGCTTGAATTGCTCCTTTTCTTCTCCTCTCTCAGTCTGCGTCTGGCTCCGGTGCCTCCTCCATCTGACTCCTTCTGCAATCAAGAATGTCGTTCCGGCTCCGCATGGGCCTTGACGCATAGGTCCGGTCGGGCCCGTTTTAAATCAGTGTTGGAAGAATCTGGAATTCCAGGAGGAAGACAGGATGGGACGAAGGCCATGGCGGAGGGCGGTGGCGACGCGGATCGAGGGATGGCCTAGAGCCAGCCGAGGACTCGCACTCCGCACGAGGCCGCGACGATGAGGCAAGTCCCGAGGAGTAGGAAAGGAAGGGGACGCTGGCGGGCGAGTGAGCGCATGGCGGGGTTCATGGCGTCAGGCCAATGAATTCCGGCCTCAGCCAGCCAAGAGCGAGCGCCAACAAGACAAAGTTCAGCGTGAAGTAGAGATAGACGATGGTGAAGCGAGAGATGTCAAACGCAATCTGTTCGTAGCGCTCGTGGTCGAGGTTGCGGTGAAATGGCGGCGGCTCCCAGTTGCCGTCGGATTCGGTGTTGGGCAGGTTCATGTTGTCTCCTTTCCCTCTTTCGAGGCGTTTGTTGTTTCTGCGCTGAAAGAAAGAAACCAAGCGCCGAGAAAGGGAAAGGAGAGCGAAGGCACGTCCGTGGGCGACGGGCGAGCGATGAAGCCAGAGGGCGTGACAACCCGCAGGGTTGGCGCGACGTCTGCGCGCGCAGCCCGGACCAGCCGCATAAGCGGCGCGCCCGCGAGACGGGCCGGAGCGGACATGAACCCCGCCACCGAACCGGAGCAACGAACGGACGAAGCCATGACACGCGCGCTCACGACTGCATCTCCTTGACGAAGAGATCGGTCACAACGACGCCTTCGCCGCCGGAGAACGACTGGTGGCGCGGGGTCACAGTGAGAATGTCGATCCGGTGCCGCTTGGCGTCGCGGATGAGCTGGACGAGGCCGGAGCCCTTGATCGTGACATCGAAGAGCCGGAACGTCATCTTGACGATCCGGTCGGTTCCTTCGATGCTCAACAGGTCGTTCCACATCAACACCCGGTAGACCTCGCCGTCGATGAGCGTCAGGCCATAGTAATAGGTCCCTTCCGGCACTGTCCGGTAAGTTTGCTCTTTGTCCTTTGCGTTGATCATCGGTCCATCTCCATTTCGCGTTCCTGAGTCCTTTGCCGTCCGGGTGTGTGTTCACGCCTCGGCGCGTATTCCGGTCCAAAAACGACGCGGGGAATGTTTTCCCAAAGCTTGTACAACAGGTCGCCGATGGTCTCGACCACGGTCGCCGGGCGCTCGGCGGTGCGCGTCCGGTCAACGGTGCGCGCATTCTTGCGCAACAGTTCCAGTGCGGACATTCGCTGGCCCGAAACGCCGATCGAATCGCGCAACTGGTCTTTGTCGGCGGTGAAGACGGTGATCTTCTTCCGTCCGCGCGAAGCGGCCACGTAAAACAGCTCCCGGCTCATCCGGTCGCCGCAAATCAGAACCTCATCGACGGTTTGGCCCTGGCTCTTGTGCGCGGTAACGGCGTAACCGTGCGTGAACTAGCGGAAATTGTGGGGGATGGTGCGTCCATCCTCCAGGACGATGCCGTTCCGCGCGTTCATGTGCGCGACTTTGACCCGTTCGCCGTTGGTGAACCGGTAGGGGCCGTCGCGCATATTCGACTGGATGGAAAGCCAATCGCCCTCGGCCACGTCGATATCGCGTTTGGCGAACACGCCGAAACACTTCGCCTGCTTCTTCGTGATGTTGATTTCGCGGCCCTGAAGGCTGCGCGCCCGCACCGAGTCGCCGTCCTGGGACAGGACGGTGAACGCTTCATATTTGTGAGCGTCCTTCGTGCCTTTGTGAAACACGAGGACTTGGCCGGGCTCGAAGTTCCGAACGTCCCGCTTCTGAGCCTCGGTAAAATTGAGCGGCTCCAGCCGGTCAAGCTTCGTTTCCGCGCCCAACTCGCCGCGGCGGAGCCGGTCGGCGCGGATGGCGGTGGTGACGCGTGCAATTTCTTCGTGGGTTGGGCAGACGCAGAGGACGGAGCCTTTGGCGTTCCGGTAAGCTTCAGCGACGGCCTCGGGCCTTTCAAACATTCCCGATTCATAAATCGCGCCCATCTTTTCAAGCTTTTGAAAACCTTTGTCGGGTACAACGCGGAGAGCCTGGATCGCTTCACGGTATTGTTTCGATTCCTGCCGCTGCACTTTGCGGAGTCCGACGCTGGCGATTGATTTTTCATCGACCAGAATCCGCAACGAGTCGGAGGCTTCAACCGACTGGATTTGCTTGGTATCCCCGCAGAAAATAATTCGGGCGTCGAAACGCCGGGCCAGGCGCAACAATTCGACCATCTGCCGACCCGAAACCATGCTGGCCTCGTCCAGGATGATCGCGCGGCCACTGACTAAAGGATGCGCCTCTTTGTTCTGAAGCAACGCTTCGAGCGTCATCGCGTTCTGAAACCCGGCTTTCTTCAACTCCTCGGCGGCGCTGAGGGTGGGGGCGACGGCGGTCATCAACCGTCCACCCGCCTGCAACCCGCGCCCAAGCGCGCGCAACGTTTGCGTCTTGCCAGTTCCGGCGGCTCCCTCGATGTTCACGGCGAAGTCGCGCGAATCGAGAACGAACTCGACGACCCGTTTCTGTTCGGCGTTGAGATTGCCGATATTGAACTCTTTGGCCTCTTTCCCCATCCGTTCGTGCTGGTTGCGCCCGCTACGCACCCGTTCGACCATTTCCCGCTCGCGGTCGAGTGAGGCGCGGGTGGCGATGTCGTCACCGGCGCGAATGATCTCGTCCCGGCCCTGCCGTTCGCGCAAACAGCGCGTCAGGTCGTCTATGCGCACCTGCCCGCGTCCATAACGCAGAGCCTCGGCCAGAACGACATAGTCTGGCGCAACGGAGACGCGCTCAAAGACATGATCGAGTCCGTGCTGAAGCGCGGCCTCGGCTCCCATCGTCTTGACGCGTCCTTTCTGGAGGTCGGCCTGTTCGCGAACGTGCGTCAACGTGCGCCAATCCTCTACCGTTAGGCGGTCTAACTGTTGCTTGCGCACCTCGGCGGTGGAAATGCGGATCAGCTTATCGGGACGGGAATCGCGGACGAGGACCGAGACTTCGTTGTCGGACGGTTCACGCCCGTTTTTCTTGATGAACTCAGCGACGGCGGCTTCCCGTTCCCGGCTGCCCTGGCTGAACTCGTCGATCAGCGCTTGAGGAACTCCCTTGATTTCAAAACCGTTCTTGCGGTTTTCGGTTTCGTAACCGAGGGCTTGAACTTCACGGGCGAGGATATTGCGATAGACTTCCGAAAAGAACGCCGAACGCTCGTAGATGCCGCCCGCCTGCAACGCCTTCCACTTCTCTTCTTCCTTGTCCCACGTCATGTTGGCCGCGACGCAATGGGTATGAAGCTGCGGATCGAGGCGGCGGCTGGAGTCGTGGCGATAGCAGGCGGCGACCAGGTTGCCGGTGATCCGGTCTTCGTCCTTGCCTTTGGCGCGGACCCGCGTGGCGGCCTGACGCTCGACTTCGGCCAGGGCTTCCTTGACGGCGCGGTCGTGCGCCTCGGTGAGACGTTCGTCTCCCGTGAGAATCGCCATCATCGAAACCGACTTCGGCGCGGAAAAAGTCAGGTCATAGAGATTGCGTCCATGATTTTCCTTGTCGGCCCCGTGGGTGGGGCTGCTCACCCGCTGCCGAAGTTTTTCGCCGGTTTCGGGATGAAGCCCCTGCCGGACCCGCTCGAATTGTTCGAGCTGAACCTGTCCCGTCAGGCCCAATTTCTCCGCGCCGACGCCGAACCATGTACCGGTGACTTTTTCGCCTTCGGCGTAATAGTCGTTGCGCTCAAGGTGCTTCGCGGCATAGCCGGAGCCGTTTCGCATGACTCGGATCGTGAGCATGACAAGACGATATTAAAGGCAAAGAATTCGATCTCCAAAGAATGCAGCCTCGGGAAACCTGAGGCCACACGAGGAAGAACGCGGCCTGCCGCCGTTCTTCTTCGTGCGAGCGTTCTCCGGGAAGAATCGCTCTACCGAACCTCGTGGATTTCGAACTTTTTCACGGCGTGCATTACGCTATCGAGATCGAACCGGTTGCAACGACGACCCAGCCGGATGACAGGGATCGCCTTACGGCGCACGAGCGATTGCACGAAACGTTTGCTGACGCCGAGCCTCCGGGCCACGGCCTGGAGGTCGGCGAGGTGATCGCTGTCATCCGGCAAAGGGCTGGTCGGTTTCATCGGCACGGGCTTTGAAATGGGCGGCTGAGCGTCGTCGGCCGGGTTGAGCTGCTTCGTGAATTTCATGGTGTCCTCCTTCTCTTTTCCGGTGGGTGAGAACCCGGAATTTCTCGTCAAGAACGGAACTGCTCACTTGTTCCGTGCCGTTCATGCCTGAACGGAAGACCAGTGTTTATACGCGCGTATCAGGAAGCGCGACAAGCTGTTTTTGAGGGGAACGAACGATTGTTGCGATGTCATTGAGACTGAAGACGCTTCGAGGCATAGTCTTCTTGAGTTGGAGGATACACTCCATGAGCGGATCGCACGCAAAGATGGTTTCTGCTTGAACGCCGAGGCCCTTGATTGCTCAAATCGCGGATGCCATGAAGACTGCTAGTTCCGACATCCTCCGAATGCGAGCGGTCTCCCGTTCCGAAGTGCTAGCGCAAACATTCTGCGTAGTTTATGCTTTGAAGGTTGGGTTGTGACCGAAAAACAGACCATGCCTGCCACCGTTCCTCTTGCGACTCCGGCGAACGTCCCGAACCTATCCGCCGACCAAGTGCAAAACGGGATGCTTCATCCGGCAATCGAATTGATCAAGTTGTTTTCCTCCACGCAATGGGAGGAGTTCATCCAAGAGTGGGCCCACAGTCTCAAACCGCAGTATTCGGATGTCGTGAGGTGCGGGGGGGCTGGTGACAAGGGAAGGGATGTCATCGGCTACGTCGGCGCAGCGAGCAGCGGCGTCTGGGACAATTATCAATGCAAGCACTACGATCATCCCCTACAGCCCGGCGATGTCTGGCTGGAAATCGCTAAGGCATGCTATTACACGTCGATCGGTGAATACGTCTGGCCACAGCAGTATTTTTTCGTAGCGCCGCGGGGAGTAGGAACGACGCTTCATTCTCTACTGAAGAATCCCGCACGATTGAAGGAGAGATTGGTTGCGGCATGGAATTCAGATCTTGCAGCAAAGATCACCGCGACCGGCTCCGTCCCCTTGGAAGGAGCATTGCAACTACATGTCTCTGGTCTGGATTTCAGCGTTTTCAAGGCGCTTTCCATCTTGTCTGTAATTGAACAGCATCGCAGAACTGGATGGTTTGCGGCGCGGTTTGGCGGCGGGTTGCCTCCCATGCCGCCGGATTTGATTCCACCTGCCGAAATCGCGCCGCAGGAAACTCGTTACGTTCGACAGCTCTTGAATGCCTACGGAGATCACCTCGCGACCTCTTTGGGTGACGTCGGCGATCTCGTGCCGCACCAGAACCTCCGATCACATTTTGATCGCGCTCGACAGGAATTTTATATCGCTGAAACCCTTCGCAATTTCTCTCGCGATACCCTTCAACCAGGGGAGTATGAGAATCTTCAGAACCAGTTCCACGCAGGTGTTGTCGATACAGTCGCTGGCCAGCATGCCGACGGATATGCTCGTGTCATCGAAACAATCAAGACAGCGCGCGCATTGCAGATAACGAGCCATCCGTTGGTTCCAAGAGTGAAAGTCGAAGCTAGAGGCGGAATCTGTCATCAACTCGCCAATGAGGATAAGATCCAATGGGTCCCATAGCGCCAGAAGTATCCTCGGTCTCACGGCAGTCACCGTTCAATAGCCCGCTTGAATGTGGCCTGCGGGCGCTTGTGCTCCTCGTAGAGGCGTATCCAAAATCCTGCGATCTTCAACGATTGGTGTACTACGACTACCTGCTCGTGCATTCGAAAGATGCGGGAGGACCAGAAAGCCTACATCCAGCCACTCCTCACCGTTCCGGCGAGTTACTCGTAAGGCGGGAGCTGCTGGATACCGGCCTTCTGTTATTCCTGAGTCGTGGCTTGATCGAACGGCACTTTTCAACCACTGGCATCGCTTACGTGGCTTCGGAAACGGCAGCGCCTTTTCTAGATTGCCTTGCTTCCCAATACGCCGTCTCTCTGTATCAGCGGGCGGGTTGGGTAATCTCCTCATTTGGCGGGTTTGCGGACAATTCTCTGGCCGATTATTTCCGCTCCAATCTCGATCAATGGGGAGCGGAATTTGAAACTGAGTCTCTGTTTCGGGAGATTCCGGGTTAGCGGCGCTATGGCATTCCAGATTACAGGACTGAGGATGACGGGCATCGGTAAGCCTCCCGCTGAAGTCACGTTCACCGCGGGCTTAAACGTTATTTCCGGGGCATCGGACACCGGGAAGTCGTTCGTTGCTTCTTGCATCGATTTCATGTTCGGTGCACAGAACCCGCTGCGATCCATTCCAGAAGCCAACGGATACAATCAAATATTTCTGGGGCTTCGCTCTGGAAATGATATCTTCACGCTGGAGCGGAATAAAGAGGGTGGAGACTTTAATCTCTACCCAGCGGATTGGAACCACCTCCAAGGAGTAGATCCGACGCTCTTAGCTTGGAAACATTCTCCAACGGACGACCAGACAGTGTCAGCGTTTTTTCTCAAGTTGTCGGGGTTGTTTGGCAAACAGATTCGGCGTAACGCCAGGAACGAAACTAGGTCAATCAGTTTCAGGCCTCTGGCACGTTTCCTGAACGTAGGAGAAGAGCGAATTATCACTACCGGTTCACCCGTCTTGACTGGTGAAGTCGTATCACGAACCGAAGACATTTCTACTCTGAAACTGTTGCTCACGGGAAATGACAGCACGGGATTAATTGCAGGTAAAGATCCCAAGATCCGCAAAGCGGAACTGAATTCGAGGATGTCCCTCCTTGATCAACTAATTGGCGAACGAGAACAAGCCTTGGCGAGTCTCACAAACGCACCAGCGGAGATCGTTGGCCAGATTCAGCGGCTGGATTCGGCAATTCAGGATGTCACAGAGTCCGCAACAATCGCGGAAACCGAGATGACGCTGCGGGAGTCCGAACGTCGCGATGCATGGACAGAGATTCAGCGAATTAAGTCACGGTCGATCTCGGTCAGAGAGCTGCTCGGCAGATTTGCGCTGCTGGAAAGCCAATATAAGACTGACCTTGATCGGCTCTCCGCGAGCATCGAGGCCGGTCAGGTACTGAAACAGGTTCAGGTAGGACAATGTCCTCTCTGCGGCGCGCCGGTAGGGGGACACCAGCACGACGGGGTTCCGCAGGACGAAGATATACAACGCCTTCTTGGAGCGTGCGAGGCGGAGAGCACCAAAATTTTTCCTTGTTGCGCGATCTGGCCGAGACGGTTGAAACCCTTCATCAAGAAGAGACGAACCTAGCCGAGGATGCCGAGGCGCAAAGTGTTGTCCTCGATACGGCGGTGCGTCGTCTTAAAGAGATACTGGAGCCTACCGTTCGCGATACGCGATCGCGGCTTTCCTCACTGATCGAGGCTCGTGGCAAGTTCCAGAAGGCAACTGCACTGGCCGAGGAACTGGACGAATTCAAGAAGATGAGAGAAGTTGCCGAAAAAGATTTGAAAACCCGGTCATCGAGATCAAAAGATACGATTGTTGTCGAGTCGAGCGAAGTGGATCAGTTTTGCCAGACGGTCGAACAGTTTCTGCGTGACTGGAAGTATCCAGATTTGACACGCGTGACGTTTAGCGAAGAAAAACAGGATCTTGTAATCTCTGGCAAGAATCGAGGTAGTTACGGAAAGGGTTTGCGCGCGATTTCGTATGCAGGATTTACAGTTGGCCTACTGAAATACTGCCAACTTGGGAGACTATCCCATCCTGGTCTCGTCATCCTAGATTCCCCCCTTGTAACGTTCCGTAAACCTGACGTGCCCGAGGGCGAGGCAATCACCGACGACGTGAAAGAGGCATTCTACGTCGCATTGGCGCAGACGCCCGCGACTGAGCAAGTGCTTATTCTGGAGAATGAAGACCCGCCCATGGCGATCCGAGACAAGATTAACTACATTCATTTCAGCAAATCGGCCATTGGACGCTATGGCTTTTTCCCGACGTAGCAAGAATCAACCCCGGCTCCCTTGCGGGAACCGGGGGATGACGCGAAGCCGCTCTACGCAGCCTTTTTCTTGACGGCCTTGGGTGGAATGTCGGCCTTCGGCTTGCGATCCAGCTTGCGGATCGCACGGGCGCGGATTTCCCACGTCTTCGTGGAAATGACCGCCTTGCCCGCTCCGACGACCTGAACCTCGCGGTCGTATTCGCTGGAGCGGAGCTCACCTTCGACCATGACATGATCGCCCTTGCCGAAGTCCTTCACCGCGTCGGCCAGTCCGTTCCAGGCGATGACGCGATGCCAGTCGGTGTGCGACTGCCACTCGCCGGACGTCTTGTCCTTCCACGAGACCTTGGTGGCGAGACGCAGGATGGCGAAGCCATCGTACTGGTCGGCCTTGTCGGCGATGAATCCGACGAGGGTCACGCGGTTGGTCCAATGCGGGGCGGCGTTCGTTTTCTGTTCCGTCTTTTCGTTCTTTTTCATGTGTTGTTCCTTTTCTGGTGAAGGCTTGTTTGGTTCCTTCGCAAACGAAGCGGAACCAAAAGCCGGAACGAAAAGGACAGAGCGACGATTTGCCGGGGAGCGGCGCGGGAGCGCAACCGGCAGGCGGCATGACAGGCGCATTGTCCTGGCGGGACGCCTGCGCGCTGCAAGCCGTGTACCGGCAGGCCAGCGGAGCGGACACAGAACAAAGAACGAATGGAACAGACGCGCCACCCGGCATCCACCGCCGCGAACCGGAGACCACCCGACGACAAGGCAGCCTCCGGTACAAAGCGGCTATGCGCTCACCATCTCGGGAGAGGACACGGACGCGCGGGCATGGAGCCAATCGGCGGCGGCCTGAGCCTTGGACGCGGCGGTGAATAGGGCGCGCTTGTCGGCTCGAAGGATGCCCAGCCAGTGCGCGAGGTAGGCGGCGTGATCGGGGCGGGGATCGTTGGCGATTCCGAAATCCGCGCAGAGGAAGGCCGCGCCCAGCTCGGCCACGAGTTCCTCGGCGGCGTAGGCGGCTTCGTCAAACCCGCTCTTCAAGTCGCGGTTGAGGCGGTGAGGGGCTCCGGTCCAGTGAATGCTTTCATGCGCGCGGGTGGCGTAATATCCGGCAGCATCCTTGAACGATTCGAAGGGCGGGAGCTGGATGAAATCGCCGGACGGACTATAATAGGCGCGGCTTCCGCCGTGATGCACCTCGGCGTCCAGCTGGGAGAAGAATTCTTCCGCCTTGGCAATCCGCTCCTCTTCGCTCAGCGGGTCGGCAACCGGCGGCAAAAATCCGTCCACCTGCTCGGCGTTGAAGACGTAGTAGGCCCGCGCCAGAATCCGGCGGTTGTGGTCGTGGGAAGATTCCGCGGGTTCGCGCTCGGCTCCGTCCTGCGGTTCGTCGCCGGGCTTGTCGTTGAACTTCCAGAACACTACGAGGGCGGATTTCTCACCCTTGCGGACTTGCGCGCCCAGCTGCTGCCATTGCGGATAGGTCGCCCACAAGCCCGAGCCGTAACCGCGTTTTTGCGCAATCGCCCACAGGTTCAATACATTGATGCCGCGATAGGCTTTGCGTGAAATGGCATTCGTTGGCGCGAAGGTGTCGGCCTTTCCCTTGTGCCATGGCATGCGCCATTCGCCCGCGCCGCTTTCGAGGGCTTCGATAATCTGGTCGGTTACGCGCTGGTAAACGTCCGCTCTTTCGTTTTGGTCTTTCATCTTGTCTCCTTGGTGGATGGGGTTGTTTAAAAAAAACAACCCCCGAGCCCCTCGGCGGCGAGAGTGGGGAGGCAAGGTCACAGGCCGGAGCGGCCGGAGGGGGATCGCCCATCCTTGGAGCGGAGCGGAAAGGACGCAGCGAAGCGGAGAGCTGCACAAGCGAAGCGCGGAAGCTTGGGGAGACCGGCTGCGAAGCCGAAGGGTCAGCCTTGACCGCGCCAGGGGCGAAGCCCCTTAGGAGAAAGGATTTGAAGCTGCTAAACCATGAAAACATAGAAAGGAGATAATGTTGATTCACACAAGCTTGAACCGAACCGAGGTCTGGCGCTAGGGTGACACGATGTCTACGAATCGGGTTCCTTGGCGCGTGGGCTGGAGAATCGGAGAGCGAGGGGTTCAGTGCTTGAAGAAGGAACATATGGGGAAGCTCGAACGTTTCGCACGTGAAGTAGGTCAGGGAGAGCGCGGTTTGGCAGCGTGTACGTACAGCCTCGTGATGATCGCTTCAGGGACGTTGTCATGAATGTTTTCGACACCCACGCGAAGATCGTTGGCGATTACGCCAAATACATTCGCAGTTTCATCAATATCGCGGACGCAGGAATCCTCAAGGAAGTCGACCACGCCCTTGAAAAAGGGAAGCTGTGGCCTGAACCACTACTGCAATTCAACCCGGCTTACGAGCTAGCCGGTAGCGTCACGGAAATTGCCAAGTCTGGCCAGCTTCACGGTGCCATACCTGACATCTTTAAGGGCTATTCCTTGTATCGCCATCAACTTGAAGCGATCACACTTGGTAGCAACGGTCAGGATTTCGTCGTAACCTCCGGGACGGGCTCAGGGAAGTCCCTAACCTACATCGCTTCGATCTTCCAAAAGTTACTGACCGAACCTCAACTGAGCGGCGTAACCGCGATCATCGTCTATCCGATGAACGCGCTCATCAATTCCCAGACAAACGAATTTCGGACGTACCAAGAGAATTACGAGCGAGCCACGGGCAAGACCTTTCCAATCAGCTTCGGTCAGTACACAGGCCAGGAGAAGGAAGAGGTCCGGAGAAGATGCGGCAGAACCCGCCGCAAGTTCTCTTAACGAATTACATGATGCTGGAACTCCTGTTGACGCGGCTACAGGAACGGTCCATCCGAGGAGCGATATACGACAACTTGCGCTTCCTCGTGTTCGATGAGCTTCACACCTATCGGGGCCGTCAGGGAGCCGATGTCGCAATGCTCATCCGCCGCATTCGCGCTCAGTGCAAGCAGTCGATCACATCCATCGGCACATCAGCCACCATGGTGTCAGTTGGCAGCCTCGCTTCGCAGCGAGAGGAGGTCGCGAAAGTTGCCACCACAATGTTCGGTCGACCGTTTCGTGCTGAGCAAATCATCAATGAGACGCTGACCCGCTCCTTGATCTACTCCGGAGATGTTCCCGATCGCAAGGCTCTCGCGAGGGCGATCGGTGAGGGCATAGATACCAGCGCTGACGAGGCGAAGCTTCGGTCGCACCCGGTTGCTGTCTGGCTGGAGAACCGCATTGCGCTCGAAGAACTCGAAGGCCAACTCGTTCGTCGGAGGCCGCAGCCGATTGGTAGCGTAGTGACCGCTCTCGCCGAAGAGTCCGGACAATCAGAGGAAATCTGTCGGACGTGCCTTGCCGACCTTCTGCTTTGGATTAGCACTGTTAACCAGCGACTCCGAAGCACCGGGTCGCGTTACACGATCCTTCCGTTCAAACTTCACCAGTTCATCGCTCAGACCGGCTCAGTTTATACGACGCTCGATCAAGGCGAGAATCGTTTCATCACGCTTGAGCCGGGGATATATAAGAAGGACGAGGGCAACAAAAAGCCACTTTTCCCAAACGTCTTTAGCCGGTCAAGCGGACATCCCTTCATCTGTGTGTCTCTCGCAGGCAGTCGATTGGAGCCAAGAGAGTTTCGTGAGAGTTCGGACGAGGAAGAGCGAGCGGATGATGGGTATTTAATTATCGGCGAAAATATATGGGACCCGGTGACCGATCTCGACTTTCTGCCCGAAGCGTGGCTTCGAACAACGAAAAGCGGAACTGTTCCAGACTCCAAGAAAGCCGCCCGTTTCCCACGGCGTATCCATTTCGATGAATACGGAAACTTCTCGGATGCGGGACCGATGAACTTCTCGGGTTGGTTCATGCCTGCGCCGCTTCTCTTTGACCCTACTGGTGGTGTGTTTTTCGATACGAAGACGAATGATGGAACGAAACTAACGAAACTAGGGAGCGAAGGTCGCAGCACGTCGACCACGATCACTGCTTTCTCAATCCTTAATCAACTCAACGATGCGGGCTATGATCCTAAAGATCAAAAACTCCTCAGTTTTACCGATAACGTTCAAGACGCCGCGCTTCAGTCCGGTCATTTCAACGACTTCGTACAGGTCGTGCAACTGCGAACAGCTATTCACAAGGCACTTGCCAGTGCACCAGACCGTACTCTGACATATGCCACTATTGGCGAAGCAGTCTTCAGGGCGCTCTCCTTGCCGTTTCTCGACTTCGGAAACCGTGACGAGGAGCCAACGTTAGCGCCCGTCCGCAGGGACTACGAAAATGCTCTCCAGTCCTTCCTCTTCTATCGCGCCATAGCCGACCTCCGTCGCAGCTGGCGAATCGTGCTTCCGAACCTCGAACAGTGCGCCCTACTGGCGGTGGATTACGCGCACCTCGATGAAATAGCCGGGGAGGAGGGGTTCTGGGCCGACACGCCTTTCGTCCGCGACCTATCCCGCACCGATCGGCACGACTTCTTGTCAACAGTTCTGGACTTCTTTCGTCTTGAATACGCGCTCCATAGCGAAAATTTCCTAACCGCATCGCGCCTGAAGGAAAGCGAAAAGGATTTTCGCGAGCGGCTCAGACCGCCATGGTCCCTCGATCTGCACGAGGATCTTCGTGAACCGTGCGTCATCCGCCTCGATCCACTTCACAGATCGGCAAGGCTTTCCTCGAAGAGCATGGGGCCCGCCAGCGCCCTCGGAAAGTACATCAAGCATGTCGCCAAACAAAAGGACTTTGATCTCGATGACCTTCGAGGAGATCGTTATCGCGATTTTATTTTGCAGTTGATGCGCAAACTCAAGGACGCTGACTATCTCTTTGAACAGACAGCGCGGAGTGAGAAAAACGAAGATGTTCCGGTCTTCCGCCTGAGGATCGAAAAGTTGCTGTGGAAGCTGGGTGATGGCGAGACGGTGAAACCGGACGTGATCAAACGGCGCTCGTATCTTGACCAGAAACCAAAACCGAACCTGTTCTTTCGTGATATGTACCGGGAGTTTTCTCCATCGAAACGTCTCCGAGCCGAAGATCATACCGGACACGTAAAAACCGAGGATCGTACTGAGCGGGAAGAAAGGTTTCGAGCCGGGTCAATCAGCGCGCTATTTTGCTCTCCAACGATGGAGCTCGGCATCGACATCGGCGGACTCAGCGTTGTTCACCTCCGGAATGCTCCTCCAAACGCCGCGAATTATGCGCAGCGGTCGGGCCGCGCGGGCCGCAGTGGCCAAGGTGCGTTGATCTTTACGTATTGCTCCAGTTACTCCCCTCACGATCGACACTACTTTCATCAGCAGCCCGCACTTGTCGCAGGCGTGGTCCAGGCTCCCAGGCTCGACCTCTGCAATCGCGAGCTGCTCCTGACACACCTGAACGCCCTCGCCATCAGTGAGGTCGGATTGCCCGGACTCGAACCCCAAGGTGGCGAACGACCTTCGCTGATGCGTCTCGTTGTCGACGACAACGCCGACATGCCTCTGGCGCCGGGAGTTCGCGATGGCATGCGCATTCCTCCCGAAAACTATGCGTCCATTAAGGCTACATTCCGGCGGGTGATCAAGGATTTCGAGATCGAACTCACCACTCGCGCGGGTAGTTGGTACTCTGACGACTGGATTGACCACAATTTAAGCACACTTGCGGACCATCTTGACTCTTCGATGACACGATGGCGGCGGCTCTACCGTTCGGCTCGGACGCTTTTGACGCGCGCGACGCAGCCGATTGAGAGCGGTCGTCTGAGCATCGGCGGCGACGAATACAAGAGGTACAAACGATATCAGGATCAGGCCAATCGACAGCTCAGTTTGTTGCGTAACGATGTCGGGGGCGCTGCCGAGCGATCCGAATTCTACCCCTACCGCTATCTTGCGTCGGAAGGTTTCCTGCCTGGTTACAACTTCACGCGGTTGCCGCTCCGGATTTTCATACCGGGCGGCAATACGACCGGCGAGTTTATCTCACGGCCACGCTCAATCGCGCTACGCGAGTTCGGTCCGCTCAATATTATCTACTACAACGGTCGCAAGTACCGCGTTTCGCAACTGGTCGTGCAGGACGCGGAGTCGTCGCTCATTGAAGCCAAGATCAGCACGAAGGCAGGTTACTACCTCTCCGGGGAGCAAAAAGACCTTGAGATTTGCCCCTTTTCCGGGGTCAACCTCGGCGACAATGCAAATAAGGAACATCTCCATGATCTCCTCGAAATGTCCGAATCCCGAGCCGAGGAGGTCGATCGGATTTCGTGCGAGTGGGGTATTTACTTCACTCAGGTGACCCCTACCGGTTGTGGTCGGCGTCTGAGCCGACGGCGGCACACCTGACCAGAGATTTGTATGGCACTGGATCG
>Ga0116223_10000504_pt1 | contig 47682 bp, 37 predicted proteins | sample Sb_taG_3_FD_90092 | JGI IMG/M metagenome (GOLD analysis project Ga0116223, IMG submission 90092) | Peat soil microbial communities from Weissenstadt, Germany - Sb_50d_a_PC metaG | ecosystem: Environmental > Terrestrial > Soil > Wetlands > Peat | place: Germany: Weissenstadt | collected 2010-09-21 | reverse complement strand
GGCGTCGCAGCAGGCGGCGTCGCCGCCGGTGACTGGGTTGCGGTCGGTGCAGCAGCAGGCGGCGTTGCGGCAGGCGACTGGGCCGCGGGAGCGGCAGGTGGAGCAGCAGGCATCGCCGCAGGCGCCTGAGCTGCGGGTGCGGCCGGGGGAGTAGCAGGCGTTGCGGCAGGCGACTGGGCCGCGGGAGCGGCAGGTGGAGCAGCAGGCGTCGCCGCAGGCGCCTGAGCTGCGGGTGCGGCCGGGGGAGTAGCAGGCGTCGCTGCAGGCGGCTTGGCTGCGGGAGCGGCGGGTGCAGCAGCAGCCGGCGGCACTGCCGGAGTCGCGGCGGCGGCGGCTTTCGGCAAGGGCAGCGGATTGTCCGAGAGCGTGCGCAGATAGGCGATGATATCGGCCCGTTTGTGCGGGTCCGGCTCGCCGGCAAAGGTCATCTTTGTGCCGGGCACATAGGCCTGCGGATCTTTGATGAACGTGAAGAGGTCCTCAAATGTCCAGGTGCCGCCCTTGGCCTTCATGCCGGCAGAATAATCGAACCCGGGCACCGAGCCCTTCAGGCGGCCGACGACGCCCCAAAGCGGCGGCCCGATTTTTATGCCTTCGCCTTTTCCAAAGTTATGGCAGAGGTGGCAGACCGCAGTATCGGCCTCGCCCTTTTTGGGGTCAGCCTTGGCGAGCAGCTCCGGCAAAGATTCTTCCGCGGCGCCGGGCTTGGCCTGGGGCGCGGCGGCCGTCTCGCCGGAGGGGAGAGGATAGCCTGGCTTCGCCGGTTGCGGATGTGAGAAGATCGCATCGGAGATGAGGACGACACCCTGCACGAACAGCAAGGTGCCGAGAACGGCCCCGGCCACCTTGTTGAATTGGAAGAGATCCATCGCTCCTGAACTCCCCCCGTTTTCCCGGCGCTATCCGCCGAACGCATGCGGCGTACCGCGAAATCGGGCGATGATTAGGCGGTTTGCGGCTTTGCCGCAAGCTTGGCAACACGTATAAGCGCGGGCAATTTGCTACCTTTTGCCGCCAGGGTCGGCCGCCGCTCAGCTCCATGTCCGCACCGATCATTGTCATCCCCGCGCGCCTCGCGGCGACGCGCCTGCACGGCAAGCCGCTCGTCGAAATCGGCGGCGAGCCGATGATCATTCATGTCTGGCGGCGCGCCTGCGCCTCTCGCCTCGGCCCGGTTCTGGTCGCCGCCGATTGCGCCGAAATCGCCGAAGCCGTCGCGAGCGCCGGCGGCAGCGTCGTCCTGACGAGCCCCGATCACCTGTCCGGCTCCGACCGCGTCTGCGAGGCGCTCGCCGCATTCGATCCCGGACGCCGCTTCGATATCGTCGTCAATCTTCAGGGCGACCTGCCGACGATCGACCCCGCCCATCTTGGCAAAGCTGTCGCTGCGCTCGGCGAGGCGGCAACCGACATAGGAACGCTTGCCGCGCCGATTTCGAGCGATCAAGAGCTCGCCGACCCGAATATCGTGAAGGTCGGCGGCCTGCGGCTTCCTTCCGGGCATCTCAAGGCGCTCTACTTCGGCCGCGCGGCAGCCTGGGACGAAGGTCCCCTCTATCATCACATCGGTCTCTATGCTTATAGGCGGGCGGCGCTCGAACGTTTCGCCGCATTGCCGCCCTCGCCGCGCGAATGCCGTGAAAGGCTCGAGCAACTGCGCGCCCTTGAGAACGGAATGCGGATCGATGTCGCGCTCATCGACAAGCCGGCCTTCGGCGTCGATACGCCGGCCGATCTCGAACGCGCGCGCGCCATTCTGAGGCAGAGATGAGCAAGACGAAGATTGCCTATCAGGGCGAGCCCGGCGCCAATTCGCACATTGCCTGCCGCAACCTCTATCCAGAGAGAGAGCCCCTGCCCTTCGCCAGCTTCGAAGACGTGCTGGCGGCGGTCTCCGACGGTCTTGCCGAATATGCGATGATCCCGATAGAAAATTCGGTCGCCGGCCGCGTCGCCGACATCCATCATCTGCTGCCGACCGCAGGGCTTTACATCATCGGCGAATATTTTTTGCCGATCCATTTCCAATTGTTGGGTCTCAAGGGGGCGCGGATCGAAGAGGTGCGCTCCGTCTATAGCCATGTTCACGCGCTCGGCCAGTGCCGCAAGATCATCCGGCGGCTCGGGCTCGTTCCCCATATCAGCGGCGATACGGCGGGCTCTGCGAGGGAAGTCGCGGAATGGCGGGACGAAACCAAGGCCGCGCTCGCCTCCGCGCTCGCCGCCGAGATCTATGGGCTCGACATCCTCGCCGCCGATGTCGAGGACGAAACGCATAATACGACGCGTTTCGTGGTCCTCTCGAAGGAGCCGCAATGGCCGAAGCTCGGCGAGGGACCGACGGTCACGACCTTCGTCTTTCGCGTCCGCAACGTGCCGGCGGCGCTCTATAAGGCGCTCGGCGGGTTCGCCACCAACGGCGTCAATATGACGAAGCTCGAAAGCTATATGGTCGAAGGTGAATTCACCGCGACTCAATTCCTGGCCGATGTCGAGGCCCATCCGGAAGAGCCGGCGCTTGCCCGGGCATTCGAAGAACTCGCGTTTTTCTGCAAGGAATTCAAGATCCTCGGCGTCTATTCCCCGCACGAGTTCCGGATTGTGAGCGCCGCTGCCCGCTCCGAAGCATGAAACACCGGCCTGGCACCTCTCACGCGAAAGGCGCACGAATGGCTCAAAGCGGGACACCGGCCGCATTGCTGCCATCAGTAGAATTTAACCATTGCGGCCGATCGCGCGAACGCAACAGGTGTCGTGAAGCTCTCATAAAGGTTGACGGAACCTTCGTTTAACCATCGGTCGGTAGGACAGGCAGGATCGGCCGTCAGTAAAGGAGTCCACCATGAGCCTTCACAAACGCGCGGGGGGATTCAAGCTCGCCGTCGTCCTGGGCATAGCTCTCGCGATGGCGGCATGCGCCCACACCCCTGCTCCAGTCGCCGGCAATGCTCCCATCCCGGGCAGCGTGCAGGACTTTAACGTCAACGTGGGCGACCGCGTCTTCTTTGACACCGATTCGACCGAACTCTCGCCGACCTCGCAGGCGACGCTCGACAAGCAGGCGGCCTGGTTGCAGCAATATACGCAATATAATTTCACCATCGAAGGCCACGCCGACGAGCGCGGCACGCGCGAATATAATTTCGCGCTGGGCGCCAGGCGCGCCGAGACCGCGAAGGATTACCTGATCGCTCGCGGCATCAACGCAGCGCGGATCCACACGATCAGTTACGGCAAGGAACGGCCGGTTGCGACCTGCAACGACATCTCCTGCTGGTCACAGAACCGCCGCGCGGTGACCGTTCTCGGCGGCAGCCAGTCCTAAATACCGCCGCCCGACCCTTCTCCCGCTCGCGGGAGAAGGTAAGCATCACACCTGCGGCTGCGGTTCGAGCTCCGGCTCCGGGCCGGGCTTCTGCTGCCGGCCGGTCGTGGGAACCGGCGAGGGACGCGGGGCCGGCGGCGACTCATCGCTGACATCGCGGATCGGCGGTCGGCCTTGCAGCAGGCCGATGATCTCTTCGCCCGTGAGCGTCTCATATTCGAGCAGCCCCTTGGCAAGCGTCTCGAGATCCTTGCGCTTCTCGGTGATGATCCGGGTTGCTTCCGCAAGCCCGCCCTCGACGAGGCGGCGCACTTCCGCGTCGATCTTCTGCGATGTCGCCTCCGAGATGTTCTGCTGACGGCCCATCGAATAGCCGAGGAACACCTCCTCCTGGTTCTCGCCGTACATCACGGTGCCGAGCTCATCCGAGAAGCCCCAGCGGGTGACCATGGCGCGCGCGAGCTTGGTCGCCGCTTCGATGTCGGATTGCGCGCCGGACGTCACTTTGTCCTTGCCGAAGATGATCTCCTCCGACACGCGGCCGCCCATCAGCACGGCGAGCCGCGAAGTCATCTGCTCGTAGCTCATCGACAGCTTGTCGCGCTCCGGCAGCTGCATGACCATGCCGAGCGCGCGACCGCGCGGGATGATCGTTGCTTTATGGACGGGGTCGGTCGCCGCCACGTTGAGCGCGACGATCGCATGGCCGCCCTCGTGATAGGCGGTCAGGATCTTCTCCTGTTCCGTCATCACCAGCGTGCGCCGCTCGGCGCCCATCATGATCTTGTCCTTGGCATCCTCGAATTCGACCATGGTGACGATGCGCTTGCCGCGCCGCGCCGCGAGCAGGGCCGCTTCGTTGACGAGGTTCATGAGATCGGCACCGGAGAAGCCGGGCGTGCCGCGGGCGACGACTTTCAGATCGACGTCGGGAGCAAGCGGCACCTTGCGCACATGCACCTTGAGGATCCGCTCGCGGCCGATCACGTCGGGATTGGGGACGACGATCTGGCGGTCGAAACGGCCGGGGCGCAGCAGGGCCGGGTCGAGCACGTCGGGCCGGTTCGTCGCGGCGATGAGGATGATACCCTCGTTGGCGTCGAACCCGTCCATCTCGACGAGCAATTGATTCAGCGTCTGCTCGCGTTCGTCATTGCCGCCGCCGAGGCCGGCGCCGCGGTGCCGCCCGACCGCGTCGATCTCGTCGATGAAGATGATGCAGGGCGCGTTCTTCTTCGCCTGTTCGAACATGTCACGCACGCGGCTCGCTCCGACGCCGACGAACATTTCGACGAAGTCCGAACCTGAGATGGTGAAGAAGGGCACGTTCGCCTCGCCGGCGATGGCGCGGGCAAGCAGGGTCTTGCCGGTCCCGGGTGGGCCGACGAGCAGGACGCCACGCGGAATACGTCCGCCAAGCCGCTGAAACTTCTGCGGATCGCGCAGGAATTCGACGATTTCCTGAAGATCCTCCTTGGCCTCGTCCACGCCGGCGACATCTTCGAAGGTGATGCGGCCATGCGCCTCGGTCAGCAATTTCGCCTTGGACTTGCCGAAGCCCATGGCCTTTCCGCCCGCCCCCTGCATCTGCCGGGAGAGAAAGATCCAAACTCCAAGAAAGGCGATGAGCGGCAGACCATTGACGAGCAGCGTGACGAGCCAGCTGTTGCCGTCCGACGGCGGCTTGGCCGAAATCGCGACGTTCTTCTTATAGAGGGTCTGCACCAAAGTCGGGTCGTTCGGCGCATAGGTCGAGAAGGCGCGGTTGTCGGTGAAGTGACCGGTGATCTCATTGCCGGCAATCGTCACCTCTCGGACGTGGCCTTGATCGACCTCGTTCAAGAGCTGGGTGAAGGTGACGTCTTGCGTCGGCACATGCTGGCCCGGGTTCTGGAACAGCATGACCAGGGCGACCACAAGCAAGAATATGATCACCCAGAGAGCGAAATTCCTGAAATTCGGATTCATCTTCGACCCGTGATAGGCCCATTTGCCGCCAAGAAGGGCAAATCACCCAATGAGCGCTCCAAGCGGCGCCGTTTGAACTAATCTAGGCGCCGCAAGCTTGCTTGCCAAGGGAACTTCTGCACGACCCCGTTCCTACAAGGCCGTTGCCGCCCCGCGCAGCGCCGTTTCTTCCGAGGCATCTGACGTGCCGCGGCCGCGCCGACGCGGCCTTTCGCGCCGAATCGTGAGCGAACCGCGGCCGTCGAGCGCGAGCGTCATGCCGCCGAGCGTGCCGCGCCACGCCGCGCCGCATTGCAGCGCCGTGCGCAGCGCTCCGGCCAGACCTTCGAGTCGGTCGAGCCGCAAAGGCTTGCCTCCCAGCGCTTGGATTTCAGCCGCGATGAGACGTTGCAGGATCTCCTCGGGCGCCTCGCGAAGATGGCCGATAGGCGCCGAGAAGAAGGCATTTGTGTGCGTCGCATCAAAGGATGCCCGCAGCGTCGTCGTGCACGCCGCGAGCGCAAGTTCGGCCCGCGCGGCGCGGCGAGCGAGCCGCAGGAGAGCGGCGCTGTCGAGCCCCTCTTCCGCCAGAAGGCGAAGAAGACGGCGCATCCTCGTTCGGGCAAAACCCAAATCTTCGTTGGAAGGGTCGCGGAAAAAGGCTTGGCTGTGCGCTTTGCAGAGGCCGACGAGCGCCTCCTTGGGATAAGAGAGCAAGGGTCGCAAGTGAAGGATGTCGCCATGGCGCGCGGCAACGGGCATGCCGGCGAGGCCACCGATTCCGCTGCCGCGCAGCAGCCGGAACAGGATCGTCTCGGCCTGATCGTCGGCATGATGCGCGGTCAAGACGTGATCTGCGCCGATCTCGCCGGCGTGGCGGAAGAGCAGATCGTAGCGCGCCGCGCGGGCCCGCTCCTGGATGCGCGTTTTGGGCTTTTCGCCTTCCCAGATCAGGATTTCATGCGGCAAGCCGAGCATCTTCGCCCAGCCCGCCACGGCTTCGGCCTCGCCGCGCGATTGGGGCCGCAGGCCGTGATCGACGGTGGCCACGGCGAGCTTGGCCTTTGATGTTCCCTGCCCGGCCCAGGCGGAGGCGAGCAGCATGAGAGCAACGGAATCGGGACCGCCCGAGACGGCGAGCAAGGCACCGCGCGCCGCGTTGAGCGGCGCGAACAGAGCCGCAATTTCCTTCGCGCCGAAGAGGTCCATCGATCCCTCGGAAGGCGATCCCTCAGAAGGCCGCGCCGCGCCTGCGAGGCCAGCGGACACGAAGCTCAACATTGCGCGCGTTTGGCCTCTCGCTCGGCGCCTGCCTTCACCGCCGCCGAAGCGTTCGGATATTTGCGCGGCACTTCGCTGAAGGTCGCGCAAGCCTGTTCCTTGGCGCCCAGCGCCTGAAGCGATTCGCCAAGCCTCAGCATGGCTTCTGGCGCACGCGGCGATGTCGCGTAATCGGTTGAAATCTTCAAGTATTGTTCAGCGGCCTCGCGCTGCCGGCCCCGCTGATAATAGGTTTCGCCGAGATAATAGAGCGCGTCGGAAGTCCAGCGGCTTTTCGGATTTTTCCCGAGGAAAGCGGAAAAGCTCCTCTCGGCGTTGTCGTAATCCTTTTGCTTGAAATAGCCCAAGGCCACGTCGAATTCTTCTTGGGTGGGATTGACCTCCGTGCTGGCGATGACCGTCCCGCCGGGTGTCGTGGCCTGGCTGGCCGGTGCTCCGGACTGCGGCTGCACGGGCGTCGGCGCGACGGGCGCGGCCGCGGCTTTGAATCCGCCACTCGGAAGATTGAGCGGTGCGCCCGAATCGCTCGCGGCTGTATCGGCCGTCGCCGGAGCGACCGGCACTCCAGCGCTCGCCGGCATGGCGCCGAGGGGGCGCGGCACGCCGGGCGCATTCGGATCGCTGCTCGGATCGAAGGCATCACCGCGGGGGCGCGCCGATCCGGGCGTCGACGTCGAGCCAGCGTCGCTGGCACGCGGGGCAAGCGGAGCTGGAGCGGCGCCGCTCTCCTCCCGCTTCGGTTTGCCGCGCCCGCCTTCCTGGAATCGGAAGTCGACGTCTTCCTGGAATTTGCGCAATTGATCTTCGAGCCTATGGTTTTCGAACTGCATCTGCTCGATTTGCCCGTTCATCTGACGGATTTGCTCTTCGAGTTTTTCGACCCTCACCAAAAGGCTGGCGTCGTCGGGCGAGCCGCCCGTTGGCGCAGCGTCAGGTGCCTGAGCGTCGGAGGCGCCGACACTTGGCGCAGCGTCAGGGGCGTCGGGGGCCCCGACATCGGCCGGCGGAGCGCCGACATCTGCCGGCGGCGCGCCGTAGTCTTGCGCGAATTGCAGTCGGACTTCCTCCCCGCGCGCCGAAAGAGAGTAGCCCAAGATCAACGTGCTGGCCGCAAAGAGAGCGACCGCACCCTTGTTCAATCGAGTCATTGCAAAGCTCGCCAGCGATTCATCAGTCTCTTAGCATAAGGCACAGTTCGGGCCAAAGTTTGGACATCGGCAAGGATTTGTCTCCGGAGCATATTAGCGATGTCGCCGGATCGAATTAGAAATTCAAGCCAAAATGCGATAAAGACATCGCACTGAGCTTCCTCAGATTCCTTAGGAGCGCACGTTTAGAGAACGAAATTCATCTTGCCGCGGCGGGAATACCGCTAAAGGGGAGCATTGATGGTTCGCAAGCATTTCGGCACGGACGGGATCCGCGGCCTCGCCAACAAGGTGATCACGCCGGATCTCGCGATGAAGGTCGCGCAGGCGACGGGCGTGCTGTTCCAGCGCGGCGAGTACCGACATAGGGCGGTCATCGGCAAGGACACGCGCCTTTCGGGCTATATGATCGAGAACGCCATGGTGGCCGGCTTTACCTCGGTCGGCGTCGACGTGCTCCTGCTCGGGCCGATGCCGACGCCGGCGGTGGCCATGCTCACCTATTCCATGCGCGCCGACGTCGGCGTCATGATCTCCGCCTCGCATAACCCCTACGAGGACAATGGCATCAAATTGTTCGGCCCGGACGGCTACAAGCTGTCGGACGAGATCGAGGCCAAGATCGACGCCATCCTCGACAAGGAAGTTGTCTTGAAACTGTCGAAACCGGCCGATCTCGGCCGCGCCATGCGTGTCGAAGGCGACCGGGCGCGCTATATCGAATTCGCCAAGCGGACGCTGCATCGCAATCTGTCGCTCGAGGGCTTGCGGATCGTCATCGATTGCGCGAACGGCGCCGCCTATAAGGTCGCGCCCGAAGCTCTATGGGAGCTTGGCGCGGAGGTCATTTCGATCGGCGTCAGTCCGGACGGATTCAACATCAACCGTGAGGTCGGCTCCACGGCGCCGCAGACGCTCGTCGCCAAGGTGCGCGAAATGCGCGCCGATATCGGCATCGCGCTTGACGGTGACGGTGACCGGCTGATCATCGTCGACGAGCGGGGCAAGATCGTCGATGGCGACCAGCTGATGGCGGCGATTGCCGAGAGCTGGAAGCAGGACGGCCGGTTATCGCGGCCCGGCATCGTCGCGACGCTGATGTCGAATCTCGGTTTCGAACGCTACCTCGCGAGCATCGGCCTGGAGCTCGCCCGCACCCCTGTCGGCGACCGCTATGTCCTCGAACATATGCGCGAGCAGGGCTACAACGTCGGCGGCGAGCAATCCGGCCATATCATCCTGACGGATCATTGCACCACCGGCGACGGACTCGTCGCCGCTTTACAGCTCCTCGCCATCGTCAAGCGGCGGATGAGGCCGGTCAGCGAAGTCTGCCACAAGTTCGAGCCCATGCCGCAGGTCCTGAAGAATGTGCGATTCAAGGCGGGGCGGCCGCTTGAAGAAGAGCGCGTCACGCGGGTGATCGAAGATGGCAGGCGTAAGCTCGGCAATAATGGGCGCCTCGTCATCCGCCTTTCCGGCACCGAGCCGGTGGTCCGGGTCATGGGCGAAGGCGACGATCGTGACCTCGTCGAGCAGATCGTGGACCAGGTCTGCGACGCTCTGAGTGCCGTCGCGGCTTGACGGCTGGGTTTCCTCAATCCGGTGAAACTATAGGCCTTTCGTCCGCTTCGATCGGGGACGCTAAAGGAGCAACTCAGGCCGGTCGAGCCGAGCCACCTAGGTTAACCTTAATATGTAGGGTTAAAGGGCTTTTAACTTTGCGGCATGTTCTCTTCCGTCGAATGACTGCTCCGGGCCATTAGTCTGCCCGAGCCAACGAGGGGACTGATCGTCATGGCCAGCATGAAAGCCATCCTACTCGCAGCGCCTTCGTGGTGGGCGCCGCCAACTTCGCCGCGGCCGCGGATCTGCTGCCGATGCCGCCGCCCCCTGTCGAAGTACCACCCCCCCAATTTCCGGCTTCTATCTGCGCGGCGACGTCGGGGGTCGGAATCGATGAATTGAGCGGACAGAGCTCGACTTTCGCCGTCAGCGTGCCTTACGGCTTCGAGAACAATGGCTCGGGCGTGGGCGAACAGGCTATCCTCGGCCTCGGCGCCGGCTATCAGTTCAACAACTGGTTCAGGGCGGATGTGACCGGCGAATACCGTACGTCATCGAATTATTGGGGTGTCGAGAGCTACACCCCGGCCGGGCTGTTTCCGAGCCCGGATTGCCCCGTCATCTGCTACGACAAATATTCCGCGGATGTGTCGAGCGCCGTCTTCCTCGCCAATGGCTATTTCGACATCGGCACCTGGTGGGGCGTCACTCCGTACGTCGGCGCTGGCGTCGGCTATGCCTATAATCTGTTCGACGGTCTCCAGGACACGGGCATCGAAACCGGCGGATACGGCACGGCTTCCGAGAGAGGTTTCGGAAGCCTCGCCTGGGCGCTCATGGCCGGCCTTTCCTATTCCATCACGCCCAACCTCAAACTGGACTTCGGTTACCGCTATATCGACATGGGCAGAGTGGCGAGCAACCCGATCAATTGCGTCGGCGGGTGCGGCGGCAATGGCGCCGAGAGCGAGAGCTTCCAGCTGAGCTCGAACGACGTCCGCGTCGGTCTGCGCTATATCTTCGCCGAGGTGCCGCCGATGGCGCCGCCGCTGGTCACGAAATACTAATCCGATCAAGCTACTCCATCATGCGAAAGCGGGCCCCAGGGCCCGCTTTTGTTTATGTGGGCCGCCTTGCGCTGATCTGCCGGCAGCCGACAAGCGCGCCAGCGCTTGTTTATCGAAATCCGTTAAGGTTAAGGGGGGCTTAAGAAATATCCTTCACAATTCCTTTCGCTCGAGAGCTGAAAGGAATGGTCGATGCCTACGCGAAAGATTCTCCTGCGGGCGATTGCTGTCTGCGCGGTCGCGGCCAGCCCAGGCAAGCTCGAAGCGGCTGATCTTGGAACGCTGTTCTCCGGCCCTTCGCAGACATCGGTGCAGCCGGTCGAATTCGGCACCGGCTGGTACATTCGCGGCAGCGTCGACGGAGCATGGCAAACTCAACCGAGCTTGGACCCGGATTTTACGTCCGTTCCTTCGGCTCACAGCCTGGATTGGGCGGCCGAAATCGGCGGCGGGTATCAATTCAATCAATGGTTCCGCGTCGATGCGACCTATACGTATTATGGCGAGCAACAGGCGAGCGGAAATGGAGCACAAGTCAATTGCCCCGCCAGCCTCAATCCGCTTTATGCTAACCCCCCCATTGATACAATACTCCTTGGCGTTACGCCCGACCCCAGTCAATGCACACCCAAAGAATCGGCATCTGTGCAGAAGAACTTGTTTCTTGCCAATGGTTATGTCGATCTCGGAACCTGGGCGGGTGTGACGCCCTATGTCGGAGCCGGAGCAGGTGCCGCTTACATATATGCAAATCAGACCGTCAATTTTACCAATAATTCCAATGGCAGCCCCTATAGTGCGACATTGACTTTACCGGCTAATTACCCCGTTCCGCTCACCTACTACAATCCTATAACGGGCGCTCCGTTCAATCCGCAGCCGCATTACAATACTGGGCCCCAAGATTGGGATTATTCAAAATCGGCACAAAAGTGGAGTTTCGCTTTCGCGCTGATGGCTGGTTTCTCGTATGACCTGACCAGCAACCTCAAACTCGATATCGGCTATCGTTACGTGAATTTCGGCTCGTTCTCCGGCATAAGCTCCCTGTCGGGTGCGCTCTTCAGCAATCAGGTAACGACGCAGGAAATTCGCCTTGGGCTCCGGTACCTGATCGACTGACGCTGGCGGGAACTTGCGCAGGCTTGTCCAGCCATCTTAGGTGGTGGGCGTGACAACGATCTCTACACCGCCCGCCGCAAAGCCGCAACGCCCCAATTTTGCATCCGGCCCCTGCCCGAAACGGCCCGGCTGGAGCCTCGACGGCCTTGGACGCGCTTTGCTCGGGCGCTCGCATCGCAGCCAAGTCGGCAGAGCGAAGCTCAAACACGCCATCGATCTCACCCGCGAGGTTCTCGAAATTCCGCAGGAGCATCGCATTGCCATCGTGCCGGCCTCCGACACCGGCGCGGTCGAGATGGCGTTATGGTCGCTGCTCGGCGCGCGCGGCGTCGATCTCCTCGCCTTCGATGCTTTCGGCGAGAGCTGGGTCGCCGACATCGTCACGCACTTGCAGATCAAAAATGTCCGCGTGTTGAAGGCCGCTCCCGGCGCCATCGTCGATCTCGCCAAGGTCGATTTCGATCACGACGTGGTCTTCACCTGGAACGGGACGAGCACCGGCGTGCGGGTTGCGAACGGCGAATGGATCGCCGCCGACCGCAAGGGCCTCACGATCTGCGACGCTACCTCCGCCGCCTTCGCGCAAAGGCTCGATTGGATGAAGCTCGATGTGGCCACCTTCTCCTGGCAGAAGGCGCTGGGCGGCGAGGCTGCGCATGGCATGCTGATCCTTGGCCCCCGCGCCATCGAAAGGCTTACGACCTATGCGCCGCCCTGGCCGCTGCCGAAGATCTTCCGGCTGACCGAGGCCGGCAGGCTGATCGACGCCATTTTCGAAGGCTGGACGATCAACACGCCATCGATGCTCTGCGTCGAGGATTACCTCGACGCCTTGACCTGGGCGAAATCGATCGGCGGCCTGGGTGCGCTCATGGCGCGCACCGAGGCCAACGCGCGAGCGCTCGCGGCCTGGGTTACGAAGACGACCTGGATCGACTTTCTCGCCAAGGACCCGGCGATCCGCTCCAACACGAGCGTCTGCCTCAGGCTCGTCGATCCGTCTATCGCCGGGCTCGCACCCGAAGCACAACGAGCGTTCACGCAAGCGGTCGTGGAGCGTCTCGAACGCGAGAATGTCGCCTATGACATCGGCGCCTATCGCATGGCGCCGCCCGGCCTGCGCATCTGGTGCGGCCCGACCGTGGACGCGCGGGACATAGAGTTGCTCACCTCCTGGCTCGATTACGCTTATGCGGCGGCGAGACGGGAACTCATGTGAAACGTCAAGGCGAATGGTGGCGCGCGTTCCTTCTCCCCTTGCGGGAGAAGGTGCCCCGCGAAGCGGGGTGGATGAGGGGTCGCTGACACCCCTTCGCCTAGAGCGCTCACTTCGCCAGAGCACGCACCCTATGGCTCAGGCGGGAGACTTTGCGGGCGGCCGCATTCTTGTGAACGATGCCCTTTTGCGCGGCGCGCATGACGATTGGCTCAGCCTCGCTCAGCGCCGCCACCGCGGCTTCCGAATTGCCTGAGGCGATCGCCTCCTCGACTCTGCGCACGAAGGTGCGCATCCGGCTGCGGCGCGAGCGGTTGACTTCGCTGCGGCGGGCAATTTTACGCGTAGCCTTTTTGGCCGAGGGGGTATTCGCCATTCTGTTGTCCTGGATGAATAGTCCAGCGAAACCGCCGCTCCTCAAAAGGCGCCGACATGTCCGCGACCAGACCGTAAACTCGGAAAGGCGCAGCTTATAGTTCGAGACGTCTCACCCGTCAATGCGGGAGCGGCTCAGGCCGTGTTTCGGCCAGTTCCTCCTCATTGCTGAAATTCAAACTGAGGCACGACCACCTCAGCGGTTCTTGAACTCCGGCTTCCGCTTTTCCAGAAAGGCGGCCATGCCCTCCTTCTGATCTTCCGTCGCAAATAGCGACTGGAAGAGCCGCCGCTCGAACAGAATTCCCTCGGACAGCATCATCTCATCAGCGCGATTGATGCTTTCCTTGATCAGCATCGTCGCCTGCAGCGGCAGGGCGGCGATCGCCGCGGCGGTGCCCAAGGCTTCCGCCTCCAGTTTATCGGCCGGAACGACCCGCGCGACGAGGCCGGCACGCTCGGCCTCGATCGCGTCCATCATCCGGCCGGTGAGGCAGAGTTCCATCGCTTTGGCCTTGCCGACCGCCCGCGTCAGCCGCTGGGTGCCCCCGCAGCCCGGCATGATCCCCAATTTGACTTCCGGCTGGCCGAACTTGGCATTGTCCGCGGCAATGATGATATCGCACATCATCGCGAGTTCGCAGCCGCCGCCAAGCGCGAAGCCCGCGACCGCGGCAACCGTCGGCTTGCGGACCCTGGCAAGACGCTGCCAATCGCCGACGAAGTCCTCGTAAAGCGCGTCCATATAGGTCTTGCTTTGCATCTCCTTGATGTCGGCGCCGGCGGCAAAGGCCTTGGCCGAGCCGGTGACGACGATGCAGCCGATTTCGGGCGCGCGCTCAAAGGCGTCGAGCGCCTCGCTCAACGCCCTGATCAAGGCCGCGTTGATCGCATTGAGCGCCTCTGGCCGGTTGAATCGGATGAGGCCCACTTTCGCATGGGTTTCAACAGCAATCATGCTCCGCCTCGAGTCATCGGCTCCCAACGGAGCACTTCGCGTTGCCCATCTGTCAGAGCGCTGCCGCAAAGCGGCAAAAGCTCGCGGACGATGCCCATTTGTTACGGTTTGTAACCGGATTTGACTTATCGTTCCAATCTTCTGCTTCTAAACATGTTGGCCGAGTTTCCAAGGCAAGGCGGAGGCACTGGCCTCGGCGCGTTCCCTTTTGCCGCACGGCCTTGGGAATGCTATGGCTCGCAAATGATTGCCCGGCGCGCAAGCGGCGGTCCGGATCGCTCTTGATATCAGGCAAAAGGCCTTGGTCCCCAGAACAAACAGCCTTGCCGATTACGCGACCAAGCGGTTCCGGCGCGCCGGAAAAGCCTATCTCGAAGAATATGATCCGTTCTTCGTCGCGATCGACAGCGCGCGTCGGGAAGCTGAGGCACAAGGCGGCCATTTCGTCAGCTTCGCCAATTACGATTATCTGGGCATCGCCGGCCATCCCACCGTCAAGGCCGCGGCCGCGGCCGCGCTCGAAAGCCTCGGGGTCGGCGCGCTCGCCTCGCGCCTCGTCGGCGGCGAGCGCTCGACCCATCACGTATTCGAGGAGAGTCTCGCCCAGTTCCTGGGCGTCGAATCCGTCCTGACGCTCGTCTCCGGCTATCTGACCAATGTCACGACGATCTCCCACATCATGAACATCCATGATGCGATCTTCCTCGACGAGCTTTCCCACAACAGCATCATCTGCGGCGCCAAGGGCACCAGCGCCGCGACCATCGTCTTCGATCACAACGATCTCGATCATCTCGACTTTCTCTTGCGCGAGAAACACAGCACCTATCGGCATGTGCTGATCGTCGCCGAGGCGCTCTACAGCATGGACGGGGACATCGTCGATCTGCCGCGGCTCATCGAGATCAAGGACCGCCACAAAGCTTGGGTGCTCATCGACGAAGCCCATTCGATCGGTGTGCTCGGCCAGGAAGGCCACGGCCTGTGTGAATATTCGGGCGTCGATCCGGCCCAGATCGATCTTATCATCGGGACTTTTTCGAAGACGATGGCCTCCTGCGGCGGCTTCATCGGCGGTAAGGCAGCGGTGATCGAGTGGCTGCGCTATACCCTGCCGGGCTTCGTCTTCAGCGTCGGTCTTTCACCGGTGATCGCGGCTGCTGCGCAGGCGGCCCTTCAGATCGTCCAGAAAGAGACCTGGCGGATCGAGCGTCTGCGCCACAACGCCGAACTCTTTGTCGAGCTCGCGCGCGAAGCCGGGCTCGACACCGGTCCGGCCATCGGTCGTGGCGTCGTGCCGATCCTCTTCGCCGACAGCCACGAGACCTTGGCGGCGTCGCGGCACCTGATGAGCAACGGCTATTACGTGCCGCCGATCATCCAGATCGGGGTGCCGAAAAACCAGCCGCGGCTGCGCTTCTTCCTCTCGGCCGCGCACCGGACCGAAGATATCCGCGGCGTCATCAATCTTCTCGCTCGCCGGCCGAGCCAGCCGTCCGTTTCGACGCAGCCGGTGAGCGCCGCCACTTGAGACGAACCGGCGGGCAAAGGCAACATCAGCGGGTTGATGCATGAGTGATATCGCGATCGTTCCTGTCGCGGGGCTCAGGACGTTCCTCGATTTTTGTAAGGTGCCGAGGCTCATCTACAAGGGAGCCAAAGGATTTGCGCCGCCGCTCGACGCCGAGCGCTGGACCTTGTATGGGGCCAAGCTCAACCCGCATTTCGAACTCGTCGATTATCAGGCGTGGCTCGCCCGCAAGGACGGCAAGCTCGCCGGCCGGATCTATGCGCAGGTCTATAAGGACGGCATCGATCCGGTCGGCGCCTCGCGGATGCAGTTCGGCTCTCTCGACGCGATCGAGGACGCAGCCGTCGTCGATCGCTTGCTCGCGACCGCGGAAGCCTGGCTCGGCGCGCGCGGCGCCAGCACCATCCACGGGCCCTTTTCTCCCTCGGTGAACAGCGAATGCGGCATGCTCGTCGAAGGCTTCGCCGCCGTACCGATGATCTTCATGCCGTGGAACCCGCCCTATCTTCCGGCCTTGCTCGAGAGCCGCGGTTATCGCAAGGCGCGCGATCTCATCTCCTATCGCTATGACATCACGCCGGCCGACCATGTCGATGCGCCCGGCATCCTCGCCCGCCCCGAGTGGCGCGACCGGCTGAAGATCCGCAACATCGATCTCAAGGCCATGAAGAAGGAGGCAACGCTCATCGTCGATATTTTCAACGACGCCTGGAGCGAGAACTGGGGCTTCGTGCCGTTCACTTATGACGAGTTCATGTCGACGGCCGATTCGCTGAAATATGTGATGCCGCCGGACGGCGGGTTCATCGTCGAGCTCGACGGCGCGGCGCAGGCCTTCGGCATCGTCCTGCCGAATCTTCACGAGATCACCGCCGATCTCGACGGCAGGCTCTTGCCTTTCGGCCTGCCGCGCGTGATCTCCCGAATCCGCCATGAAGCGTACAAATCGGGGCGGCTCTGCCTGTTCGGCATTCGCCGCGCTCTTCACCGCAAGGCCGCTGGCGGTGCCGTCATTCTCGCCTTCATCGAAGAATGCCGCCGGCGTTCTCGCCGGCACGCGATCGAACATGTCGAATTCGGCTGGGTTTTGGAGGATAATCTCGGCATGCGACGACCGATCGAGCTCGCCGGCGCGAAAATCGACAAGGTCCATCGCGTCTATGAGAAGGACCTCGGGTGAGGCCGCGGGTTGCAGAAGCCTGAAAATCTTAGTCTCTGCTTGGGTCGGGCGGATTTGGTCCAATTCCAATCTCTCGAGTTGAGCTTTGGAATGGGGCCCGCGAGGATCGACTTTCAGCCAAAGCCGATGTATCGGTTTGGGGAGAGCATCCTGAAGACGCGAGGACTGGGATGAACTATGCGGTTCGAGAGCAGGGATCAGGAGCCGAGGAGCTGGTTCCGGGTTCCTTCCTTCCGGCGGAGCCGATGCGGCCGCATCCGCAGCGCCGTCGCGCGATCCTAGCGGCGCATCCGGAAGTCGCCTCTCTCGCCGGCCAGGATCCGCGGACAGCGGTGATCACAATCGCCGTGGTTCTCGGCCAGACCGCCTTGGCCGCGCTCTTCGGCCACCTCGGCCTCAGCTATTGGTGGCTCGCGGTCATTGCCGCCTATTGCATTGGCGCTTTTGCCAACCATGCCATGTTCGTCGTCATTCACGACGCGGTTCACAACACGATTTTCAAAACGCCGCTTGGCAACAAATGGATCGCCATCATCGCCGATCTGCCGAACACCTTTCCGACGGCGATGGGCTTTCGCTGCTACCATCAGAAACATCATTCGCATCTTGGCGATTACGACTATGACGCCGATCTGCCCGGTCATATCGAGGCGCGGCTCGTCGGCAACCGCTGGTACGGCAAGGCGCTCTGGCTTTTCGGATTCGCCTTCTTTCAGATCACCCGCCTTGCCCGCTTGAAGGGCACCGTGCCCTTCGGCGGGAGGTGGACCTATATCAACACCGCGATGATCATCCTCTATGATCTCGCCGTGTTCTATTTCTTCGGCGTCAACGCGATTATCTATCTCTTCGCGTCATTTTGGTTTTCGGTCGGCCTGCATCCGCTCGGTGCGCGGTGGATCCAGGAACATTTCACCTTCGATCCGGAGCAGGAGACCTACGATTATTATGGGATCTTGAACAAGGTCGCGCTGAACATCGGCTATCACAACGAGCATCACGACTTTCCCGAGATACCCTGGTCGCGGCTGCCGGAACTCAAGCGGATGGCGCCGGAATTCTACGATCACCTGAAAGCGCATCGCTCGTGGACGAAGCTGTTTTTCACCTTCATCTTCGATAAGCGCTATACGCTCTATTCGCGGGTCGACCGCAGCGCCGGGAACTTGGCGCGGCACGCCTAGACGCCCTCATCTCCGCTTATCGTCAGGTCGTCGGCCGGGTGGTGGTCGGCCGCGTTTTCGGCGTGCGCTTGAAATGCTCGCGACGGCCGAAGAGCGTCTTCAAGATCGACGGCGCGTTGGAGACGCTGACATAGACCAAGAGCGGCGGTATCGAGGCGAGGGTGACCGCATATTGGAGGAGGGTGCCGCGCCGCAGGAAGATATAGGGAACGAGCGACATGCCCACCGAAACGAGCAGGATCAGGATCAACAGGAACGTCATAAGCGGCACGTAGGGATGCGGTTGGAGGCCGCGCAGCAAGAGGCAGATCACGAAGGAAACGGTCGCGATCGCAACAAACGGGTAGAAGGCCTGAATAAGGATCAAGGCGCTTGCCGAGAGCTTGCGGCGGAACGACCAATGCGACGTCCAGACTTCCCGAATGAGCTTGCGGGCCACCTGAACGAAGCCGTTCGACCAGCGCCTCTGTTGGACCCGCCAATGGCGCACCCGCTCCGGAACCAGGCCCGGCACAGGCGGCTCCATGAGAAAGATTCCGTGCCAGTCGGCAAGCCCGACGCGCACGGTGAGATCGAGGTCCTCGCAAAGCGAATCGCCCGACCAGCCGCCGGCTTCGATGACCGCAGCGCGGCGCCAGAGCCCACCCGTGCCGTTGAACTGGAAGAGCCAGCCGGCACGATAGCGCGTCGCCTGCTCCATGAGAAAATGCGCGTCTAACATCAGGCCCTGGATGCGCGTCAGCCAATTCGTCCGGTAGTTGGAGAATTCGCAGCGTGACTGGAGGAAGCCTGCGCGGGGGTCGGCGAGGAGATAGGGAACGGCCGCCCGCAGCCAATTGCGCGGCGGACGGAAATCGACGTCGAGCATGGCGATGATCGGTGCGTCGCTCTTGGCAAGACCCGCGGCGAGCGCGCCGGCCTTGAAGCCGCTGCGATCTTCGCGGCGCAGATGCAAGACATCGAAGCCTTCGCTCAGCAATTGCCCGGTCACGCCGGCAGCGATTGCCGAGGTCTCGTCCGTGCTGTCGTCGAGAAGCTGAATATGCAGCTTGTCCTTCGGCCAATCGAGATGCGCCGCGGTATTGAGCGCGTCCGCCACCATTTGCGGCTCGTTGAACACCGGAATCTGCACGAGGACATGCGGCAAGTCGCGATCTTCGATTTTCGCTGGCGCCAGCGGCACCCGCCAGCGCGCTCCGCCGATGAGTTCCAAGACGTTGATCGCTATCAGAAGAAGAAAACTGCCGCCGACGAAGGCGAGACCGAGGACGGCGATCGTCAGAATCGTCTCGAAAAAGATGCGCAACAGATCAATGATGATCAAGACCGCATTCCTAGCCTATGCCTCATCTTCTTGAACACAAAATGTCTCGCTGAAACAAGCATAATAGCAGGCGCTGGGCTCAAGGGCGCAGTCTTTCCTTGGTTTCCGGTACGTTCACGTCAAATTGAGCCAAGATGCGGTCGACGAGGCGCGCCGGCAGGATGTGGGCGAGGCGCGCCGCAAGATAAAGCGCGATAGGAAAAGCAATCGTCGCCTTGCCGCGGGCGAGCCCGCGTCTGATGATCTCCGCCGCCTGCGCCTCACTGACTTCGAGCGGCTTTGCCGCCGCAATCGAATCATTCAAGGGCGTCTTCACGAAACCGGCGATGACCAGGCTCACGAGTACGCCGCGGGTTTCGAGCCGGCCGCGCAGAGACTCGGCATAGGCATGGACGGCCGCCTTGCCGGCCGAATAGGCGGGCGAATAGGGCAAGCCTCGCAGGCCGGCGATGGAGCCGATGAAGGCGAGATGGCCACGGCCACGGCCGCACATCGGCGCGATCAAGGGCTCGACCGTATTGAAGACGCCGATGAGGTTGGTCGCCAGAAGAGCCCGCACGGCCTCCGGATCTTCGTTGAGGCCCTCGCCGGAAAGGCCGGTGGTGATCCCGGCATTCGCGATCGCGAGATCAAAGGGACGCGTGCCATCTTGCGCGGCGATCCAGGCGCGCATGGCGTCGCGATCGCGAACATCCAATTGCGCACAGGCGACATCCGCCCCTTTCGCCGCGGCCGCCTCGGCAATATCGCGCAGGCGTTGCGCATCGCGCCCGATCAGGGCGAGACGCGCGCTAGGGCTCGCATAGGCAAGCGCCAGCGCGCGGCCGATGCCGCTCGAAGCGCCGGTGATGAGAATGGAGCGATGCTGCAACATCAGACGGGCACTCGTGCCTTGGCGAGCATGGCTTCGGCAATGATGACGATCTCGCGCCGCCCATTATGCACCAGCAGCCGCAGAAGAGCGTGCGGCGCCTCGCCCTCGCCGACCTCGACGACGCGTCCCGAGATCTCGACATTTTCCCCGGCGAAGACCGGCCGCAGGAATTTGGCCGAAAGCCGTTGCAGAACGAAGTCGGCGCGCCAGGCCTCGATCGCTGGTTCGAATGAGCTCATCAGCAGCATGCCATGGACGGGCGGCGCTTCGAGGCCGGCGCGGCGCGCCAGAGCGACATCGAGGTGGATCGGATTATCGTCGCCGGACACCGCCGCGTAGCGGCCTAGATCCGCGAGATCGAAGCGCAAAACGCGGACGGGGAGCTTTTCGCCGATTTTCGGCGGATCGCTCCCTCTCAAATCCTCGTCCGCGATGCTCATGGCGCTCCCTCGCACGCGTCTACTTGCTCCATGCTCACGATCCGCAGGATCATTTCCGCGGTCAGACAGAGTTCGTCCTCACCCGCCACGACTTCGGCGCGCAGGATGAGGCGCGGCGGCTTCGCCTCGCGCGACATTTCAACGCTCATGCGGTAATCGACATTGCTTTCGAGTGGCCTGCGATAATCGAAGCTCTGCGACTCATGGATCGGGACCCAGGCCGCTTCGCCCATCATCCGCGCCGCCGCGGCACGCAGCTCCGGATGGGCAAACCAGCGAACCGGAAAAGTGAACGGAATGCGGCCTGCCCTGCCGCCGGTTTCGCGGCGAAAGGAGTCCGCCTCCCCCGCCTCGACGCGAACCACGAAGGGACCGAGATGTTGCGGCGACGCGCCGGGCGGCGTCGAAGCGCTGTCAGCCGACACGTTGGTGGACGCCGGCTGCACGCCCGGGAACGCCGGCATCTGTCCTAAATGGCTTCGACGCGGCGAACGATGAGGACCGCATTGATTCCTCCGAAGGCGAATGAATTGGACATGGCGGTGCGGATCGGCAGCGGACGCGCCTCGTTCGGCACGGGGTCGACGGGGCATTTTTCATCCGCGACGCGCCAGTTGATCGTCGGCGGCGCGACGCCCTCCCGCAAGGCGCCGAGAGTCACCACGAGTTCGAGCGCGCCGCCCGCCCCCAGTGCATGGCCATGCACTGGTTTCGTCGAGGAGATCGGGACATGCGGCGCGCGCTTGCCAAAGACGAGGCGGAGAGCCTCCGCTTCGGTGATGTCGTTCACCGTCGTGCCGGTGCCATGCGCGTTGATGTAGTCGATCTCTTCCGCCTCGGCGTCCGCGTCGGCAAGCGCGTTGCGCATCGAGGCGGCGGCGCCTTCCGCATCCGGCCGCACCGGATCCTTGGCGTCGCTCGACGTGCCATAGCCGGCAAGCTCGGCCAAGACGCGGGCTCCGCGCATGGCGGCGATCTCCTCGGCTTCGAGAATGAACACCCCGGCCCCCGCGCCAAGCACCATGCCGTTGCGATCCTTCGAGAACGGCCGGCAAAAATTCGGGGTCAGCACGCGCAAGGCTTCCCAGGCGAGCATGCCTCCGATCGTCAGGCAATCCTCGGTGCCACCGACGATCGCGCGGTCGATCCCCCCCGCACGTATCATATGGGCGCTGATGCCGATCGCCTGAGTTGCCGAGGAACAGGCGCTGGCCACGGCGAAACAGGGGCCATTGGTGCCGTAGCGCATGCTGATCATCGCCGGGCATGAGCTGGGAATGAGCTTGAGAATGGCCAGGGGATCCGGACGTTCCCCCTTGACGAGAACCGCATGATGGCTGTTTTCGGTCGTCGATATTCCGCCAACCCCAGTGCCGATGATGGTGGCGGTGCGCGGCCCCATAAGCGCGGCGCGCGACAACCCCGCATCGCGCACCGCTTCATCGGCGGCAACGATCAGATAGCGGATCACCGGCTCGGTCAGCGGCAGGATCTCCGCCTCGATATAGGCGGCAGGATCGAAATCGCGCACCTGAGCCGCCTGCCTGATGCGGTTGCGAGAAGGTCGCGGGAAGATCACCTCGGAAATACAATGGCGGCCATCGCGCGCCGCTTGCCACAAAGCCTTTGCCCCAACACCTGCCGCCGAGACGGCGCCCATACCGGTGACGACAACTCGCCGCTGCGTCATTCAGCTCGTCTTTTCTTTGCTGATATAGACGGCCATGGCGTCGATGAGGCTCCTGACGTCCTTGGCCTCATGGAACGGTCCGTCCATCGGGATATAGACGTCGAACTTCTCTTCGAGGGCGGTTAGAATCATCACGATGTCGATAGATTTCAGGCCGAGGCTCTCGATCGTCGCGTCCATCTTGATCTTGTCGCGGTCGATCATGCCCTCGGAAACGATGACGTCCACGATCTGATTGACGAGTTCGGTCTGGTCGGCAACTTTCGTATCCACCGATAACCCCTCTTATGCGAGAGTGTCTTTTAGGTTTGCTGAGCGATCCAATAGGATTTCATGACTGAATACAATGCCGTCCCGCTTCCATGAGGACTACGCGGCGGAATATCCTGCTCAAGTTAAATTCCACGCGCATCCTGCTAGTTCTTGCCTCGGCTTTCCATCTGCTGCTTGAGGACAAGCAGCTTCGCAAATGGCGAATTGGGGTCAGGCTCACGCTCGCGCGGCTTTTCCGTCGAGGCCCACATCCCGTGTCGCGCCGCCTCACTGCCATGGCCGCGATGCTGTGCCTCTCCGGCTTGCGTCTGCCGGCCCTTCTCCTTGCGGCCGCCCGGGCGCGGCGCCTGGGCCTGCGCAGGATGAGCCGAGCCGCTATCCGCACGCCGCGGCCAACCGGCACGTTTGCGTTCCGGCCGCGGCGCCTGCGGCAGGCCAACTTGCTCTGGCCCCGACGCCGTTCCCGATGCGCCGGCCTCGCGCGTCGCCAGAGCATGCGCATCATCTCGGCGCGGCGTTTTGCGCTTTGCCCGCTGATCGCGACGCGGTTGACGCTGCGGTCGCCAGATCTCGATGAGCGGCGCTGCGCGTTCATGGGGCCCGTCGGTCGACGCGGTCTCGGGTGTTTGGCTCGTGACCGGCGGGCAAGCCGCGACTGATTCCAGCGCGATGATGGGCTCCGGCGGAGTTTCCGCTGTGAGCTGGGACAGGCTCGCGGCGGCTTCGGTTGCGATCTCGATCGCTGCTTCGGGCTCCGGCGCAGCACCCACGGCCGCGGCCGCCTCCTGTTCCGAGGCAGCCGGAGCCGTCACGCTTTCGCTCGCTGGTTGAACGGGCTCGGTCGCTGCGCTCACAACGAGCGGCGCAGTGATCGGCGGGCCGCTGCGGCGCTCGCAGATATAGCCGAGCGCGCGCAAAACCGACGCGAAACTCTCCCCCGAGCAGCCCGCGAGCGAGGTCATGGCGACCGTTACGACGAAGCCGTTGGCATCGGCGGCGCCGGGCGGCGGTTCCCCGGGTGTAATGCCGGGACGATAGGAAAGCGCGGGTCTAATCAGATCGGCCAGCCGTTCGAGAATATCGACGCGCACGGCGCGATCGCCACAGAGGTGGAATCCGGCGGCACGGTAAAAGCCCTTTGGCACATCCTTGTCGGCGAGGAAGGAGGTTCGCCCCGAGGCTGCCAGATGCGGGACCTCAGCCTGGCTGTTTCCGCCCGCGCCACCATTTCGCAGAGCCCAGAGCTGAGCGGCGAAGGCGCGCGGGGCCGGTTTCAGCAGCGCTGGAACGTAGAGATGATAAGCGCCGAACCGCACCCCAAGTTTGCGCAAAGCGGCGCGCGCCTCCTGAGGCAAATTCTTGACATCTTCGGCGACCTGAGTGCGTTCGAGAACGCCGAGCGACTCGGCGATGCGGAAGGCGATGCCGCGGGCGATGCCTTCGAGCCCCTCGCCTTTTTCGATCTCGATCAGCGGACCCAGCAACTTCTTGACCTGCTGGGCAAGCCAGAGATCGAGCCGGTGCTGCACCATGTCCAGAAGAGGGCCGGTCAATTGCTCGTCGGCGAGAACATTCACGCGAGGCTCCAGCAGCTTGTCGCCTGCCGCGATCTTGCCGATCGGCTCGCCAAGCCAGCGGATAACGCCGTCATTGGCCAGGACGAAGGCCTCGTCGACAGCTTCATGCACGCGACGGGCCCGGCCTTCGATTTCGCTCGCCAGCGCCTTCTGCGCCGCCGCGTTGAGCGCCTTGGCGGCCTCGCCATCCGCCTGCGGATCCGGTGCGAAGCGGAACCCCGAAAGGTGCCCGACATGCTGATCCTCGACCAGCACGTCGCCGCTTGTGGTGATTTCCGCTTCCAACATGGCATTCTCTCTCAAGCGGCGCATCAAAACACTCGTCCTTCGGTCAACGAACCTCTGGGCGAGGCGCTCATGAAGAGCGTCCGACAACGTGTCCTCTACCTGACGCGTGACGCCCTGCCAATGCTCGGGGTCACGCAACCAATCCGGCCGATTGGCGATAAAGGTCCAGGTTCTTACCTGGGCGATCCGCGCCGATAGGGTATCGAGATCGCCTTCGACGCGGTCGAGCTCCGAAATATGGCGGCCGATCCAATCTTCCGGGATGTGGCCGGCCCGGACGATGAAACCATAGATCGAAAGCACGAGTTCCGCATGGGCGGCGGGCGATAATTTCCGATAATCCGGAATTTGGCACGTATCCCACAGCCGCGCCACATCCGCCTTCGTCTTTGTTTCCCGCTTCACCTTTTCGTCGCGGCTCAAAGCCTCGAGCACCATCTGATCCTCGGCAAGCGGCGCACGGGTGAGTGTGCGCTCCTTCGGCGGCTCATCGAGCGAGGCAAGCAGCGCCGGAATCGAGGCAAAGTCGAGATCGGTATTTCGCCATTGCAGCATATTCACGGGCTCGAAACGATGCTCTTCGAGCGCTTCGACGAGATTGGCGTCGAAAGGCGGGCAGCGCCCGGTCGTTCCAAACGTCCCGTCGCGCATGTGACGGCCGGCGCGTCCGGCGATTTGCCCGAATTCGGCCGGCGTGAGACGCCGGTATTGCCACCCATCGAACTTCCGGTCGGAAGCAAAGGCGATGTGATCGACATCGAGATTGAGCCCCATGCCGATCGCGTCGGTGGCCACGATATAATCAACATCGCCGTTTTGGTAAATCTCGACCTGAGCATTGCGGGTGCGCGGCGATAGGGCGCCGAGGACGACGGCCGCACCGCCGCGCTGCCGGCGGATCCATTCGGCAATCGCATAGACCTCTTCGACCGAAAAGGCGACGATGGCCGTGCGGCGCGGCAGCCGCGAGATCTTACGGCTGCCCGCAAAGCTGAGCTTCGAGAGCCGCGGCCGCGACAAGATCGGCGCCCGGGGCAGAAGCTCTTCGATCCGGCGCTGCATGGTCGAGGCGCCGACCAGCAAAGTCTCCTCGCTCCCGCGCCGATTGAGGAGGCGATCGGTAAAGATGTGGCCGCGGTCCAGGTCGCCGGCGAGCTGGATCTCGTCGATGGCGAGAAAGCCGAGGTCGAGATCGCGCGGCATGGCCTCGACCGTCGAGATGAAGTAGCGCGCCGTCTTCGGCTTGATCTTTTCTTCGCCGGTGACCAGCGCGACCGCCGCCGTGCCGACCTTCTCCACAACCTGGTTATAGACCTCCCGCGCCAGAAGGCGGAGCGGCAGGCCGATCATGCCGCTCGCATGCCCGAGCATTCGCTCCATCGCATAATGGGTCTTTCCGGTGTTGGTCGGCCCGAGGACCACGCGCACGCCTCTTGCGCGTTCGAGCGGATGCAGCTTTGCGGCGGAGGTGGGAACGTTCATCGACTGAATCGGCGTCTCAAGGTGAGCGGTCGGAAGCCCTGAAATGTGAAGTTAAAGGGCGCGTCGCAACCGCCCCGCCCAAAGATGCGAGGTGTGGCGCGAAGATGATCCGCTAAGGCATTGATGTTTGAAACAGAACTATCCCTGAAGTCAGACGCCGTGAGGAGATTCGGCGCGCCCGCTGCGGTTGCAGATCGACGCGGATCTGTATCATATTGCAGCAAATTCCGTTCTCCAACCCCATGTCCTTGACGTTTTGAACGATTGCCGAACGAATCGCGGCCGAATCCTGACTCGCTTCGAGTCCCTCTTTGTTCACCACAAGATCTTGGTATCGACCTCGAAATCTTCCTACAGATTGCAGAATCCATCGCATTGATCCGCGTGACCGGCTCTTTGTGCAGAAGGCGCGCAAGGACTCCGAAGCGCTTATTTGTCAAGCGTGATGTTGCTGGGGAAATAGAGCGCCATGAGCCGATCTCGGTAAGCGATGAGATTCGCATGACTTTCAGCCGCGGTCCGGATCGAGGTCTCGAACACCGGGGTCAGGGCACCGGCCACGAACGCGAACATCGTCGCATCGGCGCCGCACGGCTGCTCGCCGAAGAGATAGGGCGTGTCGCCGAGAAGCGTGGCGAGCGCCTCGATATCATGTTCGGCGAGGTCACCGATCTCGCTTCGCGAATGTCGGCCAAGACCTTGGGATTGCAACGTCTTTCCAACTTTGCGCCGGATCGCGGCGCGCATCAAAGGCCGCAGCGGCATCGGAATGGCGGCGAAGAACTGTGCCGGGCCTTTGGCAAAATTGGCGTCGTCCATCCAGCGCGCATCGGCCAATGCGAAATAGAGATGGTCTTCGCACATGCGCTCGAGCGCCCAGCCGATGGCCTTCTGCTCGGCGCTCAGCCCGGCATCGTAGTCGAATCCGTATTTCTTCTCGATATGGCGGCGGATGAAGGTCGAATCGGCGATGATCTCACCGGCATCGTTGATATAGGGCAGCTTTCCCTTCGGCGCTTTGCGGTAGCCGCCCCGATCCTCGGTGAACGGGAGGCCGGCAAATTTCAGCAAGAGCATGACCTTCATGACGAAGGGACTGCCATCGGGAAGGCCAAAATAGGGTCCGAACGTATAAAGGACGATCATGATCCCCAGCCGCGGCCGAACAAGCCGCCATTAGGGAGAGGAAAAACGCGAGCCTGACAAGTCAGGGAGCGAACATATTTGATGTTCCGCCTTGTCAGCGTTCCGCCTTTGCCGCGGAATCGGGTTCGACCGAAAATTCGACCGCATCGATTTCCGCCATGCCGGCCAAGGTGCGCATCGCGACATGGAAGGGGACGACCACATGGGCCGGCTCGACCGGCGCCAGCCAGACTTCGATCTCGCGGTTCTCAGCCATGAACCTGGTCGCGCGGGAATCGAACCTGTGGCCGGCGACTGGCCTGTAGCGGACGGTGCAGACCGAAACCGGACCGGAATAGCCTTTGACCGACACATTGCGGGTGCCGGCGTAGGACATCATCACGTCGAAGCGGACGACCCCATCATAAATCGGCAATGTGCGATTGCAGGCGGCGGGGCCGACCAGCGGCTCGCCGGCCGGCACCGCCATGATGAGGGCGCTCGTCGGGTCGAGGACATTGCGCTTATTGGCGGCGGTGACCGGAACCCGGCCTTCCCTGTCGTCGAAGGGCGGTGAAATCTCGACCGCCCTCACCGTGCCCGCCTTGAGCGACATCCGGACGGTGCGGGTCTCGTAGGAATTGGCGGAGGTCGTCGCATAGGCCGTCGGCAGCACGACGCCATTGCGGATCTCGCCGGAGGATGCCAGCGCCATTTTCACATGTGCGAGCCAAGCCGCGATGCCGGTGAGCCTGGCGTTGAGATCGACCCGATAGGCGGCGCGTTCTATTGCGCCTATGGCATTGGCCTCGCCGATTCGCAGGCCGATGAGGCTCACGGAATAGCGCGCCTTGACGACTTCGGCCGCCGCCGGCGTCGTAGCAAGCGCGATCCCAAAGATTGCGAGGACGAGCGGCGGACAGGCGATGCGGGACATTCGAAAACCGGTTTGGATCCTGACCACAGATAAGCCGCGGCGCGACTGGCACTCCGCTCCAGGCTTGCCCCGTTTGGCCGTAAAATCGGCCGCTTTCAAGGCCGCGCTCTTGCCGAGTTGAGCGATTCTGGAGATCACAAGCTTGTCATTCTTTATGGCAGCGGTGCAAGAGTGCAACGTTCCGGGCGGCGCCTTGTCCGCCGGCTGGCACAGACGCTCTGTCAAACGCCGCTCGCCCTATCTACATTTGCGCCTGCATCGAGGCCTGCGAAGCGCCGGCCGCCACCCCATATGAGCGAGGTTTTCCCATGGCATTCTCCATGTCCCAGGCATCCGTTCCGGCATTCGTCATCGGCCTTGGCGCGCTCTCCGCCCTCCTCGACAAGGCCGAAGCCTTTGCGTCGGCCAAAAAGATCGACCCGTCTGTCCTTCTCAATTGGCGGCTTGCGCCCGACATGTTCCCGCTGACGCGACAGGTGCAGATCGCGACGGATCAGGCCAAGAAGGGTGCGGCGCGCCTCGCCGGCGTCGAACCGCCGATCTATGAGGATGACGAGACGACCTTGGATCAGCTCAAGGCGCGGCTTGCCAAGACAATCGCCTACCTGAAGACGCTCGACCTAAGGCAGATCGATGCCGCGGCCGATCGCGAGATCAGCTTCCCGCTCGGCCCGAACAACAAGGGGCAGATGAAAGGCGCCGATTACCTCAACCACTTCCTGCTGCCGAACTTTTATTTCCACCTCACCACGGCTTACGCGATCCTGCGCCATTGCGGCGTCGAAATCGGCAAGCGGGATTTTCTCGGCGCGATCCCGCTGCGAATGACCTGAGGCAAAGCAAAACCATGCCGGATGGCCGGCTGGATTTCATGATCCGGTTGACCAAGTCCATTTCCGCCTATTTCACGTAACGACCAAGGAGGCACACATGTCCGTCAACGTGCTCTATCGAACCAGCGCCACCGCCACGGGCGGCCGCGATGGCCATGCCGCCACCAAGGACGGGACGCTCGACGTCAAGCTCGCGACGCCGAAAGAACTCGGGGGCGCCGGCAATGCTGGCAACAATCCGGAGCAGCTTTTCGCCGCCGGCTATGCAGCCTGTTTCATCGGCGCCATGAAATTCGTGGCTTCGCAAGGCGGCCCCAAGGTTCCGGCCGACGCGAGCGTGACGGCGACCGTCGGAATCGGGCCGCGCTCGGAAGGCGGTTTCGGCCTCGATATCGCGCTCGATGTTTCGCTGCCGGGTCTCTCGCATGGCGAGGCGCAGGACCTGGTCGAAAAGGCCCATCAGGTCTGCCCCTACTCGAACGCGACGCGCAACAATGTGCCGGTTCGTCTCAACGTCGTTTGAGCCAACCGGCTCGCGCACGTTATGGCCGCGCATCTGCGCCGCGCCATGTCGATTTTTACGCGCGGAGAGCTTGTGAATGGATTATGTGAAGCTCGGCCACACGGGTCTCGAGGTCTCGCGGATCTGCCTCGGCTGCATGACCTTCGGCGTGCCGGGCCGCGGTCCGCATCCCTGGACTCTCGATGAGGCGGCAAGCCGCCCGATCATCAAGAAGGCGCTCGACCTCGGCATCAACTTCCTCGACACGGCCAATGTCTATTCCGACGGCACGTCGGAAGAGATCGTCGGCCGCGCACTCAAGGACCTCGTTCGGCGCGACGAGGTCGTGATCGCGACCAAGGTGCATGGGCGCATGCGGCCCGGCCCGAACGGCGCCGGCTTGTCGCGGCGCGCCATTCTCGCCGAGATCGACAACAGCCTGCGCCGGCTCGGCACCGACTTCGTCGAGCTCTACCAAATCCACCGATGGGATCCGACGACGCCGATCGCCGAGACGCTGGAAGCGCTGCACGACGTCGTCAAAGCCGGCAAGGCGCGCTACATCGGCGCATCATCGATGTATGCCTGGCAATTCGCCAAGGCGCTCTATACCTCGCGTCTCCACGGCTGGACCGAATTCGTCAGCATGCAGAACCATCTGAACCTCCTCAATCGCGAGGAGGAACGCGAGATGCTGCCGCTCTGCATCGATCAGGGCGTGGCGGTCCTGCCCTGGAGTCCGCTGGCGCGCGGCCGCTTGACGCGCGCCTGGGATGAGACGAGCGAGCGGCTGAAGACGGATGCATTCGGCACAACCCTCTATGACTTGAGCTCCGAATCCGACCGGCAGATCGTGGCGCGTGTCGGCGAACTGGCCAAAGCCCGCGGCGTGCCGCGCGCGCAGGTGGCGCTTGCCTGGGTTTTGCAGAAGAGCGGCGTCACTTCCCCGATCGTCGGCGCCTCCAAGCTCAACCATCTCGACGACGCGGTCGCCGCTTTGTCATTGCATCTCAGCGCCGACGAGATTGCCAAGCTCGAGGCGCCTTACGTGCCGCACCGGATCGTCGGATTCCAATAGCGGGCAGTGAATTGACGGAGAATCGATATGGCGAATTGGTTGATCACCGGCGTCAGCAGCGGCTTTGGCCGCGCGCTGGCCGAGGCGATTTTTGAAAGAGGCGGCAAAGTCGCCGGCACGATCCGGAATGAAAAGGCCAAGACCGAATTCGAAAAGCTCGCGCCGGGCAAGGCCTTCGGCATTCTGCTTGACGTCACCGACGAAGCGGCCGCGGGTCGCGGCGTCAAAGAAGCCGAAGAGAAATTGGGCGGCATCGATGTTCTCGTCAACAACGCCGGCTATGGGTTCGAAGGCGCGGTCGAGGAAGCCATGCTCGCCGATTTCCGTGCGCAGTTCGACGTCAACGTCTTCGGCGCCGTGGCAATGATGCAATCCGTGCTGCCGCATATGCGCGCCCGGCGCCGCGGCCATATCGTCAATATCAGTTCGATCGGCGGCCTCACGGCCTTCCCGGGCGTCGGCGCCTATAATGGCAGCAAGTTCGCGCTCGAAGGCATTTCGGAGGCGCTGGCGAAAGAGGTAAAGCACCTCGGCATCAAAGTGACGATCGTCGAGCCGGGCGCCTTCCGCACCGACTGGGCCGGACGGTCCTTGAAACAGGCCGCCCACACGATCCCCGATTACGACGCATCCGTGGGCGCCTTCCGCCGCGGCCTTGCCGAGCGCAACGGCCGCCAGCCCGGCGATCCGCGCAAGGCCGCTGAAGCGATCATGCTGGCCGTCGAGTCGGACGAACCGCCGCTCCATCTTCTGCTCGGCCCCAACGCCTTGCGGCTTGCCGGCGAGAAACTCGGCTCGCTGACGGCCGAGATTCTGAAATGGGCGCCGGTATCCGCCGGCACGAATTTCAGCACGAACTGAGCGCGCCCTCGCGCCATGCCTTGATAGCCATCGAAAAACCGGATTCCCCCCCTCGTTGCTGCGTACGGCACTGGGAGGGCCGACATAATGAATTTGATCCAACGAACCTGCCTTTTGACTGCGTTGCCATTGGCGCTGGTTTTGGGCGCGGCCGGTCTCAAGGCGCAGACGGCAGGTACGCCCGAGTCTTCGCATGCGACGCCGGATCAACTCGTCGACGCGCTCAATCGCGCGTTCGGCAGTCATGACAGCTTCCGCGCGCTTTACCCGAAGGGCATCGTCCTGCAGGGCACATTTGCGCCGAGCCAGGAGGCCGCTTCGGTGAGCAAGGCGGCGCATTTTCAGAAATCGCCGACGCCGATCACGATCCGGTTTTCGGATTTTTCCGGAGTGCCGACCGTTGCCGACGCCGATCGCATGGCGAGCCCGCATGGCATGGCGGTGAAGTTTTATTTTCCGGACGATACGGAGGCCGACATTGTCGCCGCCTCCTACAACGGCTTTCCCGCCGCCAATTCAGACGAGTTCCTGGCCTTCATCAATGCGCTGGCGGCCTCCGGCCCCGACGCGCAGAAACCAACGCCGCTCGACAAGTTCGAAGCCGATCATCCGGCCGCGGCGGCCTTCATGAAGGATCAGAACCCGCCGCCTTTAAGCCTTGCGACCGAGTCCTATTTCGGCGTCAATTCATTCAAGTTCACGAACGCGAAAGGCGACGTCATCTTCGGCCGTTATCAGATCCGACCTGTGGCCGAAGCTGCCTATCTCAGCAAAGAGGACGCCGCGAAAGCCGCGCCCAATTACCTGATGGCCGAGATCAAGCAGCGCGTCGAAAAGGCGCCCGTTCAATTCAAGCTGCTGGTTCAGGTGGCGGAGAAGGGCGACGCCATCGCCAATCCTTCGATTACGTGGCCGGACACGCGCAAGAGCATCGAGCTCGGCACGATCGAAATCGCAAAGGCCATGGACGACAGCGCGATTGCGCAGCGCGAGCTCGTTTTCCTGCCGACCGTTATGCAGGACGGCATCGAGCCGGCGGACCCGATGATCGACGCGCGGGCGCACACCTATGTCGAGTCCTTCTCGCGCCGCTCGCAGTGAGCGGCGGCTCGATAAGTTCGAGCAAGCAGAACCTATCGACGAAGTTTGGAGGTCTGCGCGTTGGCTCTGGACCCCGAATCTTCGCCCGCAGCCAAGTCGGGCTTGCCTGACCTGGCCATTTTCATGCTGATCTTGGCAACAGCCGAGATCAGGCGGGCTCGTCCGGAGAAGCGGTGCCCTCTCCCCATGAGCGAAGCGAATGGGGAGAGGGTTGGGGTGAGGGGATTGGCTGCGATGGTGCAAATCACCCAGCCCCTCACCCTAACCCTCTCCCCGCAAGCGGGGAGAGGGGGGCACGCACGCATAGCGCCCCTTGATCGCCGCGGCAGGCGAAGCCAGGTGAGCTCACAGCCACCCGGTCGGATCATCGATGGGTTTGCCGTCAAGCGCCCGCACAAGACCGCGGATGACGCGAAAGAGGTTCCAAATCGCGAGCACAATCAGGATGACGATGCCTATTCCCACAAAGCTCGTGAGCAGCCCGATCAAGCCGCCGATCAAGCTGATCCAGAAAGTACGAATTGCAGAGGTCGCATGAGATTCGAACGGTGTGCCCGACAAGTCACTACGCTTGATGTAGGCGATGATCACTGCGGCGACGGCGGTGAGGGCGAAGGTGACGTATGACGCGAGATACAAGGACCAAATAATTATTGCCCACATCCTTAGATCTATCTCATCTGTTGTATTCGTCATGACGTCACCCCCCCCCCAACGAAACGACTGGTTATCAAGGCGCGGCGAAATTGATCGCCACGCCTATTCCAGCCGCACCACGACACTGTCCGAGGCGCCTTTGGCATCGATCACCGAGATGCGCGCGAAGCCCGCTCCGTCCGGCGCCCAGGCCGATTGGCGGCGCAGATCCGGCGCGCCGAGCGGCGCGCCATTGATGATCCACCTGAATGGCGGCGCCCCGCCTTGCGCCTTTAAGGCGAGATCGCTGCCCTCGCCACTGTTCGACAGGCCAAGGTCGATCCGAGCCCCGTCGGGCGGATAGACGATCTTCAAGTCCTGCGTCTCTGTCGCCGCAAAAGTCTTCGGCGCGTCCTTGCGAAGTTGGCGCAAGGGCGGCGGCAGGTCGGACGTGCGGGTGATGAGCGCGTCGGCCGGCTGAGGCACGACTTCATATGTGCTGCCGATCCGCGCGAAAGCATCGAAGAGGATCGGCGCAGCGGCGACGCGCCCGATCAAGCCCGGCACGGCGCCATTGTCAGGCCGGCCGACCCAGACCGCGATCGTATTCTTTCTGTCGAAGCCGACCGCGAAAGCATCGCGAAAGCCATACGATGTCCCGGTCTTGAAGGCGATCCGCCCGAAGGGCGCATTCTCGGGCGGCGGCGCGCCGCGCAGAATATCGGCAACATACCATGCGGCGACCGGCTCGCAGATCCGCCGCGGCCGCAGCGCTTCGGCTTCGTCGGCGCGCTCGCGCAGGATCGGCACGCTGCCGCCGCGGGCAAGCCCGGCATAGAGCCGCGCGAGATCGACGAGCCTGATGCCGAGGCCGCCGAGCCCGATGGCAAGCCCGGGCTCAGCATCCTGCGGAAGCACGATGTCGGCCCCGGCGCTGCGCAGGCGGGCAAGAAATCGATCAGCCCCGACGGCATCAAGGAGTTCAACGGCCGGCAGGTTCAGCGACATCTGCAAGGCGTGCCGCGCCGTCACCGTGCCTTCGAATTCCAAGTTGAAATCTTCCGGCGCATAGAGGCCATAGCGCGTCGGCTGGTCATCGAGCAACGTTTCCGGGTGCGCGAGTCCGGATTCGAAGGCGAGCGCATAGATGAACGGCTTCAGTGCCGATCCGGGCGAGCGAAGCGATTGCGTCATGTCGATCGCCCCTGCCCTGTCTGCCGAGAAATAATCGGCGGCGCCGATATGAGCGCGAACCTCGCCGCTCGCATTGTCGATGACGAGGATGGCGACGGAGAGCTTGGGTCCGAGCCGGGCGGCGCTTTCGCGCGCCAGCTCTTCGAGGGATACCTGCCATTGCGCCGACAGCGTCAGGCGGTGGACGCGGCGCAGCGGATCGGCGCGCAACGCCGCCTCGGCCGCATGCGGCGCCAGCGTCGGAAAGGCCAGGCGCTCATGCGGCAGGGCTTCGCGCTTGGCCGCCTCCCGCTCGGCAGCCATGATGACACCGCGTTCATAGGCGCGATCGAGCACCCGGTCACGCGCCGCCCGCGCCCTCTCCGCGAAGCGATCCGGCCGGCGCGCCTCCGGCGCCTGCGGCAAGGCGACGAGCAGTGCCGCTTCGGCAATCGTGAGGCGTTTCGGCTCCTTGCCGAAATAGGCGAGGCTCGCGGCCCTGATCCCTTCGATGTTGCCGCCATAGGGCGCGAGCGCGAGATAAAGATCGAGGATGGCGGATTTTCCGTGATGCGCTTCGATCTCGAGCGCGCGCGCGATCTGCCGCAGTTTCGCTCCGACGGATTTCTCAGTGCGCGGCTCGAGCAGGCGCGCGACCTGCATCGTCAAGGTCGAACCGCCGGAGACGACATGGCCGCGCAACAGGACTTGCAGCGCGGCGCGGCCGAGTGCCGCGACATCGACGCCCCCGTGCGCGTAGAAGCGATGGTCTTCATAGGCGAGCAGCATGGCGAGGAAACACGGATCGACATCCGCGGTCGTCGCCGGCAGCCGCCAGCGCCCATCCGGCATGGTGAAGGCGCGCAGAAGCCTGCCATCGCGATCGACCACGACCGGGGAAGCGCGCCGCGCCTCGGAAAAATCGAGCGGACCGAGCACATCAACATAGCAGCGCCAGGCCACACCCAGGCCCAGTGCGACAAGGACGATCGCCGCGCAGAGGAAAGCGATCCAGCGCCGCGCGCTCATCTGGGCGCCGCCACGTCGACCGTTCCATAGGCGGTGCGCCCATAGCGCTGCGGCCGATACATGTCTTCGATCGTCGCCGCCGGCTGGAGGTAGTGGCCGGGCGAAACCGCGCGCACGATATAGGCGAGGCTGAACGTCGCCTTATCCTTGCCGTCGCGATCGAAGGCGGCCACGAAGCGATCGTCGCGATATTCGGTATGCGACGGCTGAATATCGCTCTTGACCCAGGAGAGCGCATCGACCGAGCCGCCGTCGTAGAGATCGGGATTGTCGATCTCGAGACCTGCCGGCAGCGGATCGTTGAGAATGAGATGCGCATAGGCGGCCTCCGTCTCGGTGACCTTCAGGGTGACGACGAAACGGTCGTTCTGTTTGATCGTCGCCGGGTCGACCTTCTGGCCTGCGAGCGTGTAATAGACGCGCTCGATCTCGTATCCCTGGCCGCCGGCGGGCTCCGGCGTCGTCGGATTGCCGGTGGTCGTCAGCGCCAAATCGGCTGGATCTTGCCCCTCGTTGCTGATCTTCACCGTCTTGTCGGCGAGCGCGGCAGCCGTCCAGGTCTGATAGAAGGCGCCGCTATGCGGCGTGCCATCGACACCGAGCGCGATCGACGCGTTGCGATCGGCGAGCGCTTCGGCGGCGAGAACCATCCAGCTGTTTTCCTGCGTGCTTGTCTCATTGGTAGCGGCGCGCGCGTCTTCGACGACTTGAACGGCATGGCTGATGTCGGCGGTATCGGCATCGCCTTCGACCGCGAGCGCGAGAACGCCCGCGCCGTCGCGCAGGCGGGAGCCGAAATCAGGGCGTGAAAATGGCGTATCGCGCAAGCTCGTGAGGCTCTCGTCGGCCGCGGCGAAGACCTTGGCCGCCCGGCCGCGATCGCCGAGCATGGCGAGCGCGCTGGCAATCTGGGCGCGGGCCAGCGGGCTCGTGAACGCGCCGATCTCGGCGTCGGCGAGATAGCGCAGGTCCTCCATCACCGGCCGGCCGTTGCGGGCAAGCACATAGACGGCATAGGCGAGCGCCGGGCTTTGCCCCGCCTCGACATCGCTCGTGTTGGCGACATAGTTGCGCAGCCGTTCGAGCGCCATCTCAAAACTCTTCTGCGGAACGTCGTAATTCATCTCGCGGGCGCGGGTCAGAAAATCGGTGACGAAGGCATCGAGCCACATGTCGCTGGCGTCATCGGCCGACCAGAGCCCAAAGGCGCCGTTCGAGTCCTGCCGCGCCATCAGGCGGTCGATCGTCTTCTTGATGCGATCCCCGATACCAGGGTCGATCGCCAAGGCCTGCGGATCGGCGAGCTTGTTCACGTAAAGGAGCGGCATGGCGCGACTGACGAGCTGCTCCGAACATTCGAAGGGATAGACGTCGAGCGAATGCAGGAGCGCCGCCACGTCGATTCCCGAAATGTTCGAGACTGCTGCCGAGACGCGGCCGGTGCCCGGCAGGAATTCGGCGAGAAGATCGCTCGACAGCACGAAACTCTCGCCGGGCAACAGGCGACGCACGATCCGGCGATAGATGTTCGATGTGCCGGGTTCGACGTTGAGGGCGAAGCTGCGGGTCTCTGAAAAACCCGGTCCGCTCAGCTTGAAATCGAGATCGCCCTCGCCGAGGCCTGAGCCGGTGAGCGGAATGGACAGCGAGGTTCGTTCTCCCGCAGCGAGCTTGATCGTGCCGTGCGCGTCCTTGGCGGCCATGGTGAGGGGAGCGTGCGCAGCGATGTCGTAGGTGTAATTTCCAGCAGCGCCTTCCACATTGTCGATCTCGAGATGAAAGCGCGAGCGGTCGCCGAGGTTGAGGAAGCGCGGCAAGGTTGCCTGCACAACGACCGGATCGCGGACGATCACGTCGGCGCTCGCGCTGCCCACTTTTGTCTTGCTGAAAGCGACCGCGATCAGCCGCACGGTGCCGTTGAAGGCGGGGAGATCGAATCCGACATCGGCCTTGCCGTCGGCGCCGACTTTCACCATGCCGGAGAAGAGCGCGAGCGGTTGCTCCGTCGGCTTATTGCCTTCGAGCTCGCCGCCCATATCGCCGCCCGAGCGGATTTCGCCGCGCGTACCCTGCATCCCGTCGATCAAGAGGCCGTAGATGTCGCGGATCTCGGTGCCGAGTTGCCGCTGGCCGTAGAAATAATCGCTCGGGTTCGGCGTGGCGTAATGGGTGAGATTGAGAATGCCGACATCGACCGCGGCGACCGTCACATAGGCCTCTTCGCCGGCGGAAAGGCCGGTGAGCGTAAGGGGAACATCGAGGCGGCCACGCGGACGGACTTTATCCGGCACGCCGAGCGAAATGCCGATCTTATGGGCCTCGGCGTCGATGCTGAACCAGGCAAGCCCCAAGGCGCGGCCGGGCATGCGCTGGCCCGCCTGATCGAGCGGGCGATGCGCAAGCACGACGGCATAGGCGCCGGTGCCCCAGTCGGCGCTGACCGGAATTGTCGTGACATTGTCGCCTTTGGTCAGATCGACGAGCGACGTGTAATTTAACTCGTCGCCGAGGATCGCGACCGTCGCGCTGCCCGCGAAATGCGAAGCGATCTTGAGTTTCATCGCCTCGCCCGGCTTGTAATCCTTTCTGTCGAGCGTCACGTCGAGAAGATCGGGCGTATCGGCCGTCGCCTCGCCCGACCAGCCGACCGAGAACGTCACGCTCGTCGGCGCATCATTGGGATCAGCGCTCTTCACGTCGAGACGATAGAAGCCGAGGTCGACCGGCACCGAAATCTTCGCTGGCGCGTCGGCCGCAAGATCGATCTTGCCGTCCGCGACACGGCGCGACGACTTCACCTGTTCAAAGCCCCAATGGCCGTCCTGGTTGTACCATTGGTAATCGGTGGTGATCCTGTTGAGCGACCAGGCGACCGCCTTGCGCGCGACGCGCTTTGCGTCGGCGTCGATCGCGATGAGGTCGAAGCTCGCGATCGCGCCTTCGCCCAGACTGTCGAAATCCTTCTTCACACCGATGAGACCGCCCTTCGGCAGGATCGGCAGGGTGAGGCTGCGTTCGACGGCGCGCCCGCCGGGCTCTCCGGCGCGTAAAATGATTTTCGCTTCGAGCGGCCGCGACGCGGCGATGTCCGGAATCGGCACGCTGATCTGGGCAAGGCCCTTGGCGTCGGTCGTGACTTTCGCGGCGATTTCGTTGCTGACCGCCTCGAATTCTTCGTCTTGCAGACCCGCTTCATAGCCATCGAGCGCGGGGAGCCCGTGGTCTTTCACCGCCTCGATCCGCAAGTCGCCGGTAATTTCGAGACCGGCGCCCGGCGCGCCGTAAAGATAGCGCGCGGCGGCATCTATCTCGGCCTTGTCGCCCGGGCGAACGGCGGCTTGCGCAGGTTTGAGCGTGAAGTCCAGCCGTTCGGGCACATAATCCTCCACGAGGAAGGTCGTCTCGCCGACCGGCTCGCCCTTCGGATCGACGAAAGCCTCGATGCGCCAGGTTCCGCTCGCGCTCGAAGAGAGCAGCGGCAGCGCGTAAGTGCGCCCGCCCTCGCCCTGATCGTCGATCGGCACGCGTTGATATTCGACGCCGTCGGGGCGTTTGGCGACGAGGGTCACCGGCACGCCCTGCTTGGCTATGCCTTTGGCATCGCGCAGCAGCGCCGTGACGAAGACGGTCTCGCCGGAACGATAGACGCCGCGTTCGGTGAAAACCTGGGCATCGAGCGGCTGCTTCACCTCGCGGCCCTCGTCGCCGCGGTCGGTCAGGTCTAAAGCGGTCTGTTCGAGGTCGAGAAAGCCGTAATCGCCCTTTCCGTCCTCGGCAATCACGAGGCCCGGCGCCTCACCGCCCGTGCCGCGCGCGAGCCCCGGCTCGAAGCGGACATGGCCATCGCTGCCGCTCTCTTTCGTTGCCAAAACCTCGTTGTCGCGTGCCACAAGGCGCAGCGAAATCCCCTCGATCGGCTTGGCGCTCGTCAACGAACGGACGAAGACATGCACGCCGTCGCGCCCCGAAAAGGCGGTGAGGCCGAGGTCGGAGACGATGAACCATTGCGTCGCCATCTCGCCGCCCTCGTCGTCATCGCTCGCCGCGAGCCGCGCGCCGCCTGGTTTGGCGGTCATGACGTAAACGCCGGCATCGAGCTTGCCGAGCGCATCGAGCACCGGGAAATCCGTCGTCACATCGCGGTTGAGCTCGCTCGTCACGGCAAGCGAGCCGGACCAAATCTTCACCCCGTCCTTGTCGACGTATCGCTTCAATTGATAAGACGAGAGCTGGTCGAGGAAGTCGCTCGAATGCACAATCGGCAAGAGATTGCGGTCGCCGATGCGGATGATCTCGATAGAGATCTTCTGGGTATTGACGGAGACGACGGGAATGCCTTGCTGGCCGACGCGCGGCAAGACATAGTTCTTGCCGGTGAAATGCACCTGTGGCGCGCGATCACGGACGTAGACGTCATAATCCGCTGTCCGCAACAGCGATTCGCCGACCGCGGAGGGCAGCCCCTGGCGTATCGATATTGCGTAATGTTCGCCGTGCTTGAGGCCTTCGACGCAAAGCTGCTGTTCCTCGGTCGAAACGGCGGGACTGTCGATGCCCGCGACGCTGACGAAGGCGGCGAAATCGACGTGTCCAGCTGCCAAGGCTTCGGAAAACTGGAAGCAGACTCGCGGTGAGGCCGAATCCTTGTCGACCTTGTAATCGAGGATGCGGAAGCCATAGGTCTCGCGTTCTTTCGCGTAGATGGCGCGGACGGCGGGAACCTCGGCAAGATCGAGGCTGGCCTTATAGGCATCGAGCGACGGACGCCAGAGTTGGCGCTTGGCGAAGAGATCGCCGATGACGGCGAGCGCCGCCGCCGCATCGGCCTTTGTCGGCGCGGTGAGATAGGCAACATAGGCCGCCGTCGTCGCGGCCTCGACGATCTCGTCGGAATCGCCGGTGGTGATCATCGCGCGGGAATAGGCGAGCCAAGCGGCGGCATCGCCTGGGTTTGCGGCGAGCAATCCGGCGAGCGATTTCAAGGCGGCTTGTGCATCGTCCGCGGCAAGCGCCTCCTGAGCCTCCTTGCGCAATTGCGCGGTTGGCTTTTTGGCGAGTGCCATGCCGTCCTTCTTCACCTGCGCTTCGAGACGGATCGCATCGCTCGCGAGGTCCGGGTTCGTGTACGTCCTATCCGCACGTGCCGCGCCTGCACCCAAGCTCAGCGAAAGCGCCAGGAGAAAAGAAAGGATCACACTGCGCATTGTTACGTCCCCAATTACCGACGAATTCCAACGAATAAAGAATTGCCAAGTGCAGCTCGGAAGCCCCGTCCGCATGCTCACGGCGCGGTCCGGCTGCGCAGGAATGACATTCGATTATGACCTAATTTTCGCGCATCTGTGCCTGTTTGCAAAGATACGGATCCTGAGTTCATATTCTCGCGGGACATTCGATATCGGCGCTTCTTCACCGACATAGAAGAACCGATGCCCGCGGCCGCCGTTATCTTTCGCAGGCAGACCAGAACGATGACGCTCTTGACCTGCCAGATCAACTGGTTAGAGCGCGTTCATCTCGGATCCGGGTCGGTACGGTTGCGCTTGGAACGGTCTTGCTCTCGGCGCCTTCACACCGCATAACCCCCGGCATTCAACAGATCCTGGCGTCCGGGGCAGGCGTCATGAACCGGATAGAGTGATGGGCGGAGACAAAGAGGTTAGTCCGGAGAAGACCGAGCCGGGAGCTGGCCGGCGAGCGTTTTTGCGGCGCAGGCCCGCCAACCTGAAAACTTGGCTCAGCAGCTTGTCGAAGCGCGGTGGTAAGGATCATCAACGGCGCCGCAGCATAGCGACCTATATCGGCGGCTTCTTCAGTCTCGCCATCGCGGCCCTGGCGATCTTCGTGCTCGTTCGCACCTTGAGCCACATCAACCTGGTCCAGCTGCGCAACGCGATCGCCGCGACGAGCAATGACCAAATTCTCATAGCCGCCGGACTGACCTCCCTCTCCTTTCTGGCATTGACGGGGTATGACGCGATGGCGCTCTTGCAACTGCGCCTGCGGGTTCCTTATACGACGACCGCGCTCGCCTCGTTCACGAGCTACGCGGTCTGCTTCACGCTCGGTTTTCCGCTCATCACCGCCGGGACGGTGCGCTACTGGATCTATTCGGAAGCGGGTCTCTCGGCGGCCAAGATCGCAAGCCTCACGGTCATCGCCGGCGTCACCTATTGGCTCGGCATGGCGCTCATCATCGGCGTTGGCTTGCTGTTCCGTGGCGAGACCATCAGCAACATCGATCATTTCGAGCCGCACATCAACACGTTGATCGGGCTTGGAGTGCTCGGCTCGCTGCTCGCCTATCTCGCATGGGTTTCGCTCGGCCACCGCAAGGCGCGCATCCAGGGCTTCAAGCTCGAACTGCCGGGGTTCAAGCTGACGCTCGGGCAAATCGTTCTCGGCGTCATCGATCTTTGCTCGGCTGCCGGCGTTCTCTACGCCCTCCTGCCGGCGCCTCGGGCGCTCGATTTCTTCACCTTCGCCACCGTCTACGTCTTCGGCTGCGCGCTCGGCATTGCGAGCTATGCGCCGGGCGGGATCGGAGTCTTCGAAGCGACCATGTTGAAGACTGTGCCGGTTCCATCGCAGGAGGATTTGCTCGCCTCGCTGCTCTTGTTTCGCATCATCTATTATCTGATCCCGTTTGTCCTCGCGCTCGCCATTCTCGGCGCGCACGAGGGTTTCCGGCATTGGCAGAACCTGCGCGAGGTGATGCGCGGCGGCGAGGAAGAGAAAGGCGATGCGGACGGCTGAACCTTGGAGCGGGCGAAGGGAATCGAACCCTCGTACGCAGCTTGGGAAGCACTGAGACTGCCTGTCTTTTCAATACATTAGGTGACTTTTGGCACTCTTTTGGCACGCCGGTGTCTATGAAAATCTATCTGTCGCTATGTCATGCGACCATCCCGCGGAAATGAAGCACTCTTGCGGCCCTGCCTGAGTGTCTCCTGGACCGGGAGGATCTGGACGCGGGCATTCAGGTTCTCCTGCGTCATCCCCGCATTCAGCGCGAATTGGCACCACACGGCGCCGTCCAAAGGCAGGGCAACGCCGATACATCGATGCGTCAGGAGAGGGGCTTGACCACTCCGCGTCTCGGGGTGTCCTTGTCGGAAGGTAGGGCAGCTCCAGCCAATTGCCTGTCAATGAATTCTGGAGCGGATCTTGCGGCTTTTTGTGGCCGATCCCTTCCTCGGCTCTCGCCGCTTTCGTCGACTTTGGGGGTCTCGGACAATCGTATCGCACGATATTTCAAAGTGAACTCAGCTGACGTCTTCTCCCTAACCAGAAAATATGGCCTGCGTTCAGGAGCGTAGGCGCCACCTACGGCCTGAATTGCGCTGTCGGACGCGAGCGTCAATTGCGTCAGGACTAGATCACGACCGAGATCGTTGAACTCGCCGCTGGCGCGGATGCACTATGTTAGAAGGAATGACCCAACTCGGACCGTCATAATCTACGGTTTCAGCGCACGTAGATCGGAAACCCGGCCCGACGTCTTCGCCATAATCATAACAGCGACTTAGATCGCGGTGGTCTTCGAACGGCAGGCCGCGACCTCAAGTGAGGCGCCTGCTCGCGCGACTAGATCGAATTGAAACAAGCCGTCGCGAGAATCATATGTCATATTTTCGATCTTGCCTCCGCGGGCCTGCAGCTCGGGCCGCGCGAGCGAGAAACCGTGAAGGCGGACGCGTTCTTCGCTCTTCGCCAGAACGATTCGGACGGACAATACCCCATTGTCAGAGATATTTGACACTCTCTTCTTCCCGTTCGAAACGAACTTACCTTGATCTCCCAGAAATCCGATTCCTGATCCGGCCACAGGGACCACGATCCAATAGGCAGCACGATCGGAGATGGAGATAGCAAGGGGCTTTTCGGGATCTAAGTAAATGCCGGATTTTTGGAAGTAATTATACGCATAGACTGGGCCCATATAACCCAGCTCAGCGATCGAAAGGCATTCCGTCCGGCAGTCGCCGCTCGCGCCAAGGGCCAAGACATAGGAAGTAATCCAACCATCATGGTCCGTGCGAGCGACCGCAATGATGGGAGCGGATCGGTCCTTAGCTTGAGCGATATACGATGCGTCAAGCGGAGTCAGAGCATCGTCCGGCTTCACGATCACGCCGTCGGGGCGGACGGCACGCAGAAGATTCTCCCGATCGAGTTCCCCGATAGCGTCCCCCACTCCAACCATCCCGCCGGAGAGAGTCGCAATCAACAAATTTGCTGTCTCAGAACTCCTGAAGACATCGGTCCAAGGCCATTCGCCGAGCGCGGTAGCGAGCCGCCCGTTGAACAAGAACGATCTCCAGCGTCGTTTGGTAAACCTGTCGCTGCTGGTTCGAATCGTTGTCAGATTGGCGTATTTGGTCCCCTGGAGAAAATGGCGTGGCAATGGCATGCAATATTGAAGTGTCATGCCTTCCCTTTCGGCGGCTTCCGCCATGTAATCCATGAAGCGTTCACCAGCATCTAAGGTGCGTTCAGGCAGTGCGGGGCCGGAAAGCCAATCTTGCTCATACGTACGAACGCCAGATGCACGGAGGTAACGCATCCAATCGGACCACAGCGCGGGGTCGATCGAGACGTTCCCGGAGATTGCGTATTCGCCGCGGTAAGGGCTATTATTGTCGATCCAGCGGTTGTGGGTGATGAGCGGCAGACCAAGTTTCTGCTGGAAGGCGCTCAGTCCTTCTGGGAAAACCTCGCTTGATGCTTCGTACAGGTAGGTGCCGCCGCCCAGATGATCTCTACTTCGCCATTTTGCATCGCGTCCCTTTGGATAAAACCAGCTGTCGAGCTGCATGTAACCCAAGCCAATTTTCGCCTTGCGAAAATCGTCCCGGATCTTGAGAAGCGTCGCGACATAACCCAATTGGGATTCGAACTGGTAATAGTATTTAGCGCCACGATCAGTCCAATAGCCTAGATATTTGAGACCAAAATCGGCGTCGTTTGGAGGCCGCTTCTTCCCCATCAAATCGGTGAGAAAATGACCCCAGATTTCGAACGCGCGATTGATGCCAGAGGCCATCGCCAACACGGTCGTGTGAATGAAACCAGGTGGAATTCGTTTCTCAATACAGACGGCCTCACTGCGCAGCTGGCCATGCGAGCCAAGCCGCAGCGACGTGTTCAGGAAATGCGACCCGGGCGACAGGATGAAGGTGTTTCTGTCATCATCGAAAAATATCCAGGGACCATCGGTTCCAAAGCGCGTGAAGCTGAAACCACCGAACGTCCCGGTATAGGCGAGATGATGAAGTTTGCGCGGAAATTTTGAGAACGACGGAAATGCCTCGCTGGTTTGTCCCGGATCGACGAACTTGAGTTCGAACATAACGACGCTGCGCTGGTCATAGAGCCGGATGATACCGCGTCTTGCATTGTTATCAGGTCCGTTAAAGGCGAACACGAGCTCCTGATAGGCGCCTGCCCGGTCGCAGCCGCTGCCGGAAGTCAACTCGGCGATACGAGCGCCGACGCGGCCCGAGAACGTCCAATCGAGTTGCCGGTCGGCAATTTCGAACCTTCCCTGATCCGTTATTCTAATTGTAATGCCAGTTTCGTTTGCGATTCTGATTGGAATATCCTTGTAGCGTGAGTAGCGGGCAGTTCTCGCGCCGCGAGATCGCCACCCTGATCATCACGGAATCCGTTGGAAAGCCGCGGCGGACTGTTCACTCGTGATGGTCTATTCGTGGCGCCGACCACAAGCATGGCACCGACCAACATGACGGCGGCACCTAGCAGCCTCCTGCGGATATTCTCCCGCAGGATAATACCGCCGACAATTACTGTGAAAAGCGCGCTCATCCGCTTTATCGCGATGACGTAGGGTACGAAAAGGACCGTCAGAGCATACATCTGTGAAGCGTTTCCGACGGCGTTCGTCGCGCCGGCGACGAAGGCGTAGCGCAATTCGCGGAAGCGCAATGGGCGATGTGGCAAGACTAGCCAAACGATAATGCTGGCGACAGCAATTAAGCTAAACAGCGGGGCGATCCAAAGTAATGGCGCGGACGCTCGCACGCCGAGCTTGTCGAGATTTGCCGTAATGCTCCAGAGAACGGCCGTGACGCCCATTGAGTGCACGCCGGGATCTTGGAGGAAGGCAAGCAAGGATGTGCGACGTGTGGCGCCAGGTTCACTTAAACCAAGGAATACGGCGCCCAAGACTGAGAAAATAACGCCGAGCGCGCCCAAAGGCGAAACGAGTTCAGCAACCATCAAAGGCGAGGTGGCGAGCAGAAAGACGGGCGTGATGAGAACGAGCGGAGCTACTAACGAAGCATCGGAAAGGCGGAACGCGCGGACGAAGAAATAATAGGCGATCACATTAAGCGCACCCGCGCCGAGCAGCAGGGGCCAAAAGTTAGGTCGGAAGAGTTCGGCAAAGGCCTCAACGGGATGAATAAGCAAGGCCGGATGGGATATCACACATAGGATGGATAGGAGCACGGCGCCCACGGTCCACTCCGTCGCGAGGATTAGCCTCTCTTCGGCCTCGCGCGTCGCGGCTTTGGTGCCAATGTCAGTCACCGTCTGACACAGCGCGGATAAGGCGGCTGCGCCAAGCCCTAGTAAGGTTAGCGGCGTCACTGCAGGTTCAAACCTTTAATCCCGATATCTTTTTATGTCGCACCTTCACATCAGCGCAAAGAGCATGGGCGGCGGGGCGGTCGCCCACATCGGCGCCACGTCTTCCGGAGTGAGGCCTCGCGATCGCTTCGGCGGCGGCAAGATCTCCGCCCTGGAAGCCTTTGACCTTTGCTCGCGCGAAGCTCGAGGCAAGCCAGGGATCTTCGCCAGGCCCCTCAGCGCTCCGGCCCCAGCGCGGATCGCGCGAGATGTCTAGCATTGGTGCGAAAGTCAAATTTATTCCATCGGCCGCAGCCTCTTTCGCGGCCTCCGTTGCAGTCTGCTCCCATGCGTCAGGATCGAAGAGGGCCGCCTCGCCGAGCGGCACGGGAAATATAGTCTTGTATCCATGAAGGACATCGAGCCCAATCATAAGCGGAATTTTAAGGCGCGTTTCCTCAACTGCTAGGCGCTGCATCTCGTGGACTCGGGTGACACCGAAAAGATTGATGATACTGCCGACCTCATCCAAGCATTCGAGGTTTCGATGCGTGGATGGCCGACTCCGGCTTTTGCTTGGGCAAATCTCCTCGCTCCTCACCCAGGCTTCTCCCCATTCGCTTATCCGAAGTCTGAAGCGATCTGGAGTATCGCCTAGCACTGACGATCCAATAGAACTGCAGCTCCCAGCAGGGCGGGCAGTGGATGTCGGATCACATAAGTGGGGATTGCAGCGAGATAGTCATGGAACCGGCCTTTGGCCTCGAATCGGGTCCGGAATCCTGATTCCGCAAAGACGGAGCCCAGTTTCGGAACGATGCCGCCGGCGATGTAAATACCTCCACGGGCGCCGAGCGTCAGCGCCAAATTGCCGGCCAGCGTTCCTAGCATGGCACAGAACATTGCGGTGGCTTCGCGCGTGCGTGAATCCTCGTTCCAAATCCGCGGATTGGTGATCTGGGCCGGTGTGAATGGGGCCGCGGGTACTCCGGCCAGCTTACAGAGTGCATTGTAGAGATTGACCAAACCGGGCCCCGATAGGATTCGCTCGGCCGAGACGTGATCGTAACGTTTGCGCATGAGGTCCAGCACCGCGCTCTCCTGCGCGTCGGCCGGTGCCATCGTCACGTGGCCGCCTTCGCCTTGAATGGGCAACCCACTGCCGGCCGCCTGAACCAGGGCGCTTACGCCAAGACCAGTTCCTGGCCCAATAAGACCGATCGGTGCATCCCCGGCGGGATAGCCGGTGCCAATCTGAAGGCGATCGCCCTCACCAAGATGCGGAATAGCCAGGGCATTGGCGACAAAATCGTTGATCACGCGAAGCCGCCGGAACTTGAAGCGTTCGCGAATTGCCTCAATCGAGAATGTCCAGGGATAATTCGTAAGCGCGACCTCGTCGCCCGCGATGGGCGCGGCGACCGCCAATACGGCTTGCGATGGCGTTGCCGCTTGGAATTCCTCTGACAAATAGCCGTCGATCGCCTCGTTGAGCGATGGGTATTTGCTTAACGCGTAGATCCGAGTATGGGTCGTGATACCATTGGGTTGGACCAGGGCAAAACGCACATGGCTTGCGCCAATGTCTCCGATCAGACCTATCTCTGGTGCATTCATCGCCCAATTCCACCGCGTTCAAGATTCACAACATGGCTAGAGTGGCCATAATCCGCTTGATCATGATCCCGCCTTCGTCATGACGAACGAGCGTCGATGAAGCGTCATTTCACCTTGGCAACCGGAAATACCTCTCGACGCCGGAAGCAGGTTGACTCGGCCGGCCAAATCCGACTCCCGTTTTGCCTTGAGAGCTTCCCGATCGTATTGCGAAATCGGACCAGCTGGACACCTCCAATAACCGTGCTTTTCAGAGGGGTGGGGTGCGGCATGGTGCAAATTGGCGCGTCCGCGCTCGGTGATGGCTGATCAGGCCTGTTTCGGTGCGGGGAAAAGGCGCCGTCGCTGC
>Ga0116223_10000503_pt1 | contig 47697 bp, 29 predicted proteins | sample Sb_taG_3_FD_90092 | JGI IMG/M metagenome (GOLD analysis project Ga0116223, IMG submission 90092) | Peat soil microbial communities from Weissenstadt, Germany - Sb_50d_a_PC metaG | ecosystem: Environmental > Terrestrial > Soil > Wetlands > Peat | place: Germany: Weissenstadt | collected 2010-09-21 | reverse complement strand
GTGGGCGTACATGTCCCAGCCGAAATAGCGAATGGCGGCTTCGTGCACCATCGGGGCGACACTGGAAAAATTCGCCGCGACGTGGTGCTCGAAACCGTTCTCGCAGATATAACGCAACAGCTTTTGCAGACCCGGAATCTCCACCACACCCGCGCCGCCGAAGGTTTCCAGGGGATCGTCCGTGAAGCGCCCGCTGCCGGAATAGCCGCGGATTTTTCCGTTCGCGTCGTCGGTGGAAAATCGCGCGAAGCTCATGGCCCCGGCTTTCACACGCCCGACGCACGTGCCGAACGTGTTTTCCTTGCCGACGGTCCCCGCGATGATTTCCTGAAAATCCATCTTCACATCCTTAAAGAAGTGCTTCGGCAGATTGCTGCAGTGGAAGCAAACCGCTTTGTTGGGATCAGTCCCGTAGTTGTTGTTCCAATCGAGCAAGGCGCTGGGCGTTTCCGAGGCCAGTTGCAGCGCATGCATGCCCAGCACGCCGCAAACGTCCACTTCGCAGGCGCTCGAGAGCAGCGAGTTGCTCATCATGCTCATCAGCGTGCACGGCACGATGCCCAGGTTCTCCTCGAGCGAGGTCCAGCACTGCACCGCGCTGATTTGCACGTCCACGGCCTTCATCCACTGATCGACAACCGCTCCCAGCTTGGCCATTTTCAGCAACGCCACCTGGGGAATGTCTTTCGTGGTCACATAGCGCTGAATCGCCTGCAGCTTCTGCACAGCCACATCATCGGTATCCTTCATACGGCCGATGCGTCCGAGCACTTCCGAAAGATCGAGCGTTTCGACGGAAATGCCGCTGCCTTCCAGGAGTTTTTCACTGTAGCGCACCGTGTTGAACGCCGTTGGCCGCGCGCCGATGGCTCCGATGCGCAGGTTCCGCAAACCCTTCACGATGCGGCAAACGCCGGCGAACCACTCCAGGTCCTTCGCGAATTCCGCGGAATCCGGACTCTCGGTATGCAGCGTGGTCAGCGAATACGGAATGTTGTACTGCCGCAGGTTGTTGCACGCGGACATCTTGCCGCAGAAGCTGTCGCGGCGGTGCGTGATGCCCATCTTCACGGGCGTATCGGGAGTAGCCTGCACCAGCACCGGAACCTGCAAGCGCGCCAGCCGCAGCGTGTCCGCGATGGCCCGCTCGTCTCCAAAATTGGGCAGGGTGACGATCACGCCGTCGATCTGTTCCCCCTTTGCGTGGAACAGCGCCGCGCAACGCTTGGCTTCCTCGTGCGTTTCCACCGCGCCGTACTTGCTCTCCTCCGTGGTCAACGTCACGACATCGATCCCGGCTTTCTGCAGCGCCTGAATCATCTCTTCCCGGCCGGTCTTGGCCAGGTGATCGGGGAAGAATCCGCGATTCCCCACGATCATTCCCATGGTCATCTTTTTCTTATTGGACATAGTTCGCTCCGTGAATTCCTGTTCCCGCTACACACGCCCTTTTCCCGGCGCGAAATAAAAACAGTATCCGGCGCCCAGCAGCGCCAAAAGTCCGCCCCACCAGACGCTGGCGTGCAGGTGAAAGAGCACGACGGGCGCCAGCGGGGTATGGAAAAGCTCGTAGATGCCCGCTCCGAATATGAGCAGGCCATTCACGAGCAGGGAAATGCCGATAAAAAACCAAATGGAAATCGAGCCGCCAGCTTTCATTGTTCCTCACCAGAAAATAATATTCAGGGCCACGAATACGATCCCCACCACAACCGCCCAGAAAACCGGCCGGTGGAAAATCGAAACGTGCGCCTCGTGCGGGATGGCCGTGAGCCCGTAGACCAGGCCGGTCAGCTCCGCGTCCGGCTTGGGCTTCGTGAGCAGACTGACCACGACAGTGACCGCTCCGCAAATCAGCCCGCACCACAGCGCCCGGAACATGTTCTGCGCTTGGTCTTGCGCGTGGGGTGACAACGCCAGGTATTTCACCACATCGGGATTGACCTTCACCCAGGCCCACATGCCTACCGAAGAACCAGTGCCCGCCAGCAGGCCCCAAAAACCTCCGGCGGGAGTGGCGCGCTTCCACAACATGCCGAGAAGCACGGTGGCGAAGAGCGGGGCGATGAAGAAGCTAAACAGCGCCTGGACATAGTCCATGATGCTTTGGGCGTGCATCACCAGATACGCCGTCCCGATGCTGATGCCCACGCCCAGCAGCGTGCACCAGCGGCCCATCTTGACCTTCAGCTCATCCGACGCCTTCTTGTTGATCAGGGCGCCGTAAATGTCATAGGTCCAGACGGTAGCGAAGGCGCTGACGTTACCGGCCATACCGGACATGAAACCGGCAATCAACGCGGTAATGCCGAGACCCAGCAGGCCAGGTCCACAGTAGCGCGCCAGCATGAGGGGTAGAACTTCGTCGAAGCCGTGCAGCCCCTGCGCTCGCCCCGCCTCCGACCACGCGAGATCGCCGGGAACGAGCCGCAGCAAGCCGCCCGTGTGCGGATCGCGCAGCAATGCCAGCCCCAGCAGCCCGGGAAGAATCACGATGAACGGAACCATCATCTTGAAAGCCGCGCCAATGATGGGGGCGAGCTTGGCCGAGCGCAGGTCTTTCGCTGCCAGGATGCGCTGAACGACCAGGAAGTCGGTGGTCCAGTAGCCCATGGAGATGAATACGCCGAGGCCGAATACGATGCCGATCCAGTTGATCCCCATCGGGTTCTTACTGAAGTCGCCCAGCGTGGACCACAGGTGCGTATACGCGGCGGGGTTGGCCACGTGCTGCTCCGTAAGATTTTGCAGGATGCGCGCCTTCAAGCCGCCCCAGCCGCCGGCTTCCACCAAACCCAGAATTGGGATCAGCAAGGCGCCCGCCCAGATCAGAACGAACTGCAGGACCTCATTGAAGATGGCGGAGCGGAGTCCGCCGAGAGCCACATAGATCGCCACCGTGACGGACGAAACCCAGATGCTGACATGAATGTCCCATCCCAAGACCACGCGCATCACCACGGCCATGGCGTACATGTTGATGCCACTCATCAACACGGTCATGAAGGCAAATGACACCGAAGCAAGCGTCCGGCTACTTTCTCCAAAACGCAGCTTGAGATAGCCGGGAACCGAGTGGGTCTTGCAGATGTGATAGAACGGCACCATCACCAGGGCCAGCAACAACATCGCCGGGATGGCCCCGATCCAATACCAGTGAGCAGCGAGTATGCCGTACTTATAAGCGTTGCCGGCCCAGCCCATCAGTTCTAATGACCCGAGGTTCGCCGACAAGAAAGCCAGGCCGGCCACCCACGCGGTCATCTCCCTCCCGGCCATGAAGAAGTCTTCACCGGTGTTGGCCCGCTCTTTCAGGTAAAACCCGATGGCCAGCACCAGCACGAAGTAAAAGACGATAATCACCAAATCAACGGTGGATAAATGCACCAATCGCGGGATACTCAGTGAAGCAAAGGCGGGTGTCATGGGATCTTAACGGGTCTCCTGTCCATTAGTAAGGAAGATACTTTCCCTTGAGCTTGGTTTCTGCGGACAAACTTCTGACAAGAAGTGAGAATTCACCGGGTTCGGCACTCCAATCGCGGTTCCCTACATCGTAGAATGAAATCGCCCGCTGGTCGAGCGTCACAATCACTTGCTCTGACCAAGTGCTCTTCGTCTCCGAACTACGAGCCATGAAGTATCCCCTAATTCTCCTCCACGATCGCTGCGTCCCAGGCCTTCAGAGACATCGCTTGCCCGTGGCTTATACTCGTGTGAGAGAGCAGCTCCGTACCCGCCCCATAGGAATAATTCACCGCCTGCGGGGAGCTGGAATAGTTCAGATAGAAATGCAGCGTCTTACCATTGCGATTCTGGCCATGCTTCACGCGCACGCTTGCCGGGAGATCCTGATCCGCGCTGGTCAGACCGGCTTCTTTCAACACACCGAGCAGCACGGCCTGCTGCAGCTTGTCGCTGAGGAATGTACCCTCGTAAGTCAGCGTGCCCTTCCCAAACTGATTCTGGGTGATCGCCGGATACCTGCCGAAAAACGGATGGTCATAGAACGCCAGGGCTTTTGCGGTGTCGGGAACGATCATTTCCGCCCATTCAGAGACCTGATTATCCGCGCCGGCCTGGAACGGGTCGCCCTTCAGCGTCAGCGGCTTTTTCAGCGAAGAGAACTCCTGGTAGTGAAAGCCTGCCGCGGCGCGTAAGGGGCCGGGCATGGTTTCCCAGCGAACTGTCGAATACTCGTTGCAGAACCCGCTTTTGAAGGCCATCACCATGCGCCCGCCATTTTTCACGTAGTCCACTAACCGCGCCAATAGTGCGTCACTCGCCACATACAGTGGCGGCACCACCACAACCTTGTATTCCGAAAAATCCGTGCTTTCCGGAAAGACAAAATCCACACCGACATTGGCCCGGTAAAGCACCCCGTACATCTGCCCGAGGAGCGTTCTGTAGTCCACCCGTTCGCTGAACTTCATGAACTGGACCCCGTAGTATGAATCCAGACTATACAAAATCGCTACTTGATTCTTCCGGTGTAGGTTCACAATCTCCGGGCCGATTCTCCGCAACTCCTGCGCGGTGCGGGTGACCTCTTCATAAGGGCGCCCGGGTTGCAGGTCGTGGCCGAGAACGCCTTTCCAGTAGGTTTCTTGCCCGTAATGGAGCGAATGCCAATGCCAGTACTCCACCATGTTTGCCCCGGACGAAACGTGGGTATAGACATCGAGGCGCAACTGGCCGTCATAGGGTGGAAACTGTCCTTTGGAATCCCAGCCGATGGCTTCCGCGTTCGTTTCGGTGATCAGGAAATTGGTGCGCTTCAGGGAGCGGGTGTAATCGCCCGCCAAGGAAGATGCTTCACCATCGAAATCGTCCTGGGTGCTGTGATAAGGATTCGCTGCCGCGATGTCCAGGCTTCGCGCGACGTCGATCTCGCTGACTTCCGGCCGGGGCGGTCCCGCGAAGTCGTGCGTCACGAACTGATCGGCCCTTTTGTATTCATTCACAATGCGCGATTGCCAACCTAGAAAATCCGTAGTTTCCCATTGCGAGTACCGTTCCCATTCGAGCTTCCAACCGGGATTGCGGATGCCCTCGCGCGAAGGGAGCTCGCTCCAGTCATTAAGGCGCTGCCCCCAGTAGTTCAGCCCCCAGGCCCGGTTCAGTTCATCCGTGGTCTTGAACTTCGCTTTCAGGTAATTGCGAAAACCTTCCTGGACATCCTTGTTGGCTGCACCCGCAGAAGAGGTTTCGTTGTCAATCTGATAGCCGATGATGGCGGGATTATCCTTGTAATGTTCCGCGATTTTGCGGATGACACGTTCGCAATAAAAGCGGTAGGTCGGATTCATCAGGTCGATGTTCTGCCGCATCCCGTAATAGATGTACTGTCCGTCCAGGCGCGTCACGACAATTTCCGGATGCTCCTTGTACAGCCAGGCAGGAATGGAATACGTCGGAGTCCCCATGATGATGCGGATTCCCGCCGCGTGCAGCTTTTCCACCACGCGGTCCATCCACGCGTACTCGAATCTGCCGTCTTCCGGCTCCCACAACCCCCAGGTGGATTCTCCGATGCGCACCACGCTGATGCCCGCTTTCTTCATCAGCGCGATGTCCTCGTCCGTGCGCTCGTAGGGCATGTATTCGGGGTAGTACGCCGCGCCGTACAGCACCGTGTCCATCTGGTCCGGCCGGAAAGGTTCCTTGGCTGCGGGCTTGGACTGTGCGGCGACACTGCACGCAGCCGACAGCATCAGGGCGAGCAGGGCAATCCCTAACTTGAAGTTCTTCCGGGCCAACTTGTTCGCACGCTTGTTGTTCATACGCTTGAGGCTCCTCCAGCACCAATTTCGTGTTCCATACGCACACCGCTCCCCTAGGATTGGGGTTCTCCTTCGTTACCGAGCGGAAAAGCGGTAGATCGTTTCCGATTGAAAGGATTGTCCCGGGCGCAACACAGTGGAGGGAAACTCCGGGTGATTGGGAGAATCGGGATAGTGCTGCGTTTCCAGGCAGAATGCCTCCCGTTTGCCGTAGGCAACTCCGTCCTTACCCTTGAAGGTGCCATCCAGAAAATTGCCCGTGTAAAACTGGATTGCGGGCTCGGTGGTCCAGACCTCCATCACCCGCCCAGTAAGCGGCTCGTACATTTCCGCGGCGAGCTTCAGTCCGTCGCCGTGCCCATCGATGATGAAGTTGTGGTCGTATCCATGGGCCAGCCGAATCACCTCGTCGTCGGAGTTGATCCGGTCCCCAACCGTCGTGGATTTCCGGAAGTCCAGCGGTGTTCCGGCGACGGAGCGTATCTCGCCGGTGGGAATCAGATGAGAGTCGCACGGCGTGAACCGCGAACCAAACAACCTCAGTTGGTGAGCGAGAATCGTGCCGTGCCCCGTTCCAGCCATATTGAAGTAGGCATGATTTGTCAGATTCAGGACCGTGGGCTTATCGGTAGTGGCTTGATACTCGATCTTCAGATCCGCGCCGGCCAAAGTGTAGCTCACAGTCACTGAGAGAGTCCCTGGATATCCCTCCTCGCCATCCTTGCTTGAATAGTGAAAGGCAACTCCGTTCGTGACCGGCTCAGACTGCCAGACAACGTTGTGGAACCCGCCCGGGCCCCCGTGGAGTGAATTCTCGCCGTCATTTTTCGCCAGGGTGTAGCTCTTTCCATCGAGCGAGAATTTCCCTTGCGCGATGCGATTCGCGTAGCGCCCTATCGTAGCACCAAAGAATATTGGCCCCTTGGAGCGATGGTTCGCGACGTGGCCGGAAAGATCTTGCGGCCCAATGATGATGTCTCCCCAATTCCCGCTACGGTCCGGGGTGCGCAGCACAATGATCGCGGCGCCGTAAGAGCTGACCTGAGCTTCCAATTTCTCGGATTTCAGCGTGAAAAGATCGACTTCCTGACCTTCTGGCATCCTGCCAAAACTCTGTTTGCTCACGTTTTTCGTCCTATTGGTGGCCGCCGCAAGAGCGAAGAAACGTCGCGGAGGCACAGGGTATGGGTCTCGTGTGCGCTTCCAGCACACGGGGTGATTGTATGACCTTGCCGCGACAGAGACAACCCACCCAGGTCCAGCCAAGGGCGGGACGTAATCTGGGGTAGAATCCGAGTGGCCTTCGAAACCACCGTGTATACCCCGGCCCGATGCTCGTCTGCAGTAAATTGCCGCCAGGAAATGTCCGGCGGGGAGGTTCTGACGTGCGTACTATCTCTTTTGCATTGGTTGTCTGCTGTTTAACGGCAACGCCAATCCATCCCCAGGAGTCGTCCGTGTCTGACACAGCCACGATTCAAAAAGCGCCCGATTGGATGAAAGGTTCCACCACAAAGCTGGAAACGGAGCTTACCGCCAAATATGGCAAGCCGGAGCAACCGCGAATCCAGCGGGGACTTCTTCAGATGTCCGAATACTGGCGGGCGCAAGATGGCGATGCCGCCGCGTTTGAGGAGTTTGTGCGCACAAATTTCGCCGGCGATGCAGCGACACTCGATGCCATGTTCAACCGCTACGAGCGCCTCCTGGAGCAGTTGTCGGGGCATATGCATGAGATTAACCGGGAATTTCGCCAGCAGGCCGACCTGGACCTTGGCTCCATGCTCCCGTTCGACGGCATCTTCGCGGCCTACGATCCTGCGGCGCATGTGCTCGACGACTTTTTCGTGAACAAGGGCGCTTTCGTCGTGCTATTGAATTTTCCATTGACCACGCTCGAGGAACGCCTCACACAGGGCCCAAAGTGGACCCGCCGCCAGTGGGCCGAGGTGCGGCTCGCGCAAGTCTTCTCCAAGCGCATACCCGCAGACGTCAACCTCGCCATTGCGCAGGCGGGCAGCGATTCCGCCGAGTACATCGCGCAATACAACATCTGGATGCACCATTTGCTCGATCAAAATGGCGAGCGGCCATTTCCGCCGAAGCTCCGTCTTCTGAGCCACTGGAATTTGCGCGACGAGATCAAGGCCGACTACGCGGACAGCCAGAACGGCCTTCGCAAACAGCGCATGATCCAGCGGTTGATGGAAGATATCGTGCGGCAGACGATTCCACGAGTAGTTGTGAACAATCCCAATGTGGACTGGAATCCGCGCACGAATGAGGTCAAGCCCACGGTGGAGAAGGACTCCGATTCTCCAGCGCCGGCGGGATTACCGGTGAGCATTGCCCCCGAACCGAACACGCGTTATGCGATCCTTCTCGAGGATTTCGCAGCAGTCAAGAAGGCGGACCCCTATTCGCCGACGGCTCCAACATTCATCGCGCGGCGTTTTGACGAAGACCGAGAGATCCCGGAAAAGCGCGTCGCAGCGATGTTTGAGCAGGTCCTGGCGTCGCCGCTTGTGCCAAAAGTGGCAAAGCTCATCCAGTCACGCCTGGGCCGCCCGCTGGAGCCATTCGACATCTGGTATGACGGTTTCCGCCCGCGCGGCGCTTACACCGAAGCGCAGCTCGACGCCATCGTGGCAACAAAATATCCGACGGCGGAGGCTTATCAGAAGGACATTCCCAATCTGCTGGTCAAGCTAGGCTTCACTCCCGAAAAAGCGCAGTTTCTGGCAAACAACATCATTGTGGACCCGGCGCGAGGCTCGGGGCACGCCATGGGCGCGGAGATGCGGAGTGAAAAAGCGCACCTGCGCACGCGCGTAGAGAAGACCGGGATGAACTACAAGGGCTACAACATTGCCATTCACGAGATGGGTCACAATGTCGAAGAGACTTTCTCCCTGAATGAGATTGACCACACTTTGCTCAAGGGCGTGCCCAACAACGCTTTCACGGAAGCCTTGGCCTTTGTTTTTCAGGGGCGCGATCTGGAACTCCTCGGGCTCGCCGCACCTGATGCCAGAAGCGATGCGCTGAAGACTCTGAACGATTTTTGGGGCACCTACGAAATCAGCGGGGTAGGTCTGGTGGACATGGGCGCTTGGCACTGGATGTACGATCATCCCAAAGCTACGCCCGCGCAACTCCAGGCCGCCACGGTGGAAATCGCCCAGAACATCTGGAACCGCTACTATGCCCCGGTCTTCGGCAAAAAAGACGTTGTGCTACTGGGCATCTACTCGCACATGATCGATTCGTTCCTCTATCTGCCGGACTATTCCATGGGGCACATGATTGCCTACCAGATCGAAGAACAAATGAAGAAGGCGGGAAATACCGGCCCCGAATTCGAGCGGATGGCAAGGATGGGTGATGTCACGCCGGACCTGTGGATGGAGAATGCCACGGGAAAGCCCGTCGGACCGGAGCCGCTCTTGGCCGCTACCGAAAAGGCTTTGGCGTTCGTAAGTTCGCAACCCTAGCCCGGGCCCGAAGCGTTCCGCGAAAATTGGGAGAAGTTGCTCAGCGGGTGTTGCCCATCTGATAGGCCAGCACGATCTGTGTCAGCAGGTACTGATAGTGCGCGTCGGTGTCTTCCAGGTCCGCTTCCGTCTTCTGCAGATTGGCCTGGCTGAATTCCACGATCGATCCGAGTCCCAGCTTGTAACGCGCCTGGGCGAGCTCCAACGCGAGGTCGGCCTGCTCGCGGAGCTGTCGAGTCAGCGACAAGCGTTCGTAGGCCTTCTGGGTGTCCAGCCAGGCGTTGCGCACGTCTCTGGCAATGTTGTTTTGCAAATCCTGAAGCCGTTGTTGTTTCGCTTGTGTCTCCAGGTCGGCGCTCTTGGCCCGCGCATTGAACAAGAATCCGTTGAAGATGGGAATGTTGATGTTGATGCCGGCTGCTCCGTACCAATTATCGATGTGCGGATCGCGTACCGGCGCCAAGCCGGCGGCTCCGCTGGCACTCACGGTCGGCCACCACAGATCATGTTCCGCTCTGCTGAACTTCGTCGCCGATGTCACTTCATCCTGCAGGCCGCGCACTTCCGGCCTCTGCTGTAGCGCCTGCTGGATCAAAGGAACGGCATCGATGCTGGGAGGACTCGTTTGTGAAGAGGGTTCGACGAGGGTAAAACTCTGACGGTCCGAAAATCCAAGGATCGCCGAGAGCGTGGAAAGCGAAGCCTCATAATTGCTTTGCGAATCAAGGAGCAGTAGCTGCCCACGCCCCAAGTCCACCTTGCTGAAACTCAGATCGAGATCGGATTTCAGTTTAGCGTTAGTGAGCGCTTGAACCTGGTCCACGAGGAGCTGGCGCGCTTTTACGGTCTCGTCGGCCACATGTAGCAGCGCTTGCGCCTCCACGCTGTTGTAAAAGGCCTCGTCCGCGGCCAAAACAATTTGTTGCCGCGTCGCCAGGGCATTCTCCTCCTCGGCCTTTGCCTGGAACTCTGAGCTGGACACCAGATTATTCGTGCGGCCAAAATCCGTAATCAACTGGCTTACGGAAGCACCCGTGGCCGCGCGCGGATAAATGACCGGATTGTTCAAATAACCCGCGGCGATGCGGCTCCCTGCCCGGGATTCCACTCCGGTTAGGTTGAGGCTGGCGGTGGGCAAGAGTGCCGAACGCGTTTCGCGAACGAATTCGTGCGCCTGAAGTGCCCTCAGCTTGCCCACCGTGATTTGCGGATTCTTTTGCAGCGCGATCGCTTCCGCTTCCTGGAGTGTCAAGGGTTTGCCGCCGGAATTTGAAGATGAGCCGATGGCTTGCTGGGTCTGCGCCGGCATCGTCTGGGCGTCGGGCATCCCCGTGCACAATCCCAACAACAGGACAAGCATGAACACTCTCTGCTTCAAGCCCGCACCTCCGCCACTTCTTCTTTACGATGCACCAACAGATATGCCGCAGGCACAAGGTAAACTGTCACCACAACCGACACCAGCAGTCCGCCGATGATGGCTCTCGCCAATGGCGCGTAGGCCTCGCTGCCGGCTTCGATTCCCAACGCCAAGGGGATCAGCCCCAACAGTGTGGCCAGCGAGGTCATCAATACAGGGCGCAGCCTCTGACGCGAAGCGGTTGCCACCGCTTCCTTCACCGATTTCCCTTCTTTTTGGAGGTGGCGCGCAAACTCCACAATCAAAATACTGTTCGACACAACGATTCCAACCATCATAACCAAGCCCATGAGTGACATGACGTTGAGGGTGGTATTCGTCACCAAAAGGAACAGCAGGACTCCCGCAAGTCCGGGTGGAACCGCCAGCAAAATGATGAATGGATCTGTCCAGGAAGCGAATTGCGCAACCAGGATCAGGTACACCAGCACGACCGACAGAATCAGCCCGATACCAAAACTCCGAAAGGAAGCGCGCATGCCCTGCACCGATCCGCGCAGCTTCACGCGCACGCCCTCGGGGAGTTGCGTCTTGCGGATAATCTCTTCAATCTGGCTGGTGATTTTTCCAAGATCTTCCTTCCTCGGTGCCACGTAGACATCCATGACACGCGCCAATTGGTAGTGATCCACTTCCGTTGGAGCGGAGATGTTACTCAAGGTCACAACTGAATCCAGGAAAGTCGGTTGTTGAATCTTCGGACCGCGCAAGGGAATCTGCCGGAGATCCGCCATTGTTTTCACGGTCTCTTCCGGGTATTGCACGGTCAGCAGGTACGGGTTGCCGCTCTTGGGATCCACCCAGTAGTTCGGCGCAATCATGGCGTTGGAGGTCAACGCGGTGATCACGTTGTCGACCACTTCCCGTTGGGAAAGGCCGAGTTGCGCGGCCTTCTCGCGATCGACGTTCAATTGCAGCGCTGGATAATCCACGTCCTGCGGTATCAACACATCGCTGACGCCCGAGAGCTGCCTCGTCAGGGAAGCGATTCTCGATGCCACCGCATGCGCCGCATCCATGTCGCTTCCGCTTACCTGGATGTCGATTGGCGCGGGTAATCCCAGATTCAGCACTGCGTCGACTAGCCCGCCCGACTGAAAATACACGGTGAGTTGCGGGAGTTGTTTCTGAATTTGCTCTCGAACCCTGCTCATGTATTCGTAACTTCCAACCTGGTGCCCTTCCCTCAGACTGGCCTGGACAAAGGCGGTATGCGGGGCCGAATTCGAGGTGTAAATGACCGAGAAGTCGGGAGTGATACCAATGTTCGAGACGATCATTTGCAGTTCGTTCTTCGGGATCACTTCTCGAATGATCTGCTCGACTTGCTTTACGTAATCTTCCGTCAACTCGACCCGAGTGCCGGAAGGAGCCTTCAGGTTGATCACGAATTGCCCCGCGTCCGTCCTGGGGAAGAAGGAAACGCCGAGCAACGGATAGAGAGAAAGACAAAGAAGTGAAACTCCGGCAAGACCAACCACGGCGGCGACTGGCCGCAAAAGAGTTTTCGCCAGACTTTTGTCGTAGCTCACCAGCGTCTTTTCAAACCCACGGTCAAAGCGCCTCACTATACGACCGAGTACGGATGTGGTGTCGCCTTCCAGCTCTTCATCGGCCTCGTGCTTGTGCATGAGCTTGGCGCAGTACAACGGCACCACGGTCATCGCCACCATGTAAGAAGCAAAAAGCGCGAAGACCACCGAGGAGGCCAGAGCGATAAAAAGGAAACGGCTGACACCGTAGAGAAACACAACGGGAAAGAACACGATGGCGGTCGCAAGTGTAGCTGCAAGCACAGCCAGCGCCACCTCATTACCGCCCTTTTCGGCGGCCACTTCCGGCGCTTCCCCCATTTCGAGGTGCCGGAAGATGTTCTCCAGAACGATCACGGAATTGTCAATCAATCGTGAGAACACCAGCGCAAGCCCTCCTAACACCATGGTGTTCACGGTTCCGCCGCCGGCGTTGATGGCCAGAAACGCGGCCAGCGCCGAAAGCGGAATAGACAAGAACACGGCGGCTGTCGCGCGCATGCTTCCCAGAAACAACAGAACCATCCAGCCTGTGAGCACCAGTCCGATGGAACCTTCAATAATCAGGTTCTTGATAGCCGTTTTCACGAAGACGGACTGATCGAACACGACTCGGGTGACCAACTGCTTCGGAACATCAACCAGTTGCTTCAAGGCATCGCGAATTCCGTTGACGACCGCGATAGTGTTGGTGTCTCCACCCTGCTTGAGGATGGGCAAATAGACGGACGGCTGGCCATCCACCCGCACGATGTTGGTTTGGATCGCCTGGGCGTCCACCGCTTTTCCCACGTCGGCGACCATCACCGAGGACTGGCCGATGGTTTTCAGCGGCATGGTGGTGATCGCGTCGGCGTCAGGCGCCTGCGCGTTTGAATAGAGGTTGTAATCGAAGGGCCCGATTTTGACGTCGCCTGCCGGCAAGATCAGATTGCTCTCGTTGATCTGCCTGACAACGTCCATCGGACTCAATTGGTGCGCCTGCAATTTCAGCGGGTCCACATACACCATGATCTGCCGGTACTTCCCGCCGAATGGCTGCGGCACCGATGCCCCGGGCACATTGGCAATCTGGTTTCTCACGTTGTACTGCCCAAGGTCGTGCAATTCCGTCTCGTCAAGTCCCTGGCCCTTGAGCGTGACCAGGCAAACCGGCAAACTCGAAGCATCGAACTTCAGCACGACCGGCGGCAGCGTTCCTTGCGGCAAGCGGCGCAATTGGGCCATCGCCAGGTTGGCAATGATGCTGATGTCCGAATCCGCGTTCGTTCCGGGTTGAAAGTAAATTTTGACGAGGCTCACGCCCGGCAGCGAACGTGATTCGATGTGGTCCACACCGCTCGCCAAGGTGAAGAACCGTTCAAACGGGTTGGTGATGCTCGCTTCGATCTGCTGCGGAGGCATGCCGGAATAAAATGTAGCGACCACGACGACGGGAATGTTGATCGGGGGAAACAAGTCCACCGGCATGCGTACAAGCGTCACCGTGCCGACAATCGTGATCATCAGGCAACAGACGATGATGAAATAGGGATTGCGAATGGAAAAGCCGGCCATCAGCTCGGCCCTCCCTTTTCAAAACCGGGGAGTTTTACTTCCTTTGGGAGGACCTTTTGGCCGTCGCGGAACTGGCTTCGGTTACCGATGATGACGCGCTCGTTTTCAGCCAATCCCGAAAGTATTTCGACGCGCGTCTTCCCTTGCAGTCCGAGCTTGACGTGGCGTTGCTGCACAGTGTTCTGTGCATTCACCGCCAGTACCGTTGCATCGCCATCGCTCTGCTTTACCGCTTCCATCGGAACTACCAGAACATTCTTGCGTTCAGCCAGTTGCAACACGGTTTCCGCATACATCCCCGGATAGAGCTTCCCATCGTGGTTTACGAAATCGATCTCCGTCTCCATCGTTCGCGTTTGACTATCCAGCGAACTGGCAAACCGCGACACTTTTCCAACAATGTCCTCATTCAGCGCTTGCACATGCACTTTCACCGGATCGCCAAGGTGGATTTGCGCGGCGATGGATTCGGGAACCGGGAGTACCAGACGGAGTTTCGATTCTTCCGCCAGTCGTACCACGGGCATCGCCTGGGAGCTCGATGAAGTCCCCGCAGCGATTAGCGCGCCGGTATCCGCGTACCGGGCAGTGATTACGCCGTCGAAGGGCGCGACGATACGCGTGTAACTGGACAGGGCGCTGAATTGCTTCTGATTCGCTTCCGCGACTTCTAATGCTTGCTCGGCTGCACTTAACGAGGCCTGCGCACTGGATACTCCCGCTTCCGCTTCCAGGTCTTTAGCTTGTGCGTCGTCTACTTCCTGCTGTGCTACCAGCCCCGCTCTTTGTTGTGCTGCCTGGCTCAAGCGGTCGAACATGGCGTGAGCCGCGGCGTGGGTGGACTTTGCGCGTTCTACATCTCCCTGTGCTCTGCGGATTTCCTGTTCGGATCGCCGGACCGCGGCAGTGGCGCCGGCCAATTCTGCAGCGAGTTCAGGCACTTCGAGAACTGCCAGCGTTTGTCCTTCTTTTACGTGGTCGCCCACATCCACGTAAATTGTGCGGATGTAACCCGCCACCTTGGCATGAATGTCTACTTCTTGAAAGGGCTTGAAAGCACCCGCAATCGTGAGCGTGTTTTCAATCGTGCCGCGCTGCACCGGCGCGACCGCTGCGATCACTTCGCCGGACTCACCCGATGACGATTCCGGATCACTTGCCTCCGTCCGGGAATGACCCAGCCATCGCCAGCCCGCCACGAGTGCAACTAGCGCGGCAACAAATCCCAAAACGATTTTCGTTTTTCGTGTCATGCGTGTTCCTTGATTTTCCGAGGAGGCATCTGTCCGCCCGGTTCGTCTGCATCCGGAAAGAGTTCGATCAGCCCAAGCGTCAGTACGCCTCCAGCAACTTACTTGGCCTTTAATTTGTCGGGAATGACCCGGGAGTAACTACGCCGACGGCGGCGGACGGAACCACAAATTCGAAGAGAAATCGGGGGTGATAACGCGATCTCGCAGCAGATCGGTAGCCAGTTGAAGCTCGGGGCCGCCTGAGGTCGCGGTGATTTCACCGGCACGTTCTTCCAGCAAGACGTCCGCAGCCACTTCTCTTGAGACCGGCGAGAAATGCTGCAATTCGGCCGACCCTACCGTGGCGCGGTTCCGGGGCAGGTGGTGTACCGATAGCCCGGACGAGGAATGAATCAGGGAGAGAAACGGATTGTAAAGAAGGAGCCCTGCGAGTAGGAGGCAGACAATTGCCTGCAGACGAGTCAAACGGACTCGCGGCTCAAGAGCCCCTCGACCAACTCTCATCACTCTCACCCATTCAGATTAGTAAGAGACACGTTTGGGGTCAAGGGAGGTCCGGCCAGCTCTTTCTTCTCCCAGGAGTTAACCATGTTTCCAATCCTTGAGCGCTACGAGGTAGCAGCAGATTCAAAGGGCGGCGCCTAATTGTTCTTTGCCTTTTCAGCCAGTCGCGTCAAGCCTTCCTCGAAGTGGCGCTGGTGGCCGGACCGTCCGGCCCTGGCAGACTAGAGCGGTGCGGCATTGCGGGCTGTATTTATTGGTCGGGGGTGCGGTCCGTAAGACTTTCTTTTGGCCGATGCGGCGTAACATGACCGAGACTGGTATTTGGAAAATAGCGGCCGATGATCTTGAGAAAATCGGCGCCTTCCTCCGCCATGGCCCTAGCCCCACGCTGGCACAGCCCGACGCCATGTCCCTGGCCAACTCCCTCCAGAATCACCTCGGCGCCATGATTCCGTTCCTGGAAAGTGTTGCTCGGCACCGCGTTCCATCCCAGCCGCCTGTCTACGGCCAGTCGACTGGCTTCACGATGATCGGAGAGAAGCGTGGCATCCTCCGGGGTGACGCGCCGGCTCCAGCGCACAGGATTTTTGTAGCAGAAATCGCAGACGACGGAAAAATACGGATACCTGCCGGAGGGAATGCCAATGTCGGCGGGCGTGAGAGTGTGGCCGCCGCAACTGCGCGTAAACATTGCGGCCACGGGCTTATCGTCGAAAGTAATAATCAGGTCTCGCGTCGCCTCCGCAGCGCGTGCGGCTGGGCTCCCAGGTCGCGGTGTTTCCCGCAAGAACTGACAATGTGTGAGATCGCAGAAATCAAACTCCGCATGACGTCCTGCTCCAGCCGCAAAATAGGAACGCGTGACCACCGCTTGCGCTTTCAGCGCCTCGAACGGGGTGCCGGCCAGCGATTCGGCTTGCACCACGGAAGCTACCGCTGTTTCCAGATCCATCGTGATGACTGGCACCAGCACGCCATCTACTATTTTGACGTCAAGCGTGCCCCTGTACCTTCTTTCCAATTTGCCGGGCACGCCAAGGACAAGATCAGCCGCGTCCTGATTGCGCCCGGCCGCGTGAAGCTCTTTTGCCTGAATCTCCTTCCCGTCGAGGCTCAGGAGCAAGATGTCTCCCGAAGGGCGAATCTGAAGCCTTTCGGTAGTTGAACCAGGTTGCAGAAAAAAAGTCTGCCCGGAGGTGGTCACCACAATTGCGTCGCGGCCGCCGGAGCTAAGACTGAGCTGGTGAGGATGGAAAATCCCCAGCACCCCGATTCGGACCTCTCTTGCGTCCGTCAGGGAACTGCTCAGTGGAACAGTTAAGAGGAGCGGCATCCAGCTCCAACGCACCCGGCTATTCCTCCATACGGCTCAGCATGCGGCCGGCCGTTTCCGCCGCTTTGGCTCCCGGGACTCCGTGCACCCGGACCATTAGAACAATCTCCGGCGCTTGCGCAGGCACCAGCGCCACGACAAATCCGTCTCCGGGAGCGCGAGCTGAGTGCGTACAGGGAGCGGTCCCCGTCTTGACAAGAGCTTCGGAATGTTTCACGGCACGACCCACGGCTGCTCCCGTTCCGCGCCGTGCCGACTGCAACATCCCGGCTAATATTTCGCGAACACCGGGTTGTTCGCGCCGGCGGAAGAGTTCGAGGTACGCGCGCGCCATTCGAACTGGAGAAATCTTCCACCGTTCGCCTATCCCGATGAGGGTCGGCCCCGTGAAATTTGTTTCGGGAGATTCCAGATCAAAGGTTCTTGTCACGGTGAGAAGCTGCTCCGAGGTGACACCTTCAGCCAGTGAGCGAAAATAAGAATTGCACGAAACGGAAATCGCCGAGACGATGTCCAGCTTTCCGTGAGGGCGCACTTGCCAGCAACCGCTCGCCTGGCCTTTGCATTCATATATGGGGTATCGAAAATCATGCGCGTCGGCATACGCAATAGCCGTGAATGGTTTGACGAGAGATCCGAGCGGGATGGGCTTGTCGGAATTCTCCCAGTGGTTCGCGAGCAGTGCTCCTGAATTCGCGTCCAGCAACAGGTAGGAGACACTGTTGCCTGAGAATTCACGCTCCAATACGTGTACGGCCGACTGCGAAAAAAGAGTACGGGGCGGAGTGGCCGACGTGGACTGGGCTGTAGTGTGGCCGGGCACACAAGGCAACAGTACAAGAATCAAAAACGAGGAAATTGCAAGCCTGGCTAGCGGGCCCATTCGTACGTGACCGTCTGACTTACTGTGTTACCCGCATCACGAATGACAATTTTCTCAGAGGACAGGCCGGCCAGGGCGGAACTTAGACTTGCGATATTATCGGAGAAGAAATTCGGAGTGCTGCCGGCTCCGGAGGTTCCCGTCGGCTTATCGAGCAGGCCGGTCAGCCGAGCGAAATTGTCTTTCTCTTTCTGACGATTGAATCCCGCCGCAAAAACCGCAGGCTTTAGTGCGGTCTTTTGATTGGCGTTGGCCAGCATGCTTGTCAGCAGGGTTGAATTCTCGGAAATGAGCAAGTACTTTCCGCGCACGGCCACACCCAGAGTCCATAGCCCATTGAGTTCGATGTACGCGGAGTTTTTCTGCCACTCGACTCCCAAATCTCCCGTCGTCAAACTTGGTCGCACAAAATCGACGAGCGCGGAACGCACGGTAGTTTCATTCCACTCCGACTGCCCCAGCAATGCCACGGCGGAATGCATGCGGACGAACACCCCGTCCTTATCCGGTTCCGTTGATTCCACCTGCAACATTGCGGAAACCGGATTTTTTGCGAGCAGATCTCTAAGAGCAGCTTCGGTATTTTCGGCAACAGCAGCTTTCACCGGCGGCTGATCGAGGCGGGTCTCCAAATCCGTGCTGCTGCCAGTTTCGCCATTGGTCAGTTCCACCTGCGGAGCGAGCTTTTCGGCGACGCCGGGACCCAGGTGCGGAGCCAGAATTTTGGTTTCCAGAAGCGCAAGGCAATCTTGCGGTGTCGGATTCGCCTTAGCCTCATAAACGCCCGCTTGTGCAGGAACGAGGCGTGCGATATCGGCGACGCCAACTGGCCCCACTCCCCCGGACGTGTCGCCGGTCGCGGCTGATTTTCGCAAAAGAACGCGCTCTTCCTGGTATTCTTTTCCGGACAGATTCAGATCGGAAATCGCCGCAGAGTACTGCTTCATGTCCGTGATATTTTGCTGAACCCAGTAAGAGCGAAAATAAGGGCTCGGCACTATCTTTTCCAGATTCAGCACCATGCGCAAATCGCCTTCCGTGCGTGCGGCGGCCACGGATTGTGACCACCAGGGTTCCGCCTCGATCGAATGCGCCGCGCCACTGGCCATAAGCTGGAGTGCGCCCGCCAGCAAGTCTTCCCGCGTGGCCAGGAGCAAGTAGTCGCCGGCAACCGCAAAGGCGACCTCTCTTTGCGATTCCGGATCGCGCCGCAAGAAAAATGTAACTCCTCCCGCGCTGCGCGTTTCAAACTTCGAGCGCGTCTGCCATAGCGAGGATTGCATGGAACTTGCCGATGGCAGACGCGTGATGTAAAGGAACTCCAATTTTCCGATATCGAAAATCGCCAGCGCGCTCTGCTTGCCTGCCACCTGCCGCAGCAGGTCCGCATCTGTTGGGACACCCGCAGCTTTCGAGAACTCAGTGCTAGCATCCTTCAGCCGCAGAAAGAGCCGGGAACGGGAGAACACTTCATAGTTGTTGCTCTTCAGCCAGAGGCGGCTCTCATTTGAATTGTCCCAACGCGAAAGAAGTGAGGAGAAATCCTTCGCCTGGAGATAGAGCAAAGCGCCCGAAGGAAAATAGCGAGACAGAGCCGGTTCCGGTGGAGAGGTTGTCGCCTGATAAGCTCCCCAGCTCACCCCAAGGCACGCTGTCGCGATAAGAACGAAGATGATCACGCGTTTCATGGTCTTTCTCCCGGTTTTGCGGCTGGCTTTGCTGGCGGCGCCGAGCGCGCCACGAGCCGCGGCCTCACCAAACGGTCCTGTTCCAAATCCGCGTGAAGTATCGGCTGTCTTGCTGCGTTGAGCTGCTGGCGCCGCAAGAGCGCTCTTACGTCGCTAATCTCGGCTGCAAGCTCCTTTCGCCGGTCCGGATTTTTCTCGAGTTGCTGGGCCGTCCGGAAGTAGGCAAGGGCCTCAGGGAACTGATGGAGGCGCATCAGAACAACTCCGACTGAATGAGCGAGTTGCGCTTGCTGCGCCACCTGGAACGTCAGCGAGGCGTATACGGGCGACGTTTCTTGTTCCCCGGTGTCCTCCTCGGAACTTAGCATCTCCGCCTCGTTGCTGCTGTCGCGGGAGACAACTTGGCGAATGCGCTGGTCGCGCAACATTTGGCCGAGGGAGGCGAGCGCGAACTCGTCGGAATGCAGGGAAGCCGCTGCATGGAACAAGGGAATACGAGCATCGTCACGCGCGGGCGTGTCCGCCAGGGCATTCGAAAGGATCTGGACCTTTTGGCGCTCATCGCTGGAGTTCTGCGCCGCAATTACGCGCATGTCATAAAAAAAGGGTTGATCGGCGGAAACGGAAGTAATGCTCTTGGAACCACCAGCGAGCAATTTCAATTCCGCGCTGCCAAAATCTATGGCGGGGCGAGATCCAAAAAGAGCCAATGCGGCTTCGACACGCTGGCCGTAAGGATCCTGCGGCGCGGCGACAATTCTCGCCAGGATGTCTTGCGCGCCGTTCGCATTCGCAACTGCCGCAATTTGGGCTTTGGCCAGCCGCACGCGGAACGCTGGTGCCCACGGCGTGGATTTGACCAGTGGCTCGAGAAACACAATGGCTTCCGCGTTGTGCCCGGCTTTTTCGAGCAGCGCTGCGGCCGAATCCATGTCCTCGTATGGATCGCCAACCACGGTGACCAGCCGGCGGAGCAATTCTACGGCGCCTGGCGTATCACCGGCAGCGATGCGAATCTCCGCAAGGCCAAGGAAGTTTGCAGCGACTAGCTTGTGTTCGTCGAGTTCGCGCGCGAATACAAACTCCAGAATCTTGCGGGCAGACTGTTTGTCCCCGGCTTCAAAGAGTTGCCGCGCGGAGGAACGCAGGGTTTCCGCGCCCGGCGCGCGATCGGGATCGGAGCGATAGGACGCAATCTTGGCATCCAGCGTGCCGAGATGCGCGGCAACCCTCAGTTCGAAGGGAACTAGGGCAGAAGCGTCCGCATTCTGCGGGTCTCGCGGCAAGGCGGCCAGAAAATCGTTGGCCTGCGTGAATTGTTTTGTGTCGAGCAAATACCCCAGCCAACGGATTTGCCACGAGCGCAGTTCGCTTTGTGCGTTTTCTTTTTCGAGGCCTTCGGCTTTTGCGAGGTTAGCCTGTTTCCCTTCCAGAATCCGCTGGAAAATCGGTCCGCGCTGCTCGAGCGGAATCCATTGCGCATCCACAACGTCCGACAAAATCACGATGGGATCCGGAGCGGAGGAAGAAACGTCCAGAAGCCAAGCCGTTGCTGCCGCGGGATCGCCGGTGGCCGCGTAAACACTGTGTAACAGCGCGTTCGAACGGTAGTTGCCATTGCGATGGAGGTAGGCGCGGACGAGCGCATCCGCGTCCGCCTTCGTTGACGCAAACAGGCGTCTGGAACGGAGGTGATCGCAAGCGCGTCCGAAGTCGGACCAGAAACTTTCTGGAGTGCGCCCGCTGTTGAATTGTTTCAGCAAACTGGAAAACACAATTTTCCATTCGGCGAGCGCTTCGGGGCGCTTGCCGTCCTTGTAATAGGCCAGGGCGAGGCGATCGTGGATGGCCGCTTGGCCCGGCGACAATTCCAGAGCGTGTTTGTAATCCTCAATCGCAGACCGCGTGTCGCCGCTCTCCGCATAGTAATCCGCCAACCCTTCGTAGCCGGACCAGGAGGCAGGACTCTGCTCCAATCCCGCGGGCAAATAATCTTCGGGAGTGCCCCGCTTGAGGTCACCTAGATACTCCCCATAGCGCGATCCATAGTAGAACCAGACGTCTCCCGCCAACTGATTGTTGCGGTCAACGGGTTTGCCAAGGCGCTCTCCAATGGGTTGATCGCCAAGAGCGTTGAGAAAGGCAGAATTGACCTCCAGCGATGGCTCCGCGAAGTAGAGTCCCACGAGCGCCGTGTAGGCTTTTCCCCAAACGGCCGGCCGCGGACGTCCCCTTGCAGCGACGACTGCATGAGCCAACTCAGCGTCGGCGTTTCTGACGGCATAATCGGCAGCCATTTCGCCGGTTGGATCCCAGAAAGACGCAAGCTGCACAAGGCGTTGCGGCTGCTTCTCGAGAAGCAAATCAAAAAATCGCGTCTGCACATCGCCTCCGAGATAGGCCGGCGGCACGCTGGCTAGCACGCGCAATTCATTGTCGGTATCGCCCGCCGAACGATAGGCCTGCGCGGCGGCGAGCAAAACGCCCGTGTATTGGGCTGGCGCAACGCGAGGAGCAAAGCGTTCCAGTTGCGGGCCGAGTTCAGCAAATCTCAGGCGCTGCCGCTGGAGTTCCACGAAACTGGACATCTGGCCAATCAGAACCAGCGAATTCGCGGGGAGAGTCATCATCAATTCGTAGCGGTATTGAGCTTCTTCCTGGGCCAGCCCGGCACTGTGCATCAACGGGAGGGCAATGAAATTGACGTCCTCGAAATTCATCGGAGTGCGAAGAGTCCGCGCGAACGCAGCAAAGGAAACCTTTTCTTCGGGCGTGAAATAGCGTGCCACGGCCGAGCCCATTTCCATCATGGCACCCTGCATCCCGCTCCTGGCGTTGTCTTTCCGGACTTGCAGTGTGTGCTCGCGCCATTCCTTGTCTGAAATTCCCGCAATTCCTTCCTTGGCAACTTGCTCCTTAACGACGGGAACCGAGGAGGCCGCAGCGGAAAGCGCTGTTCGCAGCGTCGCGTAAGCCTTCTCCTGTTGGCGAAGGCGCGTCATGATGCGCGTATAGAGTTTTGCTCCTTCGTGGTATTGGGTTTCCGCCAGCAGTTCGCCGCCGGCAGTGTTGACTCCCTGCTCCGCGAATGCCCGCGCCTGCTCCAGGATTTCCCACGATTCCAACCGGCGGGCCACTTCAAAATAGTTTTCCGCGCGTTCGGGGCCGACGTCGATCAAGGCCGTCTTGAGCGCTGTGACGGCATCGTCGTTCCTACCCTGGCGCGCGCGCACCTCCGCGATCTTCTCCATCCATTTCGGATCCTTGTAAGCTAACTGGTAGATTCGCTCGTAATCGCTTACGGCATCGTCGAACCTCAGCAAGCGCTCCGCAAGCGTTGCGCGGGCAATGCGCAGATCCGTACGATCGGGCCGAACCGTGATGGCTTTTCCGTACGCATCGATTGCCGAAGGAAAATCCTCCAGACTGGTCTGGATGCGGGCAAGCACCATGGGCCAACGGAAGTCGCGCGGAGATTGCACGACCGTTTTTGCATAAAAATCTAGGAGTTGCGACTGGCGTTTGTAGCGGAGAGAGTAGAGCGCCGCCTCTGCGACGAGCGCCTCGTCTTCCGGAAAGTTGTTGATGATCTCGATGTACTGATCCACCGCGCCCGGATAGTCATTCAACTTTGTCAGCGCAGGAATCAGCCCGCGGCGGAGCGTGGCGATACGATTCTTGCGGTCATCCGCAGATAGCGGCGCATCTCGGAAGAGTGCGATCTTATCCAGGTAAAACTGCTTTAGCCCTTGCTGATCGCCGGCTTGCGCGTAGGTGTCAGCCATCGCCACAAGGTACTGGCTATCGTAAGGCGACTCCTTCAAAAGAGGCTCAAGAAGCGCGCGGGCCTGCGCGTACTGGCGTGCTTCCGTGGATTTGCGCGCCGCTTCAAACGTGAACTGCTTGCCAAGTTCGGGATAGGAATCTTTGGCAGCTTGCTGCAGAACGGTAATGGCTTGCGGATAGAGTTTCACGCGCCAATAGAAATCAACGGTGGCCCGGACTACTCCCAGAATTTTTGGATTATCCCGGTACAGGGCGTCAATGTTTCTCTGCGCAGAGCCGAAATCCTTGCGGCTTTCATACAGCCGCACCAGCGCATAGCGCAACTGCAATCGCGTCACCGGGTCCGTTGCGAGGGCGGCTTGCTTTTCCAGCGCGTGCTGGCGCACGTTTTCCAGTGACTTCTGTTGCGCCAGAGATTCGAGTTCCGCGGCCTGCTCGATGGTTGTCGCGCCAGCTATTGCCGCGTCCAGAAAAGCTGTCAATTCGGGCTTGCGATTCTCCGTCTCCAGAACGCGCACACGCAGGTTGACGCCGGCCAAGCTGTATTTTGAAACGCTGACTAGCCTCTCACTTTCCTGATCCACTAGATCGCGGAATTTGGGGCGGCGCGCCAGTTCGAGAAGTCTGTTCAGGGCAGGTGATTCGCCGTTGGCTGCCAGCGCAGCGTTTGCATATTCGCGGATGGCGTGAGCATAGTCGCGCTTGCCCTCGTAAATAGCACCTTCTTCGTAGCCATAGAGGTTCTTATCGCGCAGGTTTTTCCGGCCCTCCTCGAGCAGCCGCAGCGCATTGTCAAAATCATAGTAGTCCCAGTAGATCGTAGCCGCTTCCAGGTAGCCGCCCGATTCACCCGGGACAACTTTGGGGATACGCTCCCAATACGGAGCGGCTTGCGAGAACAATTCGCGGTCCGAATAGATATCTCCGATTCGCGCAAAAATCTCGCGACTGCCCGGATCCGCTGACAGCAGGTTTTCTTCAATCTTTACGGCTTCGCCCGTCTTGCTGGGATCGAGATAGGCGAGAGAGCGAAACACGGAGGAAGCCGTTCGACCCAGTTCAGGTTCAGCCGGATACTCGCTGGCCAGCGCTTTCAGCGCGGGCGCGCTCTCTTCAAAGTGAGAACGCCAGAGATCCGCCTGCGCGATGTATTGGCCTGCAGCGGGGTTTTTCTGGACAAACTCCTCCCAAGTGCCTTTCTCCTGAGGAGGAGATGCTCGCCGCAATGCGTTCAATTCGGCCTCCAGCTTTCCGCTGGCACTGAGGAATTCGAAGTATTCATTGCGCAAGTCGGCTTCTTCAAACCAGTGTTGGCGCAGTAACGCTTCCCACGCCACTTCATTGAACGTGGGTATCGTGTGGTATGCGCGCAGCAGGTTGCGGACAAAATAAGGATTGTGCGGGAACCGCGTGTTTGCGTACTGGTTCAACCGCAGATACATCTGCGGCGTGTTACCGCCGACGGATTGAAAGTAGTTTTGTAGGTCGCTGCCGTCGAACTGCTTGACGGCTTCCTGTGTGAGTTTCTCGAACTCCACGCTTTTCTGGTATCGCAAGTAATACCGCGCCAGTTTGTGGTACCACGAACGATCCGGAAAGCGCGCTATGGCTCGCCGGTAAACTTCTTCCTGCTCCGTGCCGATTCTGTTTTGCTCCAGAAAAACCGCCAGACGCTCGTAGAGGCCGGGGTCATCGGGATTGTGGTCGATTTCGCGGCGCAGCACCCCCAGTGCCTGCGGAATTTGCTTCAATTCGACCAGACGGGCCAGGTAGCGCTCCAGAACTCGAGCGTATTCGGGTGAGCGAGGTCCAGTCTCCGCTGTGGTGCGCTCGGTCCTCACCTGGAACGCGGCATTCGGCTGGGCCCGTTGCGCTCGCGCGTTGCCCGTTTCGTCCGCCTCCGATTCCTCGGCGCCTTCTCCCTCTGCGCTCTCGTTCTCTTGCGGCCTAAATTCCTCGCCACCCGCAACTCGGAGACCGAGTGGGATTTTGTCCGCTTTGGTGGCCAGCTCTTGCAGAACGGAATCGTAAATCGCAAATTCTTCCTGCGTTTTGCCCAGTCGCGCGTTCGCATCTGCCATCAGCAGCGCGACCTGGGTGCGCTCCGACGCTTTCGGAAAGGCTGCCAGAAACTCTTTGCCGCCCTTCAGCACGGCCTCGCTTTTAGCATTGCTCGCGTAAAAATCAAGCAGCTTGGCGTGGAGTTTGGGACGGCTCGGCACATCCGGGAAGTTCTTGTCCAACAAGGCCAGCAGTTCGGCGGCGCGCGAGCGGTGAAAATATGGGACGGCACGCTGCTCTTCTGCTGAATACTCGCTTTCAGGAGAAGTCGTGTTCAGGATCAGCGAAAGGATGCCGTTGAGGTAGCCGGGGCCCTGATCCAGCGTGGCAATGTCCTTGTACAGAGAGAGTTCCCCGCTGCCCAGGCGTATGGGAGTCTCCGGCGCACTTAGCAGCAAATCGCTCAAGCGGCTGAGCGCGCGTTCCTGGGAATCGTTCGCTCCTTTGCTGTTGTAGAGGGCAAAGTAGTAGCGCGCCGCCTCGGGATAAGAGTGAATATCTTCCAGCAGCCGCCCGCAGACATACAGCTCCTGGGGCGTCCAGGCCGATTTCGCCGCTTCTTTGTGCAATCGCAAATTGGTGATGGCTTGCTGCGCGGCGTCCAGTTTTCCCTGTTGCTGGTAGTAGTAGAAAATGCGCGCGGTGGCTCGGAGATCTTCGGGGTTCGCATTGAGCGCGGCGCGAGATTCATCCAGAAACTTGCGAAGATTCTGGGTCAGCGCGAGCAGGTCAAAATAGCTCTTCACCAGCTCCGGATCCCAGAACGGCTGAAAACTCTTGTCGTACAAGGCGAGACCCTGCTGAATGGAGCCCTGCCGGTATTCCACCAGCGCTTTCGCCTTCACCTGGAAGATTTCGTCGCCAGGAAACTGTTTCTGGTATTCCGCGATCAACTGATTTGCGGCGGCGTGTTCTTTCTGGTTGATCAGATATTCCAGAAAACGTGAGTAGAGTTGCGGCTCTTGCGGGTAACGCGTGATCCAGGCGCGATACTTTGCAATCGAGACCTCTTTTGGCAGGGCTTGCGATTGAATAATGCTGAAAATGCGCTGGAACGCGCGCCATGACTGCTGCTCCACCGCAGGCACAAAACGCTCGGAAGCATTTGGAGGAGCGCCGGCGACTATCGAGAGAACCGCGATTTCATCCTGGGGCCGCAGCCTGCGCTGATAGAAATCCGCCAGGGCCAATTCTGCTGCCGTTTTGTTGGCGGACTTCTCGACATAAAGTTTCCAGTCCGACTCCGCCGCGGTGAAATCCAACTGCTGTTCATCTTCCAATGCCCGTAATGAGTAAAGTTCAGCATTCGCGGGTTTCTGTTGAATCAGCTCGCCAAGCGCCGGCCGAGTTTCCGCGGGAGGTCTGCGGAACAGCACATTGCCGTAGGGCAGCGGCATCACGCGAAAGAATGCCCGCTCGATTGCTGTTCCTGCTTCCACGTTGCGAATCCAGGATGGCAGCGCTCCGCTGGCGGTTACCGCGAATCCCGCGGCCACGAGGGCCAGACAAACTCCTGCGGAACATACCTTTAGCTTGAGTGAGAAATCACGGAACGATCTCAATGTCCACCCCCTGAGATCCCATGTTGTGCGCAATATCTTCCGCGGTGACGGTGAGCCGGTACGTTCCCGGAATCATTTGTTCCGGAATGAGAAATTGGCCTGTGTTTACGCCGGCCTTGGCATCCCACTTCAGCCCAACGGGAGCCGCTCCCTCCAGCCGTGCAACCAGGCTCCGCGTGCTCTGCGATGCGGCCACTTTCAGGTCCAGCACTTGTCCGCGCCGGTACCGCTTCTGGTCCAGCTTGATCTGCACGACCGGCGTTTTGCTGGCAATCACAAATGTTTTTGCTTCGCGATAGGCGTGACCGGCGCGATCCCGCAGAACGAGCCGTACGCTGTACGTGCCGTCCTGCATATCCTTCGGCGCAAAGAACCGCGTTTGCCAGGTGTCTTCCGCGGGTAGGTAGCGAAGTTTCTGCATCAGCCCAAACGGGAATAGCGCGACAACCGAAATGATGGATTCATCCGTCTTCACGCGCAGCACCGGATCTCCAGGGCGGATGACCCTGGGCCTCAGCAACGCGCGAGGCACAGCGAGAAATGACGTATACGGCGTCACAAACTTGTATTGCCGCGCCAGCCGGATGATCTCGTCAATCGTTGCCTGGTCTTCGCCTTCCCGCTGGATCTTTTCCAGCAGCGCATCCACGCGGGCCCGAGCCCACAGCCGTGGCAGTTGCGGGTGGTCTATGGACTCGCCTGGAAGATTGGCTTTTGAGGAGATCGCCAGCGGCGTGCCATCGCGCACTCCGTGAACGCTGAACTCCATGTCTTGCTGCGCTTTCCGGTAGCGCCCGACCCACATCGCCATCGAACCGGAGAATGCGGAGTCCTGCAATGCGTACACGGAATCCACCGCTGCGTCTGGCGAAATGCTGAGCTCTAACTGGCCGATGGGGCTGCGGCCGATCTTGGAGAGAAACGAAGTGAGCTTGAAGTCCATCGGTTCTGTTGAGAGCACGTTTTCCAGGACTCCGTCCTCGCGTGCCAGCATCTTCAGCAAGGGGAGATTCGCATCGTCACCCACGCCGAATATGTACGTCTTCGGGCGGTTCGCTTCGGGAAGCCGCTTCCATGCCGTTTCATACCCGCCGGCCAGCTTGCCATTCTGAATGGTGCCGCGGGTGGCCCCGCCGTCACTCAGCAGCACCAGATAGTGGTTGGCGCCGGTGCCAGAGCATTGCCCCAAGCCTTCCTGCAAGGCGCGCTGTAAGTCCGTCCCTCCGCGCAATCTGCTGGCACGCACGAAATCAAGCGCGTGTTGAATTGCGCCGGTGTCCGCGGGAACGGGAGAAGGCTGGAAACTTTGCGTTTGGCTGTTGAAGAGAATCAGGTTGAATTTGTCTTCCGGTTTTAGCGTTCGCAGCAGCGTTTCCAGCGCCTGATAGCTTCGCTCCAGCTTTTCCCATTGCATCGAGAGGGAAGTGTCCATGAGGATGATCAGCTTTTTCGCGGAGCCAGCGGCTGCCACGGTGATTCCGCCAGCTGCGCTAGGGCCCTGTCCCTTACCCAACAGCGCTTCCGCCGCAAAGAAGCCAGGTTCGTTGTTGCTGCGAATGGGTGCCGTCTCTGTCGGGGAGGGCTGCGCGCTAATGGGATTCCTGTGCGCAATCACCTGCAGCGTATCGCTGCCAGCGCTATCCAAGTCGAAAGTCGCGACAAAATCCTCCGTCAAGTTCACGTTTTGGCCTTCGAAGTGACCTTTGATCAGGTGGGGCGTCTCTTCATCAAGTTTCAGTGGATACGCTTTTGCGGAGGCCCGAAATTGAGTCACTACGTGGGCCGAGTGCAATTCAAAGTTGAGCCGGAAATACCGGGCAGCCTGCGCCTGGTAGGCGTCCGGCCGCAAGGGAATGGCGAAATAGGATTTGAGATTTTCGACGGGGATGGATTCGTGGTACTCGAACTCCAGCCGCTTTGTGCCATAGGCCGGAATGGGTACGATGCGGGCGCTGAAGATGGCGCTTTGCTTGGCTTCTTCCGCACCGCGCTCCCCCATCTGCAGCAGCCCCGGATCGATCGACTGTTGCTTCAACTGGTTGTAAATCTCTTCCGCGCGCTTGCGCTCCAGGATCACCGCGGGAATTCGTGTGGGTCCATCCCAGACGGCGAAGTCGGAAACCGTGGCGCGCGAAGGCAGCGCGAAAATGTAGTTGCCCTCCTCAATTCGGTTGGTGTGATTCGCAAACACCTGGCGCACGAACACGCGCGCGTCTCCATTATCGATCTGGACGGTAATTTCCATTTCTTCCAAAGAAAGAATTGCGGGATCGGGCTGCGCTTTGTCCCGCGGAATCAATACGCCGCCGTCCGCAAAGAGCGCGATCGGTGCGATCAGCAAAAGGAAAATCGTGGTGAGTGCTTTTCTCATGGTTGTAGTTTCTGTTCCTGAATTCGTACCAACCCGTTGTCCGTTCCAACGTAGATATAGTCCTTACTCTGCGCGAGCGCGGTGACGTTCTGCGAGGGCAGACCTTCATGGATGACAGACCAGCGCGACTTTTCCCGGTCATAGACGTACAGGCCATTTCCCAGCGTCCCGGCAAGCACGTACTGGGGTGTCACCAACATGGCATTGGGATTGATCTCCATCTCCTCGGTAGCCTTCTCGAATGCACGGAAATGGCCGGCGCGGTCCAAGCCCATGATCCCGCTTCCGTACGTTCCCACCATCCACTCATCGCCCACGGGAACAACTGCGGTGATCCAGTTTTGCTTGAGTCCGGAAGCGCCGGCCGTGTAATTCACGCGCACTGCACCTGTTCCGATTACGGAGAGGCCGCCCAGCGTTCCCACCATCAGGTCGTCGCCGGAAACTCCCAGAGCATACACATGGTTGTTTACTAGCCCGTGAAACGCGTACATGCTGCGCGCACCATTGGCGTCGAGGAAGGTCAGGCCCGCCGGCGTGGCGATCGCCAAGCCTTCGCCATACGGCACGACATCCGTGATGTGGTCGGCAATGAGGCCGTCCGCGCGCGTCAGCACCTGTTCCTGGCTTCCGGAAGCTCCCATGCGCACCAGGCCGTTCGCCGTGGCCACCGCCACCGTCCCCGACTTCGCATCCGGCCAGATCCTGTTCACGCAGAAGACGTGTTCGTTCTCCACGTGCAAGACGCGCCTGGAATCGCTTGGGACAAGATCAAGCCCGCGATCGAAATAGCCGACCCAAAGTTGTCCGTTGTTGTCTCCGGCCAGCGCCGAAATATTCCGATCGCTCAGAACAGCAGGGCGCGGTTTCAAGACCTGTCTCCAACCAAATCCATGTTCCGGAAGCTCGTACACGCCATTCCGCGTCAGGACGTAAACACCACTGTCTGCCCCGAGGAACTGCTGCACTTCCGCGAGATTCGTGGAGGCTTGCGCATTGAGGCCCGGCCGCTGTTTGGTCAGGGGAACACGCACGACGCCTTGATCTTCCGTGCCGACGAGCAATTCCTCGCCTCTCACGTAGAGTGAAGTAACCAGCAGCCCTTTTCCCAGCACGCGCGAGAATCGCCCGCGGTCGAACTCGGCGACACCCACAGGTGTCCCCACGTAAGTTTTGTCCCCCGCAAGGGCGATCGCCTGCACCTGCCGGTCAGGCAATCCTTGCTCTTCGCCAAAGGATTCACTCGTGCCTGCGTGCCAATGCAGAACGCCCTGGCTCAGCGTACCAATCCACAAGTCCACTTCATTCCCAACGAGGACTTGGACGTAGAGATTGCTCAGGGTAGGGTGCAGCTCCCGCATTTGTTTCCCGTCGTAGAGAAGCACGCCGCGTTTCTTTGTGCCGATCAGTAAGTGCCCCGCAGCCACAGGCAGGATAACGGTAACTGATCGACTCTCCGCATCAGCCGGATAGATCTGACGGAAGCTTTTTCCGTTAAAGACCAGGATTCCCTCTCCCGCAGTGGCCAAGACGACTTCCGGCTCCAAAGAATCTCCTAACGTACCTACTGCCAGGGCGACCAGTGGGGAAGACGGCAGTTCTCTTCCGGCCACAAATTGCCGTAGGAGGGTGCCGCCAAGATCGTATTCGGAAAGGCCCGAGGGCCCGGCTATATAAAGATGATTTTGAAACCGAACCGCCTGCAGAAAAACGTCGGGCGAGCTGACCACTTCAAATCTCAAGTCGCTCGGAGGCAAGAAAGGCCGCACCAGGAAGCGAATCTCATGCTCGGAACGCACCTCTTGTGCGGACTGATGCAAAGCTCGCGTTGCCCGCCATCCAACAAAAAGGCCCGCCAGGGCAATCGCAACCGGAACAGCCCCGATGATCGCCCAGAATGCCAGATTCCGATTTCGACCCATGGTCCCTCTTCGAGAACGCAAAACTATAATCCGCGTGAACTCGGACGAGTACTGTGCAGGAAAGGCTCCACTGCGATTTCACATGAAAATGCTTCGCTTCCGGTGCAGTGCCGCCAACCCAGAGCGTGTCGGCTGGTGGACATTGTGTCTCCTAGACTACAACTCCAGCATAATTCTGCGCAGCTTGAAGCCGTTGCAGTGCCAATCGAACAACACCTGCTGACAGTCGAGGCCGAGGAGGTTTCGGAAATCACTTGTAGACCTAGGGTCGCGACAAGGTTCTGTGCGCCTTGCTAGCCGGAACGAAACTGAGAATCGGCGGCGTACTCGCAATCAAGATCAGAGAATCTCTCACTGAAGGCACAACCGTCTCCACCGACCCCAAGAACAATCCGTGTCCGCAGAGCCATCTGGCGCGGAAGGAACGGTTACCACTACGCAGAGAATGGGCTGAGGCGGCCGGCTTGGGAGTGGGCCTCAGACCAGATGGACCAACGGTCGAGGTCAACAAACCACCAGATAACACTAACGTTTCTGGATAGTTTACGGATTGCCGACTAATCTGGAGTTAGCCGCACCCGAACCTTCGCCCTTTCTGTCCGTGCGATTCCTATGCAGACACCCCGCTGGAAGCAAAACCTGCAATACGTTTCACCAGCAATATGGTGACATCATCCTCGTTGAATTTCGGGTCTACTAGTGATTTGAGATTTGCCATCGTTCGTCCCGCGCTCTCCGCGAAAGCATCTCGCAAGCGATTTTCGGGATGCTCCCCCTGAATCGAGTCGGTCAAGCCATCTGTGAATATGAGGAGGGTACTACCTCGACTAATAACAGTTGTACGAGTTTCGTACTCCGCATCGACAAACAGTCCAAGGGGCGGGCCAGTGGCTTCCAGAAATGTCGATGATCCGGAAGAAAACACAATCGGGGCATTGTGACCGGCATTCACGTACGTCAATTCTCCCGAATCGCGGCTGAGCACAATGAACACGGCGGTGGCAAAGCGGTAACTCGGGCTGTACCGACTCAGGTGCTTGTTAATCTGTTTGGCCAGTGCCAGCGGGTTCGATTCCACACTGGCGATGCTCCTAACCAGAGCCTGTATATTTGCCGCGAGCAGAGCTGCGGGAATCCCCTTCCCAGACACATCCGCTAGCGCGAATAGAGTTCGTTTGGCAGGAAGTTCGATGACGTCGAAGTAATCGCCACCCACCTCGCGTAAGGGCTTGTAAAGCGCCTCCAACTCGAAGCCCGGCAATTCTTCCAGTTTCCCAGGTTGGAGCGTCTGCTGGATCTGTCGTGCAGCTATCTGGTCGGCTTCAAGTTGTGTCTTGCGAACAAATTCTGAACTTAGCAAACCATTCTGGAGCCAGCGGCCGACGAAATAAAGCAGGATCACCAACACAATGGCCACTGGCCGTCTCGGTAATACCAGAAAATACGGAGACAACCACGTTGGCAACATGAAAGCCCACATCAGCATAAAGTAGAAAACATATCCCTGAAGAACAATGGCGACATACATGAGGATGCGTTTGGACCGAGGCATTTCGCGGGCCCAGTCATAAAAGGTGTACTGCAGCGCGCGGCGAAATGGGCCCGCAGAATTGTCGAGCTTCATTCTCTTGGAGAGAACTGGCATTGCTGGCAGTCTAACAAAGAGCAGTTTTGCTGGCGAATGGCAGCCGAACGATGGATGTGGTCCGCGCTGTTACCTTAACGATTGTTTGAAGGAAGACGCTGGCGTTTGCGGCGGACGCGGCGTTATGGGATTTGAATCGACTTTCGCCTGCAATCGACAGAATTTACGGTAGCTATCAGAATGAGGCGAAAGCGAATAAGGTCGCTCATGCGGCCACGTTGGAGCACGACCGGTGAAGAGTAGCACGCGAAGCGTCCGCCGCCGGGCGGCTTCGTACTAACGAGCTATTCGGTTGTAATGTGCATCTGCGGAAGAACCCGCTACTTCTAAGACTGCCGCTTGCCCGCAAGTCGTCAGGAAAACATCCTCCTCACTCGCCGACCGGTTCGCCGCGACACCGGGGAACCCTGAGCGCAGCACCGCATCGAGATTATTTTTGACGCGAGTTGAGCCTGTCGAGTACGCGCTTCAACTCTTCCAGCTTCTGCCCGGCCTCGCCGAGCTTGCCTTCCGCCGTCAGACGCTGGTAGTCGGCAAAGTCTTTGGCGGCTTCCGCGATGAGTGCGTGCAGGTCCGCAGCAGGCTGGGCCGATGCGGCGGTTGCCGGTGGGTGTGCGACTTGCTCCGCGGGCGCTGCCGCGGCGCTCACCGACGAGGCCGCGCCGCCAAAAAGGGCCGCCATCGCCGACTCGAACGTCGGTCCATACGCCAGCCGATCTTGCAGTGCGAGCACGACCAGACGCAACTCCGGCATGGGGCTGCGCTCGGCCTGCAGGTAAATCGGCTCCGCATACAACAGCGCGCGTCCGCACGGAATCACTAGCAGGGCTCCGCGGCGCACGTGGGAGCCTTGCTGGTTCCACAGCGTTAATTGTCCGGAAAGCTGCGCATTCTGATCGATTCTTGCCTCGATTTGCAGCGGGCCGTCGACCAACTTGGTTTTGGGAAAGTTATAGACCACGGACGTGCCGTATTGCGCGCCGTCACTGCGCCCGGCAATCCATCCAATCAGATTATTCCGGTTGGCCGGGGTGAAGGGTAGAATCTCGACAAACTCCACTCCGGTTTCGCCCGGCAGTTTCATCAGTACGAAATTCGGCGGCATCACCAGTGTCGCCTGCTCGTTCCCCTCGGTCATCCCGACTTCGGTGGCCACGGTCCACAGGTCCTCACGGTTATAGAACACTTCTGGATCCGTCATGTGATAAAGACCGTAGACTTCCGCCTGCAGTTTGAGCAACAACTCGGGGTAGCGCACGTGCTTGCGTAACCCGGGGGGCATCATGGCCGCATCCTTGAAGAGACTCGGAAAGATGAGGCGATAGGACGCTATGATCGGATCTTCCGAATCAAATACGTAAAAGGTTGTCGTACCATCGTAGGCGTCGATGACCGCCTTGACGCTGTTCCGCATGTAGTTAATGGGGTTGCCCGCGAGACGGTAATGGCTGGAGTAGGGATAGCTGTCGGAAATCGTGAAGGCATCCATGATCCACGATAGCCGACCATCCTCGCCGAGCACAATGTACGGATCCGGGTCAAAGGTGAGGAACGGCGCTAGAGTCGAGACGCGATCGCGCACGTTACGCCGCATCAGCAGCCGGCTTTCCTTGTTGACGTCATCGCTGAACGGCAGCTTCGCGAGGTCACCGCGGTCGAGCGCGATGACACTGCGTCGCAGGAAACCGCCGAGCACGATGCCACCCTTGCCCTCGTAGGACGTTAAGTTGTTGTTCTGGCCTTGTGGGTAGTTGAATTCCTTTTGCCGTGTCTTTACGTAGACGTCGGTATTGGTCAACTCACCAAAATAGACCTCCGGGCGCGTCACGGTTAGACTCCGCACCGTACTCTGGACGGGCATGTTGCTCAGAATGAGCGTGGGCAGCCCTTCCGGCGTGAAGCCATTGACTGGGTTCATCGTGATGCCGTAGCCGTGCGTGTAAATGAGCTTCTCGTTAATCCAGTTGCGGCTGCTCTCCGGGAGCTTTTCGACGTTCAACTCGCGTGTGGCGAGCATCACCTGGCGGTTCGTGCCGTCGATTTCATAGCGATCAATGTCGATGTCGGGGAAGTCATAGTAAGTGCGGATTTCCTGAATCTGGCGGAGCGTGTCTTGGAGCGCGTGCCAGTCCCAGAGTCGGATGTTCTGAAGTGTAGGCTGGTTGTTCGACGGGTCGGCCGCCTCGACTGTCGTCTCAGCGGGAAACTCGCGCTGCGAGACGCGGTTCAATCCGTAGGCCTGCCGCGTCAGGTCGATATTGTGGCTAATATAGGGCTGCTCGCGGACCAATTCGTTCGGTTTGACAATAAAGGTGCTGTTATACCAGCCGACCAACTGAACGGTGACATAACATACCGCGGCCGGAAGGATCGCCGCGGCAAGCCAGCGTGCGCGTCGCTTCAACACGGCTTGGACAGCAGCGATCACCGCGCCGAGAACGAGCGCCGCGCACACAATGAGCATTCCCGTGAGCGTGACGTGTGCGTCAGTATAGGTCACACCCCCGAAGATCGTATGATCATCGAACAATCGCTCGAACCGCCCGAGATACACACGCATCGCAAGGATCAGCAACAGGAACGCAAACGTGGTAGAGAACCCGCGCCAAGACAAGCAGATGCCCCCGCTGCGACGGCCGTCGAGCGCACGGGTTCCGCCCGTGATGAGGATGAAAAGAAGTGCGACTACACAGGTGATACAGGCTAGCGTCAGCAGCCAGCCGGTGATGAGCTGCCACGCGGGCAGGGCGAAGAGAAAGAAGTTCAGCGGCTTGCCAAAGATTGGGTCCACGACCCCACCAGCGGAACGGGGTGCGTACCAGAAGAGCGCAAGCGTCGGCCATTCCTCCGCCATGCCAGCACCGCTTGCGGCGGCAATGGCGAGCGAAACGAAGAGCGTGATGATGCGCAAGACAGGCTCAACCGGCAACCTTAGCGGTTGTCCGCCAATGAAAATCGTGTGATCACTGGGCAAATCGGGGAGATGCGCTCGCTTCAAAGCCAGGAATGATCCGTACAGAAGGAGAAATGTAGCCGCTGCAAAAGCCGCGAAGATCCACCATTGCAGATCTAGGGTCTTCCAGAACACGCTCCCGTAGCCGAGCGACCCAAACCAGAGCACGTCCATGTAATACGACAACGCCGTCCGACCGCCGAAGACGATGGCGACGAGGACGGCGATAAAGAGAAGCAAGCGACGGCGACGCCGCGGTGGATGCATTCGCGGCCAGTCAATGGATTCGGGCATTGCTCCATCCTGTTCTTACTAGCGTTTTCGGATCAGAGTTCTAAGAAACGCTATTGTACAGCGCCTGAAGAGGAGTAACCACTTTGCGTTTGGTGAGCTTTGGACTCAGCTCATTTCGCCGATTCCAATTCAACCTCCTTCACAGCCGGATCCAGCTTCGCAATCCGCGAACCGCGGATCTGGCAGGGGCGGACCGGTTTCTGCTTTTGAGCACGCGGCTCAGCGATTACTTGCGGCTTGCCGACGCTCCGCCCAAAACCCGACTGCGGCTTCCCCTTTTGCCGCTTCCGGCCAGCTTTCAAGTCGCTGACAGTTGGATCCCCCTAGAATTCCAAATGAAGCCGAACGGGGGGCACAAGCACCGGACCGCGATCGCGATTGTATCCGGGGTTGGCGATATGCTGCAGGCCTGGAGCAACGTAAATGTCGCGCCAGATGCGTGCGGTGCAATAGGTCTCCAGGATATTTTCGCGGCCGTAGTTGAGCCGACCATCGCCTACGACGAAGCCGTAGTCTCCATTGGCAAGGTAGGTCTGGTGGTAAAGCGGGACACAGTGGCTAGGACAAATCACTGAATCCTCGCAGTATCAGGCCATTGTCGATTGAGCCACCCGGTCCAGAGACGCCGGCGAGCTACTGCCTCTTCCCAAGGAATTCCGCCAACACACGCTACATCCATTTCGTCAGCGGAGCTGGAGCGGTACACGCACGGTTTACCACAGGCGCGGTTCTAGCGCTTCTCCCAGAATGGCGTCCTAACAAATCCCTGATGAACCCTTCAGGACTTTTAAGTGCCCTCTCGCCGATTCTTTACCAAGGTGAATCAGGACTTGGGCCGTCCTGAGGAGGGAACGATGTCCCTTACCGTATTTCTGGCGCTTTGTGTGCTCGGACTTGACTTCATGATTTACGTGCTCGTTCAGTGGACCTACGGCGATAAGCGCAGGGCTCTTGCACGCCAATTAGCCGCACACGAGAATGCCCTCAAGGAACAATCTCCCCGGCCTGTTCTCGTCACTCACAAACGACCTCTCTTGGACCACAAATCACATTGGCATGCGGGAACAACTTCACAACAAACCTAAGGTAGCCAAAGTTACGGCTGATGGAATAGAGTTGCTTCGAAGGAACTACAAGTTCACTGGCTTCCTGCGGAGACCAGTCTGATTAATGATGTCAATCAAGAACCAATGTAAGAGCTGGATCGAGACTGTCCACAAGCAGACAACGACGTTTGGTTCGACTTCCTCTTGAACCGGGCAGGTGGATATTTTCAGCGCTACTCAATACCTCCTGTTCGTGGCAATTGTGACCGCTCTGGTGAAGCCCAACTAATCAGTCACTTGGAAGGAGACTACGGACTTTGGAGCTACTGAGGGTGTTCTTCCGATAGCTGCGAGAATTTGTGAACGTTAGTGCAAGCCCAACCCCGCAATTGACCCTGATCGAGCCATATCATTCGACGGAACATGGACAATTGTACGTCGCGCATTGTGTCCCAAAACATTGGCAAACGAGGCCGCGTTTGCATTTTCGACGCGTCATACCTGTAGAAGCTCTCACAATTAAATAATTAATTTGCAAAATCATCATCTCAAACCGCCGCTACTTGTGCGATCGATGCTGAGTGCGCACCTGCGACAAATACTCTGGCGGCCGGAATTCAATCGTGACGTCCTGTTGAGCTTGGACAGGCCTTTTGTTCAAGAGAGTGGGCCTGAAACGCCACTGGCGAATGGCGCTCATTGCGGCAGGAAGAAGAGAGATCGAGCCGCTCACGAACTTTATATCCAGCACTTGGCCGAACTGTCCGATGGTGGTGCGGACCTTTACGATTTCTGCCGATCCGTATCGATCCCCCGGCCTTGGATAACGAGGCCAAACAAAGAAGACAAGCTCACCAGCCTGCAATCGAGCGGGTTTATGAGCCACTGCAGGTCCGAGCTCAGGAGAAACAAGAACAGAAAGTTCCGAAGTCATCGCGAACGAAGAGGAGGCGGCGATCGGTTTTTCCGGGAAAGTCACCCTGAACGGTTTGCCACCATGGGCCGGGAAAGTGATAAGGATTGCGGAAGACGGTGACGGGTGTGGGGGTGCGCCCGTCGCAGGCGTTACTTTGCGTGGGGCGGGATTTCTCGGGGCGCCACTTATCGAGCCAACAGCCTTGGGTGAATGTGAGGGTTTGGGATTCGCAGGTGGCGGCTCGTTTCGCGCGATTACCCCTGCCGAGCCATTGCGCCCCGGACTGGCTTCGGGATTAACAGATGGTTTAGATTCCACTGTCGGAGATGAATTTGAATCTGCGGGAGGCACTTTCGCGAAAGATTCAGAGTCCTGGGTGCTTTCCTTGGACTTTTCTTCGGAAGGCGTGGAGTCATCGAGTTTATTGGCACCCGAGGAGTTATCGGAATCAATGAGGGATCGGCTCGTTACTGCCGAGGATGGTCCGGTTGGCCTCACGCGGATATCTGAATCTGCTGGACGTGGATTGAGGGATTGAGCGGATGGGCTTTCTGAGCGCGATTCTTCCGTCTCTGGCGCTGACGGATTAACTGCAGGTGTGTTGAAGGTATTTGCTGCAGGCGGAGTGGAAGTTTGCGAAGTCGTTTCGCCTGGGCGATTAGGCAGTGCCGGCGAGGTGGTTTCAACAGCCAATATTGATTTCTGGGCGTCTTGGAGGCGTTTTCCGAGCGGGCCGCGTCCCACTGTGAGCCCAACGGTGAGACCGATCACCGCGAACAAAAACACCAATGCGAATGCGGCGACCTGAAGGCCGGATATTTCAAGAACATGGAAGCGTGAGGGCGAGTTCTCGATGCGATCCGCTGACGACTCGACTCTGTGTGTCCGAACTTGCGGTCCAACACCGGTGACTGGAGCGTGGTGGTGCACTTTTCTCTGGAGAGCTTCGACAAGCGATAGCGCGCTCGCCTCCAGAATTTCAGGCGCCGCGATCTCAGATGCTTGAGACGCACTGTGCGCAATCAGTTCTGGGAAGGAGGTCTGGTCTTGCTCAGGGCAAACGCTCCCAATTGGCTCGTCTGGGATTCTTTCGAGGGTTGCGGGGATGAGGCTCTCAACAGGCGCCGGCGTTAAGCCTTCAAATTCCGGGGTTGGCTTTTCGGACGCCATCCAATCTGAAATTTGAGTGCGGGCGTCGGCGGTGAGATCAACAAATCGGATGCCTGCGCCTTTTTTTGATTCCGATAGCCACATAATCTGCGCGGAGATTTCGATGCGCTGCGCAGAGCCGGGCAATTGAAAGCGAATGCGTGGGAGGTAGCCATCTCCTACAAGGGGATCGGCTGCGGCAACGGCCATACCCGTCTCACTTATATTGAGGACGATGCCACCATTGGTACCGCCGAGTTCGACATACGCGCGGGAAGCAGGAGTGATGCGCTTCTGAAGGCGGCGGTCGCGCGTGGGATGAATTGCCTCAACCGACACATGGCGCTCGGTGTCAGGTGGGGCTGCTTCCGCTTTTGCCGGTACATCCACTCCCTGCTCCGTCTTATTCCGCTGCGCGATTTCTATGAGTGTTGCCAGCTTGCCGCCCGCCTTCGAAAGTGCGTCAAAGACGTACGCAACATTCTTCGGGCTGAACTGAAGCTGCCGAGCAGTAAGAGTCAGTCGGATGCTGTCGTCGATTTCAGCTTGCTGGCTTTCGGAAAGATAGTCCTGCAGGCCAGAATAGAGTATGCCGTTCTCGTAATTCTCTCTCCACTCGAGAATGGCCTGGAGACGGCGACTGGCGTCCTTCTCCAATGCTTGTTCTTGCTGTTCTGCTGCGGCACATTTGGCGAAGACTTCTTCTTGACCATGGGGTAATGTCATGGTTATTTCTGTCAATCCACCACGCAGTTCCTGAACCTTATTGGACGGCAAAGATGTTTTGCGGCAGACCCACTCCCCTCGCGTCTTGTCGAAATCAATCGAGGCGCGATACTCATCTGTTTCATACTTAAATACTGGCAACGGCTTGAGCGGTGGCCACCTGCCAGCCAGGAGTAATTTCATCTCGGCCTGTTGCAGTGGAGACGTGAGTCCAGCAATGTTGGGCCTGGCTCGTTCGTGTTCATTCAATTTCATGATGCGGCCCGAAGAGTTCTACCCGCCACACGATTTTGCCGGGGTGCAACCAGCAGACTTCTGGAGGCGATCGGAACTTTCTCGAGTCTTGTTAGCCCTCAACCCCGTCCGGCGGGATTAGTTGCTGGCCTGCGTTCAACGAGACTTCGTTGTACCATTTTCTGAGCCATGTACAAGAGCAGCTTGCGATCCCCTGGAAGCGCCCTGGCCAACAGGCGGCGAGGCTTGCTCCTGTCTCGTTCAAGCTCTGCATTTTGCGATACATGCAAGATGGTCGCGATAAGCCTACCCGCCACATGCATGATTGAAATACAAGCCGTACAAGTGGGTTCCAGTACGAACTTGTCTGGTTTCCCGACTTTCAGGGTGGCTTTCTGGCCATAATGAGATTTTCTAATACCCAATTGGCTTGGTCCCAGGCGCAAATCAAGTTGCAATGGTTAGTGCAGCTTCGCGTAATCGGAGTTGCCAGCCATGCTGACAGGAATTTCACCGTCGGCATTTCTCGGCGCGTGAGAAAGTGTTGATACGCGGCGCGGGTTTTGTCAGTGTCTCCCGGCATTCCATAGCCTCTGTTCCTAATCTTCTTCCTCTTCGACACACCCCCAAACTCCCGTCGCCAATAGCAACAGTTGTAGTCAAACCTCTCCAAGCTCCCTCAGTCTTGTTCCATCAATTCGTCTGCCGCGCGATCAACGGGTTATCCCCGGAGCGCGCTTCCGTTGTCATCCCCGTGGTCTTCCGCCAATCCACTTCGTTGACGTCCACCCCGCCCTTCCGCCCTTGCGTGTCCTGGAACATCAACAAGTCGCCGTCTCTCTGGTACTTGGCCACTTCATAGATCTGGTTCGACTTTGTCACCAGTATCGTCGATCTCTCGCTGGTCTGCCCAATGTTGGGCGGCTGTCCAATGACTTGCATGATTCCTGCGTCTTGGCCTGCGGTAGTCGCACTCTTCTCCACCGCCAGGTGAATCACGTTTGCGTGCGGCACTGCGTTGTACATGCTTGGCCGTGTGGATGAAGCGTATGGTGGACGATCCGGATGACTTACTTGCGCCAGACTCCGGGGTATCAAAATGTCATCCATCAACCGGAGCTCCAGCGGCTCCTCTCCCTTCAACGTCGGCCTCGGCCCACGGAACGGCAAACTGACCACTTTCCACGGCCATAGTGGCGGAATCATCCACTCCACAACATCACGTGTCGCGTGACCTTTGCCGTCGATGGCGCCTTGCTTGTCCACCTTATAGCCACGGGCCAGGATCACCTTTGCCGGGACAGGCAGATCCCCGCTCGGCAGGATTACCCGGTCAAACGTAATCTTCAGGTAGCCCTTTCCGACGAAATGCCCCGGCTCCTTATCCGCTTCCAAATGCCCGCCCAGCATGCTGCCTCTGGGGAACAGCGGCCTGCCGAACTGCTGCATGGATCTCAAGTGGCACAACACCGGGTCACCGACTGCGGCTGTCGCCGAAGAGAAATTCGGCTCGTCTACCGTACATTGCAGAAGCGTACCGGCCGGCACCAGCTGATCCTGGGCACGGATCGCTGGGACCAACATTAGTAGCGCCGCCACACACACCAAAATTCCGATGAGTCGTCTCATGTTCGTCCTCCAGATTGTCTTTATCTATCAACGGCTAGGGGAACTGGCCGCTTCCACCGGAAAGCACGCCTGGAAGCTCCCAACTGGACACACCCAGGCGTCACCCACGGTTGTTCGACCGAACCTAGGAATCTCGAAGAAGTTGCTCACATCCCGTGATTTTTCCTCCGCAGGCAATCTTCCGGGATCAGTCGAAGTACTTCCTAAGACGGGGTGTTCCTTCTGGTTTAATTAGGCGAGACTCCGGGCTAGCTCCTGAATACGCGCTAACCGCCGAAGTGGGTACTAGCCTCCCCTTCTCCGGTTTGCTGGGTGGTCTCAATGGGTCGACGCAACATTCAGGTCGAACCAAACTTGCATTGAAAACAAAGGCTAAATCGCATGCTGGGGTTAGATCAGCCGGAACTCTACCCTGGCTAGGTTTTGATCGAGTACAGGCAAACAGATCGCTTCTTTCAGGGAAGCGTTGTCGGATCAACACATTAGATGGTGTTGCATCGACCGGTTGAGCCGGCATGACTAACCAGGCACTGTATCAATCCAGTTCAAACGATTATTCTGAGATGTGACTGAAAATCCAGAGACGCACCCCAAGACCCCGCTTCGCGCAGGAGCTCTCCGATCCTTCGTTCGATGGTTTCTCGTCGGAGTGGCGCTTCTTTGGTCGCTTGCTGTGCTGATCCTTGTGGCTGCCCGGTGGATCGACCCACCGACCACCGCGGTGCACATGGAGCGCCACTTGCAGGCTTGGATCCACCACAGGCCGTATCACGAACGATACGAGTTCGTTCGGCTGAGCGGAATCTCGCCCGATTTCCAGCATGCTGTGATCGCCGCGGAAGACGCGCGCTTCTACGAGCATCACGGATTCGATTGGCAAGCGATGGAAATCGCTGCTGAGAACGATCTGGAAGGCGGCCGCATTCACGGAGGGTCCACGCTCACGCAGCAACTAGTAAAAAACCTGTTCTTCGGAACCGGCCGCTCGATCCTCCGCAAGGGCGCCGAGTTCACGCTTGTCCCGGTGGCCGAACTGGTCCTCGGCAAGAAGCGCATTCTGGAACTCTACCTCAACGTGGTGGAATGGGGCCCTGGTGTTTACGGAGCGGAGTCGGCGTGCCGTTACTACTACCGAACCTCGGCCCGGAATATTGACCGGGAACAGTCGGCCCGACTTGCCGCAATTCTGCCGTTGCCCCTGAAGCGACGGCCCGATCACATGAACCGGTACAGCGAGCTCATCCTAGAGCGGATGCGCCAAATGGGTTGGTAGTCGCGCATCACATTCCAGAGAACCTTGGAGGATTCGGGCCGATAAACGACTTACCGGGAGTTGACACGATTGGCCAGAATTCGACCTCCTATTGCGCTCCAGCCGAAATCCATTGACACACCCGCCCTGCGATATTACCGTAGCACCCCATCAGATCGGTCGGCCCCGCTCGTCTTTTCACACAAGGAGGAAGTACCGATGCATCGCTCACTGCTTCTGCTGGTGTTCGTTTGTTTCACGGCTTCTGCCGCGCTGGCGCAAGATCCCGTCAAAGTCGATCCGAAGCACTACAAGGTGATCTTTGAAAACGATCAGGTCCGCGTTCTTCAGATACACTACGGGCCACATGAAAAATCCGTTATGCATTCTCATCCCGACGCTGTAGTGGTCTACGAGAGCGACGTCCACATGAAGATGAGCACGCCCGACGGCCAGTCTGTCGAATCGAGCGGCAAGGCCCACGATTCGCAATGGACTCCCGCCGGAGCTCACCTGCCTGAGAATCTCACGGACAAACCCGTGGACGCGGTCCTCGTCGAATTGAAGACCAAGCCCACTCACTGATTTTTCATGGCGGAGTCTCACGGAGGGGGTGTTCCGCCCCCTCGCGCCGTAACCGGACTAGAAGCTACTTGATGTCCGGTTAGCCGTTCAGACCGTGACACAGCTCTCGGCCGGAAAAACATCGAAGCGATTTGACGCAGCGTAGCGCCGTCACCAACCCATGATCGCCTGTGTGATCCCTTGCCACCACTTTGGATTGATCCTCCAGGCGTAGATTGCAAGACTCTGCACAACGATCAACGAGGGTAGCGCATAGAGATACACCTTGTGGACGCGCTTATCCACCACCCAATCACGCACCATGCCGAGCACGATCAGACAGTCTAAGGCGGGGAAGAAGAGGTTGTGGTTGAACATGAAATCGAATCTGCCGATGGCAGCGTCCATAAGTTGGCAACTCGCTATGAAGACAAGCCGCCGATGGTATTCCGGCTTCTTTCTCCAATAAATTGCCATCGCGATGCACGAGCCAAAGATGATCATGTCGGCGAACGGAATCGACAAGAAAGCAGCTGCGCCCTTCTGCTGTAGCACAACGGTATCGAACCGGGTCATCACCACCGCAATTGTGAAGCCCAACACAACCATCACCGTGGCCAGCCCCGCTCCAAACCAGCCGAGCAAGCGGTGCACGCTGACTCTCCGCGCGCGCACCAGAGCCGACTGAGCGATAAAGAAGACCACCCACGTTGAGAAGGCGGCGCCGTGTATCCACAAAAGCAGCGGCCTTGGCGGGTTGGCGTGGAACAGGCTGGCGTTGACCGTGCGGCTGAAGCCCGAAATCACAAGCGCGGCCAACACCAGCGACATGCAGAGATAGAAATACCGGCCCAAGAATATCTTGAACTGCTTCGCTGTGCTTGCTTCTTTCTCAATACGAGCAGCTAGCCCTGCGTTTCCAATGGTCACAGAATCTTGCCCCCTGAGAACGCCGCAAATTTGAGTCTTTACGCCATTTCTGCGAAAAGGGCGCGGTATAGGAAATGCGGAGTGGCGGCACTATAGCGGCAACATGGGGAACTGTCAAGAAACGGCGTGAAAGTCCAGGTAAACGCCATTACCGTACAAGTGGGTCCCGGTACCCAAGTTACCGGTTTGCCGACCATTCGTCACTCCCAACGGTGTTCCTCACCTTCGCGAATCTTCAGAGCCAATGATTCGAGGGGAGGAATGGAGAATGACGTAGTCAAGAAATGTTCAGGCGGTTGGGTTCCGTCCTGAATTGCCTTTGCGAGAACCTCCATCGCCTGTCCCGCAAGCGGCGGAATGTGAATCGTCGCCGCGAGCCATTTTTCGCGCACCCAGACTTGACCCGTCGCCTGCTGACCATCACACCCGGTGAATGGCAAGCTCAGCCATCGCGAACGCTCTGCTTCGTTGGTGATCTCCTGAAAAGCTCTGCGAGCGCCCATGGCCATCGAGTCATCCTGCGCGCCGATGAGCTTAATTGACGCGCTTTGTGAAGTAGCCAGTTTCAGCCAGGACCGCACCGACCGCCCGGCACTTTCCTCTGTCCACTCGGCCTTCAGCATCGCCAATTGAATGTTGGGCGGCTTCGTCTCCAGCATCCCCAGCTCACGCTCCCGCGCCGAGGGACTCTGCGAAGGTCCTTTGATGTAAAGAACAGAACCGCCTCCGGGCAGCAACGCTGCGAATTGTCTTCCTTGAATCCGTCCAATCTCGAAGTGATCGGAACTGACAGCAAAAATGGGTGCGGTTGCCGTCCTGCGGAGGTCCGACAAATAATCCGGCCTCTTGTTCAGGACCGCCCAGCCTATTCCTGCGGCGCTGGCGGCCCGAGCCACCTGCGGCATGGCCGTGCTCCCAACCGGTTCCACCACAATCGCATCGGGTCGAGACTCTACCGGGCTTTGGATTGCCTTCAGAAGTTGCGTGCTCTGATTCACCGCGTCGTTATCAGCAAAGACGATTTCCGCATCGCTCCCCAGTTTGCGCGCCGCATCTTCTGCGGATTGGCCTTGTGCCACTTGAAAATCGTTCTCGCGGGTGTGCAGCGATACCAGAAATCTGAGCTTTTTCATCATTTCGCGAGTTTACCCCTGACCGCCTTTTAACGATACGCATAGTTCGCTGAAGTCGGTCCCAGTACGAAGATGTCCAGTAAAACTGAGTAACCAGGAGTTGGACAGCGGAACGGGTTGTCGATTTCTCAAATATGGCTTACTGGGTCGAGAATGATATTGTGCTGAGTGGTAAGGAGGAGATAATTCTGATGCAGCGTAGAGATTTTATAAAAAGTACTGCTGCCGTTGCCGTAGCCGCAGAACTTGGAATGGGTAAAGTGCAGGCGAAGGTTCCCGCTCACAACTGGGGAAACTACGACTTCGGCTCCGGTCCCCACGTGACCGATCGCCTCAATCAGGGTCCGTTCCCTCAATACCCACCTGATGCCGTCATTCCCACTGACGATGTGGTGATGACCACTACTTCTTCGGAAGACGTCGTGCCGAACTATGGCATGGGACTGGTCACCTATATCACGGCAGACAGTGGCACGGAGGAAATCAAGTCAGACAATATTCCTCAGGCGATCGAAGACCTGGTTCGATTCCCTTTGGGCCAGCAGCTTTATGTCCGTCCGACCTGGAGGGAAGTACAGCCGCGGCCTGGACGCCTGGAGATGCCCGACTATCTGAAGCTCGTCTTTGAATTGGCGAAGAAGAACAACAAGCGGGTCGGATTGCGAGTTCAGATGTGTGCTCCAGACTATACACACGAAGCGGCCCTCCCGGATTTTGTCCTCGACAAAGTGCCGAAGGTTGATCTGGTGCTTAGCGATCAGGAAAACAGGGCCTCGGCGCAAAGATACTTGCAGAACCCGCATTCGCGTTATCAGCCCCGGTTTGACCATCCTTTTTTTCAGCAGGCATTCAAAGAACTGGTTGGCCTATTGGCAGCAGAATTTAACGGCAATCCGCTCATCGAGTTTATCGATACCTTCATGTATGGCTTTTGGGGTGAAGGGCACACTTGGCCATTTGGCAACAATCCTTTCCCTGATTACCAGACAGCAGAGCGCACCTGGACCAGCATGCTCGAAGTCCAGCTCGAACACTTTTCGAAGACTCCTCTACTGACCAATACGCAACCGGACTTTAGCCGGGTTGGTAATTCAGAACTAGTAGACCGCACGGTCCGCAGCAACAATTGGATTCGGAGCGATACCATCTTTATTGAGAACGAGCAGATTGAAGCGCTCAGCAATCGCCCGCCCTGGATCGCGGCATTACTCGAGCAGGGGCTTCCGGGTAAACCTCCCGATCCACGCGCCGCATATGAAGGGATATCCCCGGCAGAGAACATGATCGCTCATGTGATTGATGTCGGGGCGAATTACTGGTCGCTCTGGAACTTTCACCAGATCAGCGCAAAGAATCTGATGAGTTACTACCAGTCTTATCCGGCAGCGTTCGACCGGATCAGTCGCCGAATTGGCTATCGGGTGAGGCCGTCTTTCATCTGGAGCTATAAGGACGATGGTTACCTGGGGCTAATTGTCGGCTTCGCAAATGACGGCATCGCAGGTGTGCCGGGCATATTGAGGGCGACCGTGGAGAGCCAGGACGGAAGGGTGCTCAAGAGCGGTTGCCTGGACGCCGGTTACCCGTTACCGGGCAAGATTCGGCAGGCACAGTTCGTGGTTCCGAACGTCCCAGATTGGAAAGGATTGAAACTTAGAGCTGAGATTGAGGTAAAGGGAATGCGCTATCCCGTGCGGTGGGCTTGTCACCAGAAGCTGAACGATGACGGCTCGCTCACACTGCGTCCCAACCTCCGTCAGCAGGTCTAGGCTGTGGCTGTTCTGATCCAAGAGACGCGCGAATTCCTCAACGGAAAAAGTGAAGACTAGCGCGCAATGCAGATTGGTCCAAGCAGCCTCAAGTCCTGGTTAACGCGGTGGTCTCAATGGGTCAACGCAACACTCAGGTCGAACCAAACCTGCATTGAAAACAAAGGCTAAATCGCTTGCTAGGGTTAGATCAGCCGGAACACTACCCTGGCTAGGTTTTGATCGAGTACAGGCAAACAGATCGCGTCTTTCAGGGAAGCGTTGTCGGATCAACACATTAGATGGTGTTGCATCGACCGGTTGAG